>Ga0209514_10002233_pt1 | contig 30569 bp, 18 predicted proteins | sample Subgrocontami58m_FD_187452 | JGI IMG/M metagenome (GOLD analysis project Ga0209514, IMG submission 187452) | Subsurface groundwater microbial communities from S. Glens Falls, New York, USA - GMW37 contaminated, 5.8 m (SPAdes) (version 3) | ecosystem: Environmental > Aquatic > Deep subsurface >...
CAGGATTCATAGCTAAGATTCATATTTTTAACGCCGCCCTGCAAAGCAATCTACTGTGGTTGGTGATTGTGGGTGTGCTGAATAGCGTAATCTCCGCCTACTATTATCTGCGGATAGTCAAAGTAATGTATCTTGGTGAACCTGCCTCGGCAGAAAAAATCCCCTCCTCCGGAGCGTTGCGGACAGCGCTTATAATCTCCTGCGGCGGCGTCCTCTTCATCGGTATTCTACCCAACGTGGTGCTCAAGATTACCGAAGCCGTAAAGTTCCTGATAAGTTAAAATTCGTTCTTCCGCCTCACCATACTCATCTCCCATCCCCCAACCAACTGGCACGGTTTCTGCCTTTATTCGGGTTATAGATTGCTATCCATAGGGACAGGTGATACAATCAATTACATTTGCGGCTAAATCAACCATGCCTTCCGCATCGGCTCAAGCGTAAAATTCTGGCCAGCGCGATAGAGCCACCCTAAAGGAGAACTAACCAATGAAAAAACACCTGTTTTACGTCTTGATTTTGGGTCTCCTGGCTATGACGGTCTTATCGGCCTGCCAGTCTGCGAAACCCACCCCCGCACCCCAGTCAACTCCCATACCCCCTGCGCAGACGGCGCGGCCCAATCCGACGCCTACGCCTGCTTCTTCTACACTGGATAAGCCTCTTCGGGCTTCTACGCCTGGGACTGCCAGTGGTGCCCCGATTGCCAGCAGCACGCCACCCTCTGTTCAAACGGCTAGGCCCAATCCGGCCGCTCAGCCTGCACAGACGGCCAAACCTTCCCCGACGACTCAGCCCACGCAGGAAACAAAGAAGACGGAAACTCCCGCAGCCAGTCAAAAGGCCGAGCAGTTTGGTCGGCCCATAACAGAGCCCTTGAAGGCTACGGTAAGTACACAGGCCGTTGCTCTGGGCGATCTGGGTAAACACCAGGTTCAGGTGGCCATACCCGCGGGCACTCTTGCATCCGGTGCAGTGGTAACAGTGGTCAATCCCGAAAAAGCGCCACCAATGGATAGCAAGACAGCGATATCCCTGGGCGCTCCAGTGAGCATCTCCATCGGCGATAAGCCGGTGCGACTCAAACACCTCACTACCGTGATTCTGGGAATTGATAAGAAGAGTATTCCACCCGGTACGGACCCTGCTGCCATCCGAGTGGCTTATTACAATGGCAAGGAGTGGGAATATTCCAAGCCCGACAAGGTGGACCTTCAGACGGGGAGCCTTACCTTCACCACAGACCACTTCTCCCTGTTTCAGGCAACCAAGGTGGATATAAAGACACGGATTGCGGAGAAAATCCATAGTGAGACTCTGGCCGATATGGCCCAGGAAAAGCTGGACGATACGGTTGACAAGCTTGCTGAGCAGGCCATAGACCATGTACTGAAAGACCGCCTGGGAATTGCCGAGGAGTCTAAGAAGTTCAAAGTTCTCTCCAGTCTGCTGAAAGACGATGAGTACAAAGACCTCTATGACAACTACAAAGGCGGCGATGTAACAAAATTCATCCAAACCCTTAACGTCTTCATAGGCAAAAAGGTGGCCGAGAATGTAGAGGACTCGGAACTGTCAAGCGCATTAGGCCGTTTGTCAAAAACTGCATTAGGCAGTGTGTCAAGCAAAGAGGGGGTAGCTTACGTAGAGTCGGTAAGCCAGGCTGCGGCCTATGTGGCGGAGGGGAACTACCGGGGGGCTGGAGAGATTATCGGGGGGAAGATAGCCGACGAGTTTCTGATTTATAAGGCTGCCAAGGTGTCCAAAGAGCTTATACAATACAGGATTGATGTGTGGAGAGACAACAAGATGGAGGCAGCCTTCAAAGCATTCAAGAACGGTGCCTCCAAGACCACCGCCGGCGGCTTTGATAAGGGCTACGATGTGGATGCCGGGGATTTTGAAGGCGTGTGGAACCAGATGGTGGCCCTCCAGGAAAGGCTCCAGCACGAGGCCGTGGAAAAAGAAAAGGCGTTACGCCGCGACCTGCGTCTGAATCCCCTTACTCCGGCGGAGGAAGCCAAGCTCCGCGCCAATGTGAAGACTGACATGGAGAAGGAGTTCAAGAAACGCAGGGATACCGAGCTTGAAGCGGAGAAAAGAGAGGCTGAGCTTAAGAAACTCGTAGATGCCTTCGAGGCCAAAGGGTTGCTGGATAAAGGCACTGGAGGCTTCCGCTGGGCTACCAGGCCTGCGGAGGGTGAGTTGGAATCCAGGATAGACGAGCTTCTGCGTTGCAGGGACAGGATCATAAGGGATACCAGGAATAACCCAAAAGGCAGAAAGCTAACTAACGACGATATAGTTACTTTGACGGCGGCGCTGCTATCCGGGTCACCAGCGGAAAGCAAGAAGCTGTACACCAAGTTCCTTGGAGACATGTTTGGTGTCATTCCTCCGCCACTCCAACCGGTAGCAAAGATTACCCCATCGCCGTTTAGCGGCGAGACTAACAAGGACTACACCTTTACAGTAGCAGTGTCACCGCCGGTGGACAAGGCGCGCTACGACTGGATTGTTTATGTACTGAACGGCAAACAACTACAGAGCGGTGCTAGTAATTCCGTTAAGGTAAGTTTCCCGTCCGAGGGTGATTTCGCTGTCTCTCTCAGGGTATTTGATGGTTCAGGAAAAGAACAAGTGAAGACATCTGCTGCGGTCACTATTAAGAAAACTGTCCCGATAGCTGTGACTGTTGAAGGCTTCATCAAAGATCCTCGCAATACTTTCATTGGAACGCCGGACAACCCGGTCGGAGTGCGACTCAAGGGATCTATCAAGGGAGACCCCAATCTGAAATTTGAGGGCACCGAGTTTTACTCTGAATATGGGGGCCGGCCCCGTGTTCTCGCTTTCGTGTACTCCATCCCCGCTAACTCTACGAATTCTAAACTTGATTTCGACGGTCTCGTTATAGAGGGAATAGCTCCCCTGAAGACATCTCTAAAGATACCCGGCGCTAAACCTGAAGACGGAATTAAGGAATACACGTACAAGGGGTGGAGCGGGTATATCTGGACTAAAGGACCCCTCAAAAATGAAGCTCCCAATGTGTCTTATGACTGGATCGCAAGTAAACCTCTGATTTGTAACGGTTGCGTTGTGCTGGACCCGAATCGTAACGGGGAGGGTACACCCTGGCAGCAAGCTGGCGGTGTGCTTTTTGGTTTTAAATATAGCACCGAGTACGTTCAGACCGGGGGGAATTTTCAAACCGCCAGTCCATTGCCAGATTCCCATTACCCGACGATTGTAATCCGCCTGGTGAAACGCTGAGACGCGGTGATATATAGCAATCAAGACAGGCAAGTTCGTTTCATGACGGTGGGCGCAGCCAGTCACCTGAGCATAGAAGGAGAAACTAACCAATGAAAAAAATCCTGCTTTACGTCCTGATCCTGATCCTTCTGGCATTGACGGCCTTACCGGCCTGCCAGTTTCTGAAATCTACTCCGATACCCCCACCTGCGCAGACGGCGCGACCCAATCCGACGACTCAGCCTACACAGGCGGCTCGGTCCACTCCAGCGTCTGCGCCCGCTTCGCCCCTTTTGGTCCGCACGCCAACACCGGCGACTCCTGTATCTGCTCCCCCCGGCGCGCCCGCGCCCCTGGTTTCCAAGACATTGGAGCCTTCTTCGTCTCCCCAACTGGTTTCTTACCAGGACCGGGTAGGCGTTATTATCCCCGCCGGTACTCTTCAGAGCCGGCAGACCGTAACTATCAGCACCGCCCCAAATTTGCCTGCCCACCCCTCGAAAGGTTTCACTCAGGTAGCAACCTATGATGTCTCTATGGGAAATGTTCGGGAGTTCAAGGAGCCTTTAACAATTGAAATCGCCTACGACCCTGCCACGATTCCTTCCAACATCTCACCAGATAAAGCATTATCCGTTGCCTGGTGGGATGCCGGTTTGAAGACGTGGGTCAACGCACCCTTCGCAGTAGACACTACAAGGAATGTGATAATGATCCCAACGACCCATCTATCGGTCTGGGAAGTCGTAGCCCTGACCAAGGGCTGGACACTGAAGGAAACTGAGCATTTTAAGATATATTATGACCCGAATAGCAGTTTTAATGTAGGAGGCAGCACTGGGCCTGCTGCGAACCTGGCCACGGAAGTGGGCACATCTCTGGAGAAAGCCTATAAAGCATACAATGACGCAAAGTTCAGTATGAGGCTCACCTTTATTCCAACTACAGCTATAGGTACGTTCATGGGCACGCTGACAGGGGGGATAATAGGAGGTGTCGCAGGGGGATATGCCGGAGGTCTTGCTGGAGCGCGTGCGGGGATGAATGCAGGAGGCAGAATAGGTGCAACAGTAGGGACAGCCGCAGGAGCAATCCTGGTTGGTAGCAAAACCTATGTGGTACTGGACAGTGCTACCGTTAGCGCCGAGTGGAACAAAACTTATTTAGGTGAAATCTACGTCCCCCTCAAGCACACTAGTTATGACGAAATGCGCCACGACGTGGCCCATGAGCTGTTCCACGCCGTACAGAACGGCTATTTCTCTGTATCTGAATCAGGAATGGTAGGAGATTATTTGGGAACAAACGTTCACTGGTGGACTGAAGCGACTGCCGATTATGCCCCGGTGGCGGTTGGGTTGAGTAACCTGGATGCTTTACCGAAAATAACACCGAAATATTTTCAGCAGGCCCTCCCTACCGAAGGTAATGAGCGCGAATACATAACCTCACGCTTCATAGCGTACATGGCGAAGAGGGGCGTCGACTTTAAGGCTATGTGGGATGCTGCTGCATGTCTCGCCTGTACTGAGAGGTTAACCACCACCATGTTAAGAAGGGTGGAAATGTACCTGGACCAGCGTCCGCCCAATCTGCATAACCGCTTCCGCACTTTTGCGTCAGAGACATTCTTTGACTCGAACAGCCCGCTTGACCTGGGAACAGGAAAGGAACTAAAGACACTCGAGACCAGCGGGGCAGTGAGCCAGAATACGCCGCTTTCTGCCACAGATTCGACGATTTCCTACACCTTTAAGTTGCCGGCAGATTACACTGCCCAGCTATGGCGTATACCAGTGGCATTCAATCCCTCGCAGACAGAGCGCTCCTTGAAGGTGGAGGTGGCAGGCGCCATGCCATCACGGGACAGGGTTAGTGTAACTGCGTCTGTGCTGCCCAACGACCAGCGTGTACTGACCAGCGTGACAACTAAGCTCCTCAATGAAGGAAGTCAGACCGCAAACGTGACCGTGAACAAAAATGATATGCTCTATATTATGGCTGTGAATAGCCTGACCACCGACCTGAGCCTCACCGTGAAGGTTACCGATGTGTCGCTTATCATCAGCCCGCCAACTGCATCAGTTGAGGCGGGCAAGAATGTCACCTTCACTACACCTGGTGTCACAGGAAAGGTTCTCTGGACTGTGCAGGAAGGGGCCAGTGGTGGGACCATCAGCGCTACGGGCGTCTATACTGCACCCGACAAAGCTGGTACCTCTCATGTGATGGCAACGTTGGAAAGCGACCGAACCAGGACCGGCACCGCCTCGGTAACCACGACGAAGGCCGCGGGGACTACTCCCGCGGTGCCTACCCCTACAGCGTCCGGACCCACGACAACAAGTCTGAAATTGGAAATGGCGAATTATTGGGGTCACCTCAGCTACACCATTTCTGGAGCACAGCTTAACCCGCCAACCGGGGGAAATTCAGGCAAGATTGCAGGACGACAATATCAGGGGAAGCTTGCGGGAAATACTCTGACCGTATCAGGCACTGCAATCAGTGATAATGAGTCCAGCGGCCCAGGGTCTGGCGATTATTACCAGCTTGTCGTTGAAGTTACGGCGGGGAAGGAGACAAAAAAATTTGATTATATCGCTCCAAAGGGCGAAAAGTTGAATAAGCCCTTCTCATTATCTGTACCTATTGATCCAGGCGCTACATCGGGTAGTTTTAGTATCAGCTTGCTTGAACACAACAGGAACTATGGTGACTTTGGTTGGGTCGTAGGCGGAAGTCTTACACGATAATTCGTTGCCAGTAGTTCCCGGTGGTATCTTCGTTTTCGACACCCCTCAGACGGTGGGTTACCGTATGAAGGTAGCCGATATTGTCTAAAACGCTACACGGAGTTGGTGGTTGGGCAGCTTCGATTGAGGGAGCAAGCCTGCCCCAAAGGTTGCGGTTGGAACATAGAATCAGGCAAAGGAGAGCTTTGACCTTACTACTTCGTCAAAGCTCTCCTTTTCTATTCAGCCCAAAAACCTATTTTGGACACGGGTGGTATGCCAATGCAAATCACCAACATTCACGCCCACCCCGGAACAGGCTTTCTAGTAATCCCACGGCGCCAACAACTCCTGGGGCTTGCGTTTATGCTCTGTGGCTTCCTTTCTATTACTTATTAATTAATAGCCCGCTCTTGTCCTTAAATTTACCCGACAGGATCATTATGAAGTCTATAAATATCCAGATTCCTACGGCTCCGAGAATAAAAATCCCAAATCCGAAAGTTAAGGTCGCAGCGCCGATGATATTCAATATTAGCATGACAACTCCGGTGCCAGGTTTACCGGTATAAAACCGGTGAATACCTAACGTGCCCAAAAAGAAAGCTAATAATGCAGCGGTAGTTCTAGACTTCGGAGAAACGCCGGTGGCGGCTGGCATACCCTGGGGCGCTGGGGGAACTGCCGCATATTGAGGCGGTGGTTGCACAATTGGTTGTGGGGGCGGTACGTACTGCGGTTGAGGTGGTGGGGTATACTGCGGAGGCGGGGCATATTGCGGTGCGGGCGCCTCCAGGACCGGTTTGCCACAGTTGCCACAGAATTGGACATTATCCGGATTTGGTTTCCCACAATACCTGCAAAACATAAGCTCCTCCATTTATTTTTATTAGTATTAATTAAAGATGTTGCCAATGATAATAATAGCGAACCATATAATTGTCAATACTGCCTGAGACACGTTCATTGCCATACAGATAGCGCATAGAATACCATTATTGGATGAGTATATGAGGTGAACGCCACATAGCTGTCGCGACCAGGGTGCACGTTCATGACGGCGGGCGCAGCCGGTTGCCCAAGCGCGGACACCTTACCGAAGGGGGCACTCTCTCCCTTCATGCGCAGCAATATCCTGCCTGAACACGCCTACGTATTTCTATTGCTATCCACAGGGACAGGTGCTACAATCAATTACATTTGCGGCGAAATCAACCATGCCTTCCGCATCTGCTCAAGCGTGAAATTCCGATCAGAGCGATAGATCCGCCCTAAAGGAGAACTAACCAATGAAAAAGCTACTGCTTTACGTCCTGATCCTGAACCTTCTGGCCATGACGGTCTTACCGGCCTGCCAGTCTGCTAAACCCTCACCGACACCCCAGTCGACTCCCGCGCCCCAACCTGCCCAGACGGCGCGGCCTAATCCGACGGCTCAGCCAGGTCCGGCGGCCGGGAAAAATCAGACTCCCCCGCCTGCGCAAACAGCCCAGCCTTCACAGACGCCCCAAAAGAAGGGACCGTTTACTTTTGACTACCCATTGAACGAGTCCAATATAGGATTCTTCACCCAGGGCGACACCATAGGGACTTTGCTTTCCGCCGGTCCCTTCTACACGGGGAGCCAGCCCTTGCCCTCCCAGGCAACGCGCGACTATGACGCCGCACGGGCCAAGAAGATTGCGGAGATAATCAAAGAGGCTGACACCCTGGCCCAGACGGCGGTCAGGCTCAAGCCGCAGTTGGCTACAATGCGGTCTGCCTTCCTGTCTTACCTGTCAACCGGTCTGAAGGAGGAGCCAAAACTGGCTGACTTTACCAAACAGACCTTCAACCAGGTGGCAGCGCTGGCCTCCCGTGAGCAGTTCGTTGAGACGGAGTACAACAGCATGGCCTCCGCAGGAGTCGCCAGCGCCCTGGCAAAATCCTTCATGGACTACACGAAGGTGGAGAAAGCCGTAGAGCTGGGCGGCCTCTATCTCCAGGACGCCAACAACATGCTGGCATACGCAGCTATAGCCATAAAAGTCACTCAGAGCCACCCCAATGCAACGGTCAAGAAGGCCAGCGATCAACTGGACAAAGACATGCTGGCCCTGGATAGCATCCGGAATGACCTCCTGGCAGCGACTTCCTCTATACAGAAGATTGAATATGGGATGAAACAACTCTTCACCGGCGGCTACTACCTGTCTCAGTCGGCAAACGACTTTATGGCAGCCTCCCTGCCCGACCTCAAGACAAAGGCTGCGAGCCTCACCCCGAGGCCGGGCCTCACCGCTGAGCAGATTCAAGCTGTAAAAGCCTACCTGTCGCTCATCGAGAAGTGGCAGTCGCAGGTAAAACAACGGACCGACTCGCTCGATAAGTCCAGGCTCGTGGCTGTGAGCCAGCCGCAGCAAAAGCGGCAATGGTTGGTTTTCACCCGCATCGCTAACGCGGCTGAGCCGCCGGACAACTACGCCAGCGCCGTCGGCTCCGTGTCGGCGCCACTGCAGTCCGACCCGCCGAAGAAGGACGACCCCGGCTACCTGGCAAAGGGCTGGAACATCGCCAAGACAGCCTTTCACGGGGCGCAGACTGTCGCCGGCGTCACCCTGGATACCGCCAACGCCGTGACCCAGAACACTTTCCGGACCTACTGGGGCGTTTGGTATGGAGAGCACGCCAATACTATCCTGGAGGACCACAAGAAGAACTGGGCTGAGGTAAAGAACAACTACAACAACAGCACATCGGGCGTACAGACACTGAAGACCGCAGGGGAATACCTTGAGGGAGTGGAAACGACCGCCAGAGAGACCGTCGAGAGCGGGGTGGAGAAAGCGACAGGCGGCTTCGGGGTAACGAGTTGGGCGACCGGGGCTATCACTCAGGCCACCGTAGGCATGTTCACCGGCCTGGGCAAAGGGCTATACAAGCTGGCCGACCGGCAGGCCGACGCTACACGACTGGCTGAAGGAGGCCTCGATGTTGGTTTATCCCTCATCGGGGGCAGCAAGGTGATACTCAAAGGCTCCCAGGTACCGAATCTGGTCAGAGGACTTGCCGGGGAAGTGGAAATGACGGGGAAAATGGCCGTGAATTATGTGGAGTCCACCGTAGCCGAGAGCGCCAGAAAAAATCTCCTCAAAGAGAGCGCTGAGTTGCTGGCCAAGAGCCATCTGACAGAAAGAGAGGCCGCCAAGCTCATCAGTAACACACTTGAAATTGAGGCGAAGGAGCAACTGGCGCGCGGTCTGGCTGCGGTCAGGGAACGGATGACACTGGAGATGACACAAATAGTGAAGACGGGGGGCGCAACCGCACTGGCAAGCGCCAAGGAGACAGTCAAGTCATCCCTGGAGGATATGCTGAAGGAACAGTTTACCAAGTCGATGAACGGGATTCTGCAAGCCATTGGAAAGGTGGTCGGGACAAGCGCCAAAGACTACCTGGACAACCTGGTCGGCGGCTGGGCCGATGACATGATCAAAGTACAGGTGACCGCAATGGTGGAAAAGGCTGCCGCGGATGCCGCAGCGGCCGGGGTCTTCAAACTTGTCATCTCACCCCAGACCGTGGACCTGGTTACAGACGGTAAACAGGAGTTCAAAGTGACAGTCACCGGCACCTCCATAAGTCCTCTGGTCCAGTGGTCTGCTGCCGACGGGGGCATACCCTTTCCATCAAACGGCCTCTCTGTCACCTATACTGCTACAACTTCGGTAGGGTCACACAAATTAGTGGCTACGGCGACCGTTGGCGGCCGCACCGAGCAAGCCACCGCCACAGTGAACGTCGTTACCGGTGTATGGGTGCTCACCGGCACTACATCATCCACAACGCTAAACCCACCCACCTCGAACGTCAACCCACCATCGAAGGTCAATGTGACCGCTGGCGCCGGCGCCATAGCCATTGCCTACGAGGGACCGGACCGACAAAGGGGCAAAATAAACGTCGTGAGCAAGTGGCGATGCACGTGGACCGACCCACCGGCCCGCATCAAGGCCGGAGACATGGCCAGGGGGACGACAGCGGTAGAAGCAACAGTGGGTTCGACTTTGACACTTTCGGAAATTCGGGACCTCGGGGGAATTGGCAACAACTTTGGCACTGGAACGCTTACCTTCGTTATTAATGGGCAAGGGCAATACCCAATCGCCGGAGCGCCATTCGGGCCCCCTGCGACCTTTGCAGCCACCCCCCTGCCGAAATCTCAGCCCGGGGGCTACGAGTTCCGGACGCCCGGCCATGGCGAATTTACACTCAATGCCGGATGCAGCGTCAGTAACTTCTGGACTAGCGGCTATAACCTCGTAACGGCGTCGGTCCTGTACACATATGAGTTGAAAGCCCCTTAGCTGCGGCGCTTGCCCGGTTATTTTAAAGATTTTATTACTTGCAAAATAGATGGGGGTTTAAATGGAGGTTTAAACTGTGAGAAACCTTAGATTATCGCTGAGACCAGTTTGCGGAAGTAATATTGCTTTTTATTTAACATTGTTGCTTATTGGCATAGCTGGGTTGACCCTGTCCATAAGTTGCCAGAAGACACCAACCCCCACAGCGCCGCCGCCAACGCCGGCGGCTACCGCCGCACCTACAATTGCACCGACTCCCACTCCTGTTGCGACGGCCCGCCCGGCTACCCCTGCTCCCACACCGGCGCCTTCTCCGGTATCAACTCCGTCTACACTGGATATACCCGTAACGGTGCGGGGGGCCTCCAACCTGGGCAGTTTGCAGATGGAATTGCGTTTCGACCCTCAAGCCCTGGAGTTGAAGGGTGTCAAAGCCGGTCCCCTGGCCCGTAACGCCCTGGTGGACTCGAAGATATCTGCGCCTGGAAGGGTGCAGATCGGACTGGTGGCTGCATCGGGTATTTCCGGTGACGGCGGTGTCGTTATGTTGACGTTCGCTTCTGGGGGGAAAGCAGGGACGGTGAGCCTGACGGTGGAGCAATTGCAAGCTGCGGATACCGACCTGCGGGACCTGGTGGTCACAACCACAGCCGGTCAGTTCAGCGGGACCGCCAGCCCTGCCACCGGGCCGGAGCTGAGCTTCCGCAAGTAGCGTTGGCTATAGTGACCGGCAGGGGCGTGGCTGGTAAACACTAAGAGCGAGGCACCAAGGCATCCCCACCCGGCATATTTAACTCAATTACGGAGGATTACACAATGAAAAAGTTATCTCTGGTGCTATTGCTTTTATTGTTAGTGGCCACATCTTTTATGGCGCCCAATAGCCAGGTAAAAGCCGCCACCGGGGGCTATGGCACGGTTAACCTGGCCAAAGGCAAAACAGTCACACCCTTAACCAATACCATAAGAGGAAAGCCCGAGGATGTGAACGACGGCAATGTGGATAGCGTTTGGTATAGTTTTAATTCTAACTACGGGGGTAATAGCAACGCTAACTCATTCGTCCTGGACCTGGGCAGCGCTTACAGCATCGGCAAAATAGATATATTACTTTCGCAGGCCTACGGGTTTACCATAAGCGCCTCTAACGACAACAGCACATGGACGGAGCGGTATAAGAGTCCCTGGGCCCCTACCTCTATCGGCGCCCCCATATCGGTGACTCCAGACGGCGCTTTTTCCGCAAGATATATTAAGTACTGGGGCTTTGCCAACTACGCCCAATACGTGGGGGTTATGGAGATAAATGTCTATGAATGGCTGGCCTCGCCCCCTCCCCCTCCATCCGGCGGCAATGGTTCCACCAATCTGGCTTTGAATAAGAGTGTAACCAACCTGATGGGTCCAGTTGTTCAATCAAATCCTCCGGCATACGCCGTGGATGGCAACCCCGCTACTTCCTGGGCCAGCAGCGAGTCCGGCCGGGATGGAAATGGTAAGTTTCAAAACTACGGACAGATAAAGATTGACCTGGGCGCTAAATACACGATTGGCAAGGTCGTTATCTCCCCGCAACGCGTCCATGACTTCCGGATAGTTATGGCCGAAACTGACCCCGCTCCTGCCGGCTCGCCCTGGTTCTTCATGTCTTACCCCGAACTATTCGGCGCCACCAAGACCTCCGGCGATCCCTATACCTTTTCCCTTAACGGCTCGGTCACAGCCAGGTATATATGGCTGACAGCGGAAATCTGGGGCACTCCGGGCAGTTTGCAGCCCGCCATCGCCGGGATTGAGGTTTACGAATGGGGCACATCATCTACCGCACCCACCACACCTGCGCCCACAACCACCCAAACAAAAGGCGCGAGCCCGTTCGACGGGTTCTGGCCCAGGACAAAGCGCGTGCACACGGACAGCATGGACAGCGGCTGGTCCGCTGAATGGGACGAAACGTTCTCCACCGATGCCGAAGGTGTGACGAGGGCCGTATCTGGTGAATTGGGCGCCACCAGGGGCAAGGTCGTCGGGAGAACCTACGACTTCGAATATGGCATCGTGAATGGAGTAGCGGGGGGCAGAGGCACCTTAACGTTGAGCGAAGATGGCAAGGGCTTCACCGGAACCTTCTCGGACAATGCCGGACACCGGGCTAACTTGAGCGGGAGTCGCGGCGGGAGTACCCAACCTACCCCTGCCCCCGCGGCTACAGGCGCCCCTGCGTTGAAGGCTACAGACGCTTCCCTGATGGCAGAGGAACGCACTGTATCACCCAATGGCAAGACCACAATTCCCATCCGGCTGGATAAGGCCAGCAGATTGGGCAGCCTGAACTTCTCCCTCCGTTATGATCCTGCAGTGCTCAAAGTGAACAAGGCCGAAAGCGGCGACCTGGCGGGAGGGACACTATTCCAGGCTAATATCCAGGATACGGGTATTATCCGTTTCGGGGTGATAGCCCAGGGAACAGCAGGGATTACGGGCGATGGGCCGGTAGCCCATGTGGAGTTCGTTGCCCTGGGCGCACGCGGGAAGCAGTCGCAGATCACCCTGGAAGACCTGATGGCTACAGATACCGCGGGCGCCAGGCTGGGAGTAACCCTGCGCGCCGGCCGGGTGACTATCGAGACGAAGATGAAGGGTGACTACGATGGGGACGGAAAGGTTACAGCCAAAGACTCGCTGGCTGCCCTCAAGATGTCGGTAGGGGCGCTTCCTGAAGACCTCAACCTGGATATGGATGGAGATGGGAAAGTAACAGCCGAAGACGGCCGGCGGATCCTTGCTGGCGCACTGGGTAATCCTGTTATTGCCGTCTCTCAACCGGCCCAGCCCACCACAGCTTCGACCCCACCCACAGGCGGGCAGACACCGGCGGCACTCCCACCCCTGGTGTCGCAAGAGATCACACCTTCGGATAAGGTGCAGACAGTATCCTGGAAGGACCAGGTGAAAGTCACTATACCCGCCGGCCTGGTAGACAGCAAACAGACGCTGACGATTGCCTCGGCGCCGAATCTTCCTCCACCGCCATTCAAGGGTTTCAGTCAGTTGGCCGCTTTAGATATATCTCTCGGCAAGCTGCAGGATTTCGGAAAGCCACTGATTGTTGAGATTGCGTATGATCCGTCTAAGATCACCTCCAATTACCCACCGGAGACCGGCATGGTCGCCGCCCAGTGGGACGTAAACCGAAAGATGTGGCAGATAGTGCCCACCCAGGTGGATACCCAGCGCAATGTCGCCATCCTGCACATGGACCATCTAGCGCCAGTTATACTCTTTTATAATGACGGTTACCAAGCACGTGACGCCAATCCTCCAGGGATTCCTGTAGTGCCAGCGGGAACGTTTGCGGTACCGCCAGCGGGACCCGATTTCTCTTCGATAGAAACAACGGAGCACTTCAGGGTCTTTTACGATAAAGACAGATGGCCCACGGTTGGACCTAGCGATCCGAAAGTGGGGCCGAAAGTGCCGCAGGAACCGGTAAAATTCGCCCGAGTGGTTGGGACTTATCTGGAGCACGCCTGGGACAAGTACCGTGAAGCACGCTATCAGAGACCCTTCGAAGAAATGTGGGGTTGCTGGGATTCGCGGAAGAACATGTCATCAGTACTCTGCCTCCCGTTCCTTACCCTCCATCCTCCAAGAGTAGACGTCTACATACACCCCGATCTAACCGAGTCCGAAACTGGCTCCCTGTCACACACTATCTCCCTGAAGTTCGACTATGAATCCTGGGACCAGGTGCGCCACGACTCTGCCCACGAGCTATTTCATAGATTTCAACTAGAGCGCTTCTCCCGAGGGTCTACTCTGGCCGCTGGACTTGCTTCATATGTGGGCGACCCAAAGTTTGGGTATGTAGCGCGGCAGTGGTGGATGGAGGCCACCGCTGATTACGTGGCCGCTATGATTGCCTGGGACGGCCTCGACACTATGTCCAAGGTAGATCTAACGTACTTTACCTACCCGCTTACTACAGTTGATAAAGTACACGAGTATGATACCGCACGCTTCATTGATTACCTGGTTCGGAACGGAGTTGACTTCAAGCAACTGTGGGATGAGTCGGTCCAGAGTTACGACGGCTTTGTGGTCCCCTTTCTGGAAAGTTATTTGATGAGGAATACAGCGACTACGCTGCGTGAACACTATAGGAAATTTGCCCAATATATCATCTTTGACGCTTCCAGCCCTCTCCAGTTAGAAAAGCCCCTGTTCGGGGTGATGGCGAGGATTGGGCCAGAACGGGGTAAACGACTCGGTAGCGTAGTGGAAGCCGACTCGCCTGAGGCCCTGGCAGCGGACAAGACCGAGGTATCCTATATCTTTAAGCTCAACGGTGGTTATACCGCAAAGCTATGGGGTTTTAAAGGGACCGACAAAGACCCCAAAAAAGACCCCTCTCCCCCTCGATCGCTGAAGATAGAAGCTATCGGCACCGTCCAGGCGGCTGCTGACGTAAACGCCAATGTCTATGTGTTGAAAAATGACCAGCGCCCAAAGGGCGGGGTGGCCTCCAACCCTGACATATACAAAGGAAAAATAGATTCAAGTAATAGGAGCTTAAACATCATCGTAGCCCAGGACGATGTGGTCTACATAGTCGCGCTGAACAGCCTCACCGCATTCCAACCAGTGAGCGTACCGGGACTGGCGCTCGACCCCAACCAGAGCGTACTCCTAGCCCTAGCTCGCGACCCCAACCAGACCCTCACCGTGAAGGTTACCGAGGTTGCAACACCCCCTGGCAAGTTGGTGTTTCAAGGACGTCGAGTCGATTCCATGGTCACAGGTGTCGGCAACATCACCATCTCAGGCAACACTGCGGAGGCCCGGGTTGGCAGTGATGCTGGGACTACCTATTGGAACTGCTCTTGGCCGGAGCCTCCCCAGGAGTTGGTGATTGGGCAAAAGTGGGGCGGCACCATCACAGTGCAGGACGCTGGCTCCAGGCCGCAGTACAACAACACTACGGCAATGGGCGGTGTCAGAATGTACATCAAAGTGGGGGGGGGGGACAGTGCCGATGCCAGTGTGGGTGCAACCGTTGTGCCGCCGCCTGGCCAATCAAGCGCCACCGCGCAGCAGATCTTTTCGTGGACCATCCCCGAGGCACCCGCCGGCTTGGTCATCCGAGTGAATTGCTCTGCAACTATGACGTTGCCTCCCGGCATACGGGGGATAATTTCTGGATGGAGAGGAGTGGAGTACTTTTACAACCTGCAAAAGTAGCCGCCTGAGTTTACGCTGCTATGCGTGTCGCTAAACGGAAACGTGGAAACGCCGTGATGGAACCTACCTGTTGACCCGTTGGGAAGGGTGATTTAACACAATTGATATAAGGCAAGTGCGTTTCATCACGGTGCTGAAGGCCCATTTTGGGGCCTTCAGCACGCAGCGCATCAGCCTGCCGCTGCGCGTCCGGGCAGGGCGCAACGGAAGTCTATCTCCCTCTCGGCATGGGTCGCAGGACGCCGGCTTGTCGCGGCCAGCCAACAAACATCGCCTTCATAGTGGTGGCAGTGGCGTAGCGTCACCTGGTACGCGGATGCTGCTATATGGAGCGATGCCCGGACAGCCCTTAACAGGATGAGAAAATTATATAACTTTAGCTAGGGACGGTTCGCGAACCGCCCCTTTTTAGGGCAATTCATGAATTGCCCCTACATATTCTCCCAAAAATAGCCGCTCTCAATGTCATTCTGAACGGAGTGAAGAATCTCTAGTCCCTCGCTGCAACCGATTACGTCGCTGCGGCGAGAGATTCTTCGTCGCTTCGCTCCTCAGAATGACAGATTGGAATCTATTTTCATTCTTCATGGTACTCATCGCAATGAGCATGGGGGATTCTCCCGAAAATAGACGCCCATTCGTCTTTGCAAGGAGTCCCGATGAATCGGGACGACAAAGCAATCCGCTATCTGCCCATATCCCCCTTAGTAAGGGGGTTTCAGGGGGATTTAACGATTTTGCAACGCTGCCTTCCCCTTCGGTATCGCCATCTCACAGGGGACTCGCGTCTGGCATAGACCGCATCCGATAATCTCTACCTGGAAGTCCGTATGTAATTTATCATACACGCTTTTCATATGGGCCATGCACTTTAACTTATCATGCCCGTCCTTCGTAATTGCACCTGATGGGCAGCGCTCGATACAGCGCCCGCAGGAGCCATCCATAACGTAAGGGCAGTTAGCCATATGGTTATTGTAAGGCCGCGGCGTCGGCGGCAGATCCAGTGTCGTCACCACGGTGCCGCAGCGCATGGCCATACCCTTAGCTGTAATAAAGCCATCGCTGATGCCGAAGGTGCCCATTCCCGCCGCATACAGCGCATGCCTCTCCGACCAGTTAGTTGTACCTCGTGAAACGCTTGCCCAGAAGAACTTGCTGGTAACCGGCGCTACTGAGGGAAAACCCATCCCCTCCAGCATTTCTGCTACAGCAATCCTGAGGGCATCGTTGAATTGCTCGCCGTAGAAGCGGGTGTGGCCCCAGCGGCGCGTGGGATAGGTCTTTTCCGGCCGGGTGCTTTTCCTGGTATCGGCTGCTATAGGAAGCACCCAGGTGATTACACTCAGTTTCCGGCCTACCGTTTTACCGGCCTTCTCCATGGCTTCCCGGGGGGTAAGGTGGTGCTCCCCGATAATTTTCTTATACTCGCTAAACAATGGGTCATCACCCGATGCAAAACCCACTAAAGGCTCTTCGAAAATAGCCGTATCGCCGAATTCCGTCAGCCGGTTAACAGGACTTTCCGCAACAAATCTCTTGATGAAATCTACGATGGATTGGCCGGGGTTTTCCTGGAAATGTTCCCGCTCTGCTCCGGTTATCATTTTATCCCTCCATTTATATGTTTTATATCTTACAGCATGAATAGTTATACATACACAATATGAAGTTAAATCCTGAATCCTGAGCACCAAATCCTAACCCGGACAATCTTGGAACCAAATATATTTCACCGCCCCGATGCATCGGGGAGAACACTGAGGAAATCGAAACTTCTCTGCGCTCTCCGCGAACTCTGTGGTGAAAACTCTTGCCATTTTCGCGCATAATATTATTTAAAGGGACTAATGGTGTACATCCAGGCTATCATCCATCGTGGAAAGGTCCCCAACGGGTAATCCCAGCTCCTGCGCCTTGAGCACCCGCCGCATAATCTTGCCGCTGCGCGTCCTGGGCAAACCACAGCGGAACTCTATCTCACGAGGCGCAGCATGAGCGGCCAGCCCCTCACGAACAAAATTAATAATTTCTTTCTGTAGGGTTTCACTCGGTTCATAGCCCGGTTTAATACAGATAAAAGCCTTAATTATCTCCCCCCTGACCGGGTCGGGTTTACCGATAACGGCAGCCTCAGCTACCGCCGGGTGTTCCAGGAGTTTGCTTTCCACCTCAAAAGGACCAACCCGCTCGCCGGAAGTTTTTATTATATCATCTCCCCGTCCCTGGAACCAAAAATAGCCGTCTTTATCCCGGTAGGCCATATCGCCGGAAATAAACCATGAATCCCTGAAGCAGCTCTGGTATTTTGCTTCGTTGTTCCAGATAGTTTGCATCATGGCAGGCCAGCCTTTCCGGATTGCCAGCAGACCAACCTGGCCCGGCGGCAATTCGTGGCAAGATTCATCCAGGATAGCTGCCTGCACACCGGGGAATGCCTTACCCATCGAGCCCGGCCTGACGGGTAACGAGGGATAATTAGCAATTAACATCATCCCTGTCTCGGTCATCCACCAGTTCTCCATAATGGTCAATCCAAAAACGCGCCTGCCCCACTCAATAACCGCCGGGTTCAACGGTTCCCCGACACTATAAATCAAACGCAGACTGGAGAGGTCGAACTTTTTAGTTACATCATCCCCATCGCACATCATGCGGCGGAAGGCGGTGGGAGCACTATACCAAACACTCACCTTATATTTTTCAATGGTGGCATACCATTTTTCGACATTAAAACGCCCCCCCAGAATGAGGCTGGAAACACCGTTCAGCCATGGCCCGAAAATTCCATAAGAAGTGCCTGTTACCCAACCCGGATCAGCAGTGCACCAGTATATATCGGTATCCTGTAAATCCAGCACCCATCTGGCAGTCTGCAAATGGCCGATCATAGCCCTCTGGACATGGAGTACACCCTTGGGCTTGCCTGTTGAGCCAGAAGTATAGTGAAGAATAAGCGGGTCGTCAAGCGTCAACCACTCAGGCTCCAACTTATCCGAAGCCAGATCCATCTCCGCTGTATAGTCCACCTCACCCTCTGCTACTGGAGAACCAACCATAATAACGTGCTTCAAGGCCGGCAAATCCTGTACGGGAATCCTTCTTCTTAGTTCTGGCGTTGTAATAATTACTTTAGCTCCGCTATCCGCCAGGCGGTCCCGCACCGCATCCTGCATGAAGGCTTCGAACAAAGGGCCGGCGATAGCCCCCACTTTAGCAATCCCCAGCATGGCTACATATAGCTCCGGTGAACGGGGCATGAACACAAAGACCCGGCCTCCCTTGCCAATGCCCAGCTTTTTTAGCACATTGCCAAATCGGTTAGAGAGGAGTTTTAACTCCAGAAAAGTATATTTTTCATTCCGGCCATCGTCCGTATAATAGAGGGCGACCTTGTTTTTTCGCCAGGTCAGGGCATGGCGGTCGATGGCCTCATGGGCCATATTAACGCGCCCTGTGCGGTGCCAGTCGAACTCTGGCTCCACGTCCTCCCAGTGGAACGAGCCGTACACTTTATCATAGTCAGACAACTTCGGGGATTGGCCGATTGTGGACAGGGGTTGATGATTCATCGGTATTACCTCCGGTTAAAAAACAATATACAACAAAAAAACGATAAGTGGTAGATACGCTTTCTTCGGGCAGCGTAAAGCTGATATAATAATCCAAGTTAATTAATAAGTCGCCCCAAAAATATTATAGGTGTAGTGTAGTGTCTTGAAAAAAATTATACAATTCTGGTCATTCCGGACTTGATCCGGAATCCAGGTTTTTCTATGTGGAGGATGAAAATAGTCTGGCGCTGTCATTCTGTCCGAAAGGGTATCGGACTCCGATGTTTTACTCGGAGGAGCGAAGCGAAGAATCTCAGGGTGGGGGATGTGCCACCTTATTATTATCATTAAATTCGCGGACATAAAGAGTGTTTATGATTTTCTACCCCTCCCTGAGATCCTTCGTTGTCACGATAACTCGTGACTCCTCAAGGATGACATTAGTAACCCCTTTATAAAGCTATGCCAGAGACAGTACACTAGCGTTCGTTTTATGTGGAGGTGCAAAATAATGGTTTCAACGAGATATTTAGTGGATGAAAAAAATAGAAAAAAAGCGATAGTTCTAAACCTTAAAGATTACAAATATCTATTAGCCCGTTTTGAAGAATTGGAAGACGCCCTTGATCTGGATAACACCCTCCGTACGAAAACAGGTTTCAGAGACTACGCAGAAGTAAGAAAAGAACTTAAAGAACAAGGGAGATTGTAAATAATGGAAGCTTTATCCGGCATCCGCATTGCCGACTTCTCCTGGGCCTGGGCCGGCGCTCATGCTACAGCTATCCTCGCCCTTCTGGGGGCCGAGGTAATTAAAGTGGAGAGCCGACGGCGCCCCGACATCTCCCGTATGAACTCCCTGACCACCAGCCAGCAGTTTAAAAGTCTCGATGAGTCTCCGGTGTTCAACCAGATTAACCTTAACAAGCTCAGCGTGAGCCTCAACCTTTCCCAACCCGGAGCGGTCGAACTGGCTAAAAAGCTGGTTCAGGTGAGCGATATCGTTGTGGAAAATATGAGGCCCGGCACCATGGAGAGGCTGGGGCTGGGATACGAGGAACTCAAGTCTATCAGGCCAGATATTATCTACCTTTCCTCATCGGCGCTGGGCGCTACCGGCCCCCTGAAGGGATATACGGGATATGCCTCTAACTTCGCCGCCTTAAGCGGCCTGTCCCATATCACCGGCTATCCCGGTGGAGATCCTTCGGATATTAGAGGGGAAGTGGACCTGTTCAGCGCTACTACTGCCGCCTTTGCTATCCTGGCTGCCCTGAATTACAGGCAGAGTAGCGGCCAGGGGCAATTTATTGACCTCTCCTCCACTGAAATCAATGCTGCTCTCTGCGGGGATGCCTTCCTCCAGTTAGCCTCGAACGGCCAGGAGCCGGCCCGCATGGGAAACAGGGATGAAATCTGGGCGCCCCATAATTGCTACCGATGTCTCGGCGATGACCAGTGGTTGAGCGTTGCTATAACCAATGAGCAAGAATGGGTATCTTTTATAAAGGCTATAGGCAACCCTGAATGGGCCAGAGAGCAGAGGTTTAGAAGTCTAGCCCACCGCCTGCAAAACCAGGACGAGCTTGACCGGCTAGTAGAGGCATGGACTTGCCAGAGAACGCCTTATGAAGCCATGCACCTTCTTCAGAAATCCGGGGTGGCGGGATTTCCCTCGATGGACGGGAAACAGTTGTATGAAGACCCTCACCTCCATGAGCGGGGTGTATGGCAAAAGATGACACATAAAGCACTGGGGGAGCAGGTAGTAATAGCCCCACCCTGGAAGCTATCCGAAACGCCGGCCAGGATAACAAACAGCGCCCCGTTATTCGGGGAGCATAATTCCTACGTGCTGGGGGAGCTTCTGGGGTTAACGCCTCAGGAGATAGACAATTTGGAAAAAGAAAAGGTGGTGTGGTAACAAATTCAGAAATCTTCCCAACCCCGGATTCTTCGTCGTCCCGATGCATCGTGACTTCTCAGACAAATTGAGGCAACACACCCCCTTAAAGTGGTACTGGGGATTTTTCCCAATTACTTCCCCTTAAATATCGGCTCACGCTTCTCCAGAAAAGCCTTCGGCCCCTCCAGCGCATCCTCGCTGCGGCCAACCTCGATACAGGCTTTCTCATGCACGGGCACAACCTCAGAAAAGGCCATGTCAAGATAGCGGTGGGCCAAGTTCTTCATCATGCCAATAGCCAGGGAGGGCCCTCTGGCTAGCTGCACGGCCAGCTCACGCGTCGCCGTAGCCAGCTCATCGTGAGGCACCACCTGGTTTACATAGCCAATCCTCAGGGCCTCCTGGGCATCTATAATCTTGCCCGTCCACACCAGTTCCAGGGCTTTGGACATTCCTAAAATCCGGGGCAATGTATACAAACCACCACCAGCAGGAAGCATCCCCATCCTGGCAAAGACCATCCCAAATCGCGCCCGGTCCGAGGCTATTCGCAAGTCGCATACATTGGCTAATTCCATTCCCGCCCCAACACACGGCCCATTGATGGAGCAGATGACGGGTTTAGCCATACTCATGACGATACCAGAAATATTTATAATATTTGGCAATATCTCTGACTTGACCCACTTGTCAAAGTATTTTCTGGATTCCAGCAAATCTTTAACGCTGGCGCCGGCTGAGAAGGCGCGGCCCGCGCCTGAAATCACCAGGACTTTAACCTGAGGATCATCCCTGACCTGGAGTATAGCCTCTCTGGTCTCCGCCCCCATTTGCCTGGAAAAGGCATTCAATTTTTGGGGCCGGTTAAGGGTTATAGTAGCTACTCCCTCGTCAACGGAATATATAATCTCTGTAAAGTCCATAACTCCTCCCGGTGGGTAATTCGTTATTAATACAAACGCATTAAATTTTGATGCATGATGATTGAAAAAGTGTACCCCGTCATTGCGAGTGAAACGAAGCAACTTTATCATTTTGAGGCTGATTACTCATCCAAAAGCGGAGATTTGTTCGTCGCTCCGCTTCCCGCAATGACGAATTATGCGACATTACTTTTTACATCGTTATTAGTTCATGTTAGTTAAAATCGCAGGGGCGATTCGTGAATCGCCCCTACATTATGTCAACTATTTTTATCACTAAGTAGTAGTGAATCTCATAAGGTAACTCAGCTTTGTCCAAAACGTTTACTGATATCTTTAAGGAACTTTTCCACTTCAGGCGATAGTTTGTTTGCTTTTTCTCCGCGTTCCTGCTGGAGAATGGACTCGTAGTATTTCTCCAGTTGACTGACCATCTCCTTTACCTGGGGGTTTAGCTCTACAGCCCTGTTAATCTCCATATATTGCTGGTTAGCTTTTTGCTCTATATCGCTGAGGTCCATACTCAGGCCGTAGAAAGCTCCCAGCATCCGCAGTAAACTGAGTTCACCTGCATGGTCCTCATCCAGGGGGACATACTGGGGAAGATGTACGATGAGGCTCATGGTCTCGATCTGGCGTTTTGCAGCCTCCTGGGCTATCAGGGCCATGATAGTTGTTGGCCCCTGGTAGGTGCTGGACTTAACCCCGAACTTCTTTAGCATCTCTTCCGCCGGGCCGCCGGTAGCTGAACCGGTAATACGAAGCGGCTTAGTATGAGGGACCATATCATACATCGCGCCCAGGAGACAATACCTTTTAACCCGCAGTTTCTCCAGTACACTCAAAAGGGAGTCCACATAATCTTCGCCGAAGGCATGGGGCTCCAGTAGATGCATGAAAAGAAAGCTATTGCCCTCTGCCGGCTGGGAGTAGTTTATCAGTGAGTTGGGCACGGCAACCAGGCGCTGCCCGTCTTGAGTATAGATAGTGGGCCGGTAGCGGGTAAAATCAAAGAAATTTCCCGGCCTGGCTACATGCCCGAGGGATTTCGACCCCAGTTGTTGCTCTAAACGGTTCAAAACCATATTACCCACCCCCCCGACATCTACCCAGGGGCGCAAGGTTGCTAAAGCCTGAAGATCCGACAGCTCCGGCAACGGTTCATTAATCTCAAAAGCGCCTATTCTCATGGTGTCATTTTAGCAGAAAATATTGATTACTAACAGCGGGTCTTACTTACTTCTTCAGAGCCACGATGCGTCGGGGTTTCTACGTCTTGCTTGCTACGGGCACGATGCATCGTGCTCCAAACGGTTTTAATGGGCAACCACGAGGGATTGCCCCTACGTATTAATGGGCGAACCGGTGTGTTCGCTCCTGCGTCTCGCTTCCCACATCCCGCCTCTCACCTCTTACATCCCACCTCTCAAACAGCATCCTCCAGATGCTCTATACCCCCGTGTCCGATATAGTGATACAGCCTGGAGTGGAGAGATAAGAAAGTTGCCGGATGGCGAGGGTCGGCATTAAAGTGCTGGTGGACAGTATTGTTAGGAATAAGCACCACATCCTCGGTATCCCAGTCCCATTTCTTACCATCGTGAATATCGTAGCCCTTACCAGAAAGAATCTTATGCACCTCTTCCCCCACATGGCGGTGTTTGCCGGATTTCCCCCCCGGAGGCAACTCCTGGAGATAGGCGTCATAGAGCAGTAACGGGCCGGGGTTATAAGGGCTTATTAAAAATTTGAGTTTGCCCATCTCGGTATTTTCCCAGGGTTTGTCTTTACCTTTGATTACGTGGGGAATATTCAACCGCCAGGTAATCGTGTCCTGAAGGGTCTTCCTGTAATGCTGATACGTATTCTTCGGCTCGCCGCTGAACCCTTTATCCTTCCTGCCCTCCATCATTTTCATATACTCCAGGTCCACAGCGCCAAAGCGAAGCTCCTCACCCGAGGCCGTCTTATAGCCTATAACATTACCTTCCGCATTGCGGACCAGCGTTGTGCCCTCCGGGGGCTGGTAGCGTTCATGCATTTCTATCTGCTCAATAGACGACAGACCCATCAGGTCGAAAACATTGGGTAAATTGAAAAACAGCCGTGCATTCTGGTTACCGGTGTTGAAGTGCTGGTGAATGCAGTAAGTGGGGACGCACATTACATCCCCGGCCTCCCAGGGATACTTTTTATCATCGTGGATTTCGTAACCTTCCCCCTCGATGATATAAAAGAATGCCTCCTGGTAATGGCGGTGCTTCCCCGATTTGCGGCCGGCGAAAACCATCTGCTCACGGAGGTCTAGCGTGTGTATAGGTACTTTGGATAGCCAGCCGGGGATACCCGCCGGGCCGGTATAATTCTTAAGATAAGTAGTTGCATTCTGATTCCACGGGACGTCGTTATACTTGATAACGTGAGACATAGCCGCCACCGTTTCATTTAGAGTTTTGAGGCGGCTCCACATCTCTTCGATAATCCGGGAAAAAACGACTGGCTCCTCCTCACGGCGCCGCTCCAATTGCCTTTCCATAATCTCTCCTTTCTGATAAACCAGGACCAATATGATAAGCGCATTTTAGGGGCGAGGAGGGTGGTTGTCAATAGAGATTTATTGAAATTGACATTAGCTAGGAATGACGATAGTATAGGACAAGGAATTTCGGCTATGCAAAAACAAAATAGCAATAAAAATGGCCTATCCCGCCGGGAGTTTATTCGGTGGCTGGGGTGGGGTAGTATAATCGCCCCTGTGTTAATATCCACGTTCGCTACAGTGCGTTTTTTGCTGCCTAACGTAAACTACGGGTCATCAACTATTGTTAAAATCGGTAAACCGGAGGACTTCCCGCCAGGCGCTCAAAAGCTATTGCCCGATTCCAAAATTGTTGTCAACGCTACTAACGGGGGGCTATTTGCCATGTCGGCCGTATGCACGCATCTGGGCTGCACCGTAGGCAGCGTGGAATGGGGATACCAGTGCCCCTGCCACGGCAGCAAATTCGACCGTAATGGGCTTGTCATTCGCGGCCCGGCGCCCGACCCTTTGCCCTGGTTAAAGATCGACCAGTCGCCGGATGGAAGCCTCGTCGTCGACCTGGAAAGAACCGTCCCCAGAGGTACATTGTTTCAGCTATGATAAAAATGAAAATGCACGACCACCGCACAATATCGATATTCCGCAGGGGCGACCCTTGTGGTCGCCCTGGGCAGGCACAAGGCCTGCCCCTACAAAAGGCATCCTTCACGCACAGAGGCTATTTCCAAAAGAATATCATTATCCTTAATACGTTCCTGATATTACTTCTAGCCCTGTCGGCTTGCAGCCCATTGTTTGGCGGAAAGCCCCAGGCGCCCCAGCAGGCCGGAGCAGGCAATAACTCTATGGTGCAGGGCATGTCAAACCATGGAGACACCTGTTTACTCACGGTCAGGCCCTTAGATGAAGCTCCGCCAGCTAAACTGCTGGTCTCCTCGTCAAAACAAAACGGACAGAACAGGGTCGAAGATTTGACTGTGCCTTCCGGCAGCGCCCTGATTACTGTAAACCAGCTCTTTGGGGCCACGCTGGGAATTGTGCGGCCGGATTATAAGGCTGTTATATCTTCATCAACCCCCAGACCTATCGAAAACGTTCAGGTATCTCAGGGAGCACGAACAGTGGCCTATCTCGTAGTGGACGGACTGAACCCGGCCAATAACTACATTGAGACATCAGATCTCGGCGCCAGGCAGACCTGGCAAATAAAAGCTACAGACGGTTTCGCCATTCTCGGTTTTACCCTGGAGCCCGTAGGAAAACGACTGGCTTTCACCGAGGTAGGGCTAAGGGGTACTAGCAGCCGGCAGGCCTCGTGGCACCTGTTAATAGCCGATCTGGAGAAAGGATGGGCGCAGGAAGTCATTAAGTCAGAAACCCATCCAGTTCCCGAGGAGATAGTTTTTATCCCCTTTGCCTGGTCTACACAGACCGGTGATATTTATCTTTACGGAGTTCATCCCTTCGGTGGGGGGTGGGGACATGGGGTCTGGGGTGTACAACCGGACGGCACCGGGCTACGACAGTTAATAACAGAGTCTCAGTTTGTCAGGTTACCTGTGCTCTCACCTGATGGCCTGCAATTTGCTTATCTAAGTTCAGATATTGAAACGTTACCGGCTAAGTATATCCCCGGCATTGGACCGCCTCCTGGCAATACCCTTACAGTAATGGACTTGAAGACAGGACAGGAACGAGTAATTGCTCAAATAAAAGACCAGACCTTTGGGGCATTGGCCTGGGCCCGTAATGGCAATGAGCTAGTTCTGAGCCGGCAAAAATGGAAAGACAACAGCCTTACCGATACCAGTATTGTAGCTATAACTGTGACGGAAGGGAAGGAACGGGTGATCGTAGCCCTATCTCAGCCATCCAGCATCACCGGTATATTTGATTATGGAAAGGAAGGCGTTGTATTCTGGTTAGATAAAGGTCAAACGGGATCTGACTTAATGCTGAAAAAGAGAGACACAGCGCCAACCAGTATTTTATCGGTTCCTGACGGCCAGATAAAGATTGTCGGTTACCTGGAATGAACGATAGAGCAGAAAATAATACAGCCACAGGCCCCGCTCAAGAAACCGTTGAAAAACCTCAATCCCGGTTACGGGCAGCCGCTGAGGTGATTGCTCAGATACCCCGCAATGCCTATAATTCCTTCGTCCGCATAGGTTACCCGACGGAAGTGCGGCAGCGTCTGGCCATGATAGTCAACAACTGGTTCCTTCATATCCATTCCACCCGTGTCCATCCCTATAGCCTGCTCCCTCAATTTACCCTGGGGCTGGGACTACTCAACCTCTTTCTGTTCTTCATCCTTCTGGTTACAGGAATCTGGCTAATGTTCTATTACGTCCCCTCCCCCGATGAAGCCTATGGACGAATGCAGGACTTTCTAAATGTTGTTACCTTTGGCCGCGTAATGCGGAACCTCCACCGGTGGGCCGCTCATGCCATGGTTATAGCTGTAGTACTCCACACCTGCCGCGTATTCTATACCGCTGCGTATAAACCCCCGCGGGAATTCAACTGGGTTATTGGCGTTGTATTACTGATACTTACACTGGCTCTCAGTTTCACCGGCTATCTACTACCCTGGGACCAGCTTTCATTCTGGGCCATCACAGTCGGCGCCAATATCATTGGCTATGCCCCGGTTTTAGGAGCTAAGTTTCGCCTGCTATTGCTGGGTAGCGATACGGTAGGCGGCGAGGCCCTGTTACGCTTCTATGTGCTCCATGTTGCCCTTCTACCCACCGTGGCTGCTGTTTTCATCGGTTACCACTTCTGGCGGATTCGCAAGGATGGGGGACTGGCCAGGCCACAACTAAAAACCAGCGGGTTACTAAAGAAACCTGAAGCTGAGGAGACTATCCCTTCCTTCCCACGGGTACTCTATCTCGAGGTGCTGTTTTTGTTGCTCACTACCGCTCTGCTGCTTCTCGTTTCTCTGTATTGGAATGCCCCTCTGGAGCCTATAGCGGACCCCAACCAGCCACCCAACCCTTCCAAAGCCCCGTGGTATTTCCTCGGCATACAGGAATTAGTGAGCTATTCCGCCTTCTGGGGTGGTGTAGTCCTACCTACCCTCTTTGTGATGGGATTGCTTTTATTACCTTATCTGGATAGAGACCCCCGTGGAGTTGGCGTCTGGTTCGCTAAAGAACGCATGTTTGTAATGATTATATGGAGCCTGGTCTGGCTGGTTACCATCATCTTTACAGTGATAGGCGTGTATTTCCGGGGGCCAATCTGGAATTTCTACTGGCCGTGGCAGAACTGGCCGGGACCGTGATGGATATATGAGTAAATGGCTCGTGGTTTTCAGTTTAATATTGTCCGTTGTAATGGGTTTGACGATATGGGATGCCTACCGTAAGGAGTTCCCCGGCTATCAAAAAGCCTATTTCAACATGGTCGAACTTAATTCTCAGACAACATCCCAGCAGGAGTGGGCAAGGAACCAGCGGGTAGAGCTTAAACAACAGAACATCGGCGAACTCCGCCGCCTGGACCGCTGCCAGACCTGCCACCTGGCGGTGGAAAATCCCGGTTTCACCAACGCGCCCGAACCCCTCCGCACACATCCTTCTCTACTGGACAGCCATCCGCCAGAAAAATTCGGCTGCGCTGTCTGCCACGGTGGTAATGAGCGGGGGACAACAACGTCAATAGCCCACGGTGAAACCGAGGGGCAGAATAAACGCCTGCTCAAAGGTGAGTATATACAAGCAACCTGCTATGCCTGTCACACGGAAAAAACATTGCCTCCCCAAGCTACCGGGGCTGTGATACAGGGGAAAATAATCCTTAATGTTAATATGTGTCTGCGTTGCCATCAGATAAACGGAGAGGGTGGGAATGAAGGACCTGACCTCAGCGAGGTGGGTAGCCGGCGGGACTGGATGTGGACTTATGCCCACTTCATCAGTCCCCAGGCCATGAATCTTGTTTCCACTATGCCCCGTTTTCAGCTTTCCCGTGACGAAACTAAATACCTGACTATTTTCCTGGCGACCATGCAGAACAACAGGAATAAAGTCACCGATAACAGGTTCATAGCTCATAAATCTGCCGACCCGAACTGGCGCTGGCCGGGAAAACAGGCGGGGGGGCAAACTAGCGCTATGAAAGGAGCCAACCTTGTCCCTACCATAGAATACGAAGGAAAGGAACTCTTTACCGGCGCCGGGTGCAAGACCTGCCATACCATCGGCCAGAGCGGTGGAGAGGTGGGGCCTGCCCTGTCCTATATCGCCCGTAAATATGACAGGGATACCTTCGCCCGCTTGCTACGAAATCCCGCCGATGTTTTCCCTCAGGGTCTCATGCCCCAACTTAACTTGAACGAAAAACAGGTGCAGGCCCTGGCAGATTACCTTAGCACGTTAAAGTAAATTTAGTTTAGATTAAAAACGGCCTGCTTAATAAACAAAAAAACCTTAACCAACTTTGGAATCCCCTGACCCAGATAAACTAGAAACTCTAAGCACTAATATCTAAACACTAAACAAATTCAAATAACCAATATCAAAACAACTAAAAAAGCCGGAACCTAAAAGTTGGAGCATTATTTTTTAGACCTACTTAAACCTGAGTGGCGAGGAATGCTAATTACCGTCGCCTATCTTTCCAGACTTCTTGACGCAATCCCATTAGTTGCGTAGACTATTGCTGGCTGGATTTGCCTACAGCCCACAGATACTCCATATCCTGAGGGAAAACTAAGGGCAGCATCGAATCCTATCACCTCGTGAAAAAAGAGAAACAGTCCATGATAATTTCGGAAGAAAACGAAAGCCGCCTTGATACAACATTGAAGCGGCTCGGGGTACACACCAATATGGCTACCGAGTGGGCCTGGGTTGCAGCCCGTGTCGGCGTGGCGGCAACGGCTATGATAGGGTCTGCCTACTATCGAGAAACCTTCGCTTACTTACCGTTACTGGGATTAGCCGGGTTTGCCCTGCTTTATGACGCATTATTGGCTTTAGCTCTTTCGAGGAAACGACTGCTACTAGCTTTCCTTGTGGGATTCGGACTGGATAACGTGGTAATCCTGGTTGGCTGGTGGGCCGCAGTATCGGCACAGGCAGGCGCTCTTCAAACAAACGACCTGTACCTTATTCTCTTCCCGGTGCTGGTCATCGGGGTAATGCGCCTTGGCTGGCTCCTGGGCGCCCTCTATACGGCTTTGTGGCTCGGGTGGATGGCATGGACATATTTAACCTATTTTCCTCCGGAATCCTACAATGTGCAGCAAATCCCTTTGAGGATCCTTTTTATGGCAATCACCGCTGTCGTTGTCCTCCACCTGATATTACGTCTGACCTCTGAACGGCAACGAGTTGAATCGCTATTGGGAGATGTACGGAGGCAGGCCGGCCAGCTCGCTGAAAGTAACACTAAACTCCAGGAAATCGACCGTTTAAGGCAAACCCTGCTCCTGACCATCGCTCATGAGTTGAAAACACCCATAACTGTCGTCAAGGCTACTGCCGAGTTGCTGCAAGCCAGAGAGAAGAATACCTCTGACGAGCTTAAGGGGAGACTGCTTCGCAACCTGAATAGCGGCGTAGAGAAACTGGAAAGACTGATAACTGATACAGTGGACTACGTTGCCGCCGAGGGGGGCAGCCTGAACCTGGAGCTTCAAACGATAGATATAGTCGAAATACATCGTGCCGTTTCAAAGAAGATTAAGCCGCTTCTCACGTCCCGTGGTCAAAACCTGGAAGTCAGTCTTCCCGAATCCCCTCACTATGTATCAGCAGACCCGCTACGGTGTGAACAAATCATCCACAACCTCCTGTCCCGGGCCAGCGCGTGGAGTAACCCCGGCGAGAAAATAACTCTGGATTTGACTGTGTCACTGGACGAGGTTTTGACGTGCATTGCCGAACTTGGCCCTGAGATTCCTTCCGGTGACCGGGAAAAGGCATTTCTTCCTTTTTACCGGTTGGGAGAACCCGATGGCAAAGAGAGCGCAGAAAGCGGACTGGGATTAGCCCTCTCAAGTAAACTTGCTGAATTGCACCAGGGCCGGCTCTGGATGGAAAGCAAC
>Ga0209514_10002235_pt1 | contig 30558 bp, 27 predicted proteins | sample Subgrocontami58m_FD_187452 | JGI IMG/M metagenome (GOLD analysis project Ga0209514, IMG submission 187452) | Subsurface groundwater microbial communities from S. Glens Falls, New York, USA - GMW37 contaminated, 5.8 m (SPAdes) (version 3) | ecosystem: Environmental > Aquatic > Deep subsurface >...
GCAAAACCTACACTTACTCGTTTTATTAAACTCTTTTTTACTCATACATTGTTTATCCTTCTATAAAAATTCTACGAAACTATACTAAAAAGGAATTTCTTCATTGTTAATATCAAGATTGACATCTTCGGGCATCATGTCGGGTGGTTTACCCTCTTTGGATGATGAGCCAGTTTCTCCTCCAGGGCGTTTTGCAGGGACTCCAATGAATTGGAAATTATCAGCAACAACACGGAGCGTACTTCGTTTTTGTCCATCCTTAGTTTCCCATTGATTAAATTGCAAACGACCTTCTATAAAAATCGGATTCCCTTTGCTGAAATATTCGCCTACAACTTCCGCTCTGCGTCCGAAGATACTGATATCAACGTAACACACTTCTTCCTTTTTTTCTCCACTTTTGGCAGTCCACGCACTATTGATTGCTATTCCAAAGCTTGCAACCGCTAATCCTGCCGGGGTATATCGCAGCTCAGGGTCTCTCGTGAGGTTCCCCATAAGAAACACTTTATTAAGACTTGCCATACCTTAACTCCTATCAAAAAACCTATTATAACAATTACTTTACAAATTCATTTCCCCGTTTTCACGAGGACATGTTTATATAGAGTCTCTATCAGTTTTTATGAATCCCAAAGTACGGCCCGCGTCTTTAAAATCCTATGCTTCTTGCGCAAGTTTAACAGACACATCGTTTTCAACCAATATATCCACGACTGGTATCTCAGGTATTTTATCAATATCCTTTTCTGTTATTGGCCCAACGGCGCCTACCTGAGACAATTCCTCAATCTTATCGTCTTTTACAATTAAAAAACGTACAATATAATCAGAAAGTTGGAAATCCCTTCTAACCGTTGTGATGGCTGAATTTTTAGCATTAAAATGGATTAACAGGTATGTGCCACGCTTGTGACCTTTGATTTTATATGCTAATTTCTTTTCGCCCCACTTTTCAGTTTTTAGTATCTCCGCACCGTTCTTTTGCAGAATATCGTGAATGTGCTTGACCACATTATCCCACTCTGTGTTGGCATGAGCATTATCAATTAAAAACAACCCTTCGTACATCCTCAAATTCTATCCCTCCTACTTTTGACATTTATACTATAAAATACAAAACTCTTTTATACCTTTCTATACACACCAAAAGGTCAATTAAATTTATTCATACAAACCTCGATGCCTTCACACATCCAGGTTTTCAATGCCTCACAGACCTCTTCAATAGCCCCTGTTGTCACATGCTCTTCTTCTTTAGAAAATGCGGAGAGGACATAATCGCTTGGATCTCCGTTTGTAAGTCGCCCTATCCCAATCCTTAACCGAGAAAAATCCGTAGAACCCATGCTGTCCGCAATAGATTCTAGTCCCCGATGTCCCCCGCATCCACCACTGCGTCTAATGCGTATTTTCCCCAGAGGAATATCCAGATCATCACATATGACCATGAGGTCCTGCAATGGGCATTTATACATATCTACGGCTTCTTTCACAGCAATCCCGCTCAAATTCATAAACGTCTGCGGTTTTAACAGGATAATCTCTTCCTGATCCACAGCCTTCTTACAAAAAAGGGACTGGAATTTTTTTTGAATACACTCCACTTCAAGTTGCTGTGCAAGCCGGTCTATTACCATAAAACCCAAATTGTGCCTCGTCTTTAAATACTTTTTCCCAGGATTGCCCAGACCAACGATAATCTTCATTTAACACATACCACACGTTAAGTCTTTTTTGCAGACTCCGCAGCAGCTTCTTCTTCTCCCTCTTTTGGCTTCTTGGTAATGACTTCTGGTTCGGCCAGCAATTCCTCTTCTGGTACAGTCTTTGCCTCCACAATCTGGTGCACAGTTACAACAACTACGTCAGCATCCGATATATACTGAACACCTTCCAGCACAGGCAATTCCTTAACGTGAATCGCCTTACCCAATCCCAGTTCAGATATGTTTACTTTTATTTTCTCAGGGATAGCCGTTGGAAGGCATTCTATTTCTACATCCTTCATAACGTGGGTTAACACACCGCCTTCCTTCACTCCTACAGACTCTCCATGTAACTCAATTGAAACTCGCAGTTTTACCCTTTCAGTCAAATCAATCCGCGAGAAATCTACATGAAGCACAGAATCTAAAATACTATCATGTTGAACATCCTTTATAAGTGCAGATTCTTTTTTATTATCAACGGTTAAATTAATCATCCTTGTCCCCGTATGAAGGATGCGCGTAAAATCGTGTTCATTCATACACAGCATAACATTATCCTGTTTATGCCCATATAATATAGCCGGGATTTGTCCGGACTCTCTAAGCTTTTTAACAGCCCTACTACCCTTTGTCGTTCTTTTTTCCGCCTTTAATTCTAAGATTTTCATCTATTTTTACTCCCGAAAACAAAAATTATTAAACAAACAGAGAACTCACCGATTCATGACGGTGAATTCTCATTATCGCATCTCCTAAAAGTTCAGAAATAGACAATACCTTTATTTTATCGTTCAATCCTTTTGCCTTTTCAGAAAGAGGTATTGTATCGGTTACTACGATTTCCTTAATGGGCGCAGCTGACAGTTTTTCTACTGCAGACCCGCAGAACACAGGATGGGTTGCGCCCACATAAATATCTTTTGCGCCCCTTTCTTTGAGCACATTCGCTGCCTGAGCAATCGAACCTCCCGTAGCAATTAAATCGTCAATCATTACCACATTTTTATTCGATACGTCGCCTATTACAAATCCAATTTCCGTCTCATCAGGACCTACCCTTCGCTTATCCACAATGGCCATTTTTATCCCCAATTTCTTGGAATAATTTCTGGCCAGTTTTATACCCCCAACATCTGGAGTCACCACCACAAGATCTCCTGTATTGAGTCTCTCGAAATATTTTGAAAGCACAGGAAATGCAAATAAATGGTCCACCGGGATATCAAAAAATCCCTGAATTTGAGCGGCATGCAAATCCATGGTAAGCACACGGTCTGCACCTGCCTCTGTAATAAGATTTGCCACTAACTTAGCTGTTATAGGTACTCGTCCCTCGTCTTTTCTATCCTTTCTTGCATACCCATAGTACGGCAGTACGGCTGTAATGCGTGCAGCCGATGCCCGCTTTAAACAATCCATAAATATCAGCAATTCTGCTAAATTTTCATTGACAGGAAAACATGTAGGTTGTACCAAAAAAACATCGGCACCACGAACATCCTCATTTACCTTCAGGTCAATTTCACCATCGGGAAAACGGCCCACATAAGCATTTCCCAGTTGAATCGACAGGTGTTCGCAAATTTTCTTTGCCAGAGCAGGATTTGCATTTCCTGAAAAAATCTTTAAATGATTTATTTCATCCAGCCTTCTTTTCATATCCATATTTATTCTTCTATCCTAGAAAAAAGACCTGTTTTATCCATCATACCAGAAACCTCAACATCGTCCTCTATCTTTGCATCTGCCTTTATATATGCGAAAGGGCCGATACGACATCGTTGGCCAATAACTACATTTTTACAAATATAAGTAAAAGGATACACCTTTGTTCCCCCACCGATCTCGACGTGACTTTCAATAAACGTACTTGCAGGGTCAACAATGGTTATACCTTTATCCATAAAATAACATATAATTTCATCGCGTCTTATTTGGCTAACAGCCGATAACTCCCGCTGGGTATTTATCCCTAACACCTCAGTAGTATTTATACTCTCAAGCCCCTCAATTTTCTTTCCCTTACGGTAAAAGATCGAAATAATGTCAGTCAAATAAAACTCACCTTTTTTATTACGAGGCGCAATTTCGCTTAAACCCTCCAAAAGGGACTTTATCTTAAAAACATACATACCTACGTTGATTTCTTTTATTTGCAATTCGGCTGCATTCGCCTCGCTCTCTTCTATAATTCCTTTTATAGACCCACGAGAATCCCTAAAAATCCGGCCGTATCCGTTAGGTCTGTCTAAGAAGGCCGTTAATAATGTCATGTCCGCCTTATTCTCAGCATTTGCAGCAATCAGTTTTTTCAGCGTCTGCGGCTTAATTAGAGGGGCATCACCATTTAATACCATGACGACGTCTGTAAGACCTGAAAGAAGATGCATGGCAGACAGAACAGCATGTGCAGTTCCCAACTGCTCCTGTTGTTCTACGATTTTGACAGCTACTCCTTTAAGAATATCTTTTACTTCTTCTTTTTTATCTCCTACAACTACAATTATCTGCGAAATTTCTGCATTTTGTACCGCCTCAATCACACATTCCAAAAGGGTTATCCCACACACCTCGTGGAGCACCTTGGGCCTGGCAGACCGCATACGCGTCCCTTTTCCTGCAGCAAGAATGACTGCCGTGGCTTTTCCCATCATTCATGACATTCAATAAAAAATGCAAAATTAAATAAACTTCTCCACTGTCTATAAAATACAATGGCTACCCGGGGAGGACTCGAACCTCCAATGAGAGAACCAAAATCTCTAGTGTTACCATTACACCACCGGGTAGCAATCCTGTTACAGAAGGTTTTAAATACGCAAAACACCCCCGCAAGACCTTTTCTATCCTGCTACTAACACTGCCCCCTTATCCGCAGATGTCACACATCTTGCATATCTAGCCAGCATGCCCTGTGTTATCTTTGGTTTAGGAGGTGTCCATTTCGCCTTACGCTTTGCGAGCAATTCTTCTGTAATATTTATATCTAATTTCCGATTTGGTATGTCTATAATTATTTCGTCACCATCCTCCACCATCGCAAGAGGACCACCAACCATTGCCTCTGGAGACACGTGTCCAATACAAGGTCCCTGGGTACCGCCCGAAAAACGCCCATCGGTAACTAATGCCACTGATTCTCCCAAACCCATTCCTACAAGTGCTGCAGTTGGCGCTAACATTTCTCTCATTCCCGGCCCCCCGCGTGGCCCCTCGTATCGTATCACTACAACCAAACCTTCTTTGATCTGTGAATTCATAATGGCCTTCATCGCAGTTTCTTCACTATCAAACACCTTCGCCTTACCCCTAAACTGCATCATCTTCTCAGATACAGCGCTTTGTTTAATCACGGCGCCATTGGGCGACAAGCTTCCATACAAAACAGCAATTCCACCTTCCTTATGATATGCCTTTTCTTTTGTACGGATAACATCTTCATCACAAACTTCTGCCGACCCTGCTATTTCTTTTATACTTAAACCGCTAACTGATAAGCCATCGTTTAAGTCGTTATACAAACGTTTCATAACAGCCGGGATACCACCCGCATAATATAAATCTTCTAATAAATATTCACCCCCTGGCTGCAAGCTTGTTATATGCGGAGTTCTCTTACTAATATCATCACACAATTTTAAATCAACTTCCACTCCCGCCTCTTTAGCAATAGCAGGAATATGTAAACATGAATTTGTAGAGCCGCCGATCGCCATATCAACCATTATGGCATTCTCAAAGGCTTTTTGAGTCATAATTTTTCTGGCGGTAACGCCTTTTCTAACCAATTCCACAATCTGCTGTCCACTCTTATAGGCGATCCTTTCTTTTTCAGAAGAGATCGCCAATGCTGCAGCACACCGTGGCAAAGACATCCCTAGTGCTTCAGACACACACGCCATGGTATTCGCAGTGTAAAGTCCCTGACATGAACCAGGACCTGGACATGCCTCCATCTCAAGACAAGACAGTTGCTCGTCAGTGATCTCCCCCTTACGCCTTCTTCCCACCGCTTCAAAGGTGTCTTTTACTAAAGACAGCTTCTGTTTCCCAGATCGACCGGAGATCATCGGACCTGCAGTCACAACAATCCCTGGAACGTCTAGTCTGGCAACACCCATCAGCATGCCCGGAGTAATCTTATCACAGTTTGTCAGCATTACCAGCCCGTCCAGGCAGTGGGCATTCACTACGCATTCAATAATATCGGCAATAAGGTCTCTCGATGCAAGTGAATAATTCATTCCTTCGTGTCCCATTGCAATTCCATCACAAATACCTGGAACACCAAAGATAAAGCTAATCCCACCGCCTGCATGGATTCCTTTTTCGATCGCTCTTTCCAGCGATCGCATGTGTATGTGACCGGGAATAAGATCTGTAAAGCTGCTTGCAATCCCAATAAACGGTTTGCCTAAATCTTCTCTATTAAGACCTGTTGCATATAAGAGCGCCCGAGCTGGAACACGTTCGAGTCCCTTAGTAATTTTATCACTGCGCAAGTGCTTATTCTCCTAAAGGTAAACCATTCTCATTCTATATAATATTAAGCCTTTTCATTATAGCGAAAAGCTTCTTATTGTCAAATTAAAACTCTTTACTGGTATTTAGATTTCACTTGACATTCACATGACGTTATGTTGAAATTTTTTTACAGTTAACTGTTTTTGCCTCCCTTATTTAAACTACTTTGTACCACATGATTTTAGTCAGTGCATGTCTTTTGGGTTTAAACTGTCGATTCGATGGACAATCAAGAACTAATGAATCTCTCGTCTCCTCTCTAAAAAACACCCATACCATCCCTTTTTGTCCGGAACAACTTGGTGGATTACCTACACCAAGACATCGTGCCTGGATTACTCACGGCGATGGAAAAGATGTATTAGAAGGGAGGTCAAAAGTAATCAACGAGGCTAACAATGATGTCACTGCTCAATTTATTAAGGGCGCTATCGAAACTGAAAAGCTGGTAACACTCTTCAACATCAAAAAAGCATACCTGAAAAGCAAAAGTCCTTCATGTGGCGTGGGGAAAATTTACCATAATAAAAATTTAGTGACTGGAAATGGAGTTTGTGCTACGATGTTACTTCAGAAAAATATTGAACTGATCTCTATTTAGTCTCACAGCAAGGAGCTTGCATGAATCATACAGAACAAATAGAATTACCACAGGCTAAAAAAGCAGGTTTACACAGAAGGCTTTATGAGTGGACGTTACACTGGGCACACACTCCTTATGGATCTATTGCCCTTTTTGCACTAGCTTTTTGTGAATCCTCTTTCTTCCCGATACCACCGGATGTACTCCTGATGGCGCTTGCGTTCTCATTACCAAAAAAGTCATTCAAATACGCAGCAATTTGCTCAGTGGGTTCTGTTTTAGGCGGTTGTTTCGGTTACTTTATCGGATACCAATTCTTCGAGCATATAGGACTGCCCATCCTGAATCTTTATGGAGTTACAGATAAATTTAACTATGTTAAAGATAAGTATAACGCCAACGCTTTTGCTGCTGTAGCCATTGCTGGATTCACACCCATACCATATAAGGTCTTTACTATTGCGGCAGGCGTGTGTAAGATCAATTTCTGGACATTTATTATTGCATCGGTTGCCAGCCGTTCCGGGAGGTTTTTTATTGTAGCAGGGCTTGTTTATCTATTTGGACCTAAAATTAAGAGTTTCATAGATAAATACTTTAACATTATTTCTATAGCTTTTGTAGTAATCCTTGTTGGAAGCTTTATACTCATTAAATTATTCAAATAAGGGAAATGTTATGAAATCGCTATTCTCACTAATATCTCTCTTCGTTGCCCTATTAATTCCTTCATTACTGTTTGCCGAAACTGAAACACCTCAGGTGTGGGAACCGCAAGTAGCGGGACGCTTCTATCCCGGAAATGAAACTGTCTTGAAAGAACAGATAGATACCTTTCTTAAAAAGATACCCAAACAACCACTAAAAGGTAAACCCGTTGCCATCATTTCACCTCACGCAGGGTATCAATATTCTGGCCAGGTGGCAACTTATGGATACAGTGCTATTAAAGATGCTGGATTTAATAGGGTAATTATCTTGGCTCCCAGCCATTTCATGAGTGGCAAACGGTTTCGAGGCGTCTCTATTCTTAATGTAAAAAACTTTAAAACACCTTTAGGTATTATTCCTGTTGATGAGGATGCCTGTAATCAACTTCTCAATACCTCTAAGGAATCAAAATCCGATGCTTCCCATCAAGCTATTAAACTTTTTGGATCTTATGAAGGCGCTTACAAAGGGGAACACTCATTAGAAACTCAGTTACCCTTCTTACAAACGACCCTAAACACATTTAAATTGGTCCCTATTATAGTTGGTGTGTTAATAGACAATGACTATGATCAAGTTGCCAACGCTATCCGACCATTAATGGATGATAAAACGCTTGTGGTAGTAAGTTCTGATTTTACCCACTACGGCGAGGGATATGGCTATGTCCCTTTCAAAAAGGACATAGAAAAAAATGTCCGTTCACTGGACTACGGTGCATTTGACAAAATTCTTTCTAAAGATTTTGATGGACTAAGGATATATAGAAAGGAAACAGGCATTAACGCTTGCGGTATTATTCCGATTGCGTTACTGCTAAAATTATTGCCCAGTGAAGCACAAGGTGAAATTTTAAACTATGACACATCGGGGCATCAATCCAATGATTTTTCATTTTCGGTAAGTTATGCATCCGTTTTGTTCACTAAACCTTTAGAAACTAAATCCGGACATTACATACCAAAAGCTGATATATTGAACAACAAGCCGTCTTTTTGTTTAACCAGCAAAGAAAAAGCACTGCTTCTATCATTGGCAAGAAGCACTCTGGAAGCCTATACAAAAACTGGTACTTCTCCAAAATTAGACAAAATAGAATACAAACTTACCCCCAGGTTAAAAGAAAATTACGGGGTGTTTGTGACATTAAAAAAGCACGGCGAACTTCGCGGTTGTATTGGTTATATAGTACCCAGGTCTCCCCTCTCTCAGGCCGTAATTGAAAACACAATCAACTCCTCAGCTAAAGACTGGCGATTTAATCCTGTGGAAGCTAATGAGGTTTCCGATATTACCATCGAGATTTCAGTTTTGAGCCAAATGAAAAAGATAAACGGACCAGATGAATTTATCGTAGGCGAAGAAGGCATTGTAATACGCAAAGGCTCTGCCAATGCCGTATTTCTCCCACAAGTTGCCACTGAACAAGGATGGGGTAAGACAGAAACCCTCTGTCAACTCTGCCGAAAGGCGGGACTATCTCCTGATGCATGGAAGGACGACGATATTGAATTTTTTGTTTTCACTGCAAGCGTATTCCATGAGGGGGAAAAAACCTAATTCCCAATTTCTTCAAGAAACTCACTTTCTTGAATTTTTCATTTATAGAGGCGCTTATTCACTTGGATGAACAGGCGAAAAAAATTCTTTTAGATATCGCCAGGAAAAATATTGAGGCTGCCATAAAAAGGCTGCCAATCCCACACATTACCTGTAATCATCCAAACCTTCAAGAACAGCAAGGCGCTTTTGTCACTCTGAAAACTCACGGGAACCTTCGCGGCTGTATCGGTCGTTTCGTTTCCGACATACCACTTTACCAATTAGTATCAGAGATAGCCATTTCCTCGGCAACGGAAGATCCTCGATTCGAATTCAATCGCATAAAACCCTCAGAACTGAGCCACCTCGAAATTGAGATATCCGTATTATCACCATTAAAACTAATTCAAAATCCGCTTGATTTTGAACTCGGTAAACACGGCATATTTATAAAAAGGGGCTCTCAAATAGGATGTTTCTTGCCACAGGTTGCCACAGAAACCGGGTGGAGCAAGGAAGAATTTCTGTCACATTGCTGTTCAGGTAAAGCTGGTTTACCAGATGACTCGTGGAAATACGGGGATGTGGAAATTTATACCTTTACAGCGGAGATTATTGAAGAAAAACATTGTGGTTAGTTTTGCCCCTCCCCCTTTATCCCCCTCCGTGAGGGGGACCGGGGGAGGAATCCGCATTTCTCTGCGTTCGTTCGACTGAGCTCACGACGAAGTCTCCGCGCCCTTTGCGGTGAACTATTACTAAGTCACTTAGTTCTTTTCTCGAAAATACGTCCTACATAAAAAACCATGCCACCAATAAACAAAAGAAGCACCTCCATTTTCATGGAATCTTTTGCAATACCAAAGTAAAGGGCATCTAATACAAGAATAATCCCTATAATCTGTAAAATTCTCGCAATACTCATTTTATTTATTGTCCGCTACACGCAATTTTTCCGCCAGTTCTATCGCTTTCAGTAATCCTTTGGCCTTATTCAGGGTTTCTTCATATTCCCGTTCAGGAACGGAATCGGCCACAATCCCAGCACCAGCTTGAATATAAGCGTCATTACCATGTAACACAATCGTCCGGATAGTGATACATGTATTCATATTTCCAAAAAAGTCAAAATACCCAACGGCTCCCCCATAAGGCCCACGCTTGGTCGTTTCAATTTCATCAATAATCTCCATGGCCCTTATTTTAGGAGCCCCGGATAGAGTTCCTGCGGGCATGCATGCCTTCAATGAATCAAAAGCAGTTTTACTTTCTTGTAATTCTCCACAAACACTGGAGGTTATATGCATCACGTGTGAGTACTTTTCAATCACCATTTTTTCATCAATATGCACACTCCCATAGCGTGACACCCTTCCCACGTCATTCCTTCCCAAATCCAAGAGCATAATATGCTCAGCACGCTCTTTTGGATCGGCAATCAATTCTTGTTCAAACAGCGCATCTTCCGAATCGTCCCGCCCTCTTCTCCGCGTACCGGCAATTGGTCGTACAATGATCTTTTTCCCATCGACCTTCACCATAACCTCTGGAGAAGACCCTATGAGCTTCAGATCTCCCATTTTTAGATAAAACATATATGGGGAAGGATTGATTACCCGCAAGATACGATAAATGCTAAATGGGTCAGCATGCGTTCGTGTCTTTAATCGCTGGGAAATTACCACCTGGAATATATCCCCCGCGCGAATGTACTCCTTGCAGCGATCTACAGCCTTAAGGAAATCAGCCTTTTCGAAGTTTGATGAAAAAGGAATATTGATTTCTCCGTTTGATGTAATATCGTCGCTCAAAGACATTACAGGCGTGCGTAGTTTTTCAATAATAAGATCAATTTTATGCATTGCCTCAGCGTATACATTTTCCAGGCTATCCTTACCTATCTGTGCAGCAAAAACAACCTTCATAGTTTTTGTCAGATGATCGAATATAATCACCGTGTCATAAAACATCATCTGGATATCTGGAAGTAGCAAATCATCTTTTGGAATATTGGGTAGCTGTTCATAATATCGTATCGTGTCATACCCAATATACCCAACGACACAACAGAAAAATTTAGGCAATCCATTCACCGGTACAGGCGTAAAAGCCCTCATCTCTTTATTCAACACCTCCAAAGGATCTTTAGCATGAATTACTTCTGCGTCATTATCTCCCCTCCTTAGCTCAATTCGTTGACCGTAAGAAGTAAATTTGATAAATGGATTGATACCTAGAATGGAATATCGGGAAATCTTTTCTCCACCTGCTGCACTTTCAAGCAAGAAGGCGTATTCTACATCAGAAACTTTTTGAAACGCCGAAACAGGCGTAAGCGTATCTGCAAATAACTGACGGTAAACAGGGACAATGTTACCTTTTGTAGCTAACTGTTTAAATTCTTCAAAGTCAGGATAATATCGATCTGGTTGATCTCTTTTTCTCTGATTCATCACATTCAATTCACAGCAATATTTTTATTGTTGGATAACAAGTAGTATTGGTGTAATAAAATTAAACCCAAAGATTACATTCAACATAGAATACAATTCATTCTACTGACTTTCAAGATTTAAAAAACTCTCTTTCTACAAAAAAAAATGGGTGTTGCCGAAGCAACACCCATTTGCAAACCTTAATAAAACATTCTAAAATCAAATGTTTATTTCATAAAACAACCACTAAACTATTAGAATGTAACTGTGGTTTGTAAATAACCCCAACTGGTATTAATATCACCGACGTTATCCTCGATCCAGTCTTCAGCACCGAACCAGGAATATCCAGCAAGGATCTTTACATTCTTATACAGATCATAACTTACCGTCAAATCCACTTCCTGTGCCAGATTGTCATCGTTAGATGTAAAACCGCCGGCTGGACGTGCAGTAGCAAGGGAACCATTTGCAAGATACCAACCATCTGCTTCCTCATCTAACAAGTAATAATGATAGTCAACCTGCACCGTCATCTTACTGGTAGGTGAAACCTTTATGTTACTCCTGAAGTCATGTATGTTCTGCCATGAGAGTAAATCGATAAAACCATAATTACCCTGCCAGTGGTTTGTTGGGTAAAGGTTATCAAAGGTACCATGTTCATTGTCTGTTTGATCATCGTCACCTGATGCAAAATCATATTCAACACCAAAGCGTGGCTTCCAGGCAACCTCTTTGCACGTATAACCTGTCCTACCAGCAAATGCCCATGCCCTTTGACTCTGACCACCGTAATCACCGAACTGGCCATGAGCTTCCAATGTGTAATCTATGGCATCCAGATTGGGTATCTTACCATCGATCCTTGCGCCAATGTCATGAATCACCACACCAGAGCCATCACCAGCAACTGCAAATCCGTTCGCAGTTGCACTGTTAGAAGTATCATCCTGATCGTTCTTCTGTATGTACATAAGCTCTAACAATGCGCCTGGAACAAGCTTTTTAAATGCTAACTGTGCTGCATACATACTCTCATCTGAGTTACCGCTGCCGTCATTACCAAAGTAGCCATCTTCGTCTACCGTAGTGGCAATTACCTCGGCATGAATAGTGTCAGTATCCCACAGGAACCGACCACCGTCAAAAACTCGACCATAGTTAGACCACACAAAGTTACCGATCACACGGTGGTCACCCCATACGATTTCCTGACGACCAACCCTTACCGTTAATGGAAGGTCAAAAAGCTTCTTTATGTCAAAATAGCCCTGATGAATATCGAGGATACTATTTTCAACGCCGGCGTTTGCAAATCCAACCGTAGTTCCCTCAGCGCCAAACGTCCTCGAATCCTGCAATTGGATAAACACCCTTAAATGCTCGTTAACATCTGCATCAGCCCAGAGCCTTGTCTGGTTCATAACATAATTGTCATCTGTTGATTCACCCCTTGCACCCACACCACCTGTTGCTAAAGAAGTTGTTGCCCCTGGTAATGTGGCATTGCTCGACGGAGTTTGATAAAAACCATTGGCATACTCAGCCCTGGTTCTGATCTGTCCACCAAGCTTCACCTTCTTGGCAAATTCAGAATAAACATTGCCAGCAATGTCTTCTGCCTTCAGTGTCTGTTCAGCCTGCGCAGCAGTTCTCATTTCTTCTTTTAATGTAGTAACTTCATTCTTTAATGCCTCTACGTCTTCTTTTGTATCCGAAGACACAGACGCCACCGCTTTTTCACTTTTCACAGACTCAATCTGTTCCGTCAAGCTTGAAACAGACGACCTCAAGGCATTCAACTCCTTTTCCATATCTTCAATCGACTTGGCATCTGCCCCGAAAGACTGGGCACAAGTCGCAACGCAGAAGACGGCAGTTGCAAAACCACCAATACAAGTCTTCCACAAACCATTCTTCATTTTTTCCTCCCCTTCTTAAATAAAACCAATCGGACCCCAATCCCCATCTTCATGAGGACACGGCTTAAAATAAAAACATAACAAAAAATAAAAACATAACGTACTATAAATTAGTTATAGTAACCGGCCTCCTTTCCCCTCCTCATGTTTTACGTTTTTACTTCTCTTGCTTTTAAAAAACACTGCATAAACAATAAATTTTGGTCGGCACATTATATTTACGAAAGTAAAAAGTGTCAAGTAAATTTTTATTTTCCTATTTTCTTAGACACCTCCTGTGAGTTTACGATATGCATAGCTAGACTAAGAACACAGAAGAACAACTCACTTTAGCAACTCATTGGACATCGACAGTTTTTAGCCAACAAGCCACCATCTCTGGCACTTTTACATGCAAAACCGTGAATATTACAGCAATATTACAGCAAGAAGATGCACAAATACCATTCCCAACACATTTTCCAACACTAAATAGGGCATTAATATTTACACAGCCATTGCTTAGAATAAAGCAGTTATATTACATACCGGATGATAAAAACGAGAGATTAATTGTATTTATATTTCACAAGTGAAATATTTTTTACAATTTGCATCATGTTGCACCATGCTTTGATTTAATTAAGCTAGTAAAAACAGCATAAAGAATTCTTAATAATGCATTTAGAAAAATTTATTGCTACTAATACAGTTATAAATGCTGAACCAACCAAAGACACCATGTTTTTTAATTTTCTATTGACCTTACAGAAACATGTTTTTATAATTCAAAACTTAAAATCTATCATCAATGCTTAATATATTTGGTAAAAATAATAACTTAGGACTACGATATGGACATGGACAAACATTTTAAACCAAACGTCAGGCATTTTTATATTTATCGCAAGATCATCATGGCTGTTGTTACCTTGGTGCTTATAGCAGGTGGAATATATGGTGGAAGAGAATTAAGCTGGAAACAAATAGCAGCTGACGAAGTGGCTGTAGTTGTAAATAATCTTACGGGTGGTATAAAGTTAGTCAATCGGGCTGGCGCTATTCTTTATTATCCTTTTATTCAGGATATATATGTATTAGACAAACGCGAACAAGTCTTAAAAATGACAGCAGCAGAGATAGACGAAAAGCACCCACAAGGAATTCCGCTTATCATGAAATCCATAGATGGTGGTGATGTTGTATTAGATTTGCAAATCCAATATAGATTAAACCCTGATTTTGCAGTCCAAGTTATCCAGAATACAGGTGTTGGTAATATCTTTAAACAAAAATGGTTATATGATTATGCACGTACCATTTGTTATTACTGCTACGGAGAATTAACATTGGGCGAATTCCCGGTTGCCTCTCTGCGTGATCAGAAGGCACAAAAAGCACGAGAAGAAATCAATAAAATGTTAGAGACTCATGGTTTTTATATTACGTCTATTAACCTTTCTGATTATCGTTATTATCGTGAATATGCCGAGAAGATACAGGAGCGTAGGTTGGCTGATAAGGAAGTCGAAGAACAAAAAATGAGGGGTTCCGCAGCCAGAGAAAATCAGAAAAAAATCATAGTTGAGGAAACGAAAAAGTTAGAGGTAGAAGTCGCAAGGTTTAGAGGTGACTGTGATAAACGTATTATGGATGCAAGAGGTAGCGCTGAGGCAAAAAAACAAGATGCAGAGGCCTACTTAATTCAGAAACGATATGAAGCCGATGCTGAATATGAAAGACTTGCAAAAGAATCAGAAGCAGTTCTTGCAACAGTAAAGGCCGATGCAGAAGGTATTAAGGCTTTACGCAACGCATTGGAAGGTGAAGGCGGAAGGAACATGGTTAGACTCGAATATGCCAAACGTTTAAAACAGGCCATTATCCGCAGCATACCAATTGTCAGACAGGGTATAGAAACACCTCAAAGCATCCAGAGGTTCAAGTACATTGAAGATTCGCCAAAGATTGATTACATGTTCCCGGAACCGCCAGACGCCGCGCTGGTCAGTCCATTAAAACCGGGACCTGATAAATCGCCATAATAATTACGTACAATACACTCTATACATTAAAAATGCTATTCGAGAAGAGGTGAAAATGCACATAGGAAAACTTACGACCAAATATATCATTCCTATTGGAATTTTCTTTTTTGTTACTCTATTTATTGTTGGTATAAAATTCTTCGTGATTAAGGTTGGTGTTGATCAGGTAGGTGTGAGGACGCGCATTTGGGGTGTAACCAGGGGTATTGTACATAAGGATTATAGTCCCGGCTGGCACAGAGCAGTTTCCGGCATTGATCAATGGGATCTTTATGATAGCACTGTCCAAACCCTTGAACTCGCAAAAGAACCATCTTATATGGGACAGCGGGATGAGCGAAAGGAAGCGGCGGTAAGAACAGCAGACGATTATGATGTCTCGGTAGACATGGTAGTAAAGTACCAAATCAAGAAGGAGGAGGCCTGGAAGTTACGTCAGAATATCGGTGTGGGTGAGCGGTATAAAGTTATTGTAGAAAATGAAACACGTGACATCGCAAGAAGCATTTTTGGAAGGATGGTGGAGCGCGACTTGTATAACCCTGAAGAAAAACGAAAGAGGGCTGCGGAGTGCAAAACGCTGCTTATCGAGAGACTTGTTCCTCGTCATGTCAATGTTGTTGATGTGCTCATTCTTGAAATGAGATTTGACCCACAGCTTGAAAGGAAAATTAAAAATATCAAATTAGCGGAACTTGATAATGTTTTAAATAAGTCAAAGACGCTCGCTGCCGAACAAAGAGGTATTACTCAAACTATAGATGCAGACACAGAAGCTATTGCTCAAAAAATTACCGGTGACAAAGAAAGGTCACTTACCGTTCTCGATGCTGAAACTTCTAAAAGAATCACGGAGATACTTGCAGAAGCCGATAAATATCTGGTACAGAAGAAAGCAGAAGGCGATCTTTACAAACAACAACGCAAAGCAGGCGGCACTCTTTTAATTAAATATTCACAAGCGGAAGGTGAACGACTTCGAAGAGAGGCCCTTGCAGGTATGGGAGGTGATATTATTGTTGCAATGGAAGCAGCGCGCAACATCAACCTGGCTGACCTAAGTATCTCAAGTCTTGATTTAAACTTGCTCGACATTGACGATATGGCCACGCGACTTGGTGTCACTGATACGAAAGGGAAGCTTCGTGTTGACTCGAAGACATTTAAACAAATCCAAGAAATGCTAAACCAGCCAAAAGGCACAGACACTATAAAACCAAAATAACCGTTATCCATTTGTTATTTTTGCAAACACAAAACGGTTCATTTACGCCGTTTTTCCCTAATGTAACATTTCATAGAAGCATAGCATCTATATTATAATATTGTAAATAAAGCACTTATATCCAACCACTTACCATGGAATGGGATTTGCGACTTACAGCAGATTAGTTTAAATAACTTATTTACTCAAACTTTATCTATCCTGACTAAATATGAAAATTACCAACAAAATTTTAAAAGTCCATGCGATCATAATTGTATTATTTATTACCACTTTTGCTTTCTTAATCAACTCTTCTTTAGCATCAGACGAACTAGCAGACGATAAAAAACCACGACAAGTTAAGTATTCGACGTTTTTTGATGAAAAAAAACACTGGTGCGATGCTTTAGTAATTACCTGTACTGATTTTCGATTTACCACAGCCACTCAAGAATTTATAAATGACAGGATGGGATTAAAAGGAAAGTATGATTATATATCCATTCCAGGTTCTATACGCAGTCTTCTGGATTCAAAAACAAGAGACCTCGTTCTGAATACGTTCGGTATTTCTGTACGCCTCCATCGCGTGAAACGTGTCGTTATCCTTGCACATCAAGATTGCACTATTGGGTATGGTGGCTCCAATAACTTTCCGGAACTAGCAGTTGAATACAAAACTATCTGTAAAGACTTAAAAAAGGCTCGCAGACTATTTGGAATAAAATTCCCTCATCTAAGGGTAGATTTGTATTATGGAACGGTTTACTTCAATGATAATAAGCGCATCTACAACTTTAAGCAAATTTTATAACGTTAAAAAACTTTACAAAAAATCGTGATATGAAATCAATCGATACAATAATCTGAAAGCTCTTCCATGAAAAAAAATTTGAAACCAATTTGTTTTGTTACCGCCCTGTTTTTTCTCATTCCAATAAGTTGTACTTATAACAATTCCTCTTCGACTGATCTATTGCTAAATAACCAGCAAATAGCCACTACAACAAACCCTGAAACTGCAAGGTCTGATTGTGATACCTTAGCTATTACCTGTATTGATTACCGTTATGCCTTTGCAAACCAAGAGTTTATTAACGAAACGTTAGGATTGAAAGACAATTACGATCATATTTCTATACCCGGCGGCATCTATAATCTGGTAAACCCGGAAACACGAGAACTACTTTTTAGCAAATTCGCCCTTTCTGTAAAACTTCATCTCATAAATCAAGTTGTCATTATTAGCCACAAAGACTGCGGTGCATACGGAGGCTCTGCATCTTTTGGTTCAGAAATAGCTGAAAACGAAAACCTTTATGCTGATTTAAGGAATGCAAGGGCACTATTAATAGAAAAATACCCAACACTCGAAGTGAACTTATTTCTAGAATCTTTAGTGAAAGAAGGGGACGAACTAAAGGTACATTTTGAGAAAATACACTGAGTAATAATTATTTTTCAGGTGTTTTTGCACAGCGAAGTCCGATTTGAGGACTTTGGGCATATGGCGGAACCCGATACCGTGCAGCACAACGTGCATAATGTCCGAAGTAAAGAAGGCCGCCTCCTCGAATAACCCTCTGCTGCCCAGTTTCTGGACCTTGAGGATTTTTTGAGGGAGAGGCATAATAGTAGTTTTGGTCATAATAATCACTGCACCATTCCCACGCATTCCCCGCCATATCATAGCACCCATAGGGGCTTTTACCATTTTCATAAGACCCTACAGGTTTTGTCTCTTTAATTAGAGATTCCCATACATTACATTTTTCTTTGTCAAACTTATTTCCCCACGGCCATAAACGCCTGTCTGTGCCTCTTGCGGCTTTTTCCCACTCAGCTTCTGTAGGCAATCGCTTCCCCGCCCATTTTGCATATGCAACGGCATCGTCCCACGTAATCCCTACAACCGGATAATTGGGCCGATTGAACCTGGCATCATTCCAGCAACGTGGTATACGATACCCGGTTTCCTCTACAAATTTTTTATACTGCTCATTAGTTACTTCGTATTTATCAATATAATAAGCATCCAAATAAACAACGTGCTCAGGCCCGTCATAGATATTATACGCCAACATAAAAGTCCAATTATACCGTGTGTTATCACCCATAGTAAACTCACCGGCGGGTATTAAGACCATATCAGGATACTTCTCTACGGCAGCAGACGACTCTTTTGATATTGGACGCTTTTCTTCTTCGGCTAACAATTTTCCCGCTAAATAAGCGCCTATAAAATATACGAAAAGCAAAATTATGAAACCTTTGTATTTACTCAAATTTTAGTATCTCCTTTTCGGCATAATCTCATACTTTGCAATATCCAGGGGTGTATATCCTGATATAATTTCGCTGAACGCCCTGATATCCCCCTTCTTGAAAGTCTTGATTGAAAAATCCTGCGTAAATAAAAGTATGTCAGAAGCATTATAAACTTTAATTGTAAACGCAGCGATACTCCTGTCTCTATCCGAGAAATTCTTTATCTCCCCTTTAATTTGCGAGGAAGATCCAAAGGGAAGAAGATTGACATTTCGTATATAAAAACCATCCTCCATCTCTTTAAAGCCCTCTTCTTCAGGTGTTGGAATGCGTTCCTTTGCTACTTCTGCTACAGCGGCTGTTTCTGTTCCCTCTGCAACCTTTGCCGTTTCGGTTGCCATTGCTGCCTGCACTGGCGCGGCAGGAGGAACCCCGGCTGTTGCTGTGCCAGGACTCGCACCGCCTGTTTTTTCTACTTTTTTCATCCGCATTTCCAAATCCGAAACAGTCTTCATTTGCCCCTCAAAGGTTTTCATCGAACTATCTAAAGAAGCTACGCGTGTTTTAATGCTGTCTTCAATAGAAGTAACTTTTTTCTCCTGCTCACCCAATTTATCCGTCACTAACTTATTTAAATCTTCGATAGCCTTCTTAATCGGATCTAACGGTCTTTGCGCCTCTTGATATCTTTTCTCGAGTACCGAAGTTTTTATTTCCTGATCCTCAACCCGTTTCGTAATATCTGACAACAACTTTTTTAATACATCGAAGGTCTTACCAAAGGAATCCAGCATCCCCTTGACTTCAGCAACAGACGCAGTTTTCTCAAGTGACTCCATCTTCGACATGCTATTATTTAACTTCTCGTCAATTCCTTTTATCATCTTATCAAACTCTTTTAAAGGGGCTAAACTCTCAGTAACATTTTTTTGAAGTACCGTAAACTGTGACCCTATTGTATCCAAATTCTTCATCCAGTTCGAAAGGGATCTTTGGAACTCATCCAACTCCTTCAAGACATCCTGCGATCCGCCTTTTTCCTGGGCATCCGCATTCTTTACACCTGAAAGGCCGAAGAGTAAAAACACACTTATTAAGAATACAGAAAGCATACCTTTCATTAATAATACTCCATTCTAAAAATATGTAGTTTTTAAAAAGACGATAGGTAGTTTAACAAAAAAATCTTCCCATCTCAAATATTTATCCGCACAGTAAAGACAATTAGTTTAAAATTGATTTTAAAATATAAAATTGTTAACATGTCTGTTTAAATTTCATTGTATGAACATAACCAATAGAACCCTGGTTTGTTTTGCTTATCATCAAGAATGATCATTTTGTAATTATTCTATGTAGTTTTGTTTTCAAAGACAATTATTATTTGAGAAAGGATAACATGCAGGTTTTAATCGCAGATGAACTTCCAGATGTATGCATTGAAATACTGGAAAAGGCAGGACTCAAAGTATTAAAAAGACCCGGTATAAAAGCAGACGAATTAAAAACTATTATCAACGAGTGCGAGGGGATTATACTACGCAGCGGCACAAAGATTACAGCCCCGCTGTTGCAAAACGCAGAAAGGCTAAAGGCCATTTGCCGTGCGGGCGTCGGAGTTGATAACGTAGACGTCCCGGCCGCTACCAGAAAAGGCGTCGTGGTCATGAATACCCCGGAAGGCAACATTACTTCGACTGCTGAACATACCGTGGCTTTGCTCTTTTCTCTCTCCCGTTTTGTCCCTCAAGCCTGTGCCTCGACGAAAGCAGGAAAATGGGAAAGGAAGAAATTTACTGGTATACAAATCGCCGGGAAAACCCTCGGTATTATTGGATTGGGGCGGGTTGGAAGACAAGTCGCAAAACGCGCCGTGGCTTTAGAGATGAAGGTGATCGGCCATGACCCTTTTATCTCGCCAGAAGTTACATCACAATACAGTATCCATGTCGTAAAGAATCTGAAAGAATTACTCTCACAGGCTGATTATATTACAATTCACGTCCCTTTTAATAGTGAGACAAAAAACCTTATTACTCAGAAGGAATTTTCGATTATGAAAAAGGGCGCTCGTATTATCAATTGCGCCAGAGGCGGAATCATCTCCGAAGAAGACCTGTACAACGCCATTAAAAATGGTCAAGTTGCTGGCGCCGCAATAGACGTATTTGATATAGAACCACCTGTTGGCAACAAACTCCTCGAATTAGAACAGGTAATAGTAACGCCTCACTTAGGCGCTTCTACCGAGGAGGCACAATTTGCGGTGGCCGTTGAAGCAGCCGAGCAAATGGCCGATGCACTCACGGGAAAAGGTTTCAGAAACGCTGTAAACTTACCTCCTTATAATCAGGAAGAATACAACATCCTGAAACCCTATATAATACTGGCAGAAAAGATGGGATCGCTTCTCATGCAGATCACAAAGGGGGGTTTACAAAATGTAGATATTATTTATACGGGCGAAATTACCAGGAAGAATATCAACCTTGTTACCGATAGTCTTATGGTCGGATTACTCAAGCCTGCCCTTGAAGAGGGTGTTAATTTAGTTAGCGCACCCCATTTTATAGCAGAACGCGGTATCAAAATTAATGTCACCACCACCACAGGTGTTAGCGATTTTACGAGCCTCGTTACAGTCAAAATAAACACCCCGGAAGGTGAAACAACAGTTTCAGGAACGGTCTTTGGGAAAAACGAGCCGAGGATAGTCGCTATCAACGGTTATGGCATAGAGGCTGCGCTAGACGAACATATGCTTATCCTCTTTGGTAAGGATAAACCAGGTTTAATTGGGAATATCGGGTGCGTTCTGGGTAATAAAAAAATAAACATTGCCCACATGACATTTGGGAGGAAAGAAAGCGGAGGTAACGCCATCACAATTGTAAATGTAGATGCGGCAATACCACAGGAATGTCTCCAGCAGATTGAGAAATTAGACCATATAGATGCAGCTTACCTGGTACATCTTTAAGTAAGTTTGTGATCAGTTAGTTAAATACAATCGTATACTTATCGAGTAACTTTAGTATTCTACATTAATCGTAAGGCATTTACTTTGGGTAAACCTGCTGAATAAATCTTTTCCACAGCACTGTTGATATTATATTTAATTCGCCGAATCTCCACAGTCATTTTATCCGTATCATAAATAGCGCAAGAAGACCTGAGGTCCCAATCCCGGGATTGCCCTACACTACCAACATTTACGAGGACTTTGTCAGCTTTTTTTACATCAAAAACATGCCCTCTGTCTACATGGATATTTCCTTCTTTCAAATAAAACACTAACGGAATATGCGTATGACCATAAAAACAAATAGGTGTTTTCAACAAATCAAAGCTCAGTTGCGCATCAACCGCCGTTCTAATATAGTCAAAAAATTCGGGATGATTCAATGACCCATGCACAAGAGTGATACCATCTAACTCTTCAACCAACGTCATGTTTTTTAAGAAATCTAAATATTCATTCGAGAGTTGCCGCGCCGTCCATACGACTGCATCTCGCGCATCAGCATGAAAATAGTTCACAGGAAATTTTCCTACTACAGCATAGTCATGGTTTCCTGCTACGACAGTGCAATTTAATTCACGTACTAAATCAATACACTTTGACGGTTCGGCGGCATATCCAACGATATCTCCAACACATAACATTTTGTCAACGTGTTCCCGCCGTAACTCGTCAACAACAGCCGTTAATGCATCATAATTACTGTGGATATCTCCTATTACACCATATTTCAATCGTAAGTCCTTTCAGGTACAATAGATACTGCTGTTTAAGTACATTCTTTTTTATCGAAAAACTCACAAGCCAGTGTTGTAACAAATGTCATATATAAAATAGCATACAGCACCAACAATGCTATATAACCGAAACTAAACGGCTTTCCAGACCAACTTCCCATACCAACGATACTGAAACCCTCCATATTTGGAAAGAATACATAAAAAACCGTCACATACCATGGGAAACCACCTTCATTTATTTGAAATAGATATTGGAAAAAATGCATCATATTCCCGATGATATAGATAAACATACAGCAACTAAGATTGGATACCAGAGGCAAATAAACAGAACCAGCAATCGCAATCGTGCACATTATGGCGACTTGCAAAAATGAAAATATCAGTTGGAAAAGGGTTGCACAACCAACCTTTGCAAATGAGGCCGATAAGCTTATATGATAGTCCAGAGAATCTTTTACACACAAGGAAACGGTCATAAAAATACCCATTACTATAAATGCCAGGAAAACAACCCCCAGGATTCCAAAAAACTTACCTAAAAGAATGGATTTCTTGCTTACGGGTTTAGACAATAACGTCATGATGGTACCTTTCTCTATTTCCCCGGATATGGCATTTGCCGCACTCAGCGATGCTAAACATAGGCAGCAAATGGTAATGGTCGATATTCCCATTTCCCTTATCATCTTCGCCTCTTCACCGAAGGCAAACAGGGTAAAAGAAAAGGAGCAGAGTATCAGCAATATACCTCCAAAGACAATACAATAAAATATCGCCTGTCGTGTAACCTCTTTCAGAGTATTAACAGCAATGGTACATATGCATTTATTCATCAAAAAAAACCTTGCAATTTTGAAAAAAACGAATACACTAACCCTAACTTATGAGAATGTTTCACGTGAAACATCTTTACCACAAAAAAGCAGGCTAGATACTAGCATCCCCAAGATGGAAATTCAACTGAAAACCAACCATAAAAGGAGTGATCATCATGTCTAAAAAGGAAAAACTCAGCCGCGGCCTACAATCTCTGCTTGGCGGTGTTATTGGGATAGAGGCAGAAGCAGGGCAAGACGTAATTATGAGGTTAAACCCGAAGGACATTCAGCCTAACGACGCACAGCCACGCGACATCTTTGATGGCGAAGAGATGAAGGGTCTCGTGGAATCCATAAAACAACACGGCATCTTACAACCGATTATCGTAAGACCCCTCTCGCACGGATACATGTTAATCGCCGGCGAGCGCCGCTGGAGGGCAGCAAAACAACTTGGATTGAAAGAAATCCCCGCCATCGTTCGAGATATCGATGGACTGCATAGTCTGGAAATTGCATTAATAGAAAATATCCAGAGAGAAGACCTCAATCCCATCGAAAAGGCCAAAGGGTTCAAAGAATTGATTGATAAATTTGACCTTACCCAGGAACAGGTTGCAAAGACTATGGGAAAAGATCGCAGTTCTGTAACCAATTATATCCGTCTGCTGGACTTGCCACAGGAAATCCAGGATAATGTTTCACGTGGAACATTATCAATGGGACACGCCCGGGCAATCCTGTCCGTTCAAGGGAAAGAATTGCAGATAAAACTTTGTGATCAAATTACCAAAGAAGGCCTTTCTGTGAGGCAGATCGAGATGATTGTCTCGATGGAAAAAAAGCAGCTTAAACCACACAAATCAACCTCTATAAAGACTTCTACACCTCATATCGAGGACTTAGAAGACCGTTTCCGAAGGTTTTTTGGGACAAAGGTCATGATTAGAGAAAGGAATGGAAGGGGGAGAATTACAATTGCCTTTCATAATAATGAAGAGTTTACCCGGATTGCAAATGCCTTGGGGATTCACCCCTGAGTAATTATTTACACACCTCACGACAAAAGGTAACAGTTCTGCTCACCGCAGAGAACGCCGAGATCGCAGAGGTTATTAGAGAATAGACAAAGAAGTTATGCGGATTTTTCCCTCCCCCTTTATCCCCCTCCGCGAGAGGGACAGGGGGAGGAATCCGCATTTCTCTGCGTTCTCCGCGCCCTTTGCGGTGAACTATTACGACAAAAGTATGCCAGTCAATTCCCACGCTTAGGGGGTGTAATAATATAAGTGTTACATAATTAACCTATAATTCAAGCTATATCAATGAAAATACTAGGCAAGATGTTAATGTTGTTCTATTACACCCCCTTACTCAAAATGACAGGGATGCACGTATAAATTCTTTAAATAATGGATGTGGATTTGTGGGCTTTGACTTAAATTCGGGATGAAACTGTACACACACAAACCAGGGATGGTCTTTGAGTTCCATGATTTCCACTAATTGTTCGTTGGGTGAGTGTCCGCTAAAAACCATACCACTGGCTGAAAATATCTCTTTATAGGTATTATTAAATTCATACCTGTGTCGATGCCTCTCTGATATATTTTGCCTTCCATACGACTTGAAAGCCTTTGTCTCAGCCTGAAGAATACAAGGTTGTGCCCCCAGCCTCATTGTCCCACCCTTACCAGACACCTTACGCTGTTCTTCCAGTAAACTTATCACAGGATGGGGGGTATTGACATCAAATTCTGTACTATTCGCATCCTTCAGATTGCACACATTCCTCGCAAATTCGATAGCTGCACACTGCAATCCGAGACATATACCAAAGAAAGGAATCTTGTTTTCCCTTGCATATTGTATCGCCTCAATCTTTCCTTCAACGCCGCGCATTCCAAACCCGCCAGGCACAAGGATGCCTCTTACCCCTTCAAGGCTTGCCCTGGCTCCATTTTTTTCAACATCCTCAGACTCAACCCTCCTCATCCTCACCCTTGCATTATTACCTATCCCACCATGAATGAGTGATTCATAGATTGATTCGTATGCCGATTGATGACATATGTATTTTCCAACAATAGCTATCTCTGTTGCCTGCTTGGGATTTTTCAGTATGTCCAATATTGACAACCACTTAGAGATGTCTTCTCCATTGGTTTTCAGCCCTAATTTCTGGATAATAAGCTTGTCCAAACCTTGTTCAACTAGAATCAACGGAATTTCATAGAGATATGGTTTTACGTCCCGCTCCTCGATAATTGCATTCTTGTCTACATTACAAAAGAGCGATAATTTTTCTTTTATCTCTGCACTCAGGTGTTTTTCCATCCTGCAAATAAGAATATCAGGCTGGATACCGGCCTGCCGCATCATACCCACGCTGTGCTGTGTGGGTTTTGTCTTTATCTCCTCCGCAGCGCTGAGGTAGGGAACGAGTGTTAAATGAATATAGAGCACATTTTCCCTGCCTGCCTTTTGACCAAATTGTCTGATCGCTTCAAGGAATGGCTGGTTTTCTATATCACCCACAATTCCACCGATTTCAGAGATAACCACGTCCGTGTCCGGCCCGTCAAGTTTCTGTATGCATTCAATGATTTCATTGGTAATATGGGGAATTACCTGTACCGTCTTTCCTAAATATTCCCCCTTGCGTTCCTTCATAATGACCGAATGATAAATTGAACCTGTGGTAAAATTACAATATCTGTTCGACACGGAATTCGTAAACCGCTCATAGTGTCCCAGGTCAAGGTCTGTCTCCGCGCCATCCTCGGTTACATATACCTCACCGTGTTCATAGGGGCTCATTGTGCCGGGGTCAACATTCACATAGGGATCAAATTTCTGAAGCCTTACCTTCAATCCTCTGCTTTCCAACAGCATCCCTATAGATGCGGAATTAAGCCCTTTACCAAGAGACGAAACCACACCACCTGTCACAAATATATGTTTAGTCATGTTTATATCTTTCCATAAATGCTGTCAAATCTTCCCTTGTGTCAATACCTCTTGAGGTATAATTCGTGATCGCTACCTTTATTTTGTAACCGTTGGAGAGCGCCCTGAGCTGTTCCAGCTTTTCCGCATTTTCTAAAGATGAAGCGGGTAGTTTTGAGTATTTCAATAAAAAATCTTTCCGGTAGGCGTAAATGCCGAGATGCTTCAGGAAAGTAACGCCAGGTTCCTTGATTGGATCTTTACCATCTCGTACATAAGGAATCTGTGAACGGGAAAAATAGAGTGCATATCCGTGGTTATCCAGCACGACCTTTACCACATGTGGATTTGCCAATTCCGTTGAATCTTTTATCGTATTTGCAAGAGTTGCCATTACTCCCCCAGCATCTTCTGCTAACGTATCTATGACCTGATCGATCATGTTTGCGCTCACTTCCGGTTCGTCTCCTTGCACATTCACGATAATATCCGCATCCAATCGTCCTGCCACCTCTGCGATTCGGTCTGTCCCGGAGGTGTGCGACAGAGAAGTCATCTCCACTTCACCACCGAACCCTTTCACAATATCGTATATAAGTTGATTATCCGTAGCAACAATTACTTTATGAATTCGTTTAGCCTGTCTTACATTTTGATAGACGTGTTCTATAATATATCTTCCGGTAACAGCCTTGACTTCTGGAAGGATTAATTTACCATGCAGCCTGGTCGATGCATATCTTGCAGGAATTACGACAACCGCCTTTGCGCTCTTCATCCAATCACGTAATTATTTTCTTTGAAGGAACACCTATTCCAAAACAATAAAGCTTAATTCTATTTTACAAGTCTTTCATATTCAAACATTTTTTTTAAGATTTTAGGAGTACTTCAGGTTAATGACGGCAGCACAAGGATTAATAAGGAAACTTTGTATTAGGAATATTAAGAATAGGGAGTTACTTTATTGCCTGGATATTTCCAGTGAAATATCCAGAGCCTTTGCTGAATGGGTAATGGCGCCAACAGAAATCCTGTCCACGCCCGTTTGGGCTACAAGATGCACATTCTCCAAGGTAATATTTCCTGATGCCTCCGTAAGTGGCTTGTGTTTTCCTTTGGAAGGTTTCCAGTTTTTAACCATTTTTACAGACTCTTCGAGTTGTGCAATGTTCATATTATCAAATAAGATTATATCCACCTCTGCTTTAAGGGCGTCTTTGACCTCATCCAGTGTCCTTGTTTCTACCTCTATCAAAATACCCTTTTTTATTTTTTGTCGTAATGCAGATACCGCCTTTTCAATAATGCTGATATGGGAAGAAGTAGGGACAGGTTTCAAACCTGTCTCTACTTTTAGAATATCCAGGTGATTATCTTTCACAAGCGCCTGATCATAAAGCCCCATCCTGTGGTTGACGCCGCCACCCATCGCAACTGCATATTTTTCCAGATATCGCCAGCCGGGGATGGTTTTCCTCGTATCCATAATAGCGGTTTTTAAGGGTTTTATCCGTTCGACAAATTGAGCTGTCGTGGTTGCAATCCCGGAAAGTCTTTGAAGGAAATTCAAGGCGATCCGCTCACCCGAAAGCAAAGTCTTCGCACTACCCTTTAGAGAAGCAACGGTTTCTCCCTTTTTGACAAAAGTCCGATCCTTAACGTTTTGTTTTAAAGAAACACCTTTGTCCAGTTTTGAGAAAAAGTATTCAACGACGGGCAATCCTGCGATAACGCCGCTTTCCTTCGCAATAAAGGCCCCTTCTGCAATCAGGCTATCAGGAATGAGATTCTCTGTCGTGATGTCCCCAATCCCAATATCCTCCTTGATTGCCAGTTGAATAAGGGCATTTATCTTTTCAGGTTCAAATTTAAAGTTCATAATCCTTCAACATATCAAAAACTTTGTGTAATTTTTCGATTAAGCGAAACATTGCTACCGCAGATAATCTGACAAAACAAATAACTAGGCTAAAAATATCTTTTTCATCACCATATTCATAAAACTTTTAACAAGGAAATTTGGAACACTTTAGTTTTTTGAAAAATAACCCCGTAGGGGTGAAATGTTTATAGAAAAATGTGATATACAAAACCTTAGCTCCATCGGAGCGGTATGTGAAACACAGAAACAACATGCCGCTCCGATGGAGCTTGATTGTGGCATAATGGTTTGTCTATAAACATATCGCTCCTAACGGAGCTTTTCACGGTATTTTTTCAAAATACTAAAGTATTACGGAAATTTATATTAAAAGTATAGCTTATAACTTTTAATATGAGAAGATTTATTAAATATTTTTCCTGTTTTAATTTAACAATACTTGAAATATCCAAAGCTAAAATTTAAGGTCATTAGTTGACTTTTTGTTGGTAAATTGGTATATATCTTGTATATTTTTAAAAATCCAGAAACCTCTATTTCCTCTTACAAGGAGTATGAATTGATGAATACCTCCTCATTAAGTTCCATTACAGCCGAGTATATCAAATCAATTACAAATAATGGCGTCTTTACCCGCGGACTCTCCTATTTTAGAAGCGGTCGTGTCCTTAATTTAAAATATCGTGACGGGGAATTAACGGCAGCAGTTTCAGGCAGCAAACCATTTCCCTACGAAGTCTCCATTCATGCCGATGAAGAAGAAATATATGATATGGATTGTACGTGCCTCTATGCATCGGATGGGGAGATATGCAAGCATATCGTTGCGACACTTTTGCAATGGATTGAAAATCGAAATAAGAAAAACGCCTATAAGCCATTATTGCCGAGAAAACCAAAGTTTTTTAATCCTTTGCCCTTTGTAATACCGAAATTCAAGGATATTGACGAGCCCGATTCTTTTCCATTCTTAGACTACAACCCCTCTAATATCTTAAGTGAAATTTTTTCCGCATTTGGCGATTTCAATCTCAAGGTAGACTTGCTCAATGGCGGGCCGCAGCTCGAACTCAAGCTCGTCTCTGACCAGGGAGATGAATCGGTATTTCACATCTCAGCTACAAAAAGTCCACGCATCTTCGAAAAATTAAAAGAAATGGATGGCGCTCAGGTGGAATTATCAGAACGGGCAAGACAGACGAAGCTTTACAAGACGCCCTTCGTTCCGTATCTCCATGCCGATATAAACGAGCAGGGACACCTTGAATTATCCCCCGTCCTGAAACTGAATAGCGCCAGTAAAAAAGATCAAGTCCTTCATTTGGAAAAATTGCGTGACTACAAGGTCAATGATGAATGGGTATGGCTCAATAATTCCTATCGGCCGGTAGCCCCCGTTCCATCACAGTTTAAACCTTATTTTAACAATGAGAAACCGCTCGTTTATAAAGAAAAGGATGCCATTGATTTTCTCAGAGAAGATTTCAACCAATTACTTGCTGAACCTTCCTTTAAACCGTCAGAACGATTAAAACTTGTGGAAGTCCACGATAATCTCGATGTTTCATATATGCAGGTAGAGGTTTGTGATAGCGATTGGTTGTGGCTTGACCCCGTATATAAAGTAGGAAAACACACCATTACCCTCCAGGAAATCCTGGCATGCGTCGATAAAGACCGTTGCATCAGAAAGGATATGGATTATATAGAAATCCCTAAAGATATCCTCGACCTCTGGCAGCGCGGTAGTGGTATTATTGAGAACGGGCGGATAAAGATGCCCAAATTGGGCTATTTGCGCACCAGGGCAGAATGCGATAAAAAGGTGAAAGTAACCACCTGTGATGAAACGCGGAAATTCCTGATGAACTTTGACCGCATCACACCGCCGCAACCAGCGCCATCTGTTGATTCATATAAGGGAGAACTGCGCACCTACCAGCAGTCCGGCTATGACTGGCTCTGGTTCCTCCACACAAACAGTTTTAACGGCATCCTTGCCGATGAAATGGGACTCGGCAAGACACATCAGGCTATGGTAGTAATCCTCTCTGCCTTACAAACAGAGCCGAACCTGCCCAACCTGGTCATCTGTCCAACCTCAGTGCTGGACCACTGGGAATCCAAGCTTCAAACGTACGCCCCTGAATTAAAATTAACCCGATTTTATGGGAAAGAAAGAAATAGCATCCTTTCTGGCAATCTCC
>Ga0209514_10002237_pt1 | contig 30522 bp, 29 predicted proteins | sample Subgrocontami58m_FD_187452 | JGI IMG/M metagenome (GOLD analysis project Ga0209514, IMG submission 187452) | Subsurface groundwater microbial communities from S. Glens Falls, New York, USA - GMW37 contaminated, 5.8 m (SPAdes) (version 3) | ecosystem: Environmental > Aquatic > Deep subsurface >...
TGCATGACTTGGTCGCCGGCCATTCACACAAAACGGAGGGGCCTGATTTCGTTCAGGCCCCTCCGTCAATTCCCGGCCTACGCGAGCTGCGTGTCTAGAAGCCGAGAATGCCGAGAAGTCCGTGGCTCTGGAACGCGCTCTGGGCGCTGATGCCCGTCGCGGCGCTGCTCTGAGTGTTATAGGTCACGGTCATCTGGGCGCCAAGGCTGCCCGCCAATGCCGCCAGGGATGACGCGCTTCCGTTCAGAGTAATAGAGGTGCCCGCCGGTACGCTCAGCGTCACAGTGGTCCCACCCTGGGTAGCGATGGTCACGGTGTTCGCAATCAGGTTGACCGACTGCAGCGTGCCCGATACCGTGACACTAGCGCTAGCGCTAGCACTAGCGCTGGCGCTCGCCTGTGTGGTTGGGACGGGAATCGGCGTAGCGGTTGGGGCGGGAACTGGTGTGGCTGTTGGCATGGGAACCGGTGTTGCGGTGGGTACAGCCACCTGGGCCTGCGCCTGAAGCAGGGCCTGCAGGGCCGCCTGGACCTGCGCCTGAGCCTGCGCCTGGGCCTGTGCAGCGGCCTGGGCCTGCGCCGCCGCCTGAGCAGCAGCCTGGGCCTGCGCCTGGGCCTGCGCTTGAGCCTGCGCCGCCGCTTGAGCAGCAGCCTGAGCCTGAGCCTGAGCCTGGGCTTGGGCCTGGGACTGAGTCTGCGCCTGAGCCTGGGCCTGAGCAGCCGCCTGAGCAGCCGCCTGAGCCTGAGCCTGAGCCTGCGCCGCTGCCTGAGCAGCAGCCTGGGCCTGCGCCTGGGCCTGCGCCGCTGCCTGAGCAGCCGCCTGGGCCTGCGCCTGGGCCTGGACTAGAGCCTGCTGAGCTGCCTGGACCTGAGCCTGAGCCTGGGCCTGGGCTTGCGCCTGGGCCTGGGCCTGCGCCTGGGCCTGGGCCTGGGCCTGAGCCTGCGCCTGGGCCTGAGCCTGAGCCTGCGCCGCTGCTTGAGCCTGGGCTTGTGCAGCCGCCTGGGCTTGAGCCTGAGCCTGCGCCTGAGCCTGAGCCTGCGCCTGGGCCTGAGCAGCCGCCTGGGCCTGGGCCTGCGCTTGAGCCTGGGCTTGGGCCGCTGCCTGAGCAGCCGCCTGAGCCTGAGCCTGCGCCTGAGCCGCTGCCTGAGCAGCCGCCTGAGCTTGCGCCTGGGCCTGGGCCAGGGCCTGAGCAGCCGCCTGGACCTGCGCCGACACCTGGGCGCTGACGCTGGTCGCAGTGTTGCTCACCGAGTTATAGCTTACCGTCACCTGGGCGCCAAGGCTGCCCGCCAATGCCGCCATGGATGACGCGCTTCCGTTCAAAGTAATAGAGGTACTCGCCGGGACGCTCAGCGTCACATTGCTCCCACTCTGAGCGGCAATGGTCACGGAGCCAGCGGCCTGATTGACCGACTGCAAAGTGCCCGACACCGTGACGATGGGCGCCAATTGGTCGTGGGCGCTGAGGGACGTCTGCCGCGGAGAGGACCAAGCCAGGACTGTTCCGCCCAGCAGCGCAACCAGTGCTATCACCGCAAACACGGCGATTGTTCGAGCGACAAAGCCTTTTATAGGAACTTGCATACCCTCCTCCTTAGTAAACGAGTTGCTGATGTGCCCAAGAGAAACCTGACTACACATGCTCGATAGTCTGAACGGCTCCCACCCCCTTTCGTTATTCCAGTTGACCCACACTGTTTATAACGCAGGGGGACCGTTTTTATTACGGGCACCCAGCCCCAATGCCGTGCCCAATACATGGTTGACTATCGTGGAGCCGTTCCATTCACTGCCCTTCCTGGATATCCGCCTGCGTCGTGGACTGCTCAACAACGCAAGCCACTGATTACGCTAAGGGCAAACAGTGATTCCAGGTATGGTAATGCAGCGCGTCGGCGTGGGTGTCGGCGTAGAGGTTGGAGCAGGGACAGGTGTCGATGTTGGCGTGGGCGTTGGCGTCGCGGGCTGAGGCGTCGGCGTGGAGGTTGGCGCAGGGGTAGGTGTCGGCGTCTGCATTGGCACGGCGGTCGGCGTGGGCGTCGACACAGGCGTCGGTGTAGCGGTTGGTGTGGGGGTAGGCGTGGACATAGGAGTGAATGTTGGCGCGGGCGTGGACGTAGGAGTCGCCGTTGCGGGCAGAGGCGGCGGCGCGGAAGTCGGCGCAGGGGCGGGCGTCGGCGTGGGCGTCCCCGCACAGACAGTGATTCCAAGAATTGTTGTGCAGCCTGCCGGCGTCGGAGTGGATGTTGGCGGCGGCGTCGCGGGTTGAGGCGTCGGTGTAGGTGTCGACGTCGGCGTGGGCGTCAACGTAGGCGTCGGCGTGGGTGTGGGAGTCGGCGTCGACGTGGACGTCGGCGATGGCGTCGGCGATGGCGTCGGCGTGGACGTCGGTGTCAGCGTAGGCATAGGCGTCAACGTCGGCGATGGTATCGGCGTCGGTGTAGATGCAAGCGTCGGCGTGGACAGGGGCGTCGGCGTGGCTGAACAGAACGTGATTCCAAGAATGTTAATGCAACCCGCGGGCGCCGGCGTGCTGGACTGAGGCGTCGTCGTAGCCGTCGGCGTGGGCGTCGGCGTCGCGGGCTGAGGCGTCGGCGTAGGTGTGGGCAGCGGAGCCGGTGCTCCGCTGCTCTGTCCTGCGACTCGTGCGCTTGCCTTATCCGGCTGACTGACAAGCGGCGTTACTACCGGAAGAAACATAAATTGCTGATTGCCTGTTCTGTAAAGAGATTGAGAACCGTCAAAATCCAAGACCATCTGCGTGGTCTCGTCCTTCTGTACCTGGAACGGCCTGAAGAATGTGATTTCTTCGTTGGGGACGACCGCATCGAACAGCTTCCCATCAGCGTTCACTATAGCTTTGGTTATCCGTATGCGGATTTGTGTGTAGATGCCTTCCCCCACCTGCGAACTAGTCAGCAGTTGGGGTGCGTCCGCTATCTTCACCAGATCAAAGGTCATGGGGGTATCGCTCAGCGTAACCCACCCGCCGTCCGGACTTCCGATCTTGCTGGCTTCTATCTTGTCCACCTGCACCAGGACCTGCTCCACGCCAGGTGGGAGAGCGTCCGCTGCGACAACCCGGAGCACGCCATTCGCAGCCGGAGGGACTGCCGCCTGAGGTGCAGCACCTGCAATAGCCTCAAGAGTAGAGGCGTAGTCTTTTCCCGATGTTTGCAAGACTTTGATAAGCAATGGCTTTGCAGCTTCCGGCGCCGCTTCCAAGGTTTCTTGTATCTGGGTCAGTTGGTTGATAGCGCTGATCTCAAGCTTATTCCTTAGCTCAACAACGGCGCTGGCCCGTTTCTCGGTCCTGGCAATGTTTTCCACCACCCGGAGATGCTCCGTCACCGCCGGGAGCAGCTGGTCGCTCTGCTCACCATTACCTCTTTGGGCCAGTTGGGCAGCCTCTTCAATTCGCCGAGACGCAAGCTCAATGTTCAGGTCTGCTCGTTCAGTCGGCGTCCGGGCGAAAGCCATGCGTACGTTCTCCGATGTCCGCCTTATTGGATACAGAGCGTCGCCGGGCAAGCTGTGCTCGGCCGCTTGAACACCGGCAACAATCATTAAGAAAGCGGCAACGCCCGCAGCGACCGGAACGGCCTTCCAGACTACAGGAGACCCGAGTATCCTTTCCCATAGAGAAAATTTGCGCGCGTTCCGCTTCTGAATGGACTCCATCAATCGAGCCAGGCCACGCTCAATGGCTTGAGGAGATGGCTCACGTGAACGTACGCCCCGAAGCAACACAGCAGTCTCAAGCAGGGGCTTCAGCCTCGATGCCATGTGCGGGTACTTGGTCAGGCAATCATTGACGCTTGCTTCACCATTCCTGATTCGTGCAATGCATTCACTCAATACTTCCTCGAAGCGATTATTCATTTCTGTTCACCAACCGTCTCAGGGAAACTAAAGCCCTATGCTGGAGCGCCCTGACCGCTCCTTCACGTTTGTCTATGACCTTTGCCACCTCCGCATCGCTGAGGTCCAGAAAAAATTTGAGGGTAATGACCTGACGTTGGTCCTCGGTCAAGTCTTTCATGGCCTCCCGCAGTTCGCTGACATCCAGCGAAATTTCCGCTGCTCTTTCCGGACTCGCGCCGTTGTCTGCAATCGAGTCCTCCAAGGGCTCCCATTTGACGCGCGAAACGCGCCGCACATAGTCCACGGCCAAATTGTGAGCGATACGATAGAGCCAAGTAGTCAAGGGTATTCCCCGATAATCAAACGTGTGTATCTGTTCCACGGCGCGCAAGAACACGGAAGACGCCATGTCCTCTGCCACGTCTGGATTGCCAACCCTATGGCATAAATAGGCATGGATCTTCCGATAATGGTGCAGGTATATCGCTGCCCACGCTTCGGAGTCCAGGGCCTTGGCTCTCTGGACGAGGGCCGCCTCGTCCAGAAGAGTAGCTTCGTCCTGCACGGATAAAATTCACTCCGTGTTACGATTTCTGACCGCAGGCTACATTGATATGCCTCTTCACGTCGCCCCGCCTTGTTAAACGTATTAAGTCGCAAGAAGATAGAGCACGTATGGTCATTCATGATGAAATCTCAAAGGTACCGACCTCCATGTCGGTAACCTCATACCCCGCCTCGTTCACGCTTACTTTATATAACGACTGACGCCCAGCCTTGTTACGCATCCGTATCGGCAACGAAACGGAGACCTCATGAAGCGCCGCCCGCCCGCGGGGGTCCCGGTGGGATACAATGGAGCGTCGCGGTGGAGCGGCGGCTGAATGACGGGCAAGGGAGGGATACCATGGAGCAGCGACTGAGCCTCGTCACGCTGGGGGTGGCGAACGTGGCCGCGAGCCGTGGCTTCTACGAACGGCTCGGGTGGAAGGCGTCGTCCGTGGGCGGCGCCGAGGTCGCGTTCTTCCAGGTCGGCGGGATGGCGCTGGCGCTCTGGGGCGCGGCGGACCTGGCCGCGGACACGGGCCTGTCGCTGGGGAGCGGCGCCCCGCGAAGCGTCGCGCTCGCGCTGAACGTGCGCCGCAGGAAGGACGTGGACGCCGTGCTCGCCGAGGCGGTGAATGCGGGCGGCCGCATCCTCAGGCGCGCCGAAGACAAGTCGTGGGGCGGGTACGCAGGCTACTTCGCCGACCTCGACGGCCACCCCTGGGAGGTGGCGTGGAACCCGGGGTTCACGCTGAGGGACGACGGCAGCCTGGTCTTGCCGGAGTAGCCCCCGCCCGCGCCGCTTGACGCAATCTCCCGCGGCAACGTACCATAAGTGTTTGGCCTGACATGCGGGAGGACGGCAATGGAGTACAGACAGCTCGGCAAGACAGACCTGCGGGTGTCCGAGGTCGGCTTCGGCGTGTGGACGGTGAGCACCGGCTGGTGGGGCAAGGTTGACCCCGCCGACGGCGTGAAGCTGATGCAGCACGCCTTCGACATGGGCGTCAGCTTCTTCGACACCGCGGACACCTACGGCGACGGCTTCGGCGAGGAGATACTGGCGAAGGCGCTAGGCAACAAGCGCCACGACATCGTCATCGGCACCAAGGGCGGCTACGACTTCTACACCCAGGCCGCGCGCGAGGGCCACAAGGAGCGGCCCCAGAAGCTGGAGCCGGACTTCATCCGCTTCGCCTGCGAGCAGAGCCTCAAGCGCCTGAAGACCGACTACATTGACCTCTACCAGATACACAACCCGCGCATCAGCGCCATTGAGCGCGACGACCTGTTCGCCGCCCTCGACGACCTGCGCGCCGAGGGCAAGATACGCAGCTACGGCGTGGCGCTGGGGCCGGACATCGGCTGGTACGAGGAGGGCGAGGCGTCCATGCGCCATCGCAAGGTGGCCGCCGTCCAGATCATCTACAGCATCATGGAGCAGCAGCCCGCGCGCAAGTTCTTCCCCATCGCCAAAGAGACGGGCACGGGCCTCATCTCGCGCGTGCCGCACGCCTCGGAGGTGCTGACGGAGCGCTTCAAGGCGAAGCCGCCCGTGTTCGAGGCGGGCGACCACCGGAGCCATCGCAAGCAGCAGTGGCTGACGGCGGCGGTCACGAAGGTGGCGAAGCTGGGCTTCCTCGCCGAGCACTACAGCATGTCGCTGGACCAGGCGGCCATCCGGTTTTGCCTGGCGCAGCCGACCATCGCGACGGTGCTGCCGAACATCGTGCGCGAAGAGGATCTGCGCGAGTACGTCGCTGCGTCCGGCCTCGCGAACATGTCCCGCGAGGACGAGGCGCGCCTCTTCGAGCTGTACGACACCGAGTTCGCGAAGCTCGAAGAGCAGCAGAAGGCGGCGCCCGCCGGAACGTAGGCGACGGGGCGGTTAGTGTAGTGCCCCTGAAGTTTGCCAGAAAGTCATTGCGAGGAGTCCCGACAAGTCGGGACGACGAAGCAATCCGGGAGAGGGGTGGCCCCCGCCGCCAGATTGCCGCGGCCCTCCTTCGTCGAGCCTCGCAATGACAATTTCGTACGTGTATTTCAGAGACAGCACACTAACCCCGCTGCTCCCCTTGCAATTCACGTCAACGTGCGGTTGAATAGGGACATTGCGCGGAGGTCGCCTTACATGCGGGCACTCGTTACCGGCGTCGCCGGGTTCATCGGCTCCCACCTGGCCCGGCGTCTTCTGGACGCCGGACATGAGGTGGTGGGCGTGGACTGCTTCACCGACTACTACGCGCGCCCGGTGAAGGAGCGGAACCTCCGCGGCGTCGCCGCGCATCCCCGCTTTCGCTTCGCGGAGGCGGACCTGTGCGCCGCCGACCTCCCACCCCTTCTGGACGGCGTCCAGGCGGTGTTCCACCAGGCGGGCCAGCCGGGCGTAACGGGAAGCTGGGGCGCCCGGTTCCAGGAGTACACGCGCAACAATATCCTGGCGACCCAGCGCCTCCTGGAGGCGGCCAAAGGCCGTCCACTGGAGAAGTTTGTCTTCGCGTCCTCCTCGTCCATCTATGGCGACGTGCGGCGCTATCCCACCGCCGAGGGGACGCTGCCGCGCCCGCGTTCGCCCTACGGCGTCACGAAGCTGGCCGCCGAGCACCTCTGTCAGCTCTACCACAGGAACCACGACGTTCCCGTCGTGGCGCTGCGCTACTTCACCGCGTACGGACCGGGACAGAGGCCAGACATGGCCTTCCATCGCTTCATCGAGGGCATTCTGGCCGGACGGGAGCTGTCTATCTACGGCGACGGCGAGCAGACCCGTGACTTCACCTACGTCCAGGACATCGTCGAGGCGAACCTGCTGGCGGCGGCCCGCCCGGCGCAGGGCGTCTCCCTGAACATCGGCGGCGGCACGACGACCAGCGTGAACGGCGTCCTGCGGCTGCTGGAGACTCTCTGCGGGAAGAAGGCGCTGGTGCGCTACCTGCCGACTCGGCCAGGCGAGGTGGGGCGCACGCTTGCGGACATCTCGCGCGCGAAGCGGCTGTTGGGCTACGCGCCCTCGGTGACGCTGGAGGAGGGACTGGCGCGGCAGGTGGCATGGATACGGGAGACGGCGCCGAAGCTGCCCTGAGCGGAGTAGTTGCCGCTACGGCTTCGCCACATTCTCCGCGTACCAGAGCTGGAAAGCGAGCAGCGTCCAGAGCTGCTTGCGATAGTTGGCCTTGCCACGGACATGGTCCCGCAGCATCCCCTCGACAAACCTTCGGTCGAATAGCCCCTGCCGTTCCAGGCGCGGCCCAGCGAGCAGCTCCTCCGCGAGAGGCCGCAGGTCGTCCTTGAGCCAGCGGGCCACCGGGATGTTAAACCCCTTCTTCTGCTTGTAGAGCACCTCGCGGGGCAGGACGCCCTCCAGTGACCGCTTCAGAAGCCACTTGGTGGTGAAGCCGCGCAGTTTCCACTCGAAGGGCAGCCCGGCGGCGTACTCGACCACGAGAGGATTCAGCAGGGGCGGCCTGACCTCCAGAGAGCAGGCCATGCTGGCCCGGTCCACCTTCTGCAGGATGTCGCCCTCCATGTAGAGCTTCATGTCCAGGTAGGACAGCTGATCCCACGGGTCCGCCGTCGGGCAGCGGCGCAGGTGCTCGTACACGATATCGTAGGTGTCAGCGCCGCCCAGAGCCGCGCGGACGGCGGGCGCCAGAAGCCCCTGCTTCTCCTCCGGCGTGAAGGAGCCCATCCAGCGGTGGTGTCGCACCTCCGGCGCGTAACCGACGCCGTGGACAAAGCGTTTCAGCTTGTAGTCCATGCTGATGTAGCGCGTGGAGGTGGGCAGCCGGTCCACCAGCGCCGGAATGGCCCGCGAGCGAAGCACGGACGGTAGCCGGGTGTAGTAGCCCGCGAGTCGGTGCGCCTGCATGGTGGGATACCCGGCGAAAAGCTCGTCGCCGCCGTCGCCGCCCAGCGCCACGGTCACATGCTCCCGCGCAAAGCGCGAAAGGAAGTACGTGGGGAGAAAGGACGAGTCGCCGAGCGGCTCGTCGAGGAGCTGGCCCAGGCGCGGCACGATCTCCCGCATGGTCGCCAGCGTAAAGGTAGCCTCGTGGTGCTGGACCCCCAGGCGCCGCGCCACAAGACGGGCGTAGCGCGACTCATCGTACGAAGGGTCATCGAACGCGATGGAGAATGTGTTGATGCGCTCCGGCGCGACCAAGCTGGCGGCGGCAGTGACAGCGCTGGAATCTATGCCGCCGCTCAGGAAGACGCCCAGGGGCACGTCGCTGACCAGCTCCATGCGGACCGCTTGCTTGATGCGCTCCAGCAGACCCCGCGCCGCCTCGTCGGCGCTCCTGTGCCCCTCCGCGGAAGGACGCTCCGCCGGGAAGGGCACGTCCCAGTACGGCGTCTCGCGCAGACCCCTTTCGTCGAATACGAGGACATGGCCCGGACGCAGCTTGCGGACGCCCCGCACGATGGAGCGCGGCGCGGGCACGTACTCAAACGAGAGGTACTCGTTGAGCGCCTGGACGTCTATCTCACGCGTGAGGCCGCCGCAGGCGAGGAGGGACCGCAGCTCGGAGGCGAACACAAGGCTTGTCCCCTGGAGGGTATAAAACAGGGGCTTGATACCCATGCGGTCGCGTGCGATGACCAGGCGACGCCGCGTCCTGTCCCACAGTGCCCACGCGAACATGCCGTTCAGCCGCTGGATGCAATCGTCCCCGTACTCCTCGTAGGCGTGGACGATGGCCTCTGTGTCGCTCTGAGTAGCGAAGCGGTGACCGCGCGCTTCCAAGTCGCGACGCAGGTCCCTGTAGTTGTATATCTCGCCGTTCAGGACGAGCGAGACGGTCCCATCTTCGTTGGCGACGGGCTGTCTGCCGCCCGCCACGTCAATGATGGACAGTCGCCGCATGCCAAGCGCGACGTGGCCGTCGGTGTAACGCCCTTCGTCGTCAGGCCCACGGTGGACCATGCGCTGGCACATGCGCCGCACGTCCGCCTCGCGTTCGGGAGGCAGCCCGCGCGAGAGATCGGCGACGCCGCAGATGCCGCACATGTGGAGCGGTCTAGTCCAGGTTCAGCTTCTGGCGGATGGTGTAGACGGTCTTTCCCTGTGACTCGTAGTAGGTGCGGACGCTCACCTCCGCCAGCAGGCCCATAAGGATGAGCTGCACCCCGACGAGGCTGAGGAAAACGGCCAGCAGAAGGAAGGGGTTGCGGTGCGCGAACACGTCCTCGAAGAACTTCTGGTATAGCACGTACACGCCGAACATGACGCCGAGCAGCATGGAGAGCGCGCCCGCCGTGCCGAAGACATAGATGGGCTTGGTGGAGTAGCTGCTGAGGAACTTGATGGTCATCAGGTCCAGAAGCACCTTGAACGTCCGCGACAGGCCGTACTTGGACTTCCCGTGGATGCGCGGGTGATGCCTGACCGGTATCTCCGCGACGGACGCCCCGCCCCACGTCAGGTAGGCGGGCAGGAGACGGTGCATTTCACCATAGATCCGGACGTTCTGAAAGAGCTCGCGTCGGTAGGCCTTGAGCGTGCAGCCGTAGTCCTTGATGTGCACGCCCGTCACCCACGCGATAAGCTTGTTCGCGAGGGACGATGGCAGCTTGCGCGTCAGCCACGGGTCCTGACGGTCCTTGCGCCAGCCGCTCACGACGTCATGCCCCTCCTCCATCTTGGCAAGCAGGTTTGGAATGTCCTCCGGGTCGTTCTGCAGGTCCGCGTCCAGCGTGATGACGACATCGCCGCGGGCGTGATCAATCCCGGCAGCCAGGGCGGCGGTCTGACCGAAGTTGCGACGCAGGCGCAGGACCTTGACACGGGCGTCGCTCTGAGCAATATGCGAGAGCGCCGTGAACGTGCCGTCGTCGCTGCCGTCGTCCACGTAAACGATTTCATAGGCGCGGCTGATGGCATTTAGCACGCGAGTCAGACTGGCATGGAGAGGCTGCAGATTGTCCTTCTCATTGTAGACGGGCAAGACGATAGACAGGGCGACTTTAGAGGCGGCTCCGTTCGGGGCCGCCGGTCCTCCTCGTACCGCGTCCTGCAATTCCGTCATAGGCAGACCACTCCTTGCCAGACTCCTTCGCGTTCGCTTCTGCTAATGGTGAGCGTGTTTCGACAACGTGTCAAGGGCGGGCCAGCTTCCGAGCGAAGCGCCTTCCCGCCGCGGCTACTGGCGCAGCCGGGGCATCACGCCGTCGCGCATCGCGTCGAGGAAGCCGTACTTGTCGGGCAGCGGCATGGTAAACCAGAGCTGGTTGGCGCCCCAGGACGCCATCTCCCTGACGCGCCGCGCGAACTCCTCCGGCGGCCCCGCGATGGTGAACCTGTCCGCGAGGTACTCGGTCAGGCCGAGATCGTCCACCATGCGCACGTTCTTCTTGCCCGTCCCGGAGTGCTCGTGCTCGCTGAACTCGTACTGCTCGATGAGCTTCTGGATGGCGGGTATCAGCTTGTCCGGCAGCCCCTTGTTCAACACGCCCAGGCGAAACGCCGCGTTCGTCGCCGCCGCCAGGTGCGTCTTGATGTTGTCCACGGCCTGCTCCCTGGTCGGGGCGATGCTCGCGCCGATGAGCCACCAGATGTCCAGGTCCTCCAGTCGCTTACCGGCCTTCTGCGCGCCCTCCCGCAGGTACTTGTGCGTGAGCGGAATGAGGTCGCGCTGGATGCCCCCGCCCAGGATGACGCCGTCGCCTATCTCGCCCGCCAGGCGCAGGCTGTTCGGCCCGGAGGCGGCCACGTAGATGGGAATCCGGCGCTTGGTGTAGGAGAACACCACGCGCTTTCCCTGGTACGTCGTGTGCCCCTTCGCGAACATCTCTTTGAGCGCCAGGATATACTCGCGCATGAACTTGAGCGTGGCGGGCTTCTCGCCGATGTTGAAGATGGCGCTGTCGCCCGTGCCGATGCCGAGCATGGCCCGCCCGCCACTCAGCTCGTCCGCCGCCGTGATGGCGGAGGCCGTCACGGAAGGGTGGCGCGTGAGCGGGATTGTGACGCGCGGCCCGAACATCACGCGAGTGGTGTTCAGCGCGACGATGGTGGCCTGCACGTACGTCTCCGGGTACAGCGACGGCGAGTCGCCGAAGCCGATCGCGTCGAATCCGGCCGCCTCTATGGCGCGGACCCAGGCCGGGTACTCGCGAATCCTGTCGCAGACAAGGCTGACCCCCAGGCGAATCGTCATGTCTCCTCCTCAGTCAGTAATCAGGCGTGCTTGGAAACGCCCAGGCACGGCTAGGGCCTGCCCCTGGCAGGAGCGCTGGCGGGGATATCATACACAAAGATGGCGTGGGCGGGCCGAGCCACCGGCTGGTACGTTTCCTGCCACACCCGCCGGATGGCCGGGTCGCGGCTCAGCATCTGCAGGCTGGTGACGCTCAGCGCGTACACGCCGGGTGGTGGATCGTACAGCTCCGCGCGGGACACGGGCTCGTACGCGACGCCGTACGCCGCCGGGTCCGCAGTCCCGAAGTAGAGCAGCCTGACCTTCGAGACGCCCTTCTCCTGCATGTAGCGGCGCAAGTCGTTGAGGCCCTGGCCCCAGTCCACATTGGAGTCAATGAGGGACTTATAGCCGTTATTAGGGCCGCCGGCCAGCTCGTTGAAGTACGACAGGTAGTACGGGTGCGTCGCCGTGGCCGCGCCGACCTGCCACAGCGCCAGCGCGGCGAGCGGAACGTTCAGCAGAGCGGGGCGGCTCAGCTTTACCGTGGCCACCCTGCTCGCGAGCACGATCATAAACGGGTACACGGGCAGCAGGTGCCGCAGGCCGATGTTGATGGCATAGAGCGACGTCACCAGAAAGACCACGGCCAGAATGAGCAGCTTGTGGTTCTCCCCGTCCTGCCGGGGCCTACGGATGAGCAGATAGGCCGCTATCGCCAGAAGCAGGAGCAGCGGCAGCGGCGTCTTGAGCAGAAAAGCCACCAGGAAATAGTGAGGGAACCGCTCGCCGTACTGACCCAGCAGAAAGCTCTGACTCATTTCCTCGCGCATCTTCCCCAAAACATACAGGTTACCCTTGAAGAATGCGCTGGCGGGCAGCGGGACCGACTCCGCGAACGCGACGATGTCCTGGCGCAGCGACGGCGACGCGATGCGCTCGGAGAGAAGCGCGTCCAGCTTGACGAGCTGCTCCTTCTGCGTCACGAGCGGGTCCACGCGGAAGAAGTACGCGGCCCAGACCACCAGCGCGACCACTGCCAGCAGGCCCGCGAACGAGGCCGCCGCCAGGTACAGTCGAGGGCGCAGACCGGACGCGGGCAGGCGCGCGAGACCCGGCAGACGCCACGTCGGCAGAGCGAGGGCCGGACGCGCGGCCTGAATCACGAGCAACAGCGCGAAGATGGGCAAGAGGATGAGGGCGGAGAACTTGGACATGACGGCGACGCCGGTCAGGGCGCCCGCCCACGCCAGTCGCGCGAGACCGGGCTGCTTCAAGAAGCGGCTGAACAGATACACGGCAATGAACATGAACGCGGCCACGCCCAGGTCGTTGGTGGCAAGGCTGGAGTGGGCCAGGATGTTCGGCTCGAACACGTAGAGCGCCAGGGCGAGGATGGACGCCTTCCAGCCGTACAATTCACGCGCCCAGCGGTACACGAAAAAGCCCAGGAGCGCGCCGAAAGCAACGACGACCATCCGGCTCCAGAACAGGAACTCGATGGAGTTGTGATTGTACGTGTAGAAGAACTGATAGGCGAAGTCCCACTGGCGCGCGTTCTCCCAGCTCGGGGCGTCCAGAGGCGTGTTGATGGGAAAGAGCAGAAGCGGTGCGGCGAGAAGGTCTTTGAACAGCGGCGGGTGCGGGTAGGCCAGGCGGAAATCGCCCTGCGTAAGATACGTGTAACCGCTGGACACGTTCGAAGACTCGTCGAAGGTGGCGGACAGGGCGCGGGCCGTCAGCGCGCCGCGCACGACGAACGACAGCAGCAGCAGAGCGACGAGAAAGGCCTCCCCGTAACGCTGGACGCCGCGCCGTGGCGTCGTGGCCGGGAGGGCGGCGGCGTCCTGCGCGCCGGAAGGGGCCGCGTGCGGTGAAGGCTCCATATGCTGTCTGCGAACTCCTGTTCAGCGGGCGAGGCAGGGATGCTCCATTATACGCGAGAGCGAGACGTCACCCTGGACCCGCCAGGCGTGGGCTTGCCGCGTCCATTGCACCGATGGTACCCTTAGCGTCCACAAGCCGCATGGAGGCGCGCATGGCCCCGACCACACAGGCGTTCAGGAAAGCGATGGCCCGCTTCGCGACCGGCGTCACGGTCATCACTGTTGCCACGGACGACGGACGCGCGCACGGCATGACCGCCAACGCGTTCACATCCGTATCGCTCGACCCGCTCCTCGTGCTGGTCTGCGTGAACCGCCGGGCGCGCACGCACGCTCTCATTCACGCACGCGGGCGCTTCGGCGTCAACGTGCTCGCCGAGGGCCAGCAGCCCATCGCCGACCACTTCGCCCGGCCCGACGGCGACCGCGAAAGTGCCCACACGACCGGCGCGCGGTACAGGTACACAAAGTCCGGCACGCCGCTGCTGGAGGACTGCCTTGCGCAACTGGAGTGCCGGGTGACGGCCGCCTTCGAGCAGGGGGAGCACACCGTGTTCATAGGCCAGGTGGAGCACGTGAAGGCGCGGGACGGCCGGCCCCTGCTGTTCTACGGCGGCAGGTACCGCAAGCTGGAGGCCGACTAGCTCCGCGCGAGCCTACCTCAGCCCGGCCAGAAACCGTTCGATGGCCGCGTTTACCGCGTCCGGCTTCTCCAGCATCACCTGGTGCGTCCCGCCCGGGACGACCTCCAGCGTGGCGGCGGGGAGCTTCTCCGCCAGGAAGCGCCCGTACTTGACCGGCGTCATCACGTCCGCGTCCCCCTGGCACACCAGCGCGGGCGCACGCATCTCGCTGATCCGCTGCATGATGTCGAACCTGTCGCAGCAGAGCAGGTCGGCGCGCATGACGGCGGGGCCGATCTCGTCCGTCTTTTTGAGAAGCATCTCGCGGACGTCTGGCGCCACCTTCGCGTAGTTGGCGGCGCGCATCTGGAGCCAGCGCTCGCGGGCGGCTTTGTCGGTCTCCGCTGCCTGACACTCGGCCAAAACGTCGGGGTGCACCCGCAGACGCGCCCCCGTGCTGATCAGGACCAGGCCCCTGACCTCCTCCGGATACGCGAGCGCGTACGTCAGGACGATGGCCCCGCCCAGGGAGTGCCCGCCCAGCACCACGTCGCGGTAGCCCTTGCCCCGCATGTAGCCGTGCAGCCACTCCACGTACTGCTGCACGCTGGCGCACGGCGCGCCGACGGGATGGCCGGGCAGATCCACCGCTACGGCGTCCGGGAAGCGGCGCGTCTGGTAGTAGTAGCTCAGGCTTGAGCCGCCCGAGCCGTGCACGAGAACAAGTTTCATGCGGCGCCTCCTTAGTATCCCATCTCGTCAGCCATTTGAATATCACAGCGTCTTGCTGCTCGGAGTTCTCGCCCCTGCTTACGGCGGATACCTCACCCCCGGTCCCCCTCTCCTGCAGGAGAGGGGGACGAAAAACGTTTGTGGGAGGACACCTCCCACACCCTCCGCAGTCCTTCCGCGGAAGGACTGCACCCGCTTTTTCCCACGGGCGGCATCGTGTTCTCTCGTTTCTCCCCAAGTACAAAGGGGAAATTGGTTGAGAGTATTTGGGAGGACACCCTTCGTCCTTCCAAGGAAGGACCGGGGCAGGGTCTCTCAGACCTTCCGGCGGGCCGCAGAGCGGCCCTGCACCCCTATGAACATATGCCACTCTCTTCCGTACAAGACGCTAGTCCAGCACCATGATGGACGACGACTTTACGATCAGGAATATGTCCTGGCCTTCCCGCAGGCCAAGCCCGGCGAGAGCGTCCCGCGTAATCTCCACCGCCAGCGGCGCGCCCATGTCCGCGTACACCAGAACGCGATTGCCCACCGGATGCACGCCCTTGATCCGCGCCGGGAGCACGTTGCGCGCGCTGATGTTCCCCGGCCTCTCCGGAGCTATGATAATGTCTCCTGCCCGGATGGACACGGTGACAACTTGGCCCGGCGCCGCGTCCACCAGGGACACCCATAGCGCCGCATCATTCACCGTCAGGCGCGTCATATCGCTCTCGTTGCGGTGCTCCGCCACGACCGCGTCCACCAGGTTCTTGAGCGCGCCGACGTCTTCCTGCGACACCGCGCCGGGCGTGACCAGCACACGACGAGGCTCGTCGAAGGCCTGCTGAGCGCCATGGGCCAGCGCCAGCACCCTGTCGCCCAGCGCCAGCGCCTCGGACATGGAGTGCGAGACGTACACCATCGGTATTGCCAGCTCCCGGTGGAGGCACTTGAGATAGCGCAGGATGCGCCCGCGCAGGGCCGCGTGCAGCGCCGCAAGCGGCTCGTCCAGCAGCAGTAGCTCCGGCGACGCGGCCAGAGCGCGCGCCAGCGCCACACGCTGCCGCTCGCCGCCGGAGAGGGTCGCGGGGCACCGCTCCAGCAGGCCCTGGATTTCCAGAAGCTCCACCAGATGTTGTGGATTGATGCGCCGGCGCTGCGGCGGCGTGCGCTGGTAGCCGTACAGGATGTTATCCCAGACGGTCATGTGCGGGAACAGCAGGCCGTCCTGGAACACGTAGCCGACGCCGCGCCGTTCCGGTGGCAGGTTGACCTTCGCGGACGACGAGAACAGGACGCGCCCGTTCAGCCGTATCTCGCCCTCGTCGGGCGACACCAGGCCCGCGATGGAGTCCAGAATGGTGGTCTTGCCGCTGCCGGATGGGCCGAACAGGACCGTGACGCCGGGCGGAAGGTGGACGTCCACGTTGAGGCGGAAGGCGCCCCACTCCTTCCGTACCCTCAGGTCAAGGAACGGCGCGTCGCTCATGGGCGTATGGCTCGCCGCGCCAGGCGCTGGTGCACCACCAGCGAGACCAGCGCCAGCGCCAGGGATACCGCGATGAGTCGCAGCGCCGCTGTATCGTCGCCCGTCTCCAGTCGGCTGAAGATGGCGGTCGGCAGCGTCTGCGTCCTGCCGGGGATGTTGCCCGCCACGACAATCGTCGCGCCGAACTCGCCGAGCGCGCGGGCGAACCCCAGCAGCGCGCCGCCCAGGATGCCACGATAGGACAGAGGCACGGTCACCGTGACGAACGTCCGCCACGGCCCCGACCCCAAGCTCCGCGCGGCGCCCTCCAGACGCGGGTCCACGCTCGCCATGGACACCTCGATGGCCCGCGCGATGAGCGGCAGCGAGACCAGTCCCACCGCCAGCGCGGCCGCGACCCACGTGAACACCACGTCAATGCCCAAGACACCGTACAGAAAGCCGCCGACAGGCCCCCGGCGGCCTAGCAGAAGCAGCAGCGCATAGCCCGTCACCACCGGCGGCAGCACCAGCGGGAACGACACAAGGGTGTCCAGCACGGGCTTGCCGGGCATCGAGCTTTTCGCCAGCAGCCAGCCTGCCGCCAAGCCGACCGGCAGGGCCACGAGCGTGCCCACGAAGGCCACCTGCAGGGAGAGCAGGACTACCTGGAATTCAGCGAATGACAGCATGCCGCCCTCGCGACGCTACTTCCGGGCTGCGGGCGTGAAGCCGTATTTCTGGAAGACCTCCCGCGCGGACGGCCCCTGCAGGAAGTCCAGGAACGCGGCTGCGCCCGCGCCGTTGGACGACGCTCTCAGCACCACGGCGCTATATGCAATTGGGTCGTGGCTGTCGCGCGGGAACGTGGCGACGACCTCCAGGTCACGGCTTATCTGGGCATCGGTGCGGTACACGACCGCCGCGTCCGCGCTGCCCGACTCCACGTAGGCCAACGTCGTGCGCACGTCGCGGCCCAGGACGAGGCGCGGCTGCACGGCGGGCCAGAGTCCGAGGGAGACGAGCGCCTGCCGGGCGTAGAGGCCCGCCGGCGCAAGCTCCGGGTCGGCTATCGCAAGGCGCATATTGGGCTTCCTCAGGTCGTCCAGCGAGCGGACAAGGCCCGCCCCCGCTGGCGCGACCAGCACAAGGTCATTGGTCAGAAGCTCCCGCGTGGAGCCGCGCGCCGTCAGCCCCATGCGCTCCAGGTCGGCCACGGGCTGCGCGCCCGCCGCGATGAAGACATCGGCGGGAGCGCCGCGCGCAATCTGCTGGGCCAGCGAGTTGGAGGCGCCGAAGTTGATGTCCACGCGCACGCCGCGCTCCTTGTCGAACAGCTCCGCCTGCGCCTGCAGCACATCGGTGAGGCTGGCTGCGGCGAAGACCAGTACCTTTTCCTGCGGCGCGGCCTCGCACGACGGCAGCAGGACGAGCGCAGCCGCGAGGATACCTGTGCACCACAACCGAAAGGCGCGAGCGGAGGGCCTCACGCGCCCTGCTCCGCGGCGAGAGTTTTGCCGAGAGTATAGCATGCAGCCATGCGCGGACCGAACGTGGACACGGACTGCCCTCAAATACAAAGGGGGGCGGCCCGACGGTCGCTCCCCTTTTTGCCTTCTCTTTCGCCCGGGGACGACGAGCTACGTGACCGCCAGCCCGGCGCCCGCGTCCGCGGCGGACTGCGCGGCTTTTACGTCCGCCTGGCCGAGCTTGTCCCGCAGGATGCGCTTCAGCACCTTGCCCATGGGGTTACGCGGCAACTCCTTGACAAATACGACGGACTCCGGCTTCTTGAAGCTGGACAGGCGCTGGCGGCAGAACTCCGTCAGCTCCTCCGGCGTGACCTTCTGGTTATTCTTCCGCACGACGATCGCCCGCACGCGCTCGCCCCACTCGACGTCCGGGATGCCGATGATGGCGGCGTCGTCCACGGCCGGGTGGGCCATCAGCGTCTGCTCTACCTCCTCCGGGCTGATCATCTCGCCGCCGCGCTTGATGATGTCCTTGGCGCGGCCCGCCAGGAAGATGTAGCCGCCGTCGTCGCGGTAGCCCAGGTCGCCGGTGTACAGCCAGCCGCCGCGGATGGTCGTCTTCGTGGCGTCTTCCTGCTTCCAGTAGCCCTTCATGATGCGCTCGCCGCGCGCCACGATCTCCCCGACCACGCCTTCCGGCACGTCCTTGCCCATCTCGTCAACGATGCGTACTTCCACGTCCCCCAGCGGCTTGCCGATGGAGCCGAGGCGCTTCAGGCGCTTCTCCACCTCCGCAGGGGGCAGGCCCTTAGGAATCGCATGGTCCTCCGGGCCGAGGGCGCAGATGGTGCCCGCGGACTCCGTCTGGCCGAAGGCGTTGATGAACTGGGTGTCGGGCAGCGCGAAGATGGCCTTCTTGATGACCTCCAGCGGCATGGGCGCGGCGCCGTAGGTGATGACCTTCAGGCTGGACAGGTCGTACTTGCCGAAGTCCGGATTGTCCATGAGCTGTTTAAGCATTGTGGGCACCATCATGGCCCGGTTCACCTTGTTCTTCTGGACCAGCTCCATCCACTCCCGGGCCTCGAACTGGCGCTGCACCACGAGGGTGCGCCCTCCATAGACGGAGGACATCATGGCCTGCACGCCCGCTATGTGGTACAGAGGCACCGTCAGGATATTCTTTTCAATGGTCTCTGGGTCGGCGGGCGTTACGTTGTTCAGCACGTAGCCGGAGAAGCTCTGGTGCGTGAACGAGACCCCCTTCGGGGAGCCGGTGGTGCCCGCGGTGAACATCAGGATGGTGGTGTCCTCATCGGCGGCGTCCGGCATGACTTCGTCGCCGGAGGCGGCGGACAGGAGTTTCTCATAGTCCTCCATGTCCTTGCCCTTGCCCTCCATGCTGATGACATGGCGGACGGTCTTGAGTTGTGGACGGATGGACGTGGCCGTGTCCCAGTAGCGTTTCCCGACCAGCAGCGCCTTCGCCTCGGCGTTGTTGACCATGTAGCCGAGCTCGTCCGCGCGGGCGCGGAAGTTCAGCGGGGACCAGACCGCGCCGAGCTTTGCGGCGGCGAAATAGCTTTCGATGACCTCGTTGCAGTTCACCTGGAGGATGGCGATCCGGTCCCCCTTGCCGACGCCCAGCCCCTGCAGGGCGTTCGCCAGGCGATTCGCCCGGTCGTTCAGGTCGGCGAAGGTCAAGCGCTTGTTCTCGAAGACAATCGCCTCCTTGTCCGGGCAGATGGCGCTGGCGATGAGCAGGAACTCCGTGGTGAGCATGGTCTCGGTCTCCTTTTACGCCGGAGGCTTACCACCGGCATTATAATCAAAAATTGACGTTTTGCGAAATGTCCCGCTCCAGACAATCCGCCGCGAGCCGCCGCTCCATAGCAAGCGCGTCCCGCAGCGACATGTCCGCTCCCCTGCGCAGCGCCTCTTTTACGCGGCACGCGACATCCCCCGGCGATGCCGCGAGACGCCGCGCGGCGGTCTCGGCCTCCGCGAGCACGCGCGCCCGCGGGACCACGCGATGCACCAGCCCGACGCGCAGCGCCTCCCGCGCGGTGATGCGCTCGCAGCGGAGGAGCAGGTCCATCGCCACGCCGGGCCGGATGGCGCGCGGCAGCGTCTGCGTGCCGCCCGCCGCGGGGACCATGCCAAGCTGCACCTCCGGCAGCGCGAAGACGCAGTCGTCCGCGGCGACGCGCAGGTCGCACCACAGCGCCATCTCGATTCCGGAGCCGAGCACGAAGCCGTGCAGCGCCGCGACGAACGGCTTGCGGATGCTTTTCCACAGCCCCCAGACGTCGCGCTCGAAGCGGACCTGGCGCGCGGAGACCTGCGACGGGTTGCTCCCGAACTCCGAGAGGTCCGCGCCGACGCAAAAGGCCTTTTCGCCCGCGCCGCGCAGGACGACGGCGCGCACGTCCGGGGCGTCGCGCACGGCGGAGAGCGCCTGCCACATGCCGTCCCGCATCGCCATGCTGTAGGCGTTCAGCTTGTCGGGGCGATTCAGCGTGATGGTGGCGACGTTTTGTTTTATGTCCAGTTGGATGATGTCAGACATGGTGATTCATGATGCCCCAAAAATACGGGATACCTCATCCCCTGTCCCCTTCTCCTGTAGGAGAAGGGGGAAAGATAAGTTATAGGGGACACCCCTATGACCCCGGCGGGAACCTGCGGTTCTCTGCACTCTCCCTGGACGAACGCGGTGTCTCCGATGTCATTCTTCGTCCTTCCGGGGAAGGACGAAGAATCTACCTCAGTCTCAACAAGCGTAGCCCCTTCACTGCGTTCAGGGTGACAGAAACACCTGTCATTCCTACGAAAATAGCCTGTTCGTCATTCCCGCTTTCGCGGGAATCCAGGAAGGCCGCCGGCCTGGATTCCGGACCAAGTCCGGAATGACGGTTGGCGGCCACATTTTCATCCCCCCGTGGTGCCCGCCGCAAACGGGCATGAACGATTCCGAGTCCTTCCGACGAAGGACGAGGAATCTCCTCGGCGGAGTCAGATAGCAAGCCAGACCTACCGTCCCTCAAACTTCGGGTTCCGCTTCTCGAAGAAGGCGCGAATGCCCTCCGCGCGGTCGCGGGTGGTCTGCAGCAGCGTGGAGAGGTCGGCCTCCAGGCGCAGCCCCTGCTCCAGCGTCATGTCCTGCCCCTGCCGCACCGTCTCCTTCAGGTAGCGCGTCGCGAAGGGCGCGTAGCCCGCCAGTCGCTCGGCGACGGCGCGCGCCGCATCCGCGAGGCCCTTCGCCGGAACGACCTGCGTCACCAGCCCGACGCGCAGCGCCTCCCGTGCCGTGAGGGTCTGCCCCCCGAGCAGCAGCCCCTGCGCGGCGCTCTGCCCTACGATGCGTGGAAGTCTCTGCGTGCCCCCGTCCCACGGCACGACGCCCCGCGCGACCTGCGGCATGGCGAAGCGCGCACCCGCCGCCGCGACGCGGATGTCGCACGCGAGCGCCAGCTCCAGCCCCTGTCCCAGGGCGTCGCCCTGAATAGCCGCGACCACCGGCCTGTCCAGCGACGCGACGGACGACGCGACGGAGAGCCGCGCCATGAGGGCCTCCGCCCGCTGCGGCGACCGCGCTTGCAGCAGCCGTCGCTCCTCCGCTGCATCGGCGCCGACGCAGAAGCGCCGCCCTTGAGCCACGAGGAGCACGGCCCACACCGCGTCGTCCTCGTACAGGCGACGGCAGGCGTCCCGCATCTCCTCGGCCATGGTCGTGTTGACGGCGTTGCCCGCGCGCGGCCTGGCCAGCGCGATGACGGCCACGTGGCCGTCGCGGCGCACGTCCAGCGTCCTGTAGGTCATGGGCGAAGGTCTCTCCCATACGGAGATAGAGGCCTGACAGCCGCTTCATGATAGGACTGTCCGTTGGAGGCGTCAAGGCGCGCCGGAGGACATCCGTTCATGCCCGTAATGATCGCTCCAGCCGTATTATGTCATTTGTTTCCTCCAGAGCTTGACGTTACCGTCTTCTCGTACTGTATAGTCAAGTGCAGAGCGAACTCCAACCGTCTGAAGGGTCACTCTACGTTCTAATATATCCACGAATTCGTTGGATGATGGCAGGTAACACGACGAAAGAAGGAGGCGCGTGATGCGGCACACACAGTTTCGTTTCGGCATGGCGGAAATTACGACGCTGATGGGATTCCTGCTCGTGGCGGCCATTGTAGGCGTGGCCATTTCAAAGGGATGGACCATCGCCATCATACCAGGAATCACCTATGCTCTCGCCATGACCGCAGCGTACCTGCTGCACCGCCGCTACGGGGCCGCGCGTGCGTCCGCCGCGCAGCCTCAAGCCGCGGCCCGGCAGCCCGCGGAGCTTCGTCCGGTCGTCGTGCCCGTGCAGACCGCTCCCCTCGCGTTTCGCGTGGTGGACACCCGCGGAGTCTGCCCTCTGGGCTACAAGAAGGGCGTCGTCGTCACGATGACGACCGGAGGGAGCGTGCACCCGCCCCTCTGCGCGGCGGCGGAGACAGTCCTGCGCCTGGCCGCGAAAGAGGACCCCGCGAAGTCGTCGGACTGGTGCTGTCCCGTCTATGAGCACCTGCTGGTGTTCCGGCGGGAGACGCAGACCGCCTAGCGGCGGCCTCGGCGGCGGGCCTTTACGGCTCGCGCGCCACGGTCAGCCCCCACACCTGCGCCGCGCCCGCCGTCAGCAGCGCCTCCGCGCATGCGGACAGCGTCGCGCCCGTGGTGCAGACGTCGTCCACCAGTAGCGCGCGCCCGCCGCAGACCGCCTCCCGAGCCGCGAAGGCGCCCGCCACGTTGCGTCGTCGCTCATCCGCGCTGGACGTCCTGGCCTGAGCGGACGTGTCCCGCAGACGATCCAGGGCGACGGGCCGCACCGGAATGCCCGTTTCCCTCCCCAGGGCGCGGGCCAGCAGCTCCGCCTGGTTGTAGCCGCGCTCCCGCAGACGATGCGGGTGCAGCGGCACGGGTACGATGATGTCCGGCCTGACGCCCCACGTCGCCAGATGGTGGGCCATCGCGGCGCCCAGGGGCGGAGCCATGACGCGCATGTTGTGGTACTTCAGCGCCCGCACAGCGGCCTGGATAGAGCCCGCATACACGAAGACGGAGCGCAGCCCGCTGCCCGCGACCGGCGACTCGGCGCAGCGGACGCACAGCGCGCCGCCGGCGATGGGCTGGCCACAGAGGTTGCACTGAGGCTCCGGCACGGGCGTCGCTCCGACAAGACACGCGTCGCAGAAGAACGAGCCGCCACGCCCGCACGTCACGCAGCGCGGCGGGAACAGCAGGTCCAGCGTCGCCGACGCCAGCGCACCGGGCCACGCGACGCGGCGGGGCCGGGCGTCCCGCACAGGTGTATTCACTCCGCGTTCCTCCGCTCGGATGCGCGTTTCATCATAATACGGACGCCAGACGAGCGGCGCAAGGCGGCGTCGGTTGCGGGATAACGTAGCGTCGCGTAGAATCAGAAGCGAAGGCATCCCTGTCGCAGGCCACGGACGCCGCAGGACTTCTGGCGGAGAGTGTGCGAATGGCGCAACTGAATATCCACGGCAAGAACATGGACGTGTCCCCGCGCATTCAGGACTACATCCAGAAGAAGGTCGGCAGGCTGGACCGCCACCTGCCCAGCATCAGCGCCATCGAGGTGGAGGTCACCCAGGAAGACACCAAGTCCCAGGTCAACCGGTTCGTCGTCCAGGTCACGCTCAACATCAACGGCAGGATTCTGCGCGGCCAGGAGCGGGCCAGCACCGCCTTCGCCGCCGTGGACACGGTCGTGGACACCGTGGAGCGTCGCCTGGAGCGGTTCAAGGGCAAGCACTACCTGAGCGAGCAGCGTCCTCCCCTGGGGCTGGGCAAGCCCGCGCCGGGGATAGCGACCGAGCCAGCCGCGCCCCTCTTCGCCCGCGTCAAGCGGTTCGTCATGAAGCCCATGTCGCCGGAGGAGGCCGTGGAGCAGATGGACCTGCTCGGCCATGACTTCTTCATGTTCCACAACTCCGAGTCCAGCCAGTTTAACGTCGTCTATCGGCGCTCGGACGGCACCTACGGGTTGATTCAGCCGGAGGTGGACTAGCCCGCCGGTCTGCGGTAGCATTACGTCGCCGCGGACAGCCTTCGCGAAACGAAAGGGGGAAGAATGCCGACCAAGAGGCAGGTCACGTACATGGGCAACTCAGGGTTTGAGATTGTCTCACGGGCGGGTACGCGCATTATCATTGACCCCTACATCACGGGGAACATCACCAGCACCATCAAGGTGGACCAGCTGACCCCGCCGGACCTCGTGCTGGTCACCCACGGCGCCCGCGACCACATGGGCGACACGCTGGAAATCTGCAAGCGCAGCAAGTGCACCGTCATCTCGGAGCCCGCCGTCATCCAGCACCTGCGCAACAACGGCATCCCCAATGAGCGGCTCAGAAGCGCCGTATGGGGCTTTGTGCACGAGTTCAAGGACGTGCACGTGCGCGTGGTGCAGAGCCAGCACATCTCCCGCTTCCAGTCCGGCAACGACATGCTCACGGGCATGTCCGTGGGCTTCATCTTCAGCACGGGCAACGACCCGGCTTTCTACCATCCGGGCGACACGTCCATCTTCTCGGACATCCGCCTCTTTGGGGAGCTCTACCACCCGCAGGTCGGCCTCATTCCCGTGGGGAACGCCACGCCGCAGTCCGGCACGGAGCTCTGGCCGCGGGAGGCTGCCCTGGTGTGCAAGTGGATGCACCTTAAGGTCGCTGTTCCCACCCATTTCTGCACGCCGGACAAGCCCCGCGACTTCAAGAAGTGGGTTAAGGAGGAATCGCCGGAGACCAAAGTCATTGTCATGAAGTCTGGAGACGTGGCGAACCTGTAGCCTCAGCGCAGATATGACAGCCCCTCCATCTTCGGGGGAGATCATAGCAGTGATATGCAAGAGGCCCGAACAGTGTGCTGTTCGGGCCTCTTGGTGTTCCGTGACGTATGCGGCGGATGCCAGAAGGCTACGCCCGCGCCGCTACTTTTGGCAGGTTGCGCGACAGGATGCGCAGCGCCTCGTCCGTGGTCTTCACCATGCCGCTGTAGTGGCGGAAGGTTTTCATCGTCGCCTCGTGGACGTCCGGCGAGTGCGCGGCGCAGGCGTCGTCCACCAGGATGGTGAAGAAGCCCCTGTCCACGGCGGCGCGCACGGTGGACTCCACGCAGCCGTTGGTGACGACACCGGTGGCGACCAGGTACTCCACACCCATGTTGTTGAGGACCGTGTCCAGGTTGCTGCCGCTGAACGCGCCGCTGGTGTTCTTGTTCACCACCAACTCTCCGGGAAGGGGCTTGACCTCCTCTAGGATTTGGTGCTCAAAGCTACCCACCAGGGGAAGGGCCGCCGCCTTCGTGCCGGAAACCCTGCTACGAAAGGCGTCCTTCCACTTGTACACCCGGGTCATGTCGCTACCGTCCTCCGCCCACCGACCGATGGTGAGGTGAACGATGCGCAGCTTGTTGTCCCGGAAAAACCTGAGAAAACGCTGGATATTCGGGATCGTCGTCTTCTTCAGACGGTCGAAGTAATAGGCTCCAGCCCCGGGACGGCACGCCTCAATGGCCTTGCCCAAGCCGTAGTCCGGGTGCGCGTCGCAATACTGCATGTCTATGATGAGGAGCGCCGTCTTTGCGAGTTCCGGCTCGAACTCCATGGGTGGGAAGGGCCACCCCACCTTTGTCATATCCATAACCACGTTCCTCCAGACCTGTTTGCTACTGACTGAGCCAGACGTTGTCGAAGCGGTTGGCCGCGTAATCCGTCATAGCCAGCACAACCCCGTGCACCTCCGGCCAGTACGCGGTGAAGACGTCCGGCCAGACAAGCGGCAGGGCGTGAGCCTGGTCCAGAGAATGGCGAGAGACCTCCTTGATCAGCGCGCGCCTCTTGGCGTCGTCGGTTTCCTTAGCCTGCTTCAGCCAGAGGTCCTTCAGCTTTTCGTCAACCTCGTTGCCGGTGAAGTCCAGCGTCCCGCCGGGAATGAAGTAGCGTCCCTGCCAGATGGGGTCAGCCACAAGGATGGCAGGCGTAAACAGCATCGTCTGGAAGTCCCCCTTTCCGCCGCGGGAGAAGAAGACGCCATCCTCAAGCACTTCAACCTTCGCCCTGACGCCAATAGTCTGGAGCTGTCCGGCGACGAATGTGGAGGCCGTCTGATTGAGCGTGTTCGTCCGGGAAAGGATGGAGATGTCGAAGCCGCTGGCATATCCGGCGTCCGCCAGGAGCTTCTTCGCCTGCTCGCGCTCCGCATTCTTGCTGGTGGAATATCCCGGCATCTGTCTGAGTTCCTGGTCCGTGAGACCCCAACCCTCCAGAATGTTGAAGTATCCGCCCAGCTTGCCACTCCCCTGGGCGATGACCTTGATGGCGGCGTCCCTGTCTATCGCCAGACTCACGGCCCTGCGGACACGCTGGTCGCTAAACGGGGACTTGCGGCTGTTCATGAACAGCCAAGGGCCTGGCGTGGAGCGCACCGGGATGAACGTCACCGAAGGCGCGTCCTTCTTGATGGTCTCCATATCGGCAGGGCTGAATGCCTCGAATATCTTGCCCGTCATGTTGACCTGATGCGTACGGACGGCTGCGAGGCGCGTCGCCGAGTCCTGGATGAGGACGAACGTGACGCCGTCCAGGTACGGGTGGCCCTTCACCCAGTAGCCCGGGTTCTTCACCAGTTCCACACCAATGCCAGGCGTGTAGCTCTTGAGTTTGAACGGGCCGGTGCCCACCAACGTCGTCTTCAGCGCGTCCGGGTTCTTGTCCAGCACGTGCTTCGGATAGATGGGCGCGTAGTCAATAGCGAGGCTCGCCAGGAAGGGCGAAAATGCGTACTTGAGATTGACGCGTACGGTGGAATCATCAACGCGCTCAATGGAATCGGTAGCTGGCCCCAGAAGGAATGCGAGCTGACTGCGGACCCCTTTAGGAGGCCGGATAAGTTTCTCCAGAGTGTCCGTCACATCGTCCGAAGTCAGCGGCTGCCCATCGTGAAAGATGGGGCCCTTGCGGATTTTGAACGTGTACGTCTTGCCGTCGGGGCTGACGTTCCAACTTTCAGCTATATCCGGGACTATCTTCTTGCCTTCCTTCTCATCATACTGAACAAGCAGGTTGTACCCAGGAGCCGTATAAACATGGGCGTTCACGTCCTGGTGCGGGTCCAGGCTGGCCGGATCAATGGCCTGAATGAGTTTGAGCGTCCCGCCGTATTTTGGCTGGGCAGCCGCCGGGCTGGCGACAGGTGCCGGCGCCTTCGTTGCGGCGGGAGCGGGCTGACCAGCCGCCGGGGCGGCAGGCGCGGGCGCCGCGGCAGGCGCGCATGCGGCAGCGACAGTTGTGAGCGCGATGATGGCCGTGGCGGCGCGGACGGACACGTAACGAGCAAAGGCAGTCTTCACGAGTGCACCTCCTTTATTACTTGAGAAAGCAGACGTCCCGGCCCAACACCGAGGATGTCTTCCAAGGACTTGATTCTACACCCATTCATGGTCATGTCAATCCACGCGCAATCCGTACTTGGAAACGCAGAACAGCGATTTCGCGTCCCTACCCGGCCTGCGCGGTCCCGTCGGCCTCCATGCGCAGCATGCCGGAGCTGTCATCGTAGGAGAAAAGCTCGGCGTAGCGTCCCCAGTTGACCGCCGTACCAAGCTGCCGTCCCGCCTCCCGCGAGGGGAACTGAAGCTCCAGCGCCTTCGCTATCACGTCCGACTCAAGCTGGGTCTTGGGCGCGGCCCGCAACAGCATGAGCAGCCACACGAAGATAGGCAGGCGGCGGATGCGCGAGGCGAATATTTCCTTGCGCGCCAGAATGCTGGCCTCGGCGAAGGCCTCTCCCAGCGGCGTGAGCGTGATGTCGCCCTGCGCGACGGTCGCGAACCCCAGCAGGCTCGCGGCGTCGGTGAGGAACAGGACCTGGTTCAGGTCAATGCCAATGTCCTGCTCCAGCCGGTAGATGTCCGCCTGGTGATGAGGCGATTCCGCCAGGTGCTCCAGCAGACCCGCGATCTGGTTGATGCTGACGTGCGGGAGCGGGCGTATCCGTGCGGGCTGGCCGGCCTTCACGCTCACCTCCCGGAGCTCCGGCGGCGCCTGGCCGGTCAACAGGCCGTACACGTGGTCAACAATACTCAGGAACTCGGGCGCCTTCCGCTGGCGCGGGTGCAGCAGAGCGACCGGCAGATCCTTCACGACACGGCCCGGCCTCTTCGCCATGACCACGATGCGGTCCGCCATGAACACCGCCTCTTCGATGTCGTGCGTGACCATGAGCACGGCCCGCGTGGGCATGCGCCTGCTGGTCCACAACTCCATCAGCTCGCCGCGCAGCGCCTCCGCGCTCAGCACGTCGAGCGCGGAGAACGGCTCGTCCAAGCAGAGCAGCTCCGGCTCCACGGCCATCGCCCGGGCGAAGCCCACCTTCTGGCGCATGCCGCCCGACAGCTCGCGCGGATAGGCTGATTCGAAGCCGTCCAGGCCAACCCTGTCCAGCAGGTCCACGGCACGCGCGGCGCGTTGCTGCGGCGCCACGCCGTGCGCCCTGAGCGGCACCTCCACGTTCTCCTGCACCGTCAGCCACGGAAAGAGCGCGAACGTCTGAAAGACGATGGTGGCGTGAGGGTTGATACCACGCAGCGGCGCGCCACGGTACAACACGCGGCCCTCCGCTGGAGGCTGAAGGCCGGTGATGATGCGCAGCAGCGTGCTCTTGCCGCATCCGGACGGGCCCAGGAGCGCGACGTACTCCCCCTCGCGGACGACCAGGTTGACGTCCTGCACGGCGGTGAACCGGTGCTCCCCCGCGCCGTACTTCTGGCTTACATGCTGGAGCTCCAGCAGAGGCACATTTGTAGTCATAGGCTACTCCATCCGATAGCGCTCCTGCGCCATCCGGTACAGACGCCGCCAGAAGAGGCGGTTGATAAGCACGACAGTCAGAATGAGGCTCAGCGTGGCCGCGAGCAGCAGCGGGTAGTCCCCGGACGCGGTCGCGAGCGAGATGAGCGCGCCGATGCCGGTGGTGTGCAACGCCCGTCCGCCGAACTCGGCGTACTCAGCCACGATGCTGGCGTTCCACGCGCCTCCGGCGGCGGTGATGGCCCCAGTGACGGCGTATGGAAACAGCGCGGGTAACACCAAAGTCCGCCAGCGCTGCCACCGGCCCATTTGCATCAGGGCCGTCGTGTACTTGAGGTCCTGCGGAATGGCCCTGGCCCCCGCGATGATATTGAACAGAAGATAGAACTGAGCGCCCAGGAGCATCATGAGCACTGCGGCCAGGCTCAGGCCTCCCGGCATCTGCATCATCAGCAGCAGCACCACAGGGAAGAGGGCCGTGGCGGGCACCGACGCGACGATCTGCGCCAGGGGTTGCAGCCATGCCGCCACGCGCGGATTCGTGCCAATGGCCACCCCCACGGGCACGGTCCACGCCAGTCCTATGACCAGAACGACCAGCACCCGGAGGAACGTCGCTCCGATGCCCAACCCTATAGCCTCCCACTGGCCCACGGGCACGCCCGTCAGCATCCCTCCGGCCAGGTACGCTCCGTAGAGCAACCCGATGGAAAAGATCCCCGCGGTGAGGTAGAAGGCCCAGGAGGGACGGCCCGACGCGCGCACGGCCTCGTCCGTCGGCGGGAAGCGACGCACAAGCGCCGCGTCAACGCGCTCGCCCAGCGGCTGGAACACCCGCTTCGTCAGCCATCCCACAAGCCGTGAGCTGGACACGGCCTCGTAGAACCAGGAAGCCGGGGCCGTCTCGCTCTCCACGCTCTCCATCTTGAACCGGTCCGACCATGCGAGCAGCGGCCGCCACACCAGCTGGTCAAGCGCCACAATCACCAGCACCAGCGCCCCAATGCCCCAGGCGATGGCCTCAAGATTTCCCTGGGCGGCAGCCTCCTTCAGATAGCTGCCCAGCCCCGGCAGACGGAAGTCGCGCTGGCCCACGGTGAACGCCTCGGCGGCCATCAGGAAGAACCAGCCCGCCGCCCAGCTTATCATGCTGTTCCATATGAGGCTGATGGCGGCGAAAGGCGCCTCCAAGTTCTTGAGGCGCAGCCACGTGTTGAGCCGTAATATGGCGGATGCCTCGTTCAACTCGCCGGGAATGGTGATGAGCGACTGGTACCAGGAGAAGGCGAGGTTCCAGGCCTGGCTGGTGAATATCAGGACAATGGAAGAAAGCTCCGCCGCCGCGCGCTGCGGCAGGAAGGCGCTGAAGCTCAACAACACGACGGGCAGGAAGGAGAGGATGGGGATGCTCTGCAGCACGTCCAGCAGCGGGATGAGGACGCGCTCAGCGCCACGGTTGTAGGCTGCCACACGCCCGTAGAAGATGGTGAAGAGCAACGAAAGGGCATAGGCGGCGGTCATCCGTCCTATGGACAGGCCCGCGTACCACGGCAGCGCCGCGGGGGAGAGGGAGATGGCGGGACCCTGAATGGCTGAGGGAGTGCTCAGAGCGAGGCGCGTCCCCAGATAGATGAGGACACCAACGGCCACGAATACGACACCGTCGCCCCAGGTAATGGGACGGCGTGCCGGTTGCTCGACCCTGAATAGCCGGGTAGGCTGCGGGCGCTGTTGCGTATCGCCCTGTCGCGCGGTGCTGCTGGGAGAGACGGCGCGACCTCCTCTCAGGACTGCGCCCTTGGCGGGACTCCGGGTCGAGACCGGGCCTTCATGACGGCAGGGCTAGCATACTCCCCGGCGCGCGGACGGAGCAAGCGACCTGACAGCGTTAGCGTAACTGAAGCGCTCCGTTTCACGGCCCGGCTCTTCCGGC
>Ga0209514_10002239_pt1 | contig 30502 bp, 29 predicted proteins | sample Subgrocontami58m_FD_187452 | JGI IMG/M metagenome (GOLD analysis project Ga0209514, IMG submission 187452) | Subsurface groundwater microbial communities from S. Glens Falls, New York, USA - GMW37 contaminated, 5.8 m (SPAdes) (version 3) | ecosystem: Environmental > Aquatic > Deep subsurface >...
CGGACGGCCTGCCGCTCCTCCAGCCCGAGGACGTCAACGCGGACGATGTCCTCGGCCGCCTCCGGCTCGCCACCCCCGACGTCCTGGTCGTCGTCGCCTTCGGGCAGAAGATGGGCCCCTCGCTCCTCTCGCTCGCCCCGCGCGGCGCCGTGAACGGCCACGCCTCGCTCCTCCCCTCGTTCCGCGGCGCCTCGCCGATCGCAAGCGCCATCCTCAAGGGGAAGTCGGAGTCCGGCGTCACGATCATGCGCATCGCGGAGAAGATGGACACGGGGGCGACGCTCCTCCAGGGCCGCGTCCCGATCGGCCCCGAGGACACCACCGACACGCTCGAGGCGCGCCTTGCGGACGTCTCGGCCCTGCTCCTCGTCGAGCTCCTCTCCGCCTGGCAGTCGGGCCGCGACGTCCCCGAGGTCGCCCAGGACGACTCGAAGGCGACGTACGCGCGCAAGCTGCGCAAGGAGGACGGCCTCATCGACTGGACGCGCCTCGCTCGTCGCCTCGACTGCCACGTCCGCGGGATGTTCCCCTGGCCGGTCGCCTTCACGTTCCTCCACGCCGAGGGGAAGCCGCCGCTCCGCCTGGCGGTGCTCAAGGCGCGCCCGTCGACCGACGCCGCCTCCGCGCCGCCGGGGACCATCCTCGGCCTCTCCGAACACGGCCTGCGCGTAGCGACGGGGGAGGGGATCCTCGACCTCGTCGAGCTGCAGCCCGAGAACCGACGCGCCATGGACGCCCGATCCTTCCAAAATGGATTCCGCGTCAAGCCAGGGGACCGCTTCGGCCCCCAGTAGCTACCGCCTCCGCTCGATCCACGCCTTCCATTCCGCACGCAACGCCGCGCGGCCCTTCGCGTCGTCCACGGAGGCCTCCGGCGCATCCGTCCTCCCCGTGAGCCTGGCGAGCGACTGGTGGGACGCGAGCGCCACCTCCGGCCGCGAGTCGCCGATCGCCTCGAGCAGCGCCGCGACGCCCCGCGGGTCGCCCAACTCGCCGAGCAGCCTCGCCGCCTCTCGTCGCGTCGGGCTCGAGAACGGGTTCGCGAGCGCGTCGAGCAGCATCCCGCAGGCGCGCGGGTCCTTCCACACGACGAGGTCAGCGAGGAGCCGCTCCTTCTCGTGCCACGCCCCCGAAGGCGGCAGCCATGCGTACATCGCCGCGACCGCGTCCGTCGCCCCTTCGGGTCGCCGCGCCTCGACGACGTCGAGCGCCGCTGCGCGCACCATCTCCGCGGGGTCCTGCAGGCTCGGGAGGGCCGCCTGCGCCGCCGCGGGTTCCTTTCTCGCGCCGAGCGCCGCGAGACACGCGACGCGCACGTCGGCGTTCGGGGAGTGCGCGAGGACGGAACAGATCGGCGCGATCGACCGTTTCGACCCGATCCCCTCTCGCTCGGCGAGATCGCCTGGAGGGGGGGCCTCCGGGTGGCGACACCCGGCGAGGAGGATCGCGAGGAGGCAAGCGGCGCCGCGCGTCACGGCTTCACGTAGAAGAGCGCCACGCCGAGGATGACGTATACGGCCAGGAGCTGGAACCCCTCCATCCAGTTCGACTCGCCGTCGAGGGCGAGGAGCCCGATCGTCGTCACGGAGATCCAGATGCTCGCCACCTCGAGGAAGGTGAACCGCAGGTCCATCGGCGTCCCGAAGGCGTAGCTCACGAGCACGAGGAGGGGCCCGACGAAGAGCGCCATCTGCTTGCTCGACTCGATCGCGATCCCGAGCGACAGGTTCAGGTTGTCCTTGAGCGCGAAGGCGACCGCGCTCGAGTGCTCCGCCGCGTTTCCGACGATCGCGATGACCACCACGCCGACGAACGTCTTCGTCCAGCCCAGGTGCTCCGTCGTCGCCTCCACGCTCCCGACGAGGAACTCGGCCAGGAAGGAGATCAGCACGGCGGAAATGACCAGCCGGACGACGGCCCCCGTGAGCGGCGGCTTCTGGCCGGGCGTCTCCTCCTCCTCCTCCAGGTAGAGATGCTTGTGCGTGCGAAGCGTGAAGTTCAGGCTGCCGAAGTAGGTGACGATGAGCACGATCGAGATCCCCGTGCTCATGTGCTGGATGATCGCCGCCTCGTTCTCCCGCACCTGCTCGTGGATCTCGACCGAGAAGTGGTACATCGCGGGCATCACGAGCCCCGCGACGGAGAGGAACAGGAGCGCGATCCCCTGCTCGGCGGCCGTGCGCGAGAACCGCTGCTTCTCCCGCCCCAGGCCCCCGAGGAAGGCGGAGAGGCCGAACACGAGGAGGATGTTGCCGATGATCGACCCCGTGATCGACGCCTTCACGACGTCGATCAGCCCCGCCTTGAGGGCGAGGATGGCGATGATCAGCTCGGCTGCGTTTCCGAGGGTGGCGTTCAGGAGGCCGCCGACGGTCGGGCCGGCGCGCACGGAGACCGCCTCGGTCGCATGCCCCATCATTCCCGCGAGGGGGATGATGCCGAGCGCGGAGACGACGAAGATGGCGGTCGGGCCGGCGTGCGTGAAATGGAGGACGAACGCGGCCGGGACGAGCAGGTAGAGGAGCTTGAGGATGCCGAACCTGCGTGGGGGAGAATCCATCCCGCGACGTTTCCTGACGACCGGCAGGCCGTGGTCCCGCGTGCGGTGCGGATTCTAGCTCGCCGTCCGGGCGATTGCAAATTACGGGACGCAGGCTCCGCAGTCGTTGCAGTGCGGCACGCGGCCGCGGAGACCCATCGACTCGCGCATCTTCAGCAGACGCCCGACCTCGTCGGGCGGGAGGACGCGCACGTTGCCGATCTGGCGGGCCGCGAGGGTCACCTGCGCGACCCACTCGAGGCGCTCCATCCGATAGAACGCATCCAGGACCGTCGGGCCGAGCGTGAGGGCGCCGTGGAGGTCGAGGAGGATCGCGTCGGCCTCGCGCGCGATCGGGCGGATCGCCTCGCCCATGTCGGCGGTCGACGGGGTCGCGTAAGGCGCGGTGAGGATCGCTCCGAAGCTGACGACGACCTCGGGCATGATGCACGCGGCGAGCGAGACGCCGGCGACGGTGAACGCGGTCGCGGTCGGCGGGTGCGCGTGGACGACGGCCATCACGTCGGGGCGCTCGCGGTAGGCCGCGAGGTGCATCCGGATTTCGCTCGACGGTTGCGAGGTCCCCTCGAGGACGTTCCCCTCCAGGTCGACGACGATCAACTCCTCGGGGAGGAGGAGCCCCTTGCAGGTCCCGGCTGGGGTGACGAGGAGGGCGTCGGAGGCGACGCGCGCGCTGATGTTGCCGTCGGTCGCGACGACGAGCCCGCGCTGGTAGAGGCGCGTGCCGATGGAGCAGATCTCCTGCCGCAGGCGCGCCTCGTCCATCGTCCGCTCCGACCGGGGGCGGAAAGGATAGGGGCGGTGCGTGCGCATGTCAACGTCTCGCGCGACGGTTGCGCGCGCGCCGCCCGCGTGCGAGAATGGCGATGCGCCATGGAACACCTCCACGTCCTGGTCAACGGTCAGCGGGTCCACTTCATCGCCGGCGGTCAGGGGGATCCCGTCATCCTCCTCCACGGCCTTGGGGCGTGGGGCGACCTCTGGGCCTCGACGATGTCGGAGCTGGAGGGGAACTTCCTCCTCGTCGCGCCCGACATCCTCGGGTTCGGCCGCTCCGAGGCGCCGCGGATGCGCTACACGCGCGACGTCCTTGTGCGCTGGCTCGGCGCCTTCATGGACGTGATCGGGTGCCGCGACGCCATCCTCTGCGGCAACTCGATGGGAGGCGCGGTCGCGATGGATTTCGCGTGGCGCTTCCCCGAGAGGGTGAAGAAGCTGATCCTCGTCGACCCGGCAGGGACGGGGCCCGAGATCGGGTTCATGCCGAGGCTGTCGAGCCTGCCGTTCGTCGGCGAGTTCCTCGCGCAGCCGTGGAAGTGGAACGTCCGTCGCGCGTGGCGCCACCTCATGGGCGACCCGGGCTGGGTGACCGAGGAGTTCGTCGACTACGTCGCCTCGTACCGGCGGCAGAACGTCGTCAACCAGCCGAACCTGTCGGTCCTCCGCGAGCACGTCACCTTCTCGGGCCTCAAGCACTCGGTCGAGCCCCTCCTCGAGGGGATCAAGATGCCGACGCTCGTCCTCTGGGGGGACAAGGACCGCCTCTTCCCCGTCGAGCAGGGTCAGCGCGCGGCGAAGCGGATCCCGAACTGCCAGTTCCACGTCTTCGAGGGGTGCGGCCACGTCCCGCACATGGAGAGGCCGCGCGAGTTCGCCGAGGCGGTCCTCGGGTTCCTGGGGAGGCCCGAGCTGACGCGCGTCGAGCGGAGGGGGCATTCGGAGACGGCGCTCTACTCGGAGGCCGCGCCGACGCCGAGGCCTGGCGCCGAGGCCCCGCCGCCTGCCCCGGCGATCGCGCCCCCGCAGGCCGGCGAGACGCCCCTGGGGACGTAGCGTCGGGGAGGGGCGAGGGGCGAGGGGCGAGGGGCGAGGGGCGAGGAGCGAGGGGCGAGGGGCGAGGGGCGAGGGGCGAGGGGCGAGGGGCGAGAGGCGAGAGGCGAGGGGCGAGGGGCGAGGGGCGAGGGGCGATAACAACTCCGGAGGTCTTCGCCCTTCGCTCTTCGCCCTTCACTCTTCGCCCTTCGCTCTTCGCCCTTCGCTCTTCGCTCTTCGCCCTTCGCCCTTCGCTCTTCGCCCTTCGCTCTTCGCCCTTCGCTCTTCGCTCTTCGCCCTTCGCTCCTCGCTCCTCGCTCCTCAGTACTACGGAACACCAGGTGGATCGAAGGGAATCGCCCCGACCTCGTGGCCACGGCGGAGGAGGAGGCGGATCGCCTCCCAGCCGTCCGGCCCGCAGTCGAGCGTGCGCTGGTTCACGTACATCCCGACGAAGCGATCGGCGGTTGCCCGCCCAAGCCCGCGGGCGTACGAAAGGGCGTGCGAGAGGGCCTCCTCGCGGTGCGAGAGCGAGTACGAGACGGAGTCGCGGATGATCCGCTCCGCGAGCCGCGCAAAATCGTCGCCGAGGTCGCGCCGCACGGCGTTGCCGCCGAGCGGGACGGGGAGGCCGGTCCTGCGCGTCCACCACTCGCCGAGGTCGACCACTCTGCGAAGACCGCTCTCGCCGTAGGTGAGCTGCCCCTCGTGGATGAGGAGGCCGCACTCGACGGTCTCGTCGGCGACGGCGGGGAGGATCCGGTCGAACGGCATCACGCACAACTCGAAGTCGGGCTCGTAGATTTTCAGCAGGAGGTAGGCGGATGTCTTCAGCCCCGGCACCGCCACGCGGCGGCCGCGGAGCGACGGCACCGGCTCGCGCGCGACGACGATCGGGCCGTACCCCTCGCCGAAGCTCCCTCCGGCGGCGAGGAGGCGGTACTTCTCGTGGACGTAGGCGTACGCGTGGAACGAGATCGCCGTGACCTCGTACGTGCCGACCTCCGCCTGCTCGTTGAGCATCTGGATGTCGGAGAGGATGTGGGAGACCTCCCAGCCCCCGGTGTCGACCTTCCCCGCGGCGAGGCCGTGGAACATGAAGGCGTCATCGGCATCGGGGGAGTGGGCGAGCGTGAAGCGGCGCATCCGTGGCTCCGAGAGGTCAGACGACGACGGTGATCTTCCAGACGATGAGGGCGCCGATCACGACGTCGAGCAGCAGCCCGGCGATGGCGACCTCCTTCGAGGCCTCGGGCTCCGCGGCCCCCGCGAGCGAGAACAGCGCGCCGACGATGCAGCCGAGCAGCCCCAGGAGGCCGCCGTTCCGCACGTTCATCACGCGCTCGTACGGGGTGCCGACGGGGCCTTGGAGGAGGATCCCTCCGACGAGCGCGAACCCGGCGCCGATCAGCCCGAAGGCGATTCCGAGGAACGCCCAGACGTTCGGTCCAATGCGGTCGCGCGGCTCCATGCTACTCCTCCTCCTCGCGAAGGCGGGCGAGGACGGAGAGGTCCTCGAGGGTCGTCGTGTCCCCCATCGTTTTCGAGCCGCTGGCGATCTCCTTGAGGAGGCGGCGCATGATCTTCCCGCTCCGCGTCTTCGGCAGGGCGTCGGTGAAGCGGATCTCGGCGGGTTTCGCGATCGCGCCGATCTCCTTCTTCACGTGCTCGCGCAGTTCTTCCTTGAGCGACTGCGTCGGCCTCGATCCGGACTGGAGCGTGACGAAGGCGACGATCGCCTCGCCGGTGAGCTCGTCGGGTCGCCCGACGCAGGCGGCCTCCGCGACCTTGTCGTGGCTGACGAGCGCGCTCTCGACTTCCGCGGTTCCGAGGCGGTGGCCGGAGACCTTGATCACGTCGTCGAGGCGGCCCATGAGCCAGAAGTAGCCGTCCTCGTCGCGTCGCGCGCCGTCGCCGGTGTAGTAGAGGCCCGGGAACTGACTCCAGTACTGCTTCTGGAACCGCTCGGGGTCGCCGTAGATCCCTCGGAGCATCGACGGCCAGGGGCGCTTGATGACGAGGCGCCCTCCCGTGTTCGGCGGGACGGGCTTTCCCTTGTCGTCGACGACGTCCGCGGAGATCCCGGGGAAGGGGCGGGTCGCGCTCCCCGGCTTCGTCGCGATCGCGCCGGGAAGCGGCGTGATCAGGATCGCCCCCGTCTCCGTCTGCCACCACGTGTCGACGATCGGGCAGCGCCCCTTGCCGATCACCTGGTGGTACCACATCCACGCCTCGGGGTTGATCGGCTCGCCGACGGTGCCGAGGAGGCGCAGGCTCGAGAGGTCATGCTTAAGCGGCCACTGGTCGCCCCACTTGATGAAGGAGCGGATCGCCGTGGGGGCCGTGTAGAGGATGTTCACGCGGTGCCGCTCGACGATCGACCAGAAGCGGTCGGGCTCGGGCCAGTTGGGCGCCCCCTCGTACATGAGGATCGCCGCGCCGTTCGCGAGAGGACCGTAGACCACGTAGCTGTGTCCCGTAACCCAGCCGATGTCGGCGGTGCACCAGTAGAGGTCCTCGTCCTTGAGGTCGAAGACCCACTTCGTCGAGAGCGCGGTCTGGACGAGGTACCCTCCCGTCGTGTGGAGGATCCCCTTCGGCTTGCCCGTTGTCCCGCTCGTGTAGAGCGTGTAGAGCGGGTGCTCGCTGTCGAGCGGCTCGGCGGGGCACTCGGCGCGGGAGGCGGCCATCACCTCGTGCCACCAGTAGTCGCGGCCGCCGTGCATAGGGACGCCCTCGCCGGTGCGGCGGACGACGACGACGCCCTTCACACTCGGGGTGTGGGGGACCGCGTCGTCGACCGCGGCCTTGAGAGGCACGATCGCGCCGCGGCGGTAGCCCCCGTCGGCAGTGACGACGGCCTTCGCCTGGGCGTCGTTGATCCGGTCCTTGAGCGCCTCGGCGCTGAAGCCTCCGAAAACGACGGTGTGGATGGCGCCGATGCGGGCGCAGGCGAGCATGGCGATCGGCAGCTCGGGGATGAGCGGCATGTAGATCGCGACGCGGTCCCCCTTCTCGACGCCGAGGATGTTCTTCAGCACGTTCGCGAAGCGGCAGACCTCGGCGTGGAGCTGCTGGTAGGTGAGGGTGCGGACGTCGCCGGGCTCCCCCTCCCAGACGATCGCGGCCTTGTTGCGGCGCCACGTGGAGAGGTGCTGATCGACGCAGACGGCGGAGGCGTTCGTCTGGCCGCCGACGAACCACTTCGCGAACGGCGCGCCGCTCCAGTCGCAGACTTTGTCCCAGCGTCGGGTCCACGGGATCGCCTCGGCCGCGCGAGCCCAGAAGGTATCGGGGTCGGCGTCGGCTTCGCGGCAGAGGCGCTCGTACTCCTCGACGCCGCGGACGTGCGCCTGGCGCACGAACTCCGCGCCGGGCGCGAAGACGCGCTCCTCCTTGAGGACGGAGGTGATGTCCTGCTCGGCCATGGCGGCTGCCCTCTCCTGGAAGGCCGGGAATGTACGGGGCCCTGCGCCCCGCGTCAACGCTGCGGCGATGCGGCGTCGCGGTTGCGCTTCGCCCGGGGGCCATATATGATGGCTCCGCAGGAGGCACGACATGAAGGTAAAGGCGACGTTCGTGAAGGACGGCAAGTGGTGGGTCGCCTGGTGCGACCGGTTCCCCGGCGCGCTCACGCAAGGCGCGACGCTGAAAGAAGCGCGTGCAAACCTCCTTGACGCCATCCAGATGTCGAAGGAGCCCGTGGACCTGAAGCGCCTCCCGAAGGCGAAGGTCCACGTGGAGGAGATCGAGGTGTGAAGCGCCGCGCGCTCATCCAACACCTCGAGAGGCACGGCTGCCGCCTCGTGCGCGAGGGCTCCAAGCACAGTCGCTACGTGAATCTCGCGGACCCGACTCGCCTCTCGACGGTCCCCCGCCACCCGGAGATCTCCGACTTCCTCGCGAGGAAGATCTGCCGACAACTCGGGATTCCCGATCCGGGGTAGTTCTCCCGGCAGGCCGCCCACGGGTCACACCAGCGCCCTGCTCCCGAAGACGCGGAGGACCTCCTCGACGGGGACCTCCCCCGCGGTCGCGCGGGTCCAGGCCTCGTCGATCATCGTCGGTCGGATCCGCGAGACGAGGAGCTGCCGCAGCATCCCCGCGTCCGCCGTGTCGCGGATGACGCCGCGGATGTCCTCGTCGGGCCCCGCCCACTCCGCGACCGCGAGCCGCCCGCGGCATGACGTGGAGTGACACGCAGCGCACCCAGCCCCCGCCCGCCAGCGGGGCGCCCATCCGATGTGCGCGATCGCCCTCGGTTCGGGCAGGACCTTCGGAGTCGCCGCCGCGCCGCAGACCTCGCAGACCCTGCGCAGCAGGCGCTGCGAGAGGATCCCCCCGAGCGCGCTCGCCACGACGAACCGCGGCAGCCCCAGGTCGAGGATCCGCACGATCGCCTCGATGCCGTCCCCCGCGTGGAGCGTCGCGAGGACGAGGTGCCCCGTCAGGCCCGCCTCGAGCGCGACCTCCGCCGTCTCCCGGTCGCGGATCTCCCCGACGAGGAGGACCTCGGGGTCCTGCCGCAGCACGAGCCGCAGCGCCGCGGCGAAGTCCCTCCCCGCGCCGCGGTCGACGGGGATCTGCGCCGCGAAGTCGAGCTCGAGCTCGACCGGGTCCTCGATCGTCACGAAGCTCGCGTTCGTCGAGCGGCGCTTGTGCATCTCGTGCAGCGCCGCGTAGAGCGTCGTCGACTTCCCCGACCCCGCCGGCCCGGCGACGAGGACCACGCCTCGCCCCGCATCGAGCGCCCGCTCCATCCCCGTGCGGCACGGCTCCGACAGGCCAAGGTCGCCCCAGCCGCGAAACAGGCCCCGCCGGTCGAGGACGCGGATCGCGAGCCGCTCGCCGCGGAGCGTCGCGACGAACGAGACGCGCAGGTCGACCGGCGACCCGTCGCACATCAACGTCAGCCTTCCCTCCTGCCCCGCCTCCCGCTTGTGCGTGGGGAGGCGCGCGATCACCTTCACGCGCGAGAGGAGCTGGTCGCTCGTCGCGAGCGGCACGCGGGCGATCCGGTGGTAGACCCCGTCGATCCGGAACCGGACCTCGAGCGCGGAGGCGAGCGGCTCGAAGAGCACGTCGCTCGCCTGCTCGCGGATCGCCGTCTGGAGGAGGCGATCGACGACCTCGGCGGCCGGGAAGCCCGGCTTGACCGCGGTCCGCTCGACGTACGCAGCGAGGTCGTGCCAGGTGGAGTCGGCGAAGGCAGGCTCGAATTCCACTCCCATGGGACGGGGAGCATACCCGATCCCCCCCGGTCCGGGCAAAGCGGATTGCACTCCTCGTCCGAACGAACGGCAAAGGGTCGGGCGGATCCACTTGACTCCGCCCTCCGTGCGGGCTACCGTCTCTCCACGGTTTTCGAGAGATGCACCGTGGCAGCGAATCCGATCGCCTCCCCTCTTTCGCCCGAGTCGCGTGCGGCGCTCAAGCTCACGCCCGACGAGTTCGTCTTCTTCAACCGCCAGCTCGCCTCCATGTGCCGGCTCGACATTCCGCTGGCGGAGGGGCTGCTCGCGCTATCGAAGGAGGTGACCTCGCGCGCCCTCCGGGACATGGTCGTCGACGTGCAGATGAACGTCGCGAACGGAGAGCGGATCTCCAACGTGACGAAGCGGTACACGAAGGTCTTCCCGACGCTCTACACCGGGATGCTCGAGGCGGGCGAGGTCGCCGGCAACCTCCCGCAGATCCTCGACAACCTCGGGAGCTACTCGCTCTCCGCGCTGCGGATCCGGAAGCGGATCCAGATGGCATTCCTCTACCCCGCGCTCGTCGTCGGCGTCGTCATCTTCATCATGTACCTCGTCGGGCTCTTCGTCGTCCCGCAGTTCCAGTCCGTGTTCGAGAGCGTCGGGAAGGACCTCCCGGGCCCGACAAAGGTCATCCTCGCCGTGTCGCACTTCCTGCAGCGGACCGGCTGGCTCTTCCCGGTCATCCTCCTCGCGGCGCTCTTCGGTCTGTGGTGGGTCGCCCGGACGAGGGCGTTCCGCCACTGGGTCGATCGCGTCGGGGCGAAGCTGCCCCTCTACGGCTCCATTGCCCGCTTCGGGTCGTACTTCCTCTTCTGCCGGACCTTTGCCCTCCTGCTGCGCGCGGGGTTGCCGCTCGCGTCGAGCCTCGACCTGATGCGGCAGGCGTTCTCGAAGGGGGCGCTCAACCACGTCTGCGAGGAGATGCACAAGGCGGCGGTCAACGGGGAGAAGGTCTCCGACGCCGCGCGCTCGAGCGGCTACTTCCCCGAGACGCTCCTGTGGAAGCTCGGCTTCGGGGAGAAGAAGGGGGACCTCGCCCCCGCGCTCGAGGAACTCGCCGGCTTCTACGAGTCGGAGACGAACCTCGCCTCCGAGCGGTTCCAGACGATCCTCGGTCCGGCCGTGGTCAGCGTGGCGGGCATCATCGTCGGACTGAGCTACTTCGCCCTGTTCATCCCGATCATCCGGATGCAGGAAGTCGTCAGGGGAAGGTAGGGGTCGCAGATGCCGAAGGCCGCCCGAAGCGGTCTGGTGATCCTGGAGGCCATCCTCGCGCTCGCGGTGCTCGCGGTCGTGCTGGGGCTCGTCGCGCGGGCGGCCGTCTCGCAGGACCGCATGGCGACCGACGCGAAGAGCGAGGTCGCCGCGCGGCAGGCGCTCTCCTCCGAAGTCGAGCGGATCCGCGCGCTGCCGTTCGACGAGCTGATCAAGCTCAAGGGGACGTCGAAGCGCGGGCTCGAGAAGGACCCCAACCTGCCCTCGGGCGCCATCGCCCTCGAGATCGCGCCGGAGGAGGACGACTCCCTCTGGCGCATCGGCGTCACCGTGACGTGGAGGGGATCGCAGGAGAGGGCGCAGAGCCGTACGCTCACGACGCTCCGCGCGAGGGCGGGAGGCCCGCGATGAGGCGCCGCGGAGTCACGCTCATCGAGATGTCTGTCGCGCTGGTCCTCATCGCGCTGCTCGCGTCGGTCGCGTACGCGTGGACGGCGATCAGCATGAAGACGGCCAACGTCGCGCTGCGAACAGCCCTCCAGACGAGCGAACAGGAGCGGCTGACGGGGGAGCTGCGAGCGGACCTCGCGCAGGCCGCAAAGCTCACTCCGGATGATCGCGGGTTCACCCTCGAGCTGCCCCGCGAAGACGGAGGCGTCGACAAGGTCGGCTACACGTGCGTCGAGCGGGGGAAGAAGAAGGTGCTCGTGCGGACGTTCACGCCTCTAAAGGGGACCACCGAGGAGCGGACCGTCGTCACAGAGGCGGAGTCGTGCGCGGGAGAGATGGTGGAGAACCGGACGTACCGCGTGCGGGTCTGGTGGCGCGGCGCGAAGGGGACCTCGGGGTCCGAGGCGGTCGTCGACGTCGCGCGGCGCGTGGGGTCGTAGGAGCAGGGAATGACGAGATCACGCCGGCGGGGAACGGCCCTCCTGATCGCGATCGCGATGGGGATCCTGCTCACTGCGACGGCGTGGGGCGGCCTCGCGGTCCTCGGCACGGAGGCGACGGTCTCGATGGAGCAGGAGCGCGAGGACCAGGCGCGGGAGCTCGCCGAGGCGGGGCTGGCGTGGACGATCGCGCATCTGGAAAAGGACCGCGCGTTCGCGGGCGCGGCCGACCACGCGTTCTCGGTGGGGAAGTTCGACGTCGTCGTGGCGGCGGTCGCCGGCCGGCCCGACGCCCGCCGCGTCCGCGTCGTGGGGCGCGTCCCTGGCCCGCGCGGGCCGTGGGTGAGGGCGGCCTGGGTCGCTGTGCTCGAGCGCGCCGAGGCCCCCGCCGGCCCCGTCTGGCGCCGCCTTTCCTGGCGCACCGATACCGTCACGCGCTAACTCCCTTGCGGGAGTTAGTCCCACGCGCCCTTGCGGGCGCGACTCCAGGGGCGTCGCTGGAGTCGCGCCCGCAAGGGCGCATTGGACTGACAGCCGCAAGGCTGTCAGCGCGCCTCGAACCGCAGCGTCTTCACCTCGTACGGCCGCAGCGAGATCTTCGACGGGTCGGCCTCGCCGATCGGGTCCTCGATGAGATTCACTTCCGTCGCCTTCTCGGCCCCCGGCACCGAGGCCGTGGCCACCGCGTTCGTCGGGTTGTAGAACCGCACGACCCACGCGTCGCCGTCCTCCGACATCTTCAGCGCCGTCGGCAGCGCCCCCTCCACCGAGAGGAACGACTTCTCGAGCGGCAGGTCCCCCTCCCCCTTCGCCGCCCACAGCGCGATCGGCGGCGTGTTGAACTCCGCGGCCCGGTACGGCACCCTCGCCTCCCGCGGGTCGCCCGCGTGCGGCAGGAGCGCGTAACGGATCACGTGCATGCCGACATCGGGCTCCGGGTCGGGCTCGTACGACGAGCGGATCAGCGACAGCGTCAGCGTAGCCCCCTTCGCCGAGTGCCCGTGCTTGCAGTCGTTGAGAAGCGCGACGCCCCCCTCCGCCCCACTCACATCGGCCCACTCGAGCGCCGCGCACTCGTGGCCGTCCATCGGCCTTTCGATGTCGCCGAACGGGATCGCGTACCTCGCGTGCGCGTCGGTTACCGCGAACGGGAAGCTCGTCCGCAGGAACGGGCCCCCGCGCCGCGCGTCCCCCTTCTCCTTCCAGTCGACCGTGAGGTCGACCTCGAGGAGGTCGAGGTCGCGGTACGCCACCTCCTCGACCGTGATCCGCGACTTGTGGTACCCGAGCTGCGTTCGCACCCGCGCCAGCACCGCCCCGCGGTCGACGACCTGCGCGGGCTCCAGGTGCCCCGGCGGCTCGACGCCGCGGATCTCTCCGATCGTCCACGCGCTCCCGCCGTGCGGGGCCTCCGTCGACACCTCGAGGAGGTTTGCCGGGTGCCCGAGCAACTCCCGCCCCGTCGCGCGGTCGACGAGGCGCGTCACGAGCCCCGCCGAGTCGTCCATCTCCGCGATCCCCTTCTCGTACATCGATCGCGACAGCTTGTACGAGGCGTGGATCGCCGTCCCCGGCAGCGTGTCGTGATGGTGGTTCCAGAGGAGGTCCTTCCACGTCGCGACGATCGCCTCGCGCGGGTAGGCGACCCCGAACCGCGCCGCGATCGCCGCCGTGGTCTCCGCCTGTCCGAGCAGCACCTCGAGGTCACGGTTCCACCGCTTCATGTCGCCGTGCGTGGTGTAGGTCCCCTCGAACACCGGATTCAGTTCGTCGCGGACGACGGGAATGTTCGAGAGGCCCTGCTTCTTGATCGCCTCGAAGAACTGCGTCGCGGTCGAGAACTTCACGTTCGGGAGGTCCTTCTGCTGCCACCCGAGCGCGGTGAGAATGTTCTCTCGCGTCGGTCCGCCTCCGTGGTTGCCTACGCCGTAGACCCAGAGCATGTCGTGCGACCCCGTGACGTCGCGAAACTCGAGCAGCTCCTGGAGCTGCCTGCGCCCGACGTCGGAGTTGTACCAGCCTCCCTGGATCGCGGGCTCTTCGAAGGCGAGGACGCGCGAGCCATCGGGCCCCTCCCACCAGAAGAGCGGCTTCCCCTTTCCGCCGCGGCAGAAGTAGTAGGTGTCGATCCCCGCCTGCTTCAGCATCTGCGGTATCGCCCAGGAGTGGCCGAACGTGTCAGGTTCCCAGCCGACCTTCGCCGAGGCGCCGACCTTCTCGCGGAAGTAGCGCTGACCGTACAGGAAGTGCCGCGCGTGCGACTCGCCGCTGATCGTGTTCGTGTCCCCCTCGCACCAGCGGCCTCCGACGACCTCCCACTGGCCGGATTTCACGCGTTCCCGGATCCGCTGGAAGAGCGGCGGGTCGTTCTCCTCCATCGCGACATAGAGCGCGGCGCTTGACTGCGAGAAGGTGAACTCGGGGAACTCCTCCATGAACCGCGTGGCCTGACCGAAGGTGTCGCGCGCGGCCTGGATCCCCTCGGGCCACTCCCAGAGCCACTGGAAGTCGATGTGCGCGTGGCCGACGAGGTGGCCGGTGTAGTCGCGCATGACGGGGTGGGCGTGCGCGAGGCGGTGGTCGGAGCGGTGGATGGCGGTCAGGAGGTCCTCGACGGTCCCCTCGAACGAACCCGGGTCGGGGATCTCGCTCGCCGCCTCCTCGACCTCGGCGACGAGGTCCTCTCGGTGCGAGCGGCGGAGGACTTCGATGACGTAGGCGAGCTCCTCGCGGCGCTCCTCGACGACGGAGGCGAGGCGCATCACCCGGAGCTCGCGGTCGATCACCTCGCGGACGGCCTCTCCCTCGACGACGTCGGCGCGGGGAACGACGGCCGTGCGGGCGTCCTGGCTGTACCCCTCCTTCCAGTCGATGTCGTCGCGTGACGGCTTGCCGTTCGCGTAGATGGCGTGGCGCGAGCCATCGGCATGGACGACGGCGACCTCGTCGACGAACTGGGCGTAGAGGCCCGGCGCGTCCCCCTCGAAGACGAGGTCCCATCGGTCGGTGGTGTGCCCTGCGATGGGCGCGAGGTCGATCACGCGATGGAGCCAGCGACCGCGGGCCTTGTCGAGGAGGGCGTCTCCATGGGCGCGGAGGCCCGCATCGTCGACCGCGCCTGAGTCGCGGAGGCTTCCTCCGCCTGCGAGCTGGGCGTCGATGCCTCCTTTCATGAGGGGGCACTCGAGGGAGAGGTAGACGTCGTATTCGAGGTGGTCGCCGGCTTCGATGTCGACGCGGTCGTCGGCGAACTTGTAGTACATGAAGAAATTACCGGTCCCCTTTGCGAGGCAGCGTGCGGCGAAGAGGAGGCAGGTGTCGTCGTTCATGTCCTCGGCCCCCAGGGATAACGAGGCTGTGAGAAGGGCGAATCCCAACCAGGCGAGTGGTCTCATGTTTCTCGTTCCCCTATTCGAACGCATTTGCCGGCGGTCTCGGCATGCGCTATCCTGGGAGTCATGAAGGTCCGCGAGGTGCTCCGGATGCTGGCCGCGAACGGTTGGCGTCTCGTCGCGACCCGTGGGAGCCATCGTCAGTACAAGCATCCAATCAAACCGGGGCGCGTGACCGTCGCCGGCCGTCCCAGCGACGACCTCGCACCAGGCACGTTGAACAGCATCCTGAAGCAGGCTGGCCTCAAGGGGAAATCATGATGCGCTACGCGGTAGTGATCGAGAAGGCGAAGTCAAACTACTCTGCATACGTCCCCGATCTTCCGGGCTGCATTGCGACCGGGAAGACGCGCGCTACGGTCGAACGGCGGATCCGCGAGGCCATCCGGTTCCACATCGACGGCCTCCGCGAGGACGGCCTCGCTGTTCCACGCCCGACCAGCGTCTGTGAGTACGTCGAGGCTTCCTAGTTTCACCTCGCGGATAACGCGAGCCGCAGCTTGATCCACGCGGCGCGCGGCAACTCCTCCTGGGCCAGTGTGATCTTCGACTGTCCCGCGGAGAGCGTGAACGCAGTTGCGTCCTTCGAGGCGGCCTCGTCGAGGAGGAACAGGCAGCTTCCGACGCCTCCCGCGTCGACGGCGAGGCCGGGCTGGAAGGCGGACGGCTCGGCGCCCAGGGCGGGAAGGAGCCTCTCCAGGCGTGCGAAGGCGTCGGGCGAGAAGGTCTTCTTCATGTCGGCGGGCGGGTGGGGCTGGTCGGCGGCGTCGATCCACGAGGGGGACCAGCCGCCGTTCCCTCCGAGGCGGACGCCTTTCTTTCCCGCGTGGTTGTCGACGACGAGGCGCCACGCGTTCTGCCCCTGGAGCCCGAGCGAGGTGCGGATTCCGGCGTCGATCATCGGCTCGAAGGTGCCGGACGGGAAGAGGAGGAGGCGTCCTCCGTTCGGTTCGTCGCCGGCCCAGACGCTTGCGTTGGAGCAGCGTCGGCACTCGATCGTCTTCCATCCCTGGCAGAGCCAGCAGGTGGCCTTCGCCTGGCCCTTTCCCTGGCAGCCGTCGCAGCGGCGGGTCCCCTTCTGTTCGCAGGCGAGGCAGGCCTTCAGCCCGGTGCCGTGGCACGGGTCGCAGTCGATGGTGCTGGAGACGGAGCCGTCGTGGGCGAGGCGCGCGCGCTTTCCCGAGCCGAGGCAGGTGGGGCACGGCGTCTTCCCCTGGCCGCCGCAGGCGGCGCAGACGACCTTGGTGGAGCCCTGGCACTTCGGGCAGGTGCCGTTGATCTCGCCCTTGCCGTCGCACTCGGGGCAGGACTCGCGGGCCTTGCCTGCGCAGAGGGAGCACTTCGCCTCGGCCTCGGGTTTCGTGCAATCGGGGCAAGCAAAGGTCCCTGCGCCGGCGCAGAGGGGGCAGGTCCCCTTGACGAAGCCGGTCCCCTTGCAGGAGACGCACTTCACCTTGCCGTTCGCGCAGACGCGGCACTTGAGCTTGCCTTTGGTGCAGAACACGCACGGCAGGTGATTGTCGCCGACCTGGAGGGTGCCCTTGCAGGCGACGCAATCGATGGAGCCTGCGCCCTTGCAGGCGGCGCACGTGGCCCACCCGCCGTCGCAGTCGGTGCACGGGAGGGAGGCGGGCTTCTTCCCGTCGCACATCGGGCATTTGACGGCGTGGGTGTCGTTGCACCGCGCGCACGCGGGCGGCTTCTGCGCGTTTTCCGCGGCGAGCACCGAGGCGAGGAGGAGGACGGCGAGGGCAGTGCGGATCATTCGGGGACTCCCGTGGCGCGTCGGGGGCAGTGTAGGGAGGGGGCGAGCCCGGCACAAGGGGGAGCTGGAGACACCTGCCGGCCAGTGGTCGACAAGCTCCGGGTCAGGCCACCACCAGCGACCTGTGTCCCCCGCCGCCCAGGCAATGCAGTTGCAGGAGCGAGTCTCTGGGCTGGTGATGCTGTACCCGGTGCGCATCAGGCGTGGAAAGGTCGCTTCGAGGCGTTCGCTCACGCGCGAACCCCTGCCTTCCGAGCCCACTCGATCCAGTCCACGGCCATCGCAGCAATCCGACCGCGATGCTCCGGGGGCACAGGGTCCTCGCCTGTGATCGCCTTCAACGCCCAAAACCAATGGTCCGGTGCGCGCTGCAGGTCTGCCACGATGAGCGGCACTGCGGCCTCGCCCATTCCGATGATGTGCTGGTAGGAGGGGTGCATGCACATCTGGGTGGTGGACGAGAGATGCGCGGTCGCGTTGCGCCACTCGCTCGCGAGGCGCGCGAAACGCGCCTCGCTTGACTCCGGTTGGGTTGGTTCTCCGCCACGGACGCTCCAGTGGCGGAGTTGCGGTTTGCTTCCGGACGATTTGAGACGGAAGGGATTGGCCGTCTTCAGTGTCTTCAGGACGCTGTCGACATCCACTCGCAACGGAAAGAGCGAGAGTCGTACCAGCTCGTCCTCCACGAACGGAACCATGCAGCCGCACGTCGAAACGGAAGTCGTTGGGTCGAGGACTAGCACATCGGGGTTCTCGGACTTCATGATATCTTCCCTTGGATCGGCGTCCCTGCGTCCAGATCATCCCGACCCTGGTGAGGGGAGTCAAGTCCCCTGCTTCTCGTGCCCGAATCCTGCGTGAGAATCCGCCCCATGGACTACAAATGGGTCGGGCACACGAGGAGATCGCGGGGATGGTCTGGACGCCCAAGGAACTCATCGAGCGCATCCGAGCCGACAGGCCTCCGATCTCGGACGCAACGCTCGCCATGGCGGTCGGGGTGACCCCCGAGGTCATCGCGGAATGGGCGTCGGGAGGCAATCCGGTAGCGGGCCAGGACTACACTGCCCGTCTCTCGTGGATCGCGTCGCAGGCTCGTATCTGGTACGCCCAGGTGATGCACGTGGTCCTCGGCATCTGGCGACCGGGGCGGGATCTCGAGGCCGCCCTCAACGGTGTGGAACCTCCGGGACCGGGCGAGTTCCTCCGCGAAATCCGCTGCCGTCGCGCGGCGCAAGACCGCGTCGAGTACCAGTTGGAACTGGCCTATTCGTTCGACGTCCTGGTGTTCTTCGCATTCGGACCCGAGCAGGACCGGGTACGAATCGCGCGAAGCGCCGACGGGCCAGAAGGGGAGGTCGTCCGGTTCACGACTGAGTCTTGGGGCCCTCCGGAAGAGCGCGCCGACCTGCAGGCGGGCAAGACCCTCTCACTGTTCGTGCGGATGTTCCCTTGAGCATCCTTGTCCGGGGGTCCTTGGCGCGCGCTGGAGGGACCATCACCACGCGTATCCAGCGATCACCGAGGCCGCGAGCGACCTACTTCGAGCTGGTGAAGCGGTTCCCTCTGCGGCCGATCCGCTCCGAACGGGAGTTGGAGCGGGCGATCGAGATCATTGATTCGCTGATCGATCGGGACGATCTCGACCCTGATGAGAAGGACTACCTCGAGGTCCTCGGGGACCTCACCGAGAGGTACGAAGACGAGAAGCACCCCCTCCGTCCCGCGCGCGACTCGGAGATGCTGGCATTCCTGATCGAGCAGAAGCAGGTCTCGCAATCCGCGGTGGCCCGCGCCACGGAAATCGCGGTGTCCACGATCAGCGAGGTGCTCTCGGGGAAGCGCATCCTCCGGTGGGAACAGATTGCGCGGCTCGCGCGCTTCTTCCACGTCGACCCGGGGGTGTTCGCCCTCGAGGCGTAGGCAGGGTGTTTGCGGTTTGCCGTTGGGGCAACAAACCCGCTTGAGGAGCGCACCCACCGGCGCTCCGAAACTTCTTCTACTTCCGAAGTGTGTGGAGGAGCACCCAATCCCCCGGAGAGCGCTCGTACTTCCAGAACCTCCACCCGTTGCACAAAATGCGTTTCGTCGCCGCCTGACCAGCGAGGGATGGCGACGTGTAGACCTTGCCGCCGAAGTTGATCGTCCCGTTCTTTCGCACCCGGGCGATGATCCACCGGCCCTTGTAGTATGCGCGGATGATCATCCACGTCCTCACGAACGGCGCGAGCACGGGCCTCCTGCCGCTGTCGAAGTCCTGCCCCTTCTGCGCCCTATTCTTGGTCTCCTGCGGCAGCGCGGGGACTCGCACCCCTGTGAGATGGTCGTCTTCGCGTTTGTGATCCTCTCGGAGCGCCCGCCTGAACCGACGAAGGAGATTCTCCGACTTGATGAATCTCCCCATTACCGCGTTTCCCTTCGGCTGGACAACCCGCAATACGAGCGCCTCGAGTTCTTTCAGGTGCTGGTCCCCAATTGTCAGGTACACGCTGAATCGGTCCCACTTGACTCCGTGCTTGTCCTTCAGGTGCTGGCGCAGCCGCGAGCGCAGGTTGCTAGCGAGTCCTACGTAGTAGAGGGTTCCACGTCGATAGAGTGCGTACACACCCTGGCGTCGACGGATGTACTGATGAATGATGTGCTGGTATTTCTCGAGCGCTTCGCGCGAGATGCCTTCGAGGTGCTGCGTAACGAGGGGCTTGCGTCTTGGCAAGCTTCTGCTCCCGTTCAACTGATTGCTCGATGCTAGTGAGTCGACAGAGAGGTGTCCAAAGAATCCTCGAATCTCCCTCGCCGTCGCACGTGTTCCCGTACGTCCGGTGCGCCCGCCGGCTTGACGAAGGCGAAACGACGAGACTTCCTGAATCTGGTCAGACTAGTCAGGAGACTCGACATTCGTCGCTGGCAACTCCAGGAGGCGAAGGCCCGGCTGAGCGAGGTGGTCAAGGCTGCCGAACGACATGGACCCCAGGAGATCACGGTCCGCGGGGAACTCGCCGTGGTCGTGGTTTCCCACAAGGATTTCGAGGCCTTGGCAGGTCACAAACCCTCCTTCGTCGAGTTCATGCGGCACTCCCCTCTCGTCGGCGTCCGGCTGCGCTTGGAACGGAACAGGGAAAGGCCCCGGCGCACTACGCTGTGAGCTATCTCCTCGACACCAACGTCGTCTCCGAGGTCGTCTGGCCCAGGCCCTCCCCCTTCGTGGTAGGCTGGCTGAACGCGGTGCCCGCCTCGTCCCTGCACCTGAGCGTCCTGACGATTGGCGAGATCCGCGAGGGAGTGGAGCGCCTGCCAGGCGGTCCGCGGAGGGAACGACTCCTCGGCTGGCTCGAGCGCGAGGTGCCAGCTTGGTTCGAGTCGCGATTGCTCCCGGTGACCGCCTCGATCGCCGATCGCTGGGGAAGACTCCTGGTCGAGGTGGGACGCCCCGTCGGGGCCGTCGACAGCCTCCTCGCCGCCACGGCCCTGCATCACGGACTTCGTGTCGTCACGCGCAGTGTGCGTGACTTCCGTTACCCGGGTCTCGAGGTCGTCAACCCGTGGGCGAACGGCGGGTGACCGGCAGACGCGGCGACGGATCCGCCTACCGCGCCCGCCGCTTCTCGCAGACCAGGAACGCCGCGAGATAGTAGAAGAGCGCGAGGAGCAGCAGCGCGCGGAACCCCGTGACCATCGAGGAGTACTCGCTCATTCCCCCCGCCACCGCACCGATCAGGTTCGAGCCCAGCGCCCCCTCGACGTCCTTCGACTCGCGGAACGCGCTCGCGAACAGGAATCCCGCAAAGAAAAGCGGCAGCGCCACGAGCCCCCCTCCCAGCAGGCAGCGCGTCATGAAGTCCGTCCCGAGGAACGCCGACGACGGAACCGCCCAGTTCAGCAGCACCGCCCCCCACAGCAGGAAGTGCATCCACCTCGCCGGAGGCCCCGTCCGGAACGACGCGAGCAGGTTCCCCAAGAGCGCCATCACCAGCACCATGCTGATCACGACCGCGTTCACGATCCACGTCGACCCGAAGAGCAGCGCGAGCGTCGCGAGTCCGCGCACCTCCAGCAGCAGGAACGCCGCCCCCATCGAGGCCATGAACCCGTCCCACGACCCGCTCTTCCGCATCGTCGGCCACATCAGCAGCAGGTACGCCGCGAGCAGGACCGCCAGCATCTGCGCGTACTCCCGCGGGAACGTCCGGTCCTTCTTGTAGAGGAACGGCCAGTCGTCCGTCGGCAGGTCGGGGACCTCGTCCTGGGGGAGGATCAGCCTCGTCCAGCCGGTCGGCTTCCCCTCGTCCCACGCGCTGACCCCCTTTCCCCCCGCGAAGACGTACGCAAGCGTTGGGCCGACGGGCAGCGCGACGAAGTCGTCTCCAAAGACGGCGTGGAACAGCACCGCGAACCGCTGGAACGCCCACTCGCGGTACGCCGTGAACGACATGTGCACCACGCCTCCCTCGGCGAGGTGCTCCTTGGCCTCCTGCAGCCCCTCGACCGTGTAGACGTAGTTGTCGAGCCGCAGCCTCCCCAGCGCGCTGAACAGGACGTGCGAGTCGAGGAATCCGAAGATGATGAGGTCGTACTTCTGCTTCGTCTTCTTGAAGAACGACCGCGCGTCGTCGTTGTAGGCGTGGACGCGCCGATCGGAGTAGGGATGCTCGGGGTGCATCTCGCGGCCGACGCGGAGGATCTGCGGGTCGATCTCGACCGCGTCGATGCTCTCCGCGCCGTAGCGGAGCGCGGCGGCGACGTCGTTCCCCGCGCCCGACCCGACGATGAGGACGGTCTTCGGGCGGACGCGGCGGTAGGGCTCCTCATAGTACGTCCGGAACGGCGCGAGGTCGGGGAACTCGTTCTCGATCGGGATGCCGAAGTTGATCATCGTCTCGTAGCAGTTCGTGTTCACCGCGACGATGGCCCCGGCCGTGCGGTCGCGCCCAGCGGTGTCCTTGTGCGTGAGGTCCGTGATCTGGATCCAGTAGTAGGGAGACCAAAAGCCCCCCTTCTCGCAGGTGTGCACGATCCAGAGCGAGGCGGCGATGCACACGATGCAGATCGGCCAGGTGCGCCAGCGGCCCACGGCGAGGGCAGCCAGGCCGACGACGGCGAACCAGGGGACCGCGGAGCTCTGCTCGAAGGCGAGGACCGCGTACCCCCAGACGCCGAGGAGGCTGCCGAAGAGGTTGAGCGAGTAGGCCGCGAGCGGGCGGAAGCCCTGGAACGCGCGGCCCATCTCCTGGCCGACGGGCAGGCACGGGAGCCCCGAGAGGAGGAGGAGGCCGAGGAACGAGGCGTGGAAGAGGACGGGCCCGAGCCATGCGAACACCTGCTGGGCCGGCCACATCTCCTCGCCGGTCCACCCGACGCGGGTGACCTTCTGGAAGTAGGTGGTCGTCGCGAGGAAGACGAACGCGAGGACCAGCGGTCCGAAGGCGGGCCAGAGGCTGATGCGGCGGCGCGCGAGGATGCAGCCGAGGCCGATCCAGAAGACCGCGGTGATGAGGGGGAGGTTCGAGTAGTAGCCGAAAACGGGACAGACGGCGGGCAGCCAGCGGATGACGACCATTTCATAAAAGAGGGCGAGGAAGCTGACGACGACGAGCCGGAGGGCGGAGGGGGCGGGAGGAGAGGAGGGATCCGACATGGCCGGATTCAATCACGCACGCATTGCGGGGTGCAATGGAAACGCATCCGCCGCGACGGGCTCGCTCACGCGAGCCGATCGGCGGCGCCCTCACGGGCGCCACTCCATGGCCTCACGGGCGCCTCCCCATGGGACGCGGCGCAAAGATCGTGGCTCGCACAATCGGCACGGGTAGAATCCGCCCACCCTATGGCCGACCAAGAGCCCCAGCCGCCGCGCAAGACCGTCTTCCCCATGGCCGCGGGCGCCATCCTCCTCCTCCTCGGCGCCGCAGCCCTCGCGTTCGGCGCCATCGTCGACCAGGCCTCTCTCGCCAGCCTCCTTTTCGGCAAGCGCCTCGCCCTCCACCCGGGCCAGCTCGACCAGGTCGCCCACGCCAAGCGACAAGTGCTCCTGCTCGGCGGCGCGTGCGTCCTCCTCGGCATCGCCCTCCTCGCCGTCGGTCGCCGCGTCGCCTCGTGGTTCCGCGAGGGACTCGCCTCGATCGCCTCGCCTCCCTGCGGCTACGCCTGGCTCTTCACCGTCAGTTTCCTCTCTCTCTTCTTCGAGGTCGTCTTCATCCGGTGGATCTCCACCGAGGTCCGCGTCCTCGCCTTCTTCAAGAACGTCCCCCTCATCGCCGCCTACCTCGGCCTCGGCATCGGCTGCCTCCTCGCCCCCGTGCGGAGGCGCCTCGAGGTCCTCTTTCTCCCCGGCCTCGCCGTCGTCGTGCTCTTCGTCGGCTTCGGCTCCGACACCTACCTCCGCGTACTTTCGTTTGCAGGCGCGACGGTCGGCCAGTCCGAGCTTCTCATCTGGGGCCACCGCTTCTCCGACGCGTGGCGACCGCTCGCCGCGGCCGTGTTCTATGGAGGCCTCGCGCTCCTCTTCGCCGTGCAGGTCCTCCTCTTCGTCCCGCTCGGCCACATGGTCGGTCGAGGCTTCGAGGGGATGCCGCGCATCGCCGCCTACTCCGTGAACATCACTGGCGCCCTCGCAGGGATCGCCGCGTACAACGTCCTTACGCAGCTCCGCACCGGGCCCGCCGTCTGGTTCGTGCTCGGAGGCCTCCCCGTCCTCTGGATGATCCGCGATCGGTGGCGCGAGGCGGCCGTCTCCGCCGCGCTCCTCGCCGCAGCGATCGCCGTGCAGGACCAGACGCTCCTGCCGCGCACGTGGTCGACCTACAACCGCCTCAGCCTCGCCGACTCGTACCTGTGGGCCTCGCCCGACGGTCTTGGCAGGATCAGCCCCGAGACGACGGACCAGGTCGAGGATGCTTCGGGACGCAAGGGGCAGTGGGTCCTCGTCGGGAAGAGGCTCGACGTAGGCGACCTCTTCTATATGGACATCAACGACCTCTCCGACAAGTTCCTGTCGAGGCACCCGGGCCTTTATGGCGACCCGCGACTCTACAGCTACAACCTCCCGTACACGCTCTACCACCCGCGGTCGGTCTGCATCGTCGGATCGGGCGGAGGCAACGACGTCGCCGCCGCGCTCCGCGCTGGGGTCGAGGAGGTCGTCGCCGTCGAGATCGACCCCGTCATCGCGGAGACGGGACGCGACTGGCATCCCGAGCAGCCATACCAGGACAAGCGCGTGACGCTCGTCGTCGACGACGCGAGGCACTTCTTCAACGAGACGCAGAAGCGGTTCGACCTCGTGGTGTTCGGACTCCTCGACAGCCACTCGCTCTTCTCGACGTTCAGCTCCGTCCGCCTCGACAACTACGTCTACACGCTGGAGGCGTTCGAGCGCGTCCGGGACGTCCTCACGCCAGAAGGCTGCGTCGCATGCTGCTTCGCGGTTCCGACGCCGTGGATCCAGGAGAGGTTCGAGAAGATCTTCACGCGGGTCTTCCGCCACCCCCCGCTGCTCGTCGACAGCGGCCGCGGGATCACGATGTTCAGCCGCCCGCGCAAGGAGGACGTCGCCTTCCTGAAGGCGGCCGGCGCGAAGGTGCTGCCTCCGTCGCCGCAGTCGGACCTCCCGCTCTCGACCGACGACTGGCCGTTCCTCTATCAGAAGGACCGCCGCCTCCCCGCGCCGTTCGTGTGGGGGCTCGTGCTGATGGCGGGGATGGGGCTGCTCGGCGTGTGGCGGCTCCTGCCCGCGGGCGAGCGGTCGGGCCGCGGGGCGGGGCAGTTCTTCTGGCTCGGCGTGTCGTTCCTCCTCGTCGAGGTGAAGGGGATCTCGCAGCTCGCTCTGGTCTGGGGATCGACGTGGAAGGTGACCGCGATCGTGATCGCGGTGATCCTCGTCCTGATCCTCCTGGCGAACCTCCTCGTGTCGCTCTTTCGCATCGAGCGGACGGGCCTCGCGTTCGCGGCGCTCCTTGCGTCGGTGCTCGGGTCATCCTTCTTCTCCCTGGCGACGTTCCTCGGGAAGGGGTTCCTCGCGGGGCAGCTCCTGCCGACGCTCGTGCTGCTGCTGCCGCACTTTTTCGCGGGGATCGTCTTCGCGGTGGTCTTCCGCCGCGCCCCGCGCCCCGAGGTCGCGCTGGGGTGGAACCTGATGGGAGGCGTGCTGGGAGGCTTCCTCGAGTACGCCTCCGTCGCGACGGGCTTCGGCGCGCTCGCGCTCCTCGCGACGGCGACGTACGCGCTCGCCTGGATCACCTGGAGAGGCGCCCGTGAGGGCGCAGTGGAACCAGGCAGCGCGACGCCGCCCTGACGGGCATTGCCACGAAGACAAGCCCCGAAGGGGCGCCTCAAGACAGCCAGGGGCGCAGCCCCTGGGGATGGCGTACGAGGAGTAGGAGAGCCCTGAAAGGGCGGACCATGCGGTCGAGCGCAATGGTTCGCCCTTTCAGGGCTCCCCATTCGGCGGAAACACCCGGTCCAGGGGCTTCGCCCCTGGCTGTCTTGAGTCGCCCCTTCGGGGCTTGTCTTCGTGGCGATGGCCCTGACGGGCGCCTCTCCATTGGACGTGTGGGGATGGACGGCGCCGCGGCGGACCGATAGGATCTCATCCATGCCCTTTGGCGCGCACATGTCGATCGCGGGCGGAATGCACCACGCCTTCGAGGAGGCCAAGGCCGCCGGCTGCGAGGCCCTCCAGGTCTTCACGAAGTCGAGCAACCAGTGGAAGGCGAAGACGCTCGGCGAGGAGGACCTCTCCCTCTGGCACGCCGCCTGGGCGCGCCACCCCGAGTGGCCCGTCATCGCGCACGACTCCTACCTCATCAACCTCGCGTCGCCCGACGAGGCGCTCTGGCGGAAGTCGATCGATGCCTTCCACCACGAGGTCGAGCGGTGCGACCTGCTTCGCATCCCGTTCCTCGTCATGCACCCGGGCGCCCACATGGGCGCGGGCGAGGAGGCGGGGATGGACCGCGTCGCGCTCGCCTTCGACGAGGTCTGCTCGCGCGCCCGCGCGTCGCGGACGACCATCCTCCTCGAGACCACCGCCGGCCAGGGCACGAGCCTCGGCTGGCGCTTCGAGCACCTGCGCGACATCCTCGAGCGCGTGAGGGAGCCCGATCGCTTCGGCGTCTGCTTCGACACCTGCCACGTCTTCGCGGGAGGGTACGACTTCCGCACCTGGATGGGATACGACGCGGTGATGGCCGAGTTCGACCGCATCGTCGGGATCGGCCGCCTCCGCTGCTTCCACCTGAACGACTCGAGGCGCGAGCTCGGGAGCCGCGTCGACCGGCACGAGAACATCGGGAAGGGGCACCTCGGGAGGGAGGCCTTCCGCCTCCTCGTCAACGACCGCCGCTTCCGCGACCTGCCGATGGTCCTCGAGACGCCCAAGGAGGGGGAGATGGACAAGGTGAATCTGCGGCTGCTTCGGCGCCTCGCCGGCGTGCGGCGCGGCGCGAAGGAGCGGTCGTGAGGCGTATTGCGCTCGTCCTGCTGCTCGCCGCCGCGGCGTGGGCCGAGGAGGCCTCGCTCGCGGATCGCGTGAAGGCCGTCCTCCCCCGCCCCGACGAGGAGAGGTGGCTCAGCATCCCGTGGCGGCGCGATCTCCTCTCCGCGCGCGAAGAGGCGGAGAAGGCGGGGAAGCCGCTCTTCCTCTGGATCATGGACGGTGACCCGCTCGGCTGCACCTGAAACAACGGGCAGACGAACCGGGCGTTCGTCTTCTCCGACGACCGGGTGATCGAGGCGCTGGGCGCGTTCGTCCCCGTCGCGGCGAACACCGCGTTCACCCAGTGGCGCGACGAGGACGACCCGCTGCGGAAGTTCTTCTACCAGGTCGTCGACCAGACCGACTGGAAGACCGCGCAGGAGGGGAACACGACGCAGGGGATGTACGCCTGCGCGAGCGACGGCACGCTGTTCGGGCATACGTTCGAGTACGACCTCGAGACCGTCCTCGGCGTCCTGCGCGACGCGACGAAGGAGGCCGCGAAGCACGCGGCGAAGAAGCTCGACCTCCGCGGCGCGAAGCCGGAGCCGGCGCCGCCGGAGGGGACGCTTGTCGTGTCGGTCTACACGCGGATCGACCCGCTTCCGGAGGGGGCCTCGAAGGACAACGCCTTCGTCGGGCGCGATCATCTGTGGATCCTCCACGAGGAGGTGGACGCGCTCCGAAAGGGGCAATTCCCGAAAACGCTCGCGATGCGCCTCGCGCGGTTCCACCTCTGGGACAACACGCGCGGCGAGCCCGACGCGTGGACCGAGGAGCAGGTAAAGAAGGCGGCCTTCGGCGCAAACGGAGTTCTGGCGGGACACGCGACGTTCACGATCGGCGGGACGTTCTCCCTCGCCGCGTCCGCGGGGAAACGAAGCGAGGACGGCCGCTCGCTCCCCGAGGCGGGATATGAAGGGAAAATCGAGGGGGAGATCACCTTCGGCAAAGAAGGTGTGACCTCCTTCACGCTCCTCGCGACGGGAGAGGCCTGGGGCGAGGGGACCTACACGCCTGGTGCGCCTGCGGGGCGCTTCCCGCTCAAGGTCGCCTTCGTCCTCCCCGCGGCCGACGACCCGACGCGGGGCGTGCCTCCGCAGGGCGTCTCCGACGGCCTCGACGAGTACCTCGGCCGATGATCCTGCGCACGATCGCGGAGTGGACATCGTCGCTCCGCGCGGAGTCGATCCCCGCGAGCGTGCGGATGCGCGTGCGGGCGCAGGTCCTCTCGACGCTCGCCTCGGCGCATGCGGCGGTCCACAGCCGCGCCGCGCGCGCGGTCTTCGCGGCGGTCGCGAAGTGGGGCGAGGGGACCTCGCCGATCGTCGCGACGGGGACGCGCGTCGGCTTGCACGCCGCGCTCCTCGCGAACGCCGCGTCGACGATGGCGTTCGACTACGACGACTACCTCTTCCTCGGCCACACGGGCCACTCCGCGGTCTGGACGCCGCTGCTGCTCGGCGCGGAGGGAGGAGACCTCCTCGCGGCGATCGTCGCGGCGAACGAGGTCGCGGGGCGGCTCGGCGCGGCCTGCTTCTACGGCCCGCAGAACGGGCAGCTCTGGAGCTTCATCCACCTCGCGGGGGCGGCGGTCGCGGCTGCGCGCGCGATGCGCCTCGACGCCGCGCGGACGGCCGACGCGCTCGCAATCGCGCTCTCCCAGCCGAACTACGCGCTCTACCCGGGGCTCATGGGGTGCGAGGCGAAGCTCCTCACGGCGGCGACGCCCGCGGTCGCGGGGCTCCAGGCGGCGCAGCTCGCCGCGGAGGGGCTCACGGGGCGGCACGAGGTCCTCGACGACCCCCGAGGATTCCTCACGGCGTTCAGCTTCCACCCGCAGCCGCACATGCTCACCGGCTGGGGCGAGGCGTGGGTCACCGACACGCTCGCGGTGAAGCCGTACCCGGGGTGCGCGTACATCGACTCGACGATCGACTCGATCCGCGACTTCCTGCCGATGGCGGGGGGGCGCATCGCGCCCGAGGCGGTTGCCGCCGTGAACGTCGACGCGACACTAATGACGGTTGCCATGAATCGCATGGGCCAGCGGGAGGGCGCGTTCGGCCCCGTGGACGTGAATTTCAGCATCCCGCTGTCGGTGGCCGTGACGCTCCTGGAGGGAGACCTCACCGCAGCGGCGCTCGCGGACGAGAACCTCGCTCGCCGGCGCGGGGAGATCGTCTCGATCGCGTCCAAAGTCCGGCTGAGGCACGACCACGCGCTGACCGAGGCGATGCTCGCGAAGGTCGCGGAGACGATCGGCTTCGATCGCATGCTGGGGACGGCGGGGTGGCGCGACCTCCTGCGGATCCGCCGCGGGATGAAGCGCTCGCTGGGCGGAGGCACGGTGACGTTCGGCGACCTGCGGCCGTTCCTGGGAATGGCGCCGTTCACGCGGTTCCTCTTCCCGCCGCGGGAGGTCCGCTCGCTCTCCGGCGTCGACTTCTCGCAGGTGACGCTGCCGATCGCGGCGCGGGTGACGCTGCACACGGTGGACGGGAAGGCCTACCAGGGCTCGCGGCACGTCCCGCGCGGCGCGGGGACGGACGTGGAAGATGTAGCGCGCGAGAAATGGCGCCGCGAGGCGGCCTCGCTCGGCGCGGAGCGCGTGGCGGAAGTAGAGCGGCTCGTCGAGGGGCTTGGACAGACGTCGGCGCGGTTGCTGCTCGACACGTCGACACGATCCACGAATACGCACGAATGCACACGAATGGAGGAACAGCCTCCTGTCGCCAAGGGGTAGTCACGAAGGGACGCGGAGTTCGTCATGGATACGCATCGGACGATCTTCGTGCTCGATACGCCGTTCCTGGACGCATGGAGTGTCGAGGTCGTCGACACCGCTTTCGAGCGATACCTCAAGAGTGCACCTCTCCGCTCTCGTGTCCCAGTGGACTTTCACTCCGTCCAGTACATGAGCAGCGCGATCGGGATCATCTGCATGGCGATGACAAAGGGATTCGAGCACGTTGTCGTCTGCATGAGGATGAATCCCAATTGCTGCGAAGTCGTTGACCTCACCAACTGGAATCGCCTTCCCTGCTTCGACTTCACCACCGAGGGCGAGTGCCCCTCGTGCGGAGGCGACTTCGATCACACGCGCTTCGAGTGCGTCGATTGCGGCGCTTTCGAGCAGGATCGCGTCGTATGGCGCCCGAAGCGGTAGCTGCGCGCGTTGTGTGTCGGTGTCTTCCGTGTCTTCGGTGGAACCCTCTCGGCGTCTTCGGCGCTCTCGGCGGACCGCCCCAGGCCCATATCCCGCGCACACCGGCGTAGACAGGCCTCTCCGGACGCCGATCATCCCAGCAGCCTTGCCGTCACGAGCGTGATGTCGTCGTGCTGCTCGCGATCCCCCTTGTGGTCGTCCAGCTCCTTGACGATCCGGTTCACGAACTGGTTCGAGTCGACCCCCGCAAGAGACTTGCAGAGGTCGTAGAACCGGTCGTCGCCGAACTCCTCGTCGTCCACGCTCATCGCCTCCGGCACACCGTCCGTATACGTGCAGAAGCGATCGCCCGGATAGAGCTGGATCTTCTGTTCCTTGACCGTCCGCTCGAAGATCGGCCCCTTGTCGAAACCGAGGGCGATCCCGTTCGGATTCACCAGCTCGATCTGGCCGGTCTGCTTGCGGAAGACGACGAGAGGATTGTGGCCCGCGCTCGAGATCAGCAGCGTCTTCTGGCGCACGTTCAGGATCATGTACATGCAGGTGACGAACATCCCGCGCCGGATGTCCCGCGCGAGGATCCGGTTCGTCTTCACCAGCGTGTCGGCGGTCGAGTGGTTCCGCTCCCCTTCCATCCGAAGCAGCGACCGCGCCATCGTCATGATCATCGAGCCCGGCACGCCCTTCCCCGACACGTCCGCGATCAGGATCGCGAGTTCCTCCTCGTCGATCTGGATGAAGTCGTAGAGGTCCCCTCCGACCTCCTTCGACGGCCGGTAGTAGGCGGAGATGTCGTAGCCGGGGATCTTCGGGATCTTCTTCGGGAGCAGGTTGCTCTGGATCTCCGCGGCGATGGTGAGCTCGTGCTCCGCCGCCTTCTTGTCGAGCTCCGTCTCGTGGGCCGCTTTCAGGCCCTGGGTCATCCGGTTGAACGCCTTCGCAAGGACGCCGATCTCGTCCTTCGAATGGGCG
>Ga0209514_10002240_pt1 | contig 30491 bp, 28 predicted proteins | sample Subgrocontami58m_FD_187452 | JGI IMG/M metagenome (GOLD analysis project Ga0209514, IMG submission 187452) | Subsurface groundwater microbial communities from S. Glens Falls, New York, USA - GMW37 contaminated, 5.8 m (SPAdes) (version 3) | ecosystem: Environmental > Aquatic > Deep subsurface >...
GAAGCTGACTGCTGGTGTGTTAAAATGGACTGACCGGAAAAATAATAACTTACTTTTTCTTTTACTTTTTTAATACCAAATACTGGATCCGTCAGCCGACGGATGACACTCATACCAACCCTTCTATTTTGGCCGCTAAAATAAAATCATTTTCCGACAAACCGCCAATAGTATGCGTCCATAGTTCTATCTGAACTTTATTATAGAAAATATGCAGATCCGGATGATGCCCTTCACTTTCCGCCAGTACCGCCACTTTGTTCACAAAAGCCATCGCTTCCAAAAAATCTTTGAAAATAAATTCGTGTCGGATCTTTTTTTCATCCAAAACTTCCCAATTTTCTTTAAGTTCAGCTAACAACGATTCAAACTCGTGAAGTTTAAGCGGACAGGCTCCACCCTCGCACGGCACACATTTTTTATCTAATAAACTCATATAAAATTTTGCTACATTCTACATCCTATATTCTACATTCTGCCTTCTACACGCTTACTTAATCCCCGCGATAATCGCGCCCATGGCAAGCAACGATGCTAAATGATACCCATTGTGAATGGCATAAAGTCCAAAAGGTTGTTTTTCAAACAAGACCGAGCCCAAAGAAGTCGTCGCGACAAAACCAAGCCATAACCAAAAACCAGCTTGCAAACCATTGAAAACCGTAGCGGCCCCGCCCAAAAATAAAGCCAAAATATAGCCCATTAATAATGAGCTTAAAAACATAAACAAATAACTTTTCGCCATACCCGCTTTTTTAGCTTGTTCCAAACTCTCGGCGGAAAGTCCTGTGAGCTTCATCCAAGCTTTCCCAAAAAAAGACGGCGCATACCAGAGCGCGCCTAGGACCATATTGGCCGCCGCGGCCACGACAATCGCTAACCAATTAACTTCTACCATATTTATAAAGATAAGAAACTTTTTTAATTATACAACAAACTAAGTAAGCGTGACTAGCATGCCTAGCGAGTTAGCATGACTAGCAAATATCATTTCAAAATTTTTTACTAAACCTCACGCCTAAAAGCTACCAGCTAAAAGCTATCAGCTAACTTACGCTTTCCAACTCACCTGCCGAAACTGCAGAGCTTCAGCTAAATGTTCTTTGGCCACGCTCGGGTGGTCAGCTAAATCCGCCATCGTACGCGCGACTTTAAGTGTCCGGTGCAAACCCCGGCCCGAAAGTTGTAATTTTTCCGTAGCCGCGATAAACCAATCTTTGGTTTCTTCGGTCCAAAAAAGCATGGCGATAATTTCCTTTGGACCCAAGTGCGCGTTTAATTTACCGTCAGGATTTCTGGCGCCCTGGTGATCGCGCGCCGCTTGCACTAAATTTTTCAAGTCGCTTTCATTTTCTTTATTTTCACCCAAAACTACCGCGGTTTTTTGCCGTGGCACAATAACTGTTAAATCCAGGCGGTCAAATAAAGGTCCCGAGATTTTTTCCTGATAGCGATGCAAAGCCGAGGGCAAACAAGTGCAGGTTTTTTCCGGATCGCCCCAAAAACCGCACGGACAAGGATTCATGGCCGCCACTAACAAAGCTTGCGCCGGAAAAGAAACCGTCCCAGCCGATCTGGCCACCACGACCGAACCATTTTCCAAAGGTTGACGCAAGGCCTCCAAAACATGTCGTGGAAATTCTGGCAGTTCGTCCAAAAATAAAACTCCGTGATGAGCTAAAGAAACTTCGCCCGGTCGCGGATTGGAGCCACCGCCAATTAAAGACGCGGCTGAAGCCGAATGATGCGGATGCCTAAAGGGTCGTTGCGATAAAAAACTATTTCCTGCCAACAGGCCGGCAATGCTATACATCTTAGTCACCTCAAGTTGTTCCTGCCGCGATAAATCTGGCAATAAACTCGGCAGGGCTTGCGCTAACAAAGTTTTGCCGCTACCGGGCGGACCAACCAAAAGCAAATTATGTCCACCCGCGGCGGCTACGGCCACCGCTCGCTTAGGCAAAGCTTGGCCGACAATTGTGTTTAATGTAATCGGCCACGAACTTTCCGCTAAAATTGGTTCGTCAATTTGGAGCGGTTCACTTTGTCCTGTTAAAAGTCCGACCGCTTCAGCTAAAGTTCGCACCGGCCAAATAGTTGGTCCAAAAACTAAACTCGCTTCGTACGCATTTTCGGCTGGCACCAAACAATGAGTGAAGCCCTCGCGCGTAGCGGTTTCCACGGCGGCCAAAACTCCGCTGACACCGCGCACGGCGCCGTCCAAACCAAGCTCGCCTAAAATTATAAATTTATTTATGGGCACGCTCGGTAAAATTTGCTGACTGGCGACCAATGTGCCAAGCGCCATGCCTAAATCAAAAGCTGGACCTTGTTTCGGCAAATCGGCTGGCGCTAAATTCACCACCACTTTTCTGGCGGGAAAACTAAAACCAGAATTATGTAAAGCGCTACGGACTCGTTCACGCGCTTCTTCCACGGCTTTGTCCGGCAAACCCACAATCAAGAGTCCGGGCAGTTGCGAAGTGATATCGACTTCAATGGTGACAAGACTGGCTTCCCAGCCAGTTAAAGTCGCGGAATATATTTGCGCGGGAGACATAATTAAGAAATTATAAATTAAAAATTTTAAATTTTGAATTAGGCATCAATAGTATCAGAAAATAGGCGAGAGTAAAAAACAACATAGCATCAGACAGGTTAAAATAGCCCACGCCAAACCAAGGTAAATAATCGATGACCCCGCCCCACCACAACCGATCAATTAAGTTATTCAGTCCCGCTAAAAAAATTAAAAATAAAATTGGCCGCGCCCCGACAAATAAGTGCCAGCAAAAAATTAACCCCGCTAGCACCAGCGCCATTAAATAAATCATTACACTATTCTCCAGGCCAAAAGAAAACGGTCCAGCGCTATTTACTTGTCCCGTCCAAAAAAAAGAACGGCCTAAACGGTCGCCAATAAATATAATAAGCCCTAAAAAATACCAGTTTGAAACATTTCTTAAGCCCCATGATGTCATAGGCCAATTGTAGCGTAAGAAATGAAAAAGGGCTATCATCGTTTGCCCACTAAAAAAATTACTTATTGGGTGAAGATAGCCCTGATTTTTGATTCGACTGTTACAACTTATACCGCTGCTTGGTCTTGGGTTGTGGTTCCTAGTCGAACTTGTTAAAGAGCTTCTTTACCATTTGTGGGCAAGGCACTACTAATGTTTGTGTTTGGGTTTGTCCTGAAATAAATCAGGATGTTTGATAAACCCTCCCATAAACAGTGAAGAGAAAACAAACGACCTTACCTTTAGTAAGCCCGACTCTTTTCCCTCCACTGAATTGCGGTGAAAGACGCTCTATGTTTGCCTCATTTATAAAAGAATTTTATTGTTTGTAAAGCTATTATAGCACAAAAAATCGCTTTTGTCAAGGGTCGTGGCGCCAACTTTAATTATTTTTCTAACTTATGACGGAATCATTACTATTTTTTCAACAAAAACAAAAATCCGAGCTTTAAAACTGATGCCTAAAAATGAAGTTATACACAATCCCTTAAATAAAAGGTTCTGTGACTATTAAAAAATCTTTTCAAAAGCTAACCAACCCTGACTTCAAAAATACCAACTTTTATGCTAGTATTTTCCCAAGATAGTTTAGGAAAAACTAGTCAGCAAATCATACTTACTTTCTATTTTTGCGCTATACCTACTTTAACAAAATTTGCCCTTCTTGCCCTTCGACTCCTGCGCCGAATACTTTTAGCTTCAGGAAAATTTTTAATTTTATTCTGGCGCTGGCTCGGCACCATTAGTCATCCTCTACTTTTACCATTTTTATCCGGCCAGAGCCACCTCGAACAGGGCTTTAAAATTTTTGTACTCGCGCTAGTTATTATCGGCGTGTCATTTTACTTAATCCAAGCAGAGAATAAACTTTTAATTGAACCGACCAAAGCTGACACCATTGGCCGGAGCACAATTTTAGCCACCTTATTTGTTGATACCTTGCAAGAAGATTACGTGGTCGAAAGTCCTGATGCTCAATTGGGCGAAAATGATCCCAACGACAAATTGGCTGTACGCCCCAGCGCCTTACAAGCTAAAAATGCCGATGATTCAATTTCTTGGATTAATCAAAATGAAGAAGACAGCACGCTTTTAGCTCGTCCTAATATCTTGAATACAAAAAGTAATCAGCTCACTAAAGTGACAAAGTATGTTGTGCAATTTGGTGATACGCCGGGGAGCATCGCTGAAAGATTCCGTTTAAAACTGCAAACTATTTTAGATAATAATAATCTAAGTTCCAAAAATTTTATAAAAGTCGGTCAAACTTTATGGTTACCCCAAACCGATGGCCTCATCGTCACTTGGACCAAAAATAGTACGCTTAAAAATTTCGCTCAAAAATATAAAATCTCGACCGAGTCTATTTTGCAAGCGAACAATCTAGGTCCGAACGATAAAATCGCGCTCGCTGAAAAAATAGTCTTACCGGGAGCGCGACCAATTTCTGCTCCGCCGATTAAAAATATTGCTAGAGCCAAAACAACTACGAGTGGTGCTAGCCGCGCCCGCACTGGCGGCGCCAACGCTTTGAAATGGCCAACTAGCGTTAACCGTATTACCACTTACTTTAGTTTGCGTCACCCCGGGATTGATATTGCCGGCCCCATGAGTTCGCCTATTTACGCGGCCGAAGATGGTACGATCGCCACTTCGCGCAATGGTTGGAATGGCGGTTATGGTAATTATATTATTATCAATCACGGCAACGGCAAAGAAACTTTGTATGGACACCTCTCTCGTCGCCTAGTCCAAGTTGGTGAAGAAGTCGAGCGTGGTCAAGTCATTGGCTATATGGGTTCAAGTGGCCGCTCCACTGGTCCGCATGTACACTTTGAAGTTCGTATCTTTAAACGGCAAACCAACCCTTTTAGCAGTCTCTAAATTTATGACCACGGTTGAAAGTCCGCGTGACCATAAATAATTACTGAAACAACCTTAACCAATTATTTCATCAGTTGGCGCTGTTTCTTCCACGCCATTTTCAATCGTGGCTTTTATTTTAATACCTTCCCGTATTTTGGCCGACAACCGTTTAGTCACTTCTTCTAGTGCTTTGTCCATATTAATAGTTTCTTGAATGCCATTTTCCATATCGCGTAAAATTAAAGTCCGATCAATCAACTCTTTTTGACCCAAAATAATAGTATAATAAACGCCTAATTTTGAAGCGTATTCCAATTGCTGTTTTAAACCATCTTTAGATAATCTTTCAACAATCGGCACATTGGCCGCGCGCAATTGCTGAATAATTTTGATGGCCATTTTTCTCGCTTCATCGCCCAATTGTGCGAAATAAATTTGTGGCACATTGAACTGCGCAACCTTAATTTGTAAATCTTTTAAACTATTAACGACTCGCTCCAAGCCAATGGCCAAACCCAAAGCTGGTACTTCCCGACCAGAAAATTCTTTCAATAAAGTATCATAGCGACCGCCACCGCCTAAAGCGATTTTCTCTTCCGATTTTTTTTCAACCGCTGGCGCGCCTGCGACTACTTCTTCCGTCGCGACTGGCGCCACTTCTGGCTGATCCAAAAAAATTTCAAATACTGTTTTCGTATAATAATCTAGCCCTCGCACCAAGTAAGGATTCAAACGATAAGGCACGCCCGCGGCATCCGCGTATTCTAAAACTTGGGTAAAATGTTTTTTGGATTCTTCATCTAAAACATCGACCAATTGCGGCGCTTCGGCCATCAGTTCTTGGCACACGGGATTTTTACAATCTAACAACCGCAAAGGATTTTTAATGTAGCGAATTTTACAATCCTCGCATAAATGTTTTTTCTTGGCTCGATAATATTTAAGCAAAACACCGCGATAAGTTTTCCGAGTTTGTGGCAGGCCTAAAGAATTAATTTCAAAAATTACCGGTAAATTTAATTCTTGAAAAAAGAAATACGCCGCCGCCAAGAGGTCAGCGTCCAGCACGGGATGGCCATCGCCTAAAATTTCTAAACCCAATTGGTGAAACTGACGGTAGCGACCGGCTTGCGGACGTTCGTGGCGGAAAAAAGGACCTGAATACCACAACTTGACCGGTTGCGGATATGACACCATGCCATGCTGTAAATAAGCGCGCGCCACCGGAGCTGTGCCCTCTGGTCGTAAAGATAATTTTACGCCCGACGGTTCAGCAAAGGAAAACATTTCTTTTTGAACAATTTCAGAAGCGGCGCCAACCGCGCGCGCAAATAAACCAGTTTCTTCCAAAATTGGAGTTTCTATAAAAGTATAGCCATACCGGTCAGCTATTTTTTGCGAAGCCTCACGAATGGCTCGCCAATATTTTTCATCTTCGGGCAAAAGGTCATGCATACCCCGAACTAATGAAGGTATCTTGTGGCTCAACTTTGGCAAAGGTTTTGGCGCTGGTGTATTGCGTGCGTTTTTTTTAAACATGCCCATAGAAAAATATAAAAGTGTAAGTTATGAATTCTGAATTATGAGTTATCTTAAAAAACTATTTCAGGGTGGGGCTAGTATGTTCAATTAAACCAAAGCGGTTAAGCGGCCAACCCCTGAACCAAGTCCGACCAATAATAAATTTTTTCTTAACCGGACCAAATTCCCGCGAATCTTTTGACCACATCCGGTTATCGCCTAAAACAAAATATTCATCTTCCGCCAAATTATAAGTGACCGTTCCAACTGTCACTAAATCAGCGGACAAATAACTGCTTTCCTCTAATTTTTTTTCTGCTTCTTTGTTTTTGACAAAAACCGCGCCCTCTTTAACCGTCACTGTTTCACCTGGTAGACCAATCACCCTCTTAATAAAAAATTGGCTAGGGTCAGCCGGATATCTGAAAACAACGCTCTCCCCACGCGCCGGTGGCGTAAAACGATAAGAAATTTCGTCGATCACTAAATATTCCCGATCGTAAAAATTTGGTTCCATTGAAGCGCCTCGGACATAAAAAGGTTGGATTAAAAAAAATCTAACTGGTAAAATAATCGCCAAGGCAATAATTAATGCGCGCACTGTTTCACCAATAGTCTTGCGCCAAGACGGCGCACCTGAAGAAAAAGAAGATGGGGGCATAATTTTAGAAATTATAAATTTTAAATTATGAATTATAAATTAAACGAGGTAATTTTTTTAAAGCTACATTCTACATCCTAACTAACTTGCTAGTCATGCTAGGCTTGCTAACTGGTGGACGATGCAGGATGCTCAAACCAATTTGCCTGACGGCAAATTCTGAAACCCCTCGGTTTCAGTACTTCCGCCACGGGAAACCTTGGTTTCCCATCGCCCTTCCTTGGTTCGAGTCTGGTGGGCATTGCTGGACTCGAACCAGCGACCTTTGCGATGTGAACGCAACGCTCTAACCAGCTGAGCTAAATGCCCCAACGAAAATCTGACCCAAATCGCCTTTAAAAATGAACAATGTGGCTAGTCTAACACAAAAATGGACTTGATTCAAGGGGAATAATCTGCTACCTTTATTAAACTTAAAATAATTATAATGGAAACTGATAATAATTTTTTACTGTCGCCATTTAATAATGCTCCCCGTCACCACTGGTGGCGGGTTGCCGCTGTTTTAGGCGGCGGCCTTCTGCTGATTTTTATTATTTGGAAAACTTTTAATCCCGCGCTTGATGCCACCGGCCGACCTCAAGGACTTTTTGGTTCACTCGTTTCCGTTTTTCAAAAAACTTTAGCCCAAGATTTAATTGGTGAAAATGACGATCGTATTAATTTTTTGCTTTTAGGTATTGGCGGAGCTGGCCATGAAGGTCCCAACTTAACCGACACTATTTTATTGGCCTCGCTCCGCCCGTCCGACGGCAAAGTGGCGGTTATGTCTATCCCCAGAGATTTGGGCGCGGACATTCCCGGCCTCGGTTTTCGCAAAATCAACGAAGCTTACGCTTACGGCATTTTGAATAAAGAAACGGAAGGCGGTTTGAATTTGGTTAAACAGACAGTTGAAAATATTACTGGTTTGGTCATTCCTTATGTCGCGGTTGTAGATTTTGAAGGCTTCCGTCAATTTATTGATTCAGTTGGCGGCATTGATATCACAATTCTAAATAGTTTTGTGGACAACAACTACCCCACTAAAAACTTTGGTATCAAAACCATTGCCTTTACCGCTGGATTACAACATTTAGACGGCGAACGCGCGCTAGAATTTGCTCGTTCTCGCCACGGTTGCTGTAATGAAGGTTCGGATTTTGCTCGCAGTAAACGGCAAAAATTAATTTTGGAAGCGCTAGAAAATAATGACAAAGTTAATGACTATATGAGTCCCCGAAAAATTTTAAATCTGTATGATCTCTTTAAACAATACGTGGCAACTACTTTAACTATTCCTGAATTGGCGCGGCTGCCCAAACTTTTAGATGGCGTTAAACCCGAAAATATTGTTCTCTGGCAACTAGACGATGGTCCCGACGGCCTTTTAATAAATGCCACCATCAACGAGGGCTTTTTCTTGCAACCCATCACCGGCACTTGGGACCAAGTGACACGACGCGCCAAAAATATGTTGGACTTAACTCCACCCAAACCCTTGGCTCAAAAATTAAAAATCGGCATTTATAACGCCACCAAACGGGAGGGCTGGGCACAAACCGTGGCCAATATTTTTGACCGTAATATTTTTTCTATTCAAGTTATTACCAACTATAAAGAATTAAAACTCACGAGTTTTGTCGAAACTTATAATGACAAAGACGGACCCGATTTAGACAAAATTATCTCGAAATTAAAAATAAAAAAAATAACGGGCGATCCTGCCACTCATCCGGAACTGGACGCTTCGCTCATTTTGGGCGACGACAGTCTGACCGCTTCGTCATTTAAATGACGAAGCGGAATTATAAATTTTAAATTATAAATTATAAAAAACCCCGAAAACTTTTTCAAAGTGCCCAAAGAGTTAAGGATCAATGTGACCGCATGTTTTAATTTCAGTATACAATTTTTAAACGACCGTTCAAAAATTGTATATCGATTTTAGCGAGAATAAAAAAAACCGCCGTGAAATTGCAGGCGGTTTCGAGGTTAGAAAAAATAAATAATTGCTATTTTTGTTGCGTGCTGTCTTTTGTTAGAATGCTATCAATTGGACATAACTTATAAACACGAGTGTCATATTTTTTTGAGTATTTGAATTCTTCCTCCCACTGTTGGGCCATTTTCTCCATAATTTCCCGCTCTTCTGGTGCTAAGTATCTTGCCATTGGAACGCCCTTAGCCACTTGGGACAGCAAGTTATTGTATTCTTTTTTTGTAAGAACAACATGATTTTCTTCCAGAGGTTCGAGGTCAGATATTGGAGCACAATCTTCGTGGGCGCCTTTGAATGACTGAAAATCTTTTTTTGTTTGAGCAAGTTGCGTTTGTAAAGAATCTTTGGACTCTTTCATAGCATTGTATTCTCCAATTTCTATTCGATAACCAATGATTAAGACTATTGCTAGCAACATTAGTAATACAACAGGAATTTTCATTATTTCCTCCAAGTTAGAATTAAACAGTGAATTATGAATGTGAGTTTTATTGACTTTAGGTTAGCGATAAAGAGGAAAAATGTCAACCCCCCTTTTTATTGGCTTTTTTTGATAATTTTGCTAAGGTAAAGTTATGAATGAATTACCCAAAGTCGTTTTAATCGGTCGCAGCAATGTCGGTAAAAGCACGCTTTTTAACCGCTTGGTCGGTAAAAAAATGGCTTTGACTAGTTCCATCGCTGGCACCACTCGCGACACCACTCAAGGCCTCGTTCAATGGCGCGACTCCGAATTTATTCTAATCGATACGGGCGGGCTCGATATTCCTGACACCGACGATATTTCCAAAGGCATTATTCGTCGAGCCAAAGAAGCGGTTCAGGGCGCTGATGCCTGTATTTTTGTTTTGGATACCACGGTTGGTATAATTGAAAGTGAGCGCGCTTTTGCTAAATTTTTAAATGCTTGGAAAAAACCAGTCCTCGTCGCCGCCAATAAATGCGACCGACCATCTTTATTTAGAAAAGTAAAAACTTTTGAACAATTGGGTTTTGGCGAAGCTTTTGCTTGTAGCGCTAAAAATGGTTCTGGCACTGGGGATTTGTTGGATCAACTTTTAGAAAAATTACCCGCCAATCCCCAACTACCAACAAACGACCAACAACAAACTACTACCAGCTACAAGCTACCAGCTACCAGCTCGCTCCTGACGATTGCGTTGATCGGCAAACCCAATGCCGGCAAATCGTCTTTAATGAACGCGCTGGCCGGTTTTGAACGCTCGCTCGTTAGCGCCACCCCGCACACCACCCGAGATATTCAAAAAGAAACCCTGACCTTTGAGGGCCAAACTATTACTTTTTTAGACACGGCTGGTTTGCGTCGCCAAAAACAAGCGCGCACTGACTTGGAAGCGGGCGCTTTTTTACAACTCACGGCCGAACTGAATAATATTGATATCGCTTGGCTCTTAATTGAAAGTTATGAAAATATTACCGACCAAGACCAACGGCTGTTGCATTTTTTGGAAGAGGCGGGACTTTCAGTTTTGTTAATTTTTACCAAAAGCGATTTAATGCCACCCGACCATGTCCCCCTACCCGAACGAGAAAAATATTTACGCCGTTTTTTACCCCACGCCGATTTTCTGCCAGCTCTTTTTATGAGCACGCAAAAAAAATTTGACCCAAGGCCAGCCCTAACTCTTTCCTTTAAAATGAAACAAGCACGCCAAACAAAATTCCCTGAAGAGCTTTTAGAACAAAGTCTACGGCTACTCCAACAAACCGCTAAAAAAACCGCGCGTAAACCGCACCCCATGGCTTATCCTTTAAAACTTAAACAAACTCAAACTAGTCCGCCCCGACTGGCGCTGACCATTTTAGGGCAATATCCTTACCCCTCTGCTATGTTAACCATGCTTGAAAAAAAACTACGTTCTCATATAGATTTAGTGGGCACGCCTATACGATTCCAAATTATTCGCCAACTTGGTAAGAAATGATTTAGAAATTATAGATTATCTCTTCTCTCGCTTCTCGCATCTCTTCTCTCTCATCTCGCATCTCTTCTCTCTCATCTCGCTTCTCTTCTCTCTTTTCTCGCATCTATAACTATGAAGTATTTGTTAGCTGGTCTCGGCAATCCCGGACCAAAATATAAAAACACCCGCCACAATGCCGGCGCCGAGGCCGTGCGTTCTCTGCTTTTGACTTGGCAAGAAAAAAAAGATTACTTAGTCGCCACGGAAAATTTTGGACAAAGTGAAATTATTTTTGTCTTGCCGACCACTTTTATGAATGAAAGCGGTTTGGCCATAAAAAAGGCCCTGAATGATTTTAATCTCAAGCCAGAACATCTAATAGTTGTTCACGATGACGCTGATTTGTCTTTAGGTCAAACAAAATTATCTTTTAGTTCAGGTTCAGCCGGCCATCGCGGTGTTGATTCTATTATTGAACATGTAGGCACCAAAGATTTTTGGCGCCTCCGTTATGGTTTGGGTCGGCCCGAAGGGCTTTTAGACCTTACAGAATTTGTTTTAGAAAGTTGGCTCGAAAACGAAAAAGAACCACTCCAACAATTTAACAAAAATTTAAAATCAGAAATTGAAAATCTTGAAAAAACTGGACACTTTTTTGACCACCAGCTTACTTAATTGTTAAAATAAAGCCATGGATAAGGATTTACTACTACTCTCGTATTGTCCCTCACTTCGAGAAAGCTGGCTGTTTAAATTAACTGAAGCGGGCTTAACAATTGAAGAGGTTGTTCATATGACATCCGACCAAGCGCGCGCTTGGGGACTAACGAGCGAAATGTATTCAAAATTTAATCAAGAACGAAATGATTTTAATCTGGATAAAGCTCAAACTGAACTAAAAAAACTTGGTTTAAATTTTATTACGGGCGAAGACACTTGTTGGCCAACTTCATTAAATAATTTAAACCCGGCTCCTTTGTGGCTTTTTGTCCGTGGAAATTTAGAAGCACTTCAAGCCGAAAATATAATCGGTTTTGTCGGTACCAGAAAACTTTCGCCTTACGGACAATTAGTTTCAAAAAATGTGGCCAATTGGCTGACTAAGGGTGGCGCTACTTTAGTTTCTGGACTCGCTTTTGGCGCCGACGCGATTGCCCACCAAGCGGCGGTCGCGTCTCATCTTCCCACTATTGCTATTTTGGCCTCCAGCGCGGATGAAGCTAGTTTATATCCACAAAGTCATGTGCCACTCGCTAGAAAAATTATTGAAAATAATGGCGCTCTTGTTTCTGAATGGCCACCATATTTTCACCCGCAACAATATCACTTTCCTTATCGCAACCGCTTGATTGCCGGCTTGTCCAAAGCACTCGTTATAACGGAGGCGCCGATTAAATCTGGTACGCTTCATACTGCCAAATGGGCACTGGAGCTAGGCCTGCCCATTGGCGCCGTGCCGGGCGATATTAACCGAGAAAGCTCAAGTGGCACTAATTATTTAATTAGCGCTGGCGCGACCGCTCTCTGTAATAAAGAAGATGTTTTGCAATTCGCTGGTTTGGAAATGCCCAATGAGACTGACCAATTATCACTTGATAATGAAGACCTCTCTGATTTGGCAAAAAAAATATGGCATAATTTAACCGAACCAAAAAATTTTGATCAATTAACTACTGACCTTGGCTTACCCTCCGCGGAAATTTTAGGCGCCTTAACCGAGCTGGAAATTAACGACAAAATAAGCCGCTTATCAACTAATGATTTCTCCCGAAAATTTTAAATTTTAAAAAAATTTTTTAGATACGACTTGACATAACCAGTATAAGCCAGATAGATTATTGTTTATGGCTATATTAATTATCGTCGAGTCCCCGACCAAGGCAAAAACTATTTCTCGATTTTTAGGGAAAAATTATAAAGTCCTGTCTTCGGCTGGCCACCTACGCGATTTACCCAAAAGTAAAATCGGACTCGATGTTGCGCACGACTTCGCGCCACAATATGTCATTGCTAAAGACAAGAAAAACTTAGCCGACGACTTAAAGGCCGCCGCCAAAAAAGCCAAAACTATTTATCTGGCGACTGATGAAGACCGCGAAGGTGAAGCTATTGCTTGGCATTTAACCCAAATTTTAGATTTGCCTGAAAAAGAAGTCGAGCGACTTGTTTTTCACGAAATTACCGAAAAAGCCATTCTGGAGGCGATTCAACATCCACGACATTTAGATTTGAATTTAGTTGACGCCCAGCAAGCTAGACGCTTTTTAGACCGCTTGGTCGGCTACGAGCTGTCGCCTTTACTCTGGAAAAAAATTGCCTATGGACTTTCGGCTGGTCGCGTCCAATCCGTCGCGTTGCGGCTGATAGTTGAGTGCGAAGACGAAATTAGAAAATTTATTACAACACCTTATAGCACAATTGAAGGCGATTTTACTTTTAAAAACGGACTCATTCACGGCAAACTGTATCAATATGAAAATAAAACGGTGGAGCAATTTACTTTTAGCGACCAAATGGCGACTGAAAAAATTGCCGCCACCTTAAATCAAGATATTTTTACTATTAGTGATAAAAAAACCAAAGAGGTTAAAAAAAATCCTTTACCGCCTTTTACCACTTCCACCTTACAACAAGAGGCCAGTAAAAAATTGGGCTTTTCCCCCAAACAAACTATGATGCTGGCGCAAAAACTTTATGAAGGCATTGATCTCGGGGGCGGCCCAGTCGGTTTAATTACTTATATGAGAACCGACAGCTTAAATTTATCCCTGGACTTTTTATCGGCGGCCCAAAGTTATCTTAAAAAACATTTTGGCAACGAGTACGCGCTGACCAAACCACGCTTTTTCAAAACTAAAAGCAAAGGCGCTCAAGAAGCGCATGAGGCCATTCGCCCCACCGATGTCGAACTGTCGCCAGAGGATGTCGCTTCTCATTTAAGGTTGCTCGATAAAAAATTATTTACTCTTTATCGGCTTATTTATAATCGCGCGCTCGCCAGCCAAATGCCTGAAGCGCGCTTAGAACAAACCAGTTTGGATATCGCCGGTAAAAAGTCCTCAACAATTTTTAGAGCCACCGGTTCGCGTTTACTTTTCCCGGGTTTCCTTAAACTTTGGCAAATAAATGAAGACGAGGCAGAAGAAAATGAACGCCGTTTGCCGGAAGTGGCCATAAATGAAAAGGCCCAAACCCAAACTATCAAGGCGCTGGCCCATACCACCGAACCACCAGCGCGTTTTACCGAAGCCAATTTAATCAAAACTTTGGAAGAATATGGTATTGGCCGCCCGTCTACTTACGCGCCAACTTTGGCCACGCTGTTAGACAGAAAATATGTCACCCGAGAAAATAAAAAACTGACCCCGACCGATATGGGTGAAGTGGTGACAAATTTTTTAAAAGAACACTTTAAAGATATCGTGGATTTTGATTTCACGGCCAAAATGGAGGAACAACTGGACGAAATTGCCGAGGGCAAAGCTGAACTTTTGCCAGTGCTGAAAAATTTTTATGGCCCTTTTCATAAAAATATTGAAACCAAAACCAAAGAAGTTAACCGTTCTGATTTTGACCAAGCTTCCGACGAACTGTGCCCCAAATGTGGTAGCCCTATGATTATAAAAATTGGTCGTTTTGGTAAATTTTTAGCTTGCTCAAAATATCCCGACTGTAAAACCACCAAACCTTTAGCTGGCAGTGAAGAAGCCGCCGAAAATTTAGGCGCTTGCCCTGACTGTGGTGGCAACCTTGTGCCTAAGCGTGGTCGCTTCGGCGCTTTTATCGCGTGTTCCAATTACCCCACTTGCAAATACACGCAAAAAAATGAAAAACCAACTGGCGTTCATTGCCCTAAATGCGAGACGGGCGATATTGTTATTAAAAAATCCAAGCGCGGCAAAATTTTCTATGCCTGCAACAAATATCCGGCCTGTGATTTTTCACTTTGGTACAAGCCAACCGGTGACAAATGCGCGCTTTGCCAAAGTCTGCTCATAGAAAAAGGCAAGCACATTCTCTGCAGTAATAGCGAGTGCGTCAAAAGCAAGCTTGACTCTTGAAAAAAAACTAAAAAACTGATAACTTGTAGCCAGACGGCTTACGAATTTTTTTAGGTTTATGGTGACTGTAGAACAAATAATTTCAACCATCCGTCAAAAAAAATTACAACCAGACCGAGAACTATTATCTCGCGCTTATGACTTTATGGTCAAAGCTCACGAGGGTCAAATTCGCGCCGACAAGATTACGCCTTATGCCGAACATCCCGCCATGGTGGCTTTAACTTTGGCTGAAATGGGGCTGGACAGCATAACCATTGCCGCTGGCCTTTTGCACGATGTGCCAGAAGATACGGCTAGGACGATCGATGATATTTACGATACTTTCGGACAAGAAATTGCTCAACTTGTTTCTGGCATTACAAAATTTAGCCAAATTCGTTACCAAGGTTTTGACCGCTACATTGAATCCTTGCGTAAAATGTTTTTGGCCGCTTCTCAAGATATCCGCTCTATTTTAATAAAACTCGCGGATCGCAAACACAATTTAGAAACCTTAAAAAATTTACCTGAATACAAAAGAGAACGGATTGCTAAAGAAACTTTAGAAATTTACGTGCCGGTGGCGGCGCGATTAGGCCTCAACAACCTGAAAACTACTTTGGAAGATTTGGCCTTCCCTTATATTTACCCGCGCGAGGCGCAAGAACTTATTCCCAAAATTATTGAACGTTTAGAAAATAAAAAAGAATACTTGGAAAAAATAAATCATTTAATTCAAATTGAGCTTAAAAAACAAAATATAAAATTTTTATCCGTGGCCGGACGCGCCAAAGGACTCTACAGTATTTACCGCAAACTTCAGCTTAAAAAATCATCGCTCGAAAATTTATATGACATTATCGCGATGCGTATTGTTGTCCCCCACGCTCACGACTGCTATAAAGTGCTCTCGATTATTCAAAATCTCTGGACGCCACTACCAGAAAGATACAAAGACTACATTGCGCACGCCAAAGTTAATGGCTATCAATCGCTTCATACGACCGTTATTTGCGAAGATGAAGAAATTGTCGAATGGCAAATCCGCACCGAACAAATGCATCGCGTGGCCGAACTGGGCGTGACCACCCACTGGCGTTATAAAGAAGGCCAACTAAATCCCAACCGTTTACCAACCGGCACCAACCGTTGGCTGGATGAACTCTTGCTTTTAGACCAAAGCACGGAAAATCAAAACGATTATCTGTCTCGCCTTAAAGAAGAAATTATGACTAATCGCATTTTTATTTTTACGCCAGCGGGCGATATCTTAGATTTGCCGACCGGTGCCACGGCCGTGGATTTTGCCTATCATATCCATACTGACATCGGCAATCATTGCGCTGGTTGCCGCATCAACGGAAAAATGTCTTCTCTCGAAACTATTTTGCAAAATAATGACACTATTGAAATTATTTATGATAAAAATCGCTTGGGCCCCAACCGTGATTGGCTCAATTTTGCCAAAACTCGCCACGCCCGCGAACAAATCCGCCGCGCCCTTAGCTAGCTGATAGCTTATAGTGGCATAATAGCAAATATGTAATGTTGGAAAGTGGGTTTCGTGCCATAATTTATTAGTTAATTCTAACGCCAGCACTCTGACATTAAAGCCATGACCTTAATGTATAGCAAAGTGTTATCATAATTATATAATGTGACCCCTGGCTTTTCAAGCCAAGGGTCAAAGAGACAAAGTCTCAAAGAATCAAAGTTTTTTAAGCCTAAGATCCAAAACACGTCAGTTGCAGGCAAGGACAGTAAAGCCACCGGGCCAACTGCCAAGCTCATAGCAATCGCAGCGCCACCCGCCATAGCCAGCATCCCAGTCCACACACGCGACGCGAACCACGCCGTCAGCGCACATGAAATACCCAATTAATGTCGCATATTCATTAGTGAGAAGCTGTCCTCCCCCTCCATTCGGCTGCTTGCTCGTGAGATTGTCTATCGTTAATAGAATCTGTTCACGAGTTAGAAGCTTATTTGGCTTTATCTCCAATTCCGAAATGATGTCATTATCAGGCGTAACCGTCTTTAGACTGTGCTTTGAAAATGACATTTCAGGAATATTGGTGAATGGTTGAGTGGGGTTCAGCACATACTCTTCAAAATTCTCGCTCATCCATATTCCTTTGCGTCGGAATTCCTTTTGAGGATCAAACTCCTCAGTTAAAGCCGGGACTATGATATTATCGTCTTCCAACCTTAGGTGTGCGGTCTTGATTGACCGTCTTGCCACTACAGATGATGCCACTATGGATGTCTTGACCGTCCGAAGCCTCGTTATTAGATAAGTAATTCCGATGCCAAGAACCAATCCTATTATGATTCCAAGAATAAACATATTGCCTCCTTTGTGAGTATTTATTGTTGTGCAAATAACTTGTTTTATTACTATAACTATAGCACATTGACAAAAATTTGTCAAGCCTCCTAAGTTTTTCTCAAAATTTAGGCGGCCAATAGATAAAATGCCCAATAAATATAAGGGTTTTTGAATCCCTACCCGCCCTCCCCCTTGGTCAAGGGGGAGGATTAAGGAGGGGGTTAAAATAACTCTCTCCTACTCCACTTTTTAACTCCTCAAACTTTTTATCCCATAGGATAAAAAGTTTGAGAACTAACTCCACACGCGCCTCTCCACCCCACCTTTCGGCCCCAAGGGGCCGAAAAATAAAAATATCTTTTTCTTAATTTTTTAATCTAATTTCTTTAACCAACTCTAAGCCCTTCTGCCAAACAATTAAATCTTTGAACGATTCCAAATACATATGGCTCAACCTAAAAGCTACAAGCTAACAGCTATAAGCTAGCTTTAAGTTTTTCTGCTAATTCGCGATATTGGATATCATCATGACACTGAAAAGAAATTGTAATCGATTTATCGCGACCCCGTTTAACATCGGCTTTAACTCCAAATTTTTCTTCCAAAGCCCGAACATTTATCACATCTTCTGGCTGTAAACTTAGGGGCTTACGACTTTTTAAGCCATGCGAATTACCCAAGCGACTTGTTTGGACCGCTTGTTTAACTTCTTCAAAATTTATTTCTTGATTCAAAAATTTATCAAGCAAAGCAAGCATGGTGGTCTCATCACCCGCGCTCATAAAAGTTAACATTTGTCCTTCCGACACTTTCCCCGCCCGTAAAGCTTCTTTGGCTTTTAACGGCAATTTTAAAAGACGCAAAGTGTTGTTGAAACCACTTCGAGAAATTCCTAGCTTATGAGCAATCTCTTCATAGGACAAACCTAAAGTTTCCACCAATTTCTGATAGGCCTCGGCTTTTTCCATCACACTTAAATTTTCCCTTTGAATATTTTCCACCAGCGACAAAACTAAACGCTGTTCGGGTTCGGCCTCTTTCATTAAAACCGGTACTTCTTGGAGCCCCAACATCTGACAAGCCCGAAAACGTCTCTCACCCGCGAGCAAGATATAACTCGAGCCATCTTTAATCACGACCAAGGGTTGAAGCAAGCCGTGCTGTTGAATGGATGAAGCCAATTGAGCCAAAGCTTCTGGGTCAAAATCTCGCCTTGGCTGAAGCGGATTAAGTTTAATCTGGGTCAAAGGTAAAAATAACAATTGGCCATCTTCTAAACCATGCTTTAAATCATTGGTTAAAGTCGGCGCGCTCACTGGCGCTTCCAGAGCAATCGGAATTTTTTGACTATTATCTTTTTGAGAACCGCCCAAAAGAGCGTCCAAACCTCGACCAAGTGGAGCAGACATAGTTGATTAGCTGATAGCTTTTAGCTTATAGCTGTTAGCTATTAAAAAATTTAAGAATAAATATATTTTAATCTTAAAAAGAAACATTTTAAAGTTGAAAACTGTTTCTTCTCCTCCCCATTTTCAAGGGGGAGGTAGGGTAGGGGTTAAATTTATTCATTCATCACCGCACTTTTTAAACCGTGAAGTGCTGGAGCATATTTTGTTCCGGAGTTTTATTTAAAAGCTCGTCTATTTCTCGCGCTAATTCTTGATAAGCCCGCGCGCCGGAAGAAGTTGGTTCATATAAAGACACGGGCTGACCATACGAAGGCGCTTCCGCCAATTTCACATTGCGCGGAATAACAGTTTCAAAAACATAGTGTGGAAAATTTTCTTTCATCTGTTGCCCAACGGCTTCCGATAATTTATTACGACGATCGTACATTGTTAAAACCGCGCCGTATATTTCCAAAGCGTCATGCAAATGTTCTTTAACTAAAGACAAAGTATGTAAAAGTTGCGACAACCCTTCCAAGGCGTAATATTCCGCCTGCACCGGAATAATGACGCCGTCTGAAGCAGCCAATGCGTTAATCGTTAAGAGGCCCAAGGCCGGCGGACAATCTATTAAAATATAATCGTAATTATCTCTGACTAAAGCTAATTTTTCTTTTAAGCGGTATTCCCGAGAGGCGACATTAACCAATTCCACCGAAGCGCCGGCCAAATTTGGCTGACCCGCTAAAATATGTAGCGCTGGCTTTTCCAGTATTTTTAAATGAAGTGAAATTGGGTCAGGTAAAACCAAAACTTCATAAGTGCCACTCGGGGCTTCCCGTAAGCCCAAACCAGAAGAGGCATTGCCTTGCGGGTCAATGTCTATTACTAAAACTTTTTTATTCATCGAGGCCCAAGCATCAGCCACATTGACCACGGTCGTGGTTTTACCCACCCCACCTTTTTGATTCGCAAACGCGATTACTTTAGCCATATCAGGTAGTAGAAGTTTTGCCGTTGAGGCTAGTTATTAAAAAATCCATATTGCTATTTATGTAGTCTAAATCAAATTATGAAAATATTGCTAATTAACTCAACGAAATTCCATAAATATGGATTGCAAAACTTTCACTACCTGACATAAATTGATTATTTTATAACTTTATAATGCAATTGAACTGTATTTGCGTTCAATTTATTTACTTCCATCAATTCTAACTCACATTCAAAATCAACTTCAGAAAAAACTTTAATGCCTTTGCCAAACAACAACGGCTCAATATCGAAATAAATTTCATCAATCAATTTTTCTTTTAGAAATGAGCTGTTAAGCGCCCCACCCCCAGCCAAAAAAGCTTCTTTAAAACCTTTTTGGTCAAGTGTTGAAAGAATTTCCCATGGCAACTGGCTTGTGACTAAAACAGACTCTCCCCAAATATTAGCAATTTTATCATGTGACATCACTAAATTGAGTGCCTCGGGAAAAGGAAAATACCCCTGTCGCAAGGCCTCCAAAAAAGTATTCTTGCCCATAATAATATTGCCACACTTTTTACTACATTCAAAAAAACCTTTGATGTCATCTTCTGAAGTCCATTCGGAATTCCCATCTTCTTTAGCAATATAACCGTTGGGCGTAACGCCCATATAAAGAATCGTTTTCATGTATAAATAATAGCTTTTTTGAAAGCAGTTGGCTATAAAATAAAATCACAAAAGGCGGTCGCAGAGCGACCGCCTTCCATTCTCCTAATAAGCTAAAAAGCTACAAGCTAAGAAGCTTATTTATTACCTTCTGCCAAAAAATCCCCGCTTTTGACCACCACCATGGCCACCTCGGTCAGAACCACCGCCCCTACGATCATGACCGCCTGAAAAACCATTGCCGTTAGAACGGCCGCCACCATTAAAACCCGTTTGCTCAATTTGCGCGCGGCGATTATTTAAATCGTTTAATTGTTCCTCGCTCCATAAAGGCGATAAATTCAAACGGCCTTGGTCGTCAATTTCATCCACCTTCACTTTAATTTTATCGCCCATTTTAACGACATCTTCCACTCGGCCAATTCTAAATGGCGCCAATTTGGAAATATGAATCAGGCCATCTTGCTTGGGCAATAACTCCACAAAACAACCAAAACTTTCCACGCGGACGACTGTGCCTAAAAATTCTTCACCCGCTTCAATCTCGTGCGTAATTTGTTTTATCCAATCCAATGCTTTATCCATGCCTTCACCCGATGGGCTAGTCACAAAAACCGTACCGTCTTGCTCAATATCAATCTGCACACCAGTTTTGTCGATAATTTCATTAATCATTTTTCCACCCGGCCCGATTAAGTCACGAATTTTATCAACCGGAATATGAAGCGTTTCAATCCGTGGCGCGTACTGGGACATTTCTTGGCGCGGGCTCGCGATCGCCTTACTCATCACTTCTAAAATCTGACCGCGCGCTTTTTTAGCCCGCACCAAAGCTTCTTCGACCACTTCTAAATCCAGCCCGCCGAGCTTGATATCAACTTGCAGGGCCGTCAGACCTTTATCGGTGCCAGCGACTTTAAAATCCATATCACCACCGTGGTCTTCCAAACCCTGAATGTCTGTTAAAACCACCCGCCGTTTAGGATTTTCAGGGTCAGACAAAAGCCCCATCGCAATACCCGCGACTGGTGCTACAATCGGCACGCCCGCGTCCATTAAAGCCAAGCTTGAACCGCAAGTTGAGGCCTGTGAAGACGAACCATTGGAAGCCATCACTTCTGACACCACGCGAATCGTATATGGGAAAATAGCTTTGTCTGGCAAAACTGGCATCAAGGCCTTTTCCGCCAACGCGCCATGGCCAATTTCCCGTCTAGACGGACTACGCATAGGTTTAACTTCACCCACTGAATAACCCGGAAAATTATAATGATGCATATACCGCTTTTTTTCTTCAACTTCCATACCATCCACAGTTTGTTCCGCGCCGGGACTGCCTAAAGTGACGACCGACAAGACCTGCGTTTCGCCGCGCTGAAACAAACCCGAACCATGCGTACGTGGCAACAAGCCAACTTGGGCTTCTAACGCCCGAATTTCATCAATCCCGCGGCCATCCACCCGTGTACCGGTTTCTAAAACATGTTTGCGCGCGCCATTGTCTAGCAATTTTTCAAACATAGAAACGCCCTTGGCGCGCTTTTCTTTATCCACCTCGTTGTCGGCTTTTAACATCTCGTCCAATTCTTTCTCCAAGGCCACTTTTCTGTCTGAAAAATCTTTCTTGTTTTTTAGACCAGAAAAAATATCTTTTAGTTTGGGCTCCAGCCAGGCATTTATTTTGGTTTCCAATTTTTCTAAAATTTCCTTGTCTTCTGGGCTTAGTATAAGTTCCGCGCGCTTAGGCGCGCCGGCGTCTTTTATAATTTCTTCACAAAATTTAATTAAAGTTTTTACGTGTTTATGACCAAAAACTATGGCTTCATAAATTTCACTTTCCGGCACTTGGCTAGCCCCACCTTCCAACATCACAATTTGTGAATCAGTCGCGGCCACAAAAACATCTAGATCGCTTTTTATTCTAGCTTCATAAGTTGGATTCAATACCCATTCACCACCCACTCGGCCTACCCGTACACCGGCCAATGGCCCTTGCCACGGAATCGGCGATACCTGCAAAGCTAAAGACGCGGCCAAAAGTCCCCACAAGTCTGGATCATTTTCCTGATCCCAAGACAGCACGGTGCAGACCACTTGCGTGTCTCTTCGTTCGTTCTCGCCAAATAGAGGCCGAATTGAACGGTCAATCACGCGCGCCGTTAAAATAGCTTCATCTGAAGCGCGCCCTTCGCGCTTAATAAAACGACTACCTTTAATTTTGCCGGCCGCGTATAATCTCTCTTCATAATCCACTGTCAACGGAAAGAAATCTGTCCCTTCGCGGGGCGAGGGTGCTTGCACCACGGTTGCCAAAACTACGGTCTCACCATACGAAACTGTCACCGAACCATGTGCCTGCGGCGCGAAGCCACCCACGGAAACCTTTAGAGTTCGTCCGCCCAAGTCCAAAGAAAAATCTTTTGTCTTCATAAAATAATAATTGTTTTTAACGCCGCCTTAACATGCGGGTTTTTTTAAAAAGAAAATTAGCATCAAGTGATAAATCCATATAAGCATCGGCCGCTTCCACTAAATTTTTGCTGGCCGTGCCGCCAAAAGCCATCACCTCCACCAAGCAACCTTTGGCAAAACGTAAATATTCTATCAACGGCACAAAATCGCCATCGCCAGATAAAATGACCACCACGTCCACTTTTTCCGCCATGGCAATCGCGTCCACCGCCAGTCCCACGTCCCAATCCGCTTTTTTTGAACCGTCAGCAAAAATTTGGAGGTCTTTGCTGTGAACTTCCCAGCCCGATTTGTCGAGGGCTGAAAAAAAAGTGGCTTCTTCGGTCAAAGCGCTTTTAACCACATAAGCCAGAGCTCGCGCCAATTGACGACCAGCTACGGCCGCCTCCAAGAGAGCTTTAAAATTAACCGTCGCCCCATGCAAATGTTTGGCCGAATGGTAGAGGTTTTGCGCATCTGCTAAAACGACCACTCGTTGCGAGGGGTGCCTAAAACTAACAAAATTTTTATTCATACCCTGTATATCATCAGCCCGAAACAAAAAATTCTCTCTGTTTCTGACTTGCTAAGGAAATTATAATTATAGATTAACATAAATTAGAAAACTAAGCAGTTTTTGTTTAGGAAATAAAGAATGTCAGAAACATGGGGCGATGCCTGCCATGTAGTGAGGCGAATGAAATGAGCATCTACTACTGTGGTATTACGGGGCATACTGTTTATTTAATTTATAATTTAAAATTTAAAATTTTTAATTCGGATTATAACGATAACTAGGCCTCGTCTTCCTCTGGCGATTCATGACCCTGGTCATCCAAAGTTCCACCAATCGATAACTTCATAATCGGCACATGTATCTTAATTTTAAGCTTGGTCGATAGATTCACAAAGCTCTCGTGATTTTCTTTGGATAAATACAACAACAAGCGGCGACGTTGGCCGACTTTGCGCAACAAACCACGACGAGAAGAATGATCTTGTTTGTGCGTCTGCAAATGCTCTGTTAATTTTTTAATCTCTTCCGTTAAAATTGCTACCTGGACTTCCGTTGAACCAGTATCAGCTTCATGGGTTTTGAACTTACCGATAATTTTATCCTTGGCTTGTTTATCTAACATAAAAAAATTTCCTCTCCCCCGAACAAAGCCGGAGCGCTAACCGAGTTAAGGTAAATCCCTAAAACCCAGATAACGTGACAATTAAAACTATTTTTAGGTTAGCAGAAAACAAAATTTTTAGCAAACAGACACTTTAATTTAAAATTTGAAATTTAAAATTTCTAATTCCAACAAAGTCGGTTGGGTCTTTACAAAACTCTCAAAATGTGCTATATTATAGATGTTAGCTGCTGCGGAAGCAGCTTTTATTTTTGAGACTTCTTAAATCATTGGTGTTTTAAGATGTACACAAAAATTATTCAGTTTAGACGATAAAATTGGTTCCTGCGTTGGGTTAAACCCAAGGCAGAATTTTTTTATAAAATATTATTCATTCTATTAACTTCAAACTTATACTTTATATGGCTCACAAATCTCATAGCTTAACAACCACTAAAGGCCCTGTGACCATCAACTGGGTTAAAACTCGTCGTTTTCTTTTTAGTCGGCCGCAAACAATTTTTAATTTAAAAAATTTTTCTTCCTTGGGCTTAATTTTTATTGCTTTTGGGTTAGTGATAATTTTTGCTTTGGCTCTTAAATACTTAGAAAATTCTCTGAACCGAATTTCTTGGTCGGTAATGACCGAGGCCTATGCCGCCGCGACTAACAATGACTTGCGCGCGGAATTTATAGGTACAGAATTAATCCGCTTTCCGATTGTTGTCGCTCCGGCCGAAATTATTAAAACCCAACTGACTTTTAAAAATACAGGAACCGCCACCTGGCAAAACTCTAAAAATCCTAAAGAGACCGGTCTAATTTTAACTTCCACATCCAATAATGCTTTTCACCCAAGTTGGCTCAACAAAAATATTGTCGCCAAAATTAATAACCCGATCAAAAAGGGTGAGAGTGTCTCTGTGCCGGTCACTTTTTACGCCCCGGTTTTGCCTGGTAGCTATACTTATACTTTTGAACTAAAACGGAATAATTTAAATATCCCTGGCAGTCTTGCCAAATTAGAGATAAAAATTTCAAACAATCCCGCGGAACGAACTGTCCCCAGTGCTACTCCTTTGCCAGTCGCGCTTGACCCAGTTAATCAAGGCACGGCTTTAGCCCCAACTAGCCAGAATCCTTTTACCATCACGAACGCTTCCGTCGCTTGGATCGGTACCGAACCAAAAATCCGAATTGGCTTAACGACGGCTTCGCCCCATACTATTACAGCCGACACCACATTTTTTATAACCGACCAAGCCAATCTGCCTTTATATACCTTTGGCGCTGGCACTTTGGTCATCATTAACTACAATGGCGGTAATTATAAGGTGACAACCCCTGGTCAAGAAATTATTTTAACTACCCCTGTAAGATTTGAAGCTTCTGGTGGCATTTTACAAATCCCATCACACACTAGAGCCAGAAGCAATAATTTAATTTACAATGTTTATCGTGGCGCTCTGGAAATACGCTATATCCCAGAATCTGGTAACTTGTGGGCGATTAACGAATTACCACTAGAGCAATATTTAGCCGGCGTCAGAGAAACCAGCAACACTAGCCAAACAGAATATTTAAAAACTATGACCGTGGCGGCCAGAAGCTACGCCCTTTATCACTTATTAAGAAACAAAAAATATGCCCTCGGTAAATTTCATTTGACTTCAACCGACGCGGACCAAGTTTATAAAGGTTATTTATCGGAATTGGAAATGCCAAATTTAGTTTCAGCCACCTCAATCACTTATGGGCAGGTCGTCACTTATGATAACCGAGTTGCTGTGACGCCATATTTTTCTCGCGGTAATGGACAAACTAAAGCTCATCCGACATTATCGTATGTTCAAGCCGTAACGACGCCGGCCACGGCTGGTTCCGCTCGTTGGGGGCATGGTTATGGCATTGACGCGACTGACGCCATTACCCGCGCAAAAAATGGCGCACCTTATTACGACATTATTCGCTACTACTTTCAAGGCATTAATTTGGAAAGAGTCTATTAAAATAATTTAAAAGTAAAAGCCGACCATTACTTGGTCGGCTTTTCAATTCAAATCCCCTTTTAATTTAACGTCTTGGAATAGTGTTTCTTTCACCATTTTTGCTCTTGGCTCGTTATCTTTTTTCAAAAAATCAAACCAAAAACTCACTGCTTCTGAAGATTTTTCCGCCAACACATGAAAAATCTTGACGATCTCTTCATCAGCAACACTTAAATTTAGCAGAGTCTGTTCCAACGCGTGTTTAAAGGTTCCGTCGTAGCCCCAACCACAAATACTTTCTTTATAGTATTGGCGATTAATTCCTTTAAACACCATGGCCTCGAACGAAATTAAACTCTCAATGTCTTTTATTGGCCGGCCCGACTGATAAACATAAATCACCAACAGCCAAAACTTTATCTCCATTTGCTCTACATCTCGAGTCTCGCAGGCCTGATAGAAATTTTCCAATGCCAAACATATTTCATTGTTAATATTTATCACTTTTTCTCCTTACTATATAAATGAACATTTTGGAACATCATAACTTCTTTAATAAAAAATGTCAAAATATGCCAATTGAATAAAACATTAGGCAAATTCTAATCTATTTTTCAAATCTAACAATTTTGACTTGTAATAACTTATATTAGCTTCAGTTATATTGCCAACAAAATGATTATCTAGGGCTTTTAATGCCTCATCAATAAATATTTTTAATACTTCCTGTGGTTTGTGTTTTAAATTTTCGAGTTTTAAATGTCCCGTTCTTTTAACATTAGTTACAGCCTCTTCAATATCGCTATACCAATTTTGTTTGTCGTTTTCTTGTAAAACTGGACTAAACACTAACCCAAATTCATTAATCTGATTTGATTGTGATTTATCTTTTTTCTGTACTCGCGACGCTATTTTTTGCCATTTTTTTTCGATAGTTTCATAAGATAAAGAAGCTGTTAAATCAATTAAAATTCGAAAACCTAAATCTCTTTTTTGCGCATCTTCAAAGGTCAAAGTTAAATCCACTCCTTCAAAAAAATCATCACGACCGGTTGAAAGATTCAACTTCCAATTTAAGATCTTTATTTCCTGAAGCGCTTGCTTTAAATTTAATTCCACCAATAATTCTAGAAAATGATTATAGCCATCTATTTTTTCCAGTTTATCTTTCGGTTCAATAATTTCCCGTGCAATTTTGCTTATAGCTGTTGCAATAAAATCCTGGTCAATTTTAAATTCTCCTATATCAGACAACTTTGATAAAAAATAATTATTATAAAGATAATTATGCAACCTCATTTCTTCTTTCTTTAAATCTAAAAATTCTCCTAATTTTAAACTATGTGCCACCCTTTTTTCTTCATATGCTCCCTGAAATTTATAGTATTTTATGGCAAATGTTTTTAGTGCTAACGACTCTTTTTCAAAACTACTATCCAGATCTAAAATTTTAGCTATTTTACTTGTCTGTTCTAGTTCTCTTTCGCCTCGATCTTGTTTATAACTATTATCTCTGGTTAAAATATTGGTTTCAAAATTCATATAAATACCCTAGACTGGCGACACTAATTTACGCAAGTTTTCAATCGCCTCGAGTTCTGCCCCGGCACGAATTCTTTTTCCAGGTTCAATTTTTATCTTTGATTTAATCGCTTCTTCTATTTTTTGTAAAAAATATTTTGCAATATTGAGTCTATTATGGCGATACGAGAGCTTACTCCAATCGGGCGTACCCGTTTCTTTAATACTTTGAATAATGTCCTTGCATTCCTGATACCACTCCTCACGCGAACCCATAATAGACCCATTAATTATTGAAACCACTGTAAAAATATTATGTTTTTCATTTTCCCGTTCTTCTTGAGCCCGCTTTTTCTCCTGAATTTTATAAGATTTAGCCAAAGTTAAATCAGCAAGCACTGTAAAATTTTGAAGTCGCGTCCCCCGATATGTAAATTCCAAATCCGTGCCTCCCTTCTGAAAATCTTCGTCAGCGTCGGTTAAAGCAATGACCCACTCATTATCAACTTTCACTCTTTTTAATTCGTGGGCAATCGCCTGTTGCACAATAATTTCAAGAAAATGGTTATAGCCATTATTTCTTTCTTTTTCAGTCGGCGCTTCAATGGCTTGAATGGCATCTTTTAAAAATTTTTGACGCAATTTTGTGGCGCCTAGACCTTTGGCGACAATTAAAGTTTCATTCAAAAAAAATCTTAACCGCATAAACCCTCTCTGACTGTCTAAATATTCTGCTAAATTATATTCTTTGTCAGGGTTTCTTTGTTTTTGACTAACATCGCGCGCCAAACTTTTATTCTCTAAATTAAAATATTTTAAAGCCCTGTGCTGAAAATCTGAACCAGTGCCAATAAATGAAGCGTTGTCCGTACGCAAAAATACCGGTAACCTACTTTCAAATTCTCGTTGCAAAAGCTCCTCTTTATTCAAATTATCTTCTGGCCTTTTTTCACTTGTCATTTCAAGAATTTCATTCATAATGATATTTTATAAAGTAGATTCTACTGGAGCGGGCCGCTTCGCCTTCAGGCGAGCGAGCCTCGCTTTTTCGCCAAAAAGCGGAAAAGCGGGTAACCCGCACAAATTTCAAACCAGCAAAGTTTTTTCTAATCTCTTTTTAACAAAATTTCTACCCCAACCAGATTTTAAAAACTTCTCGCGCTTAAGAGCATCCTCCTTTGCCAGACATGCTTCATAGTATAGCAACTTAAATGGTCGTCTGCTTTGTGTAGAAAAAACTTTGCCAGATTGATGCTTAGAAAATCTTTCGCTAAGGTTATTAGTAAATCCAGTATACAATTCGCTATCCTGTAAGCTTTTTAATATATAAACATAGAACATATGGTTTGAAATTTGGAGCGGGTAAGGAGAATCGAACTCCTGGCATCAGCTTGGAAAGCTGAGGTATTACCATTATACGATACCCGCAGACTTCCTTTATTCATTTCAGCCACATTCGGGGATGCGAGACTCGAACTCGCGACCTCCTCTGGTTATTTCAGTCGCATTCGGGGATGCGAGACTCGAACTCGCGACCTCCTGCTCCCAAAGCAGGCGCGCTAGCCAACTGCGCCAATCCCCGAATCCGACTGAAATTTAAAACCCAAAGGTCGCCAAAGCAGGCGCGCTACCTGTCCGCCAAAACTTTAGTGTCGGCGGAGCCAACTGCGCCAATCCCCGAATCCGACTGAAATTTAAAACCCAAAGGTCGCCAAAGCAGGCGCGCTACCTGTCCGCCAAAACTTTCTTGACCCCCATAGCTTTAGCGAAGGAGGTAGTGTCGGCGGAGCCAACTGCGCCACGCCCCGATAACTTTGGCATAATAGCAATCTAAAATCAAAAAATAAAGCCCTCGTGCGAGGGCTCTCTGATATAAATACTTTCTAAACTGTTCTAGCAAGACGGCGAAATAAATTTTCTGGCCAAATAATTTGATGCAAATAACACCAAACCACAACCAGACCAATAATTTCCACCAACACTTTGCCAAATGATAATCCCTTCTGCCACGGTCGTGCTGGACAGATAGTCACACGTAGAAGATCTGGCATTAAGTTGTCCCAAATATATTGGCATCTTGGAACATGATAACCGGAAGTAATATAAATAATCTCCTTTGCGGCTACCAATTTGTCACCAAAATGATTCTTGAGGATCTCAACATTTTCAATGGTCGTACGACTCTTATCCTCGACCTCAATATGATTGGGGGGAATTACACTATTTTCAATAATATAGCTTCTCATAGCGTGAGATACCGCCACGCCTTGCTGATATTTTTTAAAAACGCCACCAGTAATAATAACTAAATTACCTGGTCGATAAAATTCCATCAACGCTTGGCACCGATCAATAGCATCGCTGGTTAAAATTTCACCACGATTGCCATTGCCATGAACAATTAATACTCTGCCACTAATCCACATTTTTTCTCCTTTGGATTGTAAATTTTTTTCTTGTTAATTAATAATATAATAACAATTAACTCTTATTTTGTCAAGTCTCTATCTGATAAAACTTTTTGTTCAGATACTAAAAAATTTAAGAGTAAAAATATGGTCGTGGTCATTAAAGCCGAGACTAAACAATAAATACACCAAGCTTCAATGACAAAAATCTGTAAATAAATAAAATATAAAGTAAAAATAAAACCGCCTAAAACTAATGACCATAATTTTTTTAACCAACTATTTTTGCCGCGCCACACCATAAGCGCCATAACAAAAACCGCTAAATAATAAAGAGTACCGACTAAAGATAGCGGTAGGCCTAAAACGACCGCGTAAGAGCTTTTCAAAACCACGCCACAACCACTCAAAATGGTGCAAGGCACCACGGCATTATTATAATGCTGAATGGTTAAATAAACCGCATCAATCAAACCCAAAATTGAGGCGACCAAAATTATTATCAAAAAAACTTTTTTCATACTATTTAATTAAAATTATTTCTAATTCGTGGATTCCCGCCTGCGCGGGAATGACAAGAAGTTAATTTAAAATTCAAAATTTATAATTTAAAATTCCGCATTAGCG
>Ga0209514_10002245_pt1 | contig 30444 bp, 35 predicted proteins | sample Subgrocontami58m_FD_187452 | JGI IMG/M metagenome (GOLD analysis project Ga0209514, IMG submission 187452) | Subsurface groundwater microbial communities from S. Glens Falls, New York, USA - GMW37 contaminated, 5.8 m (SPAdes) (version 3) | ecosystem: Environmental > Aquatic > Deep subsurface >...
TTGCAAAAGGGCGAGCAGCTCGAAGCGCGCATTCGCGCACAACTGTCCGACATCGGCAGGAATCGCCCCCTGGTGCGTTCGTTCTTCCGGCATCCGGATGTAGCCTATATTACTGACCTGTGAGTAAAGTCGTTCTTCTCTGCCGGGATTAGCTTCTTGACCGCAACAACAAAGCGCTCCTGGAGCATATGAAGGAGGAGGGTATCAATTGACCTCGCACAATCCTACCCGCTTAAGGGACACCGTCTACGTGGTCGGCGCCGGATTCTCTGCGGGCTTCGGCTATCCACTCACGAAGAGCCTGCTTATAGATGTCTGGGACCTGTTGCAGAAGGCCCCCCGAAACCAGTTATCAAGAATCATCGAGTTTCATCATCCGGCATTCAATCCCAAACGCAAAACAAGCTTCCCGGATATCGAGCAGTTGCTGACCGAGGTCAACATACTCTTCGACTAGCCGAGTCCAGATCCGGTGCGCGGTGTGGCGCTGCTTCTTGGGGGTCTCCTGATCCGCGCGGAGCCAGCCCTCGATGATGGCGGCGACCGAGTCCATCACCCGGGAGGCCGGGTCGTGTCGCCGTCGGTACTTCGGCTCCCAGCCAGCTAGTACCTTACGGATCGTCTTGCGCGTATGGCCCGTCTCCCGGGCGATCCGACGAATACTCTTCTGATACACCCGAGCGGCCGTCCTGATGAGCTCGTACTGATCCATCCCTCACACTCCTCTCCCTCCCTGTCTCCGGTGTGGTCTGGCTCGAACACACGAGAAACAGCGAGCGTATCAGGGTGGGTCCTTTTTGCTCGATCATTGCCGTGTTAGGTGGGTCCCTTTTACTTTAGCGAAATCAGTTGTGAGCCTACTGGGGGCATTTCATAAAGAATGGGCTAGGCGAAACCGCCTAGCCCAGTAAATTGAGAGGTTGCGGGGGCAGGATTTGAACCTGCGACCTTTGGGTTATGAGCCCAACGAGCTACCAGACTGCTCCACCCCGCGAAGACATCTTAGGCAAGGTGGGCAGCAGTGTCAAGCCTTTTCTCGGCGCTTGCGGTGACCAACAAGCCACAGGCGGCCGAGATGTCCGTGCCGCGGCTCTCGCGGATGGTGGTCAGGAGGCCGGCTGCCTTCAGGATGCGTTGGAAGGCCTCAACGCGCTCCCGCGAAGGTCGGTGAAACGGGATGGCAGGGGCCTCATTTAAGGCCAGGAGGTTGATCTTGCACCGAAGGCCGCGCAGCAGCTTCACCAGCTCACGGGCGTCCTCCGGTCGGTCGTTCACCCCATCGATGAGCACATACTCAAAGGTGAGACGGCGGCGAGACGGAAGCGGATACGCCCTGAGCGTCGCCATCAACACCTTGAGCGGGTAGCGGCGGTTGATCGGGACCAGACGGTCGCGAAGCTCATCGGTGGCCGCGTGGAGCGACACGGCCAGGTTCACCGGAAGTCCACTTTGGCCGAGTCGTACGATCTCCGGGACCAGGCCGACAGTGGAGAGGGCGATCCGACGCGGAGGGTACGCAAGGCCCAGGGGGTGCGCCAGGATCGTGAGCGCCTTCACGGTGGCGTCGTAGTTGTGGAGCGGTTCCCCCATCCCCATCAACACGAGATTGCCGATTCGCTCTCCTGGCTGAAGATCTCGCTGGAGCGCGAGTACCTGATCGACGATCTCAGCCGCCTGCAAGTGCCGGACAAAACCCATTGTCCCAGTCAGGCAAAAGGCGCAGGCCAGGGCACACCCTACCTGGCTGGAGAGACACGCAGTCATCCGCCCCTCATCAGGGATCAGTACCGTCTCGATCTGTCGCCCGTCCGCGCAGCCAAACAGGTATTTCCGCGTACCATCCTGGGACACCTCTCTGCCGAGAGGCGCGAGGGTGCCAATGCTCGCCAGCTCGGCCAGCCTCGCGCGTAACGCGATCGGCAGATCGGTCATCTCCGCGAAGGTAGTTGCGCCGCGTCCATAGATCCAGTGGAAGAGCTGGCGGCCACGGTAGACCGGCTCGCCGTGGTCGGTAGCAAAGCACTCCATCTCGTCAAGGCTCAGCCCTTTGAGGTCAATTTTATTGGGCACTTTTTCACTCAATGGATAGGAAAGAGGTGCGTTGAGGTTATTGGCTAAGCTGTTTGATCTGACGCATCGCCTCGGCCGCCATCTCGCTCGTCTGGCTCAGTTCCACCACCTTCTGAAAAGCCTGCCGGGCCCGGTCTTTCTCACCAGCCGACAGATGGGCAAAGCCCAGACTCTGATATGCAGTGGCGAGATCTGGCGCCTGTTTTATGGCCAGTGTCAGTTCGGCGATCGCCAGCTCCAACCGTCCTTGCGCCAGGTAGACGTGCCCCAGCCGATTATGGGCCTCGGCGAAATCGGGGGCTACGTCCAGTGCACGCTTGAACTCCACAATCGCGTCGGCAGCCCGACCCTGGATGACGTAGATATTCCCCAGATTCAGGTGCGCCTGCTCGGGGGACAGGTAGGCGGGGTTTGAAAGGGCCTGCCTGAAGGCCTTGATGGCCTGGTCATACCCGGCCCGCTGGACATAAGCCGAACCGAGATTATTGTAGGCATCGGAGAATTTCGGATCGAGCTCGACAGCCCGTTGCAAAGAGGCAATGGCCAGATCGGTCCGATGCTCGACCAGATAGGCGAGTCCTAAGGCGTTGTGATAGGCCGGATTGTCTGAGGCGTTGTCAATCGCCTGACTGAACTCTGCGATGGCCTGCTTGGCGTCACCACTGGCCAGGCGCGCGATGCCAATATTATAATGACTGTCAGCCTTTTCCCGCTCCGCCGCGATCTGCTCGGTCGCGCAGGCAGCGAGAAAACAGCCCAGCAGAACGATGGCGGCCAGGCCACGCATCATCCCGCTCTCCTGATCTGATACCGCCTCACCATCGCATCGTGTTCCCGCAGCGTATTCGAGAAGGCATGCGTCCTGTCATTCTTCGACACGAAGTACAGATATCGGGAGGAGGCGGGATACAGGGCGGCCATGATAGAGGCACGTCCAGGGCTTGCGATCGGACCGGGCGGCAGACCCCGGTGAAGATACGTGTTATACGGGGAGGGCGCCCGCAGGTTCGCTCTAGTGAGCTTACCGCTAAACCGCGAGAGGCTGTAGAGCACCGTAGGATCGGATTGCAGCGGCATCCTCAGTCGTAGCCTATTATGGAACACCGCTGAGATGAGCGGCCGTTCTTCTTCCGCCATCGCTTCCCGTTCGATCAGGGAAGCGATGGTCACCACCTCCGCAACTGACATCTTCATCTCCGTGGCGCGCGCCCGTTCCGCAGGACCGAATACCTCAGAAAACCGCTGAACCATTCGCCCGATAATCGCCTCCTCGCTCAGCCCCTTGACGAGGCGATAGGTATCGGGGAACAGATACCCTTCGAGCGACTCACCATCCACTCTGTACTGCGCCAGTACTCGACGGTCCCGCAGGAGACCCATAAACCGATCCTGGTCGATCAGCCCCTTTTCTTGAAGGAGCTCGGCAATCTGCCGGGCGGCGAATCCCTCTGGGATCGTCAATGGATGGACGAGCCCTTTCCCCTGCTCGAGCCGGCGGACAACCTCAAGCAGGTTGAGGCCGGCGGCAAACTCATATTCTCCGGCAAGCAGGCGCCGTTGCGTACCACGGGCGACAGCCACAGCCAGGAAGGCGGCACCACTGCGAATCACACGCGCCTCTTTCAACGTCCTCGCGATATCGAAGGCTCCCGTCTGTGGCCTGATGACAACGGCCCGTGTGACCTCACTCGTGGACGGTACCGGCCCGCCCAGGACATACCACAAGACACCCCCTCCCACCAGGAGACCGAGGCAGATGGCAAGAGCCCGCTGCGGCAGCGGAGGTGAGGAGAGTGTTGCACTCACGAGGAGTGCTCTTGCTGACGATGGTAACGATCAAGGAAACCCTGCAGGATAAGGACGGCGGCCACCTGATCGACGCGCTGCTTCCGTTTGGCTCGCGATAGATCGGCCTCGATCAGCAAGCGCTCGGCCGCCCTACTGGTCAGCCGCTCGTCCCACATCGTCACCTTTGCAGCCCCACCTTCTTCCAGCCGCCTGGCAAACGCCAGGGCCGCCTCGGCCGCAGGGCCGATGGAGCCGTTCATGTTCTTTGGCAGGCCGACGACCACCTCGATCACACCATGCTGGTCAATCAGCCCTTGAATGACGCTGAGGGCCTCCTGCTCTGAAGAGGGCTCGATCGATGGCAGGGGCTGGGCTGTGATCCCCAACTCATCACTTACGGCCACCCCGATCCGCCGCGTCCCAAAATCGATCCCCAAGTATCTCGTCACTGCTCGCTGACTCTCCCCTTGACCTCTCAGAAAAACCAGTCACAATAATCGGCATGCCGCAGACAGTAACCGGACGTCGGCTCGTTTCCCTCTACCGGCATCTCTTCCGGCATTTTGGACCACAGCGATGGTGGCCGGCCCGCTCTCGGTTTGAGGTCATCGTCGGAGCCATCCTAACCCAGAACACCGCCTGGGCCAACGTCGAGCGAGCCATCGCCGCGATGCGGGACGCACGACTGCTCAACCCCCGTGGGATCGATGCCGCCCCACAGGAGCAACTCGCCCAGCTCATCCGATCGTCAGGGTATTATAACATGAAGGCCAAACGCCTGAAACAGTTCACGCAGTTCTTGCAGGTGCGTTACAGCGGGAGCGTACAGCGGATGTGTCGAGCGGAGCTACAGAGATTGCGGCCAGAGCTGCTGGGCATTTCAGGGATTGGTGAGGAGACGGCCGACTCGATCCTGCTGTATGCGGGAGGCCGACCAATCTTTGTCGTTGACGCCTACACCCGTCGGGTGCTGGAGCGGCACGGACTGAGTGCGGCAAAAACCCCATACGGTGAGATCCAGCGCCTCTTCATGACACACCTGCCGGCTAACCCGACGCTCTTCAACGAGTATCACGCCCTGCTGGTGGCCGTCGGCAAGACCTACTGCCGGAAAACGCCGCACTGTGACAGTTGCCCCCTCCGTTACGATTTGCCGAAGGGATCACCGCTTTTGCCGTAGCCAAAGCAGGTTATAGCCTTCTATGAAGGCATTCACCGAGGCGACGATAATGTCGGGGGAGGTCCCGGTGGCGACTACCCGGTTGCCTTCGGCGTCCTTCATGACAATGGTGGTCTCGACTGAGGCAGCGGTCCCGGGCGAGTTGATCTGTACATTATAGTCGATCAGCTCAAAGAAGAGCTTACCGCTGGTCAAGGCGGCTTGTTTCAGAGCGTTGATCACTGCATCCACCGGCCCGACACCCACGGAGGTAGCCTCGACCTTCTCCCCATCGAACAGGACCCAAACGGCCGCCTCCGCCTGGCCGTGGAGCGACGTCGAGACCCTGAAATCCTCTACCGTGAGGACGAGCTTGTGGACTGAAAGCCCCTTAAGAACATTCTCCACGATATACTGAAGGTCCGCCTTGGTGATCGGCTTCCCCTTCTTCACAAACTCCTCGATCAAAGACCGCACCTTGCCCCCGTACTCCGCAGTGAGCTTCACCCCGAACTCCTGCCGCACCTTCGTGACGACCTCGGCCGCCGACGGGGCTTGCTCAAACAGGTTCTTATCGCCGTTCTTCGCCCCGGCGGCCCGGATCTCGTAGAGCCGCAGCTTCAGGAACTTCTCGACCTCCTGCATGGAGGGATCGATAGTGGCCGGGGACGGGAGAATTCGCAGTGCTGCCCTGGGATCCTTGAGCCCGTTGCCTGTCGCGAGACAGACCACTGCCTCGTCCGCCCTCACGCGTCCGCTGGTCAGCAGCAGCGCGAGCGCCCCGACCGGGAGCGCCCCGGACGGTTCTACGAAGATCGACTCCTGGCGCGCGAGCCGCTGCTGGGCCTCCAAGATCTCGGTATCGTTGAGCGACAGGGCGCATCCGCCCGATTCGCGGAGTGCCGCCAGTGCCTTCAGCCCGTCCAGTGGATCGCCTGCGATCAGCGCCGAGGCAACTGACTCCGGTTTTTTTACCGGCACAATGTCATCGCTTCCCTGATTAAACGCGGCCACGATCGGCTGACAGCCGACTGGCTGGACGCCGATCATCCGTGGCAGAGACGAGATCAAGCCCAGTTCATAAAACTCCTTGAACCCTTTCCAGAGGGCGGCGATGTTCGTGCCGCAACCCATGGGGACAATGACGACGCTGGGGGCCTGCCAGTCCAATTGCTCCACAATTTCGAACGCCTGCGACTTCTGGCCTTCGATGCGGAAGGCGTAATCGCCCGCCAGATAAAATCTATAGCGCTGGCTCATCTGCTCGGCGATGGAGGCCGCGTCGTTATACGTCCCTCGGATCTGGAGGACCCGGGCCCCATAGGAGAGGGCCTGGGCCATCTTTCCGATCGGGGTCCCCTCCGGCACCGCCACATAACACGGCAGCCCGGCGATCGAGGCGTAGGCAGCGACGGAACCGGCCATATTCCCGGTGGACGCCACGCAGATTGCCTTGGCGCCTTGCTCTTTGGCCTTGGTGATCTCCACGAGCGTTCCTCTATCTTTGAAGACACCGGTCGGATTCAACCCTTCGTTCTTAATGTAGAGCTGCTTGATCCCCAACTCTTCCGCCAGCCGATGGCACCGGTACAGCGGCGTCCCGCCCTCATCAAGAGAGACCACCAGATCGAGATTAAGAATGGGATAGAAATCGAGGTATTTGAGCGCCTTGATCGGAGAGGTCTTGAGCGAGTATCGATTCAGGCGAGCCCTGATATAGGTATAGTCATAGCGTACGCCGAGCGGCTTGCCGCAACTGACGCAACGCGTGCTGCTCTCCTGCTCGGTGCAGGTCTTACCGCACACGATGCAGTAGAGCTCGTAGAACCTGGCCTCCCTACGCCGTCCCCTAGCAGCCATCGATCCTCCTCGATCCTCAGTACAGACGCAAAACAGGCGCGATCTTATCGGGGGTTACCCGAAAGTGTCAAGAGTATTCCAGAAGCGAGAACCGTGGCATCACCTGTACCCGGCCTCTTCCAATTCATCTTCAGAGAGGCCGAAATGGTGACCGATCTCGTGCAACAGGGTCGTGCGGATCTGTTCTTGAATCTCTTGCTTGGTCCGGCAGCCTTCCTCAATCGATCGCTGGTACAGGGTGATCTTATCAGGTAAGACCATTCCGTAGGAGCTGCTCCGCTTGGTCAGCGGGATGCCGGAGTAGAGGCCGAAGAGGGTCTCTGTGGGATCGATTCCGGCCACCGCCAACTCCTCGTGCGTGGGCTGATCCTTCACCACGACCTCGACGTTCGTGAGGCGATCCATGACAAGCGGCGGAAGGGACGTGATCGCCTGAGAGACCAGTTGACGGAACTCCTGGCGGCTCAGGGCCATTCGTCGCTTCGCCGCGCTCATAATAGCCGATCCCTTCAGTGAAGCTGCTTACGACCGCCGGACAACAGTACTACCATAACGAGGCCTGCGACGAACCCTCCTATATGAGCGAACCAGGCGACGCCCCCCACCTGAACGCCCAGTGTTCCCACGCCGTTCAGTACCTGGACGATGATCCAGAACCCCAGGATAATCAACGCCGGGACTTCGACGAGCCGGTAGAAAAAACCGAGCGGTATAAGGGTGAGGACGCGGGCATGGGGAAAAAGGAAGAGATAGGCTCCCAGCACGCCGGAGATCGCTCCGCTGGCCCCGACCATTGGGATCTTTGAAACGGGATCAGTCCAGATTTGGGCAGCGGCAGCCGCCAGTCCAGAGAGCAGATAAAAGATCAGGAACTTGAGCCGTCCAATCCGATCTTCCACGTTATCGCCGAAGATCCAGAGGTAGAGCATGTTGCCGCCAAGGTGGAACAGGCCCCCATGTACGAACATTGAGGTGAAGACGGTGGCGTAGAGTGGAACGCGGTGCGGTACCAGTAGATCGCCACCGCTGATCTCCAGTGGGATGAGACCATACAGGTGGATAAACTGTACCGCCTCCTGCGGTGGCAGCATCAACTGGCTCACGTAGACAAGGATGTTAGCGGCGATGAGCCCAACCGTGACGACGGGGGTGCGAGAGGAGGGGATATTATCCCTGAGTGGGATCATACATGCTTACGCAAGCTGTCAGCCCTCAGCAGTCAGCTTTCAGCTATTGCTCGGCGCCTCCCTTTCCAGTCAACGGCACGAAGCGTACGGGTGCAATCGAGCGGACCATGAATTGCCCGCCACGCTTCTCTCCGAGGATCAGATCCTGCGTTTCCCTCGCAATCCCTATCGGGATCACCATTCGCCCTCCCTCGCGTAGCTGCTCGATCAGCGGGAGCGGGATCCGCGGAGCGCCGGCAGCGACCACGATTCCGTCAAAGGGAGCAATCTCGGGCCATCCCTCATATCCATCCCCATGTCGGACATGCACATTGCGGTATTCGAGAGCCTCCAGGTGGGCGCAGGCTCCTTCCGCGAGCGATGGGATGATCTCGACGGTATAGACCTCAGCCGCCAGTTCGGCCAGGATAGCGGCCTGATAGCCCGAACCAGTCCCAACCTCAAGGACCCGATGCGACGGTCGCACCCGGAGGAGCTGGATCATGAGCGCAACAATATAGGGCTGGGAAATAGTCTGTCCGGCACCGATAGAGAGAGGACGGTCTTCGTAGGCGAAACATTCCATGGCCGGCTCTATGAACAGGTGACGTGGGACCTTCCCCATCGCCGTGAGGACCCGCTCATCGACGATATCTCGGGCCCTGAGCTGCTGCTCTACCATCCGCCATCGCGCCGCCTCCGCGCTTTCATATTGGTCGGCCATTGCATCCCTCTGAAACGATCAGACTGAAGAGCTACGCAAGGGCGAAGCACCCATGCCGGGCTTCACGATTTCTCATCATGCGACTGCCAGGTAAAGAGGCGTAGGCCACGATGGGCAAAAAACAAAAGCCCCGATCTCCGGTGAAAGGTCAGGGCTTATCGATCCAACCGCAATCCATTTTCACGCGAAATATCCCACCCTTCTCGTGATGGTGAATTGCTCGGTAGCTGAGGGGATCTAATTCAAGTAATCTTTCAGATGCCTGGATTTGGCCATGACGCGCAATTTCTGCTTGGCACGCTCCTCGATCTGTCGGATCCGCTCCCGCGAGAGCGTGAGTCGCTTCCCAACCTCTTTGAGGGTCATCGCATCTTCTGTCCCCAACCCGAAGCGCAACTCCACAATGAGCCGCTCTCTGGAGGTGAGGCCGCTAAGCATCCGCTCCACCTCTTCACGGAACGACCTCCGGATCAGTTCGTAGTCAGCAGGAGGGAGCTGCTTCGATTCATATAACTCCCTTCCAATCCGTTGTTCAAGGCCGATCTCATCGCTGAAAAACGCCAGTTGGCCAGCCCGGTGCAATGCCCCCTCCAGGGCGCTCGCACTGAGGTCTAATTCCTTCGTCACCTCTGAGTCGGTAGGTTCAGCTTGCAACTGCTGGGAGAGATCGGCGCGGATGTCGTTCAGTTGCGATGCGAGGCGAGCCTTGCGGAGCGGAAGCCTCACAGCCCCTCCGCCTGCGGCCAAGGCCTGCATGATCGCTTGCCGGATCCACCAGACTGCATAGGTGATAAACTTAACGTTATACTCCGGAGAGTAGCGGCGCGCGGCTTCGAGCATGCCGATGTTGCCTTCGTTAATCAGGTCTGATAGCGACAGACCGTACCCGCGATAGCGGAGGGCTACCTTGACCACGAAACGGAGATTGGCCTCCACCAGTTGCTTCAAGGCTGCCTCATCCCCACGTTGAGCCGCCTTTCCCAGGAGAAGCTCCTCCTCTTTCTTCAGGAGTGGAACTTGAGCAATCCGCTTCAGATAGGCACCCAGCGCGTCGTCGGAGACCCATTTGTAAAAATCCGCGAATGACCTTTTCGCCACTGTGTCTCACCTGTGCGTTAAGTCGGTATTCATGTGCGTGATGAACAAGCCGGGCTACTATGTGGCTAGAGCCTAACACAGTGTTTTACGGATTGTCAAAGACAGGGGAGCGGCCGGAAGACCAGAACAACACCAGTAAGGAGGCGTTCGGGTAGGATCAAGTGGGGGATTCACCCCGATCGCCGGCATCCTTCCTACCGACCACGACCTCGGATCCTCGTCCTACGCCGAGGAGCCGGGACGCATCCCCCTGATTCACGAAGATCTCCAAATAGTCCGCGCTTCCAATGATGGCGCCAGGTGCGGCAGGGGCGATCTGACCGTAGTAGGCAACAACCGGAACCTCCTGGCCGGCAATACGAACGAAAAATGCCATAGGGAGATCCCTGGACGCTAAATGTTCCAGGTCGGTACGGGTAACGTTCGTCACCAGGTTACCGAACCGATCAACGTGGAGGATTTCCCCCTTGATTAACGAGGTTCCGGATAACGTCGCGCGGGGGAGCGCCAAACGGACATAGTCATCGATCGGTTCTCCAATCTCGGCAGGCTTGGCCCCGAGCGACAGGTGGCCTGCCACCGGCGCAAAGACGTCGCGGCCGTGAAAGGTGGCGCTGACCGGATGGAGGAAATACCGGGCAGCAGTGATGGCCCTGACGCCAGACGATCCGGCCTTCTCTGCGAGCGGGGCCAGGAGTCCGTTGTCCGGACCAATGAACAGATGGCCGTCGCAGGTAACCAGGATTGGGCGGCGAGGCCCGCCGACCCCTGGGTCAATTACCGCGACGTGGATCGTGCCTTGAGGGAAGTAGCGGTACGCAGTGATGAGAGCAAATGCCGCCTCGGAGGGCTCGTAGGCCTTGCCGCCATGGCACAGATCGACGAGTACCGCATGGGGGTTGATGCCAAGGATCACCCCTTTCATTATACCGACGAACGGGTCACTCAACCCGAAATCCGTCAGCAACGTGACGACCCGCCGCACCTGATCCCCCTTCTTACTCTCGGATCTTCATCAGGAGGCCGGTGGCCTCGGCAACGATCGTCCCGTCCTCCTGCTCGGCCCAGGCCTTCATGTTGACTGTCCTGGCGCCATGCTTCAGGATTTGCCCGTAGAAAATCAACCGCTCTCCGATAGCGGCTGGGCGCCGAAGCGTTATCTGGAGTTTGGTGGTCACGGCCATGATCTGCCGCAAGTAGGCGCAGTTGACCATCACCTCATCGAGAATAGTCGCAATAATACCCCCATGCAAGACGTCCTTCCAGCCCTGAAACTGCTTCGGTGGGGTAAACTCGGTCCGAATGCGATCATCACCGATCAGTTCGAATTCGAGGTGCAGCCCGGCTCCATTCTGCCTGCCGCAGACAAAACACATATGATCGTCTTCGTAATCCATAGGTTCTTCCTACGCTTTTCCGTTGACTTTTCAGCGTTGACCATCTACAAGTAGTGAGCGTAAGCAGCTTACGACATACCGTGCCGAAGTGGCGGAACTGGTAGACGCGCTGCGTTCAGGGCGCAGTGGGCGTATGCTCATCGGGGTTCGAGTCCCCGCTTCGGCACCACCAGACTTACGGAGTTGCAGACCTTAGATTAGCTGAGTTATTCGTCTTTTACTCCTTCTCTCCGCAACATATCGATCTCTCATGTCTGGCCGCCGAATTCTCCTTAACGTAGCCTTCCTGCACAGCTCTTCGCAAGAAGATTTTCAGAAGACTGAGCAAGCGAGGATCTGCCATGACCGACAAGCTGATCAGGTCCGATGAGGAATGGAAGCAGCAGCTCACGTCGGAGCAGTTTTACGTCTGTCGGCAGAAGGGGACTGAAAGACCGTTTTCGGGTGAATACTACGACTGCAAAGCAGACGGGATCTACCGTTGCGTCTGCTGCGGTAATGAATTGTTTGGCTCCGAGACGAAGTTCGACTCGGGGACCGGGTGGCCTAGCTTTTGGGCTCCTCTGGCTCCTGAGCAGATCGAGACCGCGGAGGAGACCGATCAGTTGATGCGGCGTACCGAGGTGCGGTGCAGCCGGTGCGACGCGCACCTGGGCCACGTCTTTGCTGACGGTCCGCCGCCGACACAGCTCCGTTACTGTATCAATTCAGTCGCGCTAACACTGGCAAAGAGTACAGGCCAGTAAACGAAGTTCACGCGGGACGCTCGGAGATATCTTGACTAGGGTCTGTCGCCTTCTCGTGGGCGCGCGATAAAGGCGGGCGACACCACCGTCCGTCCCGGTTCAAAGGGATAGCGTGGGCTCAAGATCGGTTTATAATCAGCCGGGATCGCGATCGGGAAGGTGACGAGTTCGTACGCTCCAGCGCCCATCCGCATCAAGCCGAGACCAAAACCAGCAAGGAAGCCGGCTGGGACCCCCAAAAGCGGACCCTGTTCTCGCGCCTCATAGCAGATCGTCTTCGGCCATTCGACAAGCAGCCCAAGGGTCAGATTGGCGACACCTCTCAGAGCCTTCTGGCCCGGCGAAGAGCTGGTCAGTTCCCCGGCAACGGCCTGGGTGGTGAGGGCCATCGACATCACAAGCGCAAGCAAAATACCCCGCAAGGTCATCTTCATTGGCGCCTCCAATAGGTTTGGGGAGCCGCTGTGCCGCCTCCGAAGCGCATTGCGCGGTACCCCATGAATTGATCGACGAGGGGAGGCAGACAAACTACCGCCTACCTCCGCTGTTCCGGTTCTCTCATAAGATGCTTGACCTGCTGAGGCGAAACATAGAATCTCCCGCCGCAGGTCTGGGTGGTCCCGGCCACCAACTCTTCCCGAATGATCTCGCTGGTCCCCATGGTCAGCCCATAGACCGTCCCGCCAAGCGCCACCGTCGCGACACACGTGATAAGCTTGAGCGGAATCGTGATCACGGTGGCAATCACGCTGACTGCCCCAGCGGACACATCCGCTCCCAGGCTGGTCTCCTCAGCCCTCGCCCAGGATGCCACTGTCATCTGCACCAAGAGGCATAGCGCGAGGAGCGCTATCAGTCGTCTGTTAAGCTTCATGCTATTACCCTCCTGACTCCAAGGCCATCTGAGGCCGACCTTTCCACCGCCCCGGAACACGCTTTTTCTTCATACCACACCTTGCGCTTCGAACTTTGAACCTCGCACTCCGCACCAGACATGGGCGCAGCAAGCCGCGCCCCTACATTTCATACCCCAAACCGGCGTTCGCGTTGCTGAAAGCTTCGAATGGCCCGAAAGAAGTCGATCTTTCTGAAAACCGGCCAGTAGGCGTCACAAAAGTAATATTCGCTGTACGCGCTCTGCCAGAGCAGGAACCCGCTCAGCCGAACTTCACCGCTGGTCCGGATGATGAGATCGGGATCTGGCAGGTCGTATGTATAGAGATACTTACCAATCTCGTCGATGGAAATATCATCGATGATCTTCTCCAGTGGGACACTTTTCGCTGATTTGTCCCTGAGCATGGCCGCGATGGCATCCGCGATCTCCTGTCTCCCGCCATATCCCACGGCGACATTCAGGAAAAAGGCGTCGTAGTCCCGCGTCGCCTCCTCTGCCTCGTGGATCGCCTTCACCGTGGACGGGGGGAGGAGCTCCATCTTGCCGATAGCCCTGATCCGCATCCGCTTCCGGTGCACCTTGGGATCCCTGGCAATGTCGCGCATCTTCTTCTCTATCAGCGCCAGGAGGTCGTCCACCTCCTCCTGGCTTCGGGATACGTTTTCAGTGGAAAAGATCCACACGGTGACCATCCTGATCTCAAGCTCTTCGCACCAGTTCAAGACCTCTTCCAGCTTCTCCGCTCCCATCCGGTGTCCTTCAAGGATGGTGGAATACCCGTACTCTCTGGCGTACCGCCGATTGCCATCAAGGATCAGACCGATGTGCCGGGGCAGCTCTCCGCCTCGAACTTCCTGAAACAGCCGTCCTTCGTACAGACGGTACAGTAGCTGTTTGAACACCCCGTATCGTTCCTTCCTCTTCATCAAGGGGCTTACAATTCCGATAAATTGAAGGGGGAGGGCGTGATCACGCTCAGCAAAAGCAGCAGCGATGCGAAGCCCACCAGCCTTCTGCGTTTATCCAGCGGAGTCACATCGTTTAGGGGGGGAGGATGTTTCAGGCCCAGGATCAGGGAGAGGGACGCCCAGAACAGCCACCCTGGCCAGTACAGGGTCCCCATGCCGACCAGTGCGAGCAGGGCGAAGATCGCCACCTTCCGGTGATGCTTACCTACCAGTGCATACGCGATGTGGCCACCATCCAGTTGACCGATTGGGAGCAGATTCAGCGCCGTCACGAGCAGACCGATCCAGCCGGCGAAAGCCACCGGGTGCAACAGCACGTCGCCTCCTTGGGGTATCGGTCCCAGCGTCAACCACTGCAGAAGCGAAAACATGAGCGGCGTCCCTAGAGCGATGCCAACATGTTCCGCCGAGCCTGTGAGTATCAGCTCCGACCAGTGTAGTCCCACGACGATGGCTGGGAGTGCCACGCAAAGCCCTGCAAGCGGTCCTGCGATTCCGACGTCGAAGAGCGCCCTGCGATCAGTAACCGGCGACTTCATCTTGATGAATGCCCCGAAGGTTCCGAGTCCAACCGGGGCAGGGATAAAATAGGGGAGCGTGACTGTGATGCCATACCGTCGAGCGGTAAAGTAGTGTCCGAACTCATGGACACCGAGGATTAAAAGGAGCGTGATTGCGAAGGGAAGTCCTTGCACCATCGACCAGGGATTCGCCAAGGGATGGGCACCGCGATTGGTGGCACCCACGAACACAGTGGTAACAAGGGTAGCCAACAGGAGCAGGATGTTCAGCCATGGGCCTGAACGAAACGGACGTTTTGAGGGCATCGCCCGGAGGATCGTCAGGTCCTCCTCGCTTCTGAGCAGCGGGTAATAGCCGTGGGGGGCAAGTCGCTTCGTCAGCTCAGCGACAGCCTTGCCGGGATCGACCAGTAAAATTCCTTTGAAACGGACCATCCCGTCAAGCAGGCGAGACTCTGTGACCGCAAAGACGCCCGCCATCTCCCGTTCAAGAAAAAAGAGGGCATCCTCTTCAGGGTTCAGCCAACTTGCCATATCTTGCTTATACCACGGACCCTGCGAGTCGTCAAAACCTTCTGTCGCCTCTCCGCGAGAGCCCGATTCCTCGTAACGGCGGGCACTTCGACGCGTATCCCGATGGTGAAGCTCATCGATCCCCAAGGCTTCCACGGCTTACATGATAGTAAAAGGCCGCTCGGATATTCAGTCGTTCGAAGTGCATCCGCTCAGGGAAGGGGCTGAAGGGGGTGGCTTGTCGGATTGCCCGAATCGCCTCGTTATCCAGCGGGGCGATACCGGAAGTCTGTGTGAGCTGTAAGTCGCTCAAGTGGCCATCGCGGGTGATCCCAAAGGTCACGACGAGATTCCCTGTCAGACCTCGCGCCGCCTGAGGGTAACCCCACACACTCTCGATTCGCCTTTTCACTCCAAGCAGATAGGGCGCAAATCGAGAATCCTGGCTGTCCAACGAGACAGTTGGCCCAGCAGGAGAACTGGCATCGCCTTCCCCTCCGGTATCAGCCTTCTGGTCGGGATATTGCTGGGCATCAAGGCTTTTCCAAAGCATGGCCAGTTGACCCCTGAGATCGGATGAGCGAGACGACCCATCGACACCCTCGCCCTCAAGCGGTTCTACGTGAGCCACCTTCGGGCTGGGGGTGGCGGCTAGCCCAGGCGCTGTCCGCAGCGGGGGCGGTACCCAAGGGGTGAGCGCGGCGCTACGAGCAGAAGGGGTGGCGGATCCCGCTATAGCCGACGACGCTGGTGGAGGAGTCAAGCTTGCTGTAGGGAGGGGAGCCGATTGTGGACGCGAGAAACGTGCACTATTCGGCGTTCTCTGCTGGGCTACCTTTTTCGAAGGCCGTTGTGCGCGCGCAGCGAACTTCTCGAGCATCCTACGGTCACGCGGGGGTGAGACCCGCGTTCGAACAGATCGATCGATAATCCGAACCTGGAGCGGCCGATCGGCAGGTAGTCGGGTAAACAACTGCATCGCGCTGAGCAGGCCGACAAAGAGCAGATGGGCTAGCAGCGAAAAGACGATAAAGTTGCGGATCTGCGGATGTTCAGCAGACATCATCCGCGACCCGGCATCTTGAATCTTGACTCTTAACACTAGGGATTACAATAGTCTGCAGTCACCAAATTTGTCAAGGATTGATCGTCTCTGGGGAGGCGTCTTTGCGGGCGGAGAACAGGTCGAGATTGTCTGGCAAGAGGGTCACCCAGGGAATACCGCGTCTGGGATGCTGCTCTACAAGCACGGACACGCCAAAGACCTCCTGGATCATATCCGGCTGGATGACCTCGTCCGGGGGGCCATCCGCCACGATGCGACCCGATGATAGAAGAACCAGACGGTCGAAATAGAGCGAAGACAGGTTCAGATCGTGCATGGATGAGACAACCGTCAGACCGTGCTTCACGTTGAGGTCCCTGATCAGCGAGAGGATCCGGAGCTGGTGACTGAGATCGAGGGAACGAGTCGGTTCGTCAAGAAGCAACAGGCGTGGCTGTTGTGCCAGCGCCATCGCCAGGATGACCCGCTGGCGTTCTCCCCCGGAGAGTTCGTTGTACGGACGGTCTGCGGAGGCCAGAAGATCGGTGGCGACCATCGCTGTCTGTACTGCCTCCAGATCGTCGCGAGCAGGACCACGGTAGCGATGCAGATACGGTGTCCGTCCCAGCATCACCACCTCCCTGGCCGTGAGGGCATACGGCAGCAATAGCTCCTGGGGAACCATGGCAATCGTCCGCGCCAGCTCTATCCGGCTCATTCTGCCCAAGGCGCTACCCTCGAAAGAGATGGCCCCCTCCCCTGGGTGTAACAGACCCAGCATCAACTTCAGGAGGGTTGACTTTCCCGCTCCATTCGGACCCAGGATTGCGACTCGTTCACCCCGCCCGATACACAGATCAATGCCTGTAAGCCCGAAGCCACTCGGATAGGTGAAATGCACGGCATCGAGACGGATCCCCGGTCTTATCGCCATCCGGACTCCCGCCCGTTGCGTCGAAGCAAGAAAAGGAAAAGGGGACCGCCAAGCAAAGCTGTGAAAATTCCTACAGGGAGTTCTACTGGAGCCAACATCGAGCGGGCCGCCGTATCCGCCAACACCAGAAGGGCCGCGCCGGCCAAGGCCGAAGCCGGAAGGAGCCGTCGGTGGTCCGGCCCGAGCAGGAGGCGCAGAATATGTGGAACGGCAAGCCCAAGAAATCCGATCAGGCCGCTGATGCTGACCGCGGCGCCTGTCAGCAGCGCCCCGAGCGCGATGATCCTTCTTGATTCCCAATCCATATCCACTCCCAAGGCTTGCGCCCCCTCTTCTCCTACAGCCAGGGCATTGAGCGGGACCGCACACCCACATGCCACGACAATCCCTACCACAATGAGCGGACCCACCGCCAACAGTTGTCCCGGGTCATTCACCGCGATCCCGCCCATAAGCCAGCTAAAGACTCGACGGAGCCGAAACTCGCTCCCCTCAAAAAGCAAGATACTTAAGGAGCCCAGATAGCCGAGGACGGCGTTGACAATCACACCGGCGAGCAGCAGGGTCACCGGCGAGCTGTGCCCATCCACCCGCGCAACCCGGTAGACCAGGAATACCGCCAGCAGGCCGCCCACGAAGGCTGAGAGCGCCACCGACCCAAAGCCGAGGACGGAGGCCGGCGGTAGGATAAGTATGGCCACCGTCGCCGCGAAGCCGGCGCCTGCCGACGTACCGATGATATACGGATCGGCAAGCGGGTTACGCAGTAATCCCTGGAACAGGACGCCGGCAGTCGCCAGGGCCGCGCCCACCAGAGCCGCGCCCAGGACTCTGGGCAGCCGAAGCTCCAGCAGAATCGTCTCGTCCGCCGGCTGCCAGGTCACCGGGCCAAGCGGAATGCCGGCCGACCGAAGAAGAATTTTTAGGACGATCAGAGGTGAGAACGCGACCGCACCCTGCATGATACCGATGAGCAACGCCACAAGGAGTAAGGCTGACAAGACAACATAGATTCGGGGTGCGACATTTCCCCACCCCCCCTTTATAAAAGAGGGGCACGGGGGGATTTGAGGTGCGGGGCGTAGGCCCTGTCTCATCGAAATCGGTCCGGGTGGAGCAGACCAGCCAACAGCTCGAGGCCCTCAACGATCCTGGGTCCAGGACGACTGATTGCGTTCGAATCGATCGCAGCAATCGCTCCCAGACGCACCGCCCGCAGGTGACTCCATCCTGAGCGGCTGGCTACCAACTCCGGGGTCTGCGGGTTGATCGGCGCGCTGGCATCGCTCAGGATGATCAGATCGGGGTCGGCTCTGATCAGTTCCTCCAGGCTGAACTGAGGCCAAGCCGTTCGAGAGCGCGCGGCGACGTTTGCCCCACCCGCGAGTTGAACGAGGACATCGATGAATGAACCAGAACCGGCCGTGAAAGGGCGGCTCGGGTCGCTACCGTCAAACTCGATGAAGACCTTAGGCCTGGGGGCGTCTCGCACCTTCGCCACGACGGCGGCTACACGCTGCCGCATGGCGCGAACCAGACCCTCGGCTCGTGCCTCGGCGTCCACGATCCGCCCGATCAGGAGGATGTTACGGTAGATGTCGTCGAGCGTCCGTGGCGCAAAGACCATCACCCTGATCCCGTGCCGTTCGAGGGGCAGAAGCGGTTCAACGCCCCCATGGGTCGAGAGAATCAGATCTGGACTGAAGCTCACGATCTGCTCCAGGCTGGGATTAAAAGGAGCAACCTGAGGCTTAGCCCTTGCGGCAGGCGGAAAGTCGCTCCATCGGTCCACGGCCACGATTCGGTCCTCAGCGCCCAGAGCGAACAGGATCTCGGTATTGCCAGGCGTCAAAGCTATGATCCGCTTGGGCGGCCCGTCAAGTGTGACGGACCGCCCGGCATCATCGACAACAGTGAGAAAAGCTGCGTCGGCAGCTCCCCACAACAACAGTACGATCCCGAACAGCAGGATTAACTGGCGTCTCATAGTGTACCCTTGAGACCAAACAGGGCCGTAATCCCAGGGGTCGAAAAGCCATACACCTGTTGGTAATCGTTATCGAAGAGGTTTTGAATCTTACCGAATAGTGTGAGTTCCCGCAGATGGCGGGCATCCTTCAGTAAGGCGTACGAAGCCGCAATATCCACGGTCCTGTAGCCCTCTCCAGTCACCGGCCGGGTATTAAAGCTGACAGGATCGGTGAAGAAATCTCGCCGATCACCGACGAACGTTGCGGTCAGGCTCGTATGTAGGCGTCGCCACACATGGTCGATAGAGAGCGTCCCGGCGTGCGTGGGTCGACGGAGCAGCCGCTTACCGTTCTCCAGCGCAACAGACCCGATCCCGCCATCGTCGAGCACCTTGGTTTTCAGGAAGGTGTAAGCGCCGCCGATCGTCAGTCCGAATCCGGGACGCACTGTCGTGGCCAACTCGACCCCCTCGGCCCTTGCTTTCTGGACGTTAAAGAAGCTAGGCACATTAGGCGTCGGATCAAACACATAGGCAATGAGGTCAGTGAATCGATTGTGAAAATAGGTCGCATTCAACTCGATCAGGTCCTTGAGCAGCGGCTGATCGAATCCGACTTCCCAGCTCCTGGTGCGTTCCGGCTTCAGATCGCGGTTACCGATGGTAAATGAGCTGCCGTCTCCAAAGTTCTCAATAAAACTCGGCTCTTTAATGCCTTCTCCGTATCCACCCCTTAGCTTGGTCTCCAAATAGGGAACTATCCACGCCGCCGAGACCCGCGGCGTTACCTCAGTCCCGAATGTACTATTCCCATCGATTCGAAATCCCGCCGTCAGGAACAGCCGCTTCTTCCAATCAAACTGACTCTGGATGTAGCCGGCCTTATTATTACGATGTTTGTCGATCGAGCTATCGGCCTGCTGTTCAAAATTCTCCCGCTCGAAGGCAAAGCCGGTCGTCAATACAGTGGAAACGTCAAGCACTGTCGGGGCGGTCAGGTTCCAGAAGTAGTCCGCAGAGAAGCGGCGCTCCTCACTCCTGCTGGCGAAGTTGCCCGAACCAGGGAAATCGATCCCGATATCGAAGTCATCATCAATGGCAAAGTTGTGCCGATACCAACCGAGTTGGAGTGTCTGCTGCCACCAGGGCATCACTGCGTGGCCGACTTTACCGCTGACGAGCAGCCGTTGCTGATCGCTGGATTGATTCGGATCAAGCCTCCATTTATCCCGTGGAAGGGGCCGCGGTTGATCGCCCTCGAACTCAGTGGGATAATTGAGCTGGCTATCGGTGAAACGGACGGCAAGACTCAGGTCCAACGCTTTCTCAAGAGCAAAGCCCACGCGGCCGTTTACAGTCGTGACGCCGAAGTGGTTGTTGATAGGAAGGCTCCCATCGGTGTCGCTTCGACCCAGCGCTAGAGAGTAGTCAAAATGCCCGGCCCCTCCACTGAGATTCAATTTCTCTTCAAAGGTCTTCAGATTCCCGCCTGCAAACGAGGCCTCGACACGCGGGGTCCCCTTTCCTCGCTTTGTGAAGATCTGGATCACCGACCCCATAGCGTCGGAACCGTACAAAGCGCTGTGGGGTCCTCGGACAATCTCGATTCGTTCGATGTTGTCGGTGCTCAGGTCGCCGAAGTTGTAGAAGCCGCCGGCGTCGTTGACCTTCACCCCGTCAATCAATACCAGATTGAAATTGGAGTTACCGCCTCTTGGGAATAGACTCACGACGCTGCCGCGGCTACTCTGCTGCCTGACGCTCAAGCCTGGAACATCGCGGAGAAGGTCTGACACCTGACTGACCTGACGCGCCGCGATCTCCTCCTTCGTGATTACCGTCACCGATGCAGCGACCTGTTTCACGGGAACTTCGGTTTTGGTCGCTGTCACCACTACCGGCCCCAATTCCACCGCTTCTTCAGGAACCAATCCAGGCATCTGCCCTGACGCGCTCCCCGGTCCACAGCTCCACAAAACCGCGACCCATAACCACCGCTTGACCAGACTGCTCCAGCATTTCATAGTTCGCCCCCTTATCCGCGAAGGTGGTGCGTTCTCGTTGTCCCCTGGACAGGTTTCCTGACTCGTGGATCGTTATCGACCCTGCGCCTTCCCGGTTTAAAGACAGGGTATAGGGTCTAGGGGTTAGGGTAAGAGCCAATTCCAGTGTCTGCTCTATCTTCTTACCCTATACCCTCAACCCTAAACCCTGCTCCTTCACCAGTGGCCTTATGCAGAGCGACTCCCCACTTACAGTGGCGGGACCGTGCTGGGTTTGCCACGCCGCACTACGCGGCGCAACCCACCAGCTTCCCTTACATCCAGGGGTACTCAATTCGACTCGTGACATTCCCTTCTTGTGTAGGCTCCTCTCACCCCCTTTCAGACCCCATGTCCACCCCTACCGCCGCAAAGCTCCGGCGTACATCTCCTCTACAACAAAAAACCCCAATCCTCTGAGGAGGATTGGGGTTCTCATTCCCAAACCGCGCGGTGAACCTGCGCCGCGGTCAACTCGGACCGCGACAAGGCCGCCCTCCCCCTCGGAAGGTCATCAGCACCTCGGGGCTGGGCAGGTCTCCTGGCTCGCGGCTTACCTTACTCTCTGCGCCTTCCCAGTGAACTACAGGGTAGAGGGTAAGCACCCTAAACTCTGGTCTTTCACCAGTGGCGTGCAGCAGATTTCAACGCCGCTTACAGTTGCGGGGCAGCAACGGCCTAGCCCTCCACGCTCCGGGTGTAGGGCTTCACCGTTTTCCCTATTTCCGCCATCGGCGGACCCAGCTCCATCCTAACTCTGGCAGGACGGGGTATTTCTATCCTGCCGACGCGGCAGTGTCAAGAAAATAAAAGGCACCCCGCAAAGCGCGGGGTGCCTTTTGGCCCGTGTTCGAGCCTAACGAACCAACAACGGTTACTTGCCTGCAGGAGCTGGAGCTGGGGCTGGGGCTGGAGTTGCCGCCGGAGCGGGAGCCTCCACCTTCGGAGCCGCCTTCTTCGCCTTCTTCTTGGCGGCGGGCTTCTTCTCGTCAGCAGCAGCAGCCGGAGCCGCCTTCTCCGCAGCAGGTGCCGCAGCCGGGGCCTCATGCTTCTTCGCCTCGTCAGCAAAGCTGAGACCAGCCACGGAGACGCTGAAGAATGCAGTCATCACTACAATACCCAATTTCTTCATCATCGTTTCAAATCACCCCCTTCCTGGTTTTGACATCATATCGTCAGAAGAAGAGCAGTTACTTCTTCTCTGGTGCAGCAGCCGGAGCTGGGGCAGCAGCAGCCGGCGCAGTTTCCGCCTTCTTTTTAGCCGCCTTCTTCGCCTTTTTCGGCTCTTCTTTCTTCATCTCCTTGCCAGCGCAAGGGTTGGCTGGAGCACCGGTCGCCGCAGCCGGGGCCTCATGCTTCTTCGCCTCGTCAGCAAAGCTGAGACCAGCCACGGAGACGCTGAAGAATGCAGTCATCACTACAATACCCAATTTCTTCATCATCGTTTCAAATCACCCCCTTCCAGGTTTTGACATCACAGATGAACAGACAGACAAAAGTTACTTTTGGTAACATGCATGAGAAGTGCCAAACATCCAACTGCGAAAAATAAATGATTCTCCATAGTAGATCTCATGAGTTACGAGCCATGCCTACTCTTGTCATGCGATAACGGAAGTAGCCATACCCTTCTGTTCACCCGTTTTGGGACGTGGTCTATCCCAATTGGGGTAGACCCGATTTAGGAGATTTCGCGGGAAAAGAGGTGACGAACCCAGCGCCAGAGGGCGAACTCACCTTGGGAGCAGGTTGCTCTCGGTTCTGTCCCCTGGATGAAGACCTCTTCCACCCCACCCGGGCATCCGGGAGTCAGTCGGAGACCGGAAGAAGGATCGATCTGTGCTGTGACGATCCCTGGCGGAGACTCAAAGCTTCGAGACGGATGGCCAAGAGACGCTTGCGCAATAAACTGCGTCCAGATCGGCAGAGCAGCCTGAGCCCCTGTCAACTGAAGCGACGCCCCGGAATCGATACCGACCCATACGCCAGCAATCAGGTCTGGGGTGTAGCCGACAAACCAGGCATCGCGCAGATCGTTGCTTGTCCCGGTCTTGCCGGCCGCGTCCATGGTAAGCCCGAGGCGGTGAGCCGAGGCGGCGGTGCCCCGTTCGATGGCGCCTTGCAGGATCGACGTCACCAAGAAGGCTGCCTGGGGTGAGGCCGCTCGTCGTGCATCTCGACTCTCTTCAAACAGCACATGCCCCTGTCCATCCTCCACTTTCCTGATCGCATGTGGCTTGAGCCATTTCCCTTCCCTGGCGAGCGTACCGTACGCCGCGGTAATCTCCAGTACGCTTACCTCGGAGGCGCCAAGTAGTGTTGCCGGGCTTGGTCGAAGCTGGCTTTCGATGCCGGAAGCCCTCGCCTGATCGATTACGCGACTCAACCCGATCTGCTCGCCAACCGTAATGGTGGCGGCGTTCAGGGATCGCTCAAGCGCCTCACGCAGCCGCACCTTCCCATAGTACCGACCATTGAAATTCTTCGGTATCCATTGCTCGTTCCCCACATCTAGCGCAAGCGGACGATCTTCCACGAGAGTAGCAGGGGTGAGCGCTTCGCGCCCATCGATGCGTCCCGCTTCAAAAGCCGCCAGATAGATGAATGGCTTGAAAAGCGAGCCAGGCTGTCGTTTGGCCTGGACGGCGCGGTTAAACTGGCTGCGTTGATAGTCTCTCCCCCCCACCATTGCCTTGATGGCTCCATGCTCCACGTCCAGCGCTATCAGCGCGCCTTCCACGGCATGCTCTGGCGTCCTCTTGCGCCGCTTGTCAAGCTTTAATAGCCCCTGTACAACGGCCTGATGAGCCGCCTGTTGCGTCGCCACATCAAGGGTGGTAAAGACCTTCAGTACCCCGCCACCCGAGGCGCTGGAGAGCTTGGCCTCAAGTTCTTTCCGGACGAAATCCAAGAAATACGTCGCTTCCACAGTCGAATCCCGTACAGCCCGGACTGGCTCCTTCAGGGCGCGGTGATAGTCCTCGTCGCTCAGTCTCCGCTCCTCCCGCAGCCGGCGAAGGACTAGGTCCCGGCGCTTCCGGGCACGTTGCAGAGAGACGAGGGGAGAGGTTGTGTTGGGCGACCGGATCAGGCCGACCAACAAGGCCACCTCAGCCTCGCGAAGGGCGCCAGGCTCTTTGCCCAGGTAAAGGCGCGAGGCGGCCGCAATTCCGCGTACCTCGTAGGTCCCGCGTTGGCCGAGATAGACATCATTGAGGTACCGCTCCAGAATCTCCTGTTTCGACAGGATTATTTCCATACCCATGGAGAGGGCAACTTCTTTGATCTTCCGCGAGAACGCGCGCTCATGGGTGAGATACCGCGACCGGGCGAGTTGCTGGGTCAAGGTGCTACCACCCTGGACTATGGACCCACGCTGTACGTTCGCCCATGCAGCTCTCATAACCGCGCGCATGTCCACCCCATGATGTTCATAGAAGCGGCGATCTTCCATGAGCAGAACCGCATCGATCAAGAGAGGAGGGTAGGCGCTCAGGGGGCGTTCCTCGCCAAGCACGTAGGAAGCACCCCGGAAGGTTACCATCGGCCCATCCGCGCCGTCGGCATAGATCATCAGACTGCTTTGTCGTAGATGGCCGGCAACCAGCTCCCATGCTACCCAGGCGCCGACTAACCCCACCGCAAGCACCAAGGCGCTGCCTAGGCGAATCGCTACCCGGCGAAAGGATGACATCTGCTCACTCATGGTCTTTGCAATCGAATCCGACCGTAGGAGGGGAGGCACGTGTAATATTAATGTAAAAAGCAACTATCGTGCCATGTTGAGCACTGGGAGATGATGCTCGGAAAAGCGCCCACACGACGCACAGTTGACTGTGCCGCACTCAGGGTGGTTCGATCTCCGGAGAGTTGGAATTGCGTGCGAGGAGAGTAAATCTTTCTCGCTGTTCAACGAGAAAACTGCATAGCGGTCACGTAACTACTCAGGCAGATAGACTGTAGTCTGTTAGACTGTAGGAACGCGCATAGATGAGCCAGGCGTTTTCCGAATACGACGCGACAATGAGGGAGACCGAAAAGGTTCTGGGCACCTTGATTCGGTCCGTGCGCAACGACTAATAGCCTTCAGCCTTCAGCCTAAATACCTGAGTAGTTACACGATCAATGCCAATGGGTTAGGAGACGTGACCCGTGTCTGTCGGAGGTCGAGGAGGGAGACCTCAAGAAAGAGATTCTTCCGGCTGTTACGTGGATCTTTCGGTATGGGCGTGAGTAGGCAGGAGGTAGAACGGATGCTTAGGCGAAGCTCAGTACAGGCTTTGCCGAAGGAGCGGGGGCCCACTGAAACGAAAAAGTCGCTCAGAGGGGCGTAGAAACGACGACTATCTGCTACGCTCTAAAGCGCATTCGGGATATTGCTTACCCACACAAGATCCGGAAGAGCTGACAGTAGTGACAGCCGCTTTACGTCACAAGGCCGTGAGAGAGTTGAATGCAGACGATTACTTCGCGATTGCCCGCTGCCTCCGTTGCAGGTAGGCATTCCGCACCGAACTGTACAAGTCAACGGTCGACTCTTCAACGCTCTCGAACAATTCCAGGTTCTGCGACCGGGTATTGACGACATCTCCGCCCCTCTTCCCAAACGATGCGGCTAATGGGATGAAGTAACTCAGTGGGTCCATCGCCGTATCCGCCAGAAAGCCGAAGGCGTCACGGGCCGTTAGCGGAGGCAAGAGGGGCAAGATTAAATAGGGACCGGGGCCCACTCCCCAGATGCCCAGCGTTTGGCCGGTATCCGCGTCGCTCTTTTCGAGGCCATAGGCCTTCGCTACATCGAAGAGACCGGCGATGCCGACCGTTGTGTTGATGCTGAAGCGAGCAAGTTCATTGCCGGCTCCCTTGAATTTGGCCTGGAGCAGGTTGTTGACCAGGCGGCGCGGCATGCGGATGTTATCGAAGGCGTTACCAAGATGTTGCTGCACCGGGGTAGGCACGACCGTGTCCCACGCAGTTGCCGCGGGTTTCAGGACATACCGATCGAATACATTGTGATTGAAGTCGAAGATCTTTTCGTTATAAGGCTCCCAGGGGTCGTATTCCTCGATTTGCTCTGTCTCCAGCATCACCGCGCCTTCCACTTGTCGGGCAGCATCTTCACCGGTCGATTGCGGCTCCTCCGCCATTGCGCTCGACGCGCCGACCAAGCCTACGATTGTCACTGCAACGGCCAATTCACCCAACCACGATAATGATCTCCTGCCCCAGTGTCCCACCCTTTCTCTCCTTTCCTTGGTCAAAGCCGATGTTCGCGATTGCTTATCGACGCCCCTTCCCCGTTGCCTCACCTTCGCCGCTTCTCAAAAAGGCCTATCATCTTTACCATAAATTGTCTTTCTTGTCGCGCAAAAATATGCAGCAAAAATATACAACCCGTGCAATCGTCTGAAAGCCTTTCTTGCTAAAATATGAGATAGGTTATTTTCTGTAGCTGATCCGATAAATTACATCTGCCTTATCGTCCGAAACCAGCATCGCGCCATCAGGCATGACAAGCAGGTCCACAGGACGTCCCCACGCGTGACCGCCTTGGAGCCACCCCTCGGCGAAGACCTCGTACGGGAGCGCGCGCTGGTTTTCAAGTCGCACAAGGGTCACACGATACCCGATCGGCGCGCGCCGATTCCACGATCCGTGTTCCGCAATGAACAGGTGATTTCGAAACTCGTCCGGAAACATCGTCCCCGTGTAAAAGCGCGCGCCGAGCGCTGCCACGTGCGGCCCAAGTTCAACCGCTGGTAGGGTGAACTCTTCACACTTCCGCCCCTTCCCGAACTCGGGATCGGGAAGAGTTCGCCCATGGCAATAAGGGAAGCCAAAATGCAGCCCTGGACGCGGTGCATGATTCAGTTCGTCCGGTGGCCGATTGTCGCCCATCCAGTCTCGCCCGTTATCCGTAAACCAGAGCTCACGCGTCTTCGGATGCCAATCGAACCCAACCGTATTGCGGACGCCCCGCGCGAAGATCTCCGATTGGGTCCCGTCCGACTTCATCCTCATGATCGAGGCATAGCGCGCATCTTCGCGCTCGCAGACATTACACGGGGCGCCTACGGGGATGTACAGCCACCCATCGGGGGCAAAGCGGATGAACTTCCAGCCGTGATAGCGATCCCGGGGGAAGCGCGCACCAAGCACCACAGGCGCTGGCGGGTCTTTCAGGCGAGTTTCGATATTGTCGTACCTCAGGATGCGGTCCACTTCGGCTACGTAGAGCGCGTCATTGTGGAATGCGACGCCATTCGGCATATTGAGCCCTCGCGCGATCGTAATGACCTCGTCCGCCTTGCCGTCCTGGTTGCGATCGACGATAGCATAGACATTCCCTTCCGTGAGGGTGCCAACAAACAGCGTGCCGTTTGGGCTGAGGGCCATTGAACGGGCATTGGGGACATGGCTCGCGTAGATGCCGATTTCAAATCCTGTCGGCAGTCTGATCTGGTGGAGCGGCAACCCATGCGCGCTGTTTGCTCCGCCACAAGACACCGATCCTGTCAGCAACACGAGCAAGGACAGACCGAGTCCAGGGCCGCGCATCAGGGGATCAGCAAGACCTTTCCTTTGGTCTTGCGCTCTTCAAGGGAGCGATGGGCGAGGGCGGCCTCCGCAAGCGGAAAGGTCGCGTCGATTCGCACGGTGAGCGTACCGGCAGTGATCCAGTCGAACAGATCCGATGCCCGCTTCAGTAGTTCGGTCCGGTCGAGTGTATAGTGCATCAGGTTAGGACGGGTCAGATACAGTGAACCCTTGGTGCTGAGCACTTGGGGGTTCAGCGATGGCACTGGCCCGCTGGACTGGCCGTAGAGCACGAGGTACCCCCGAGGCGTGAGACAGTTCAGGCTCTTGTCGAAGGTGGCCTGCCCGACCGAGTCGTAGACCACGTGTACGCCTTGGCCATTGGTTAAGCGCTTGGTTTCCGTTTCACAGTCAACCTGTGTGTAGAGGATCACCTCATCAGCACCGGCCTGTCTCGCCAGATCTGCCTTCTGCTCTGTCGAGACGGTTCCGATAACCCAGGCGCCCCGTTGCTTGGCCATCTGGACCAGGAGCAAGCCGACGCCACCCGCGGCCGCATGAATCAGTACGCGGTCGCCCGGCTGCAGTGGATAGGTGCTGTGAGTCAGATAATGCGCGGTCAGCCCCTGCAGCATCACCGCCGCCGCCACTCGTGCCTCCAATGCGTCCGGAATCGGCACCAGTCTCCGCACCGGGACCACCGCATACTCTGCGTAGGCGCCCACCTGCATGGCGTAGACGACGCGGGTCCCCGGCGTAAGGTCCGACACGCCCGGGCCGACCGCATCCACCACGCCGGCCGCCTCCCGGCCGGGGATCACCGGCAGCGGGTCAGGGTATTGGCCTTTCCGTTGGTAGATATCAATATAGTTGACCCCCACCGCATCAAGCTTGACCCGCGCTTCGCCCACGCCGGGCTCGGGGAGAGCCACCTCCTCGTAGCGAAGCACTTCAGGACCGCCATACTCATGCATACGAATCGCGCGCATACTGTTGTCTCCCTCTGGAAAAGCGGTCAGCGAGATAGCTGTCAGCACTCAGCCGTCAGCACTCAGCTTTAAGAACAATCGTTCTGAGTCATCGCTGAAAGCTGAATGCTGATCGCTGAGTGCTCAGTACGTAACCGACCGGTCGTACTCCATGAGTAGCTGGGCGTACCGTTTGATATCGATTCTCTCGACGACTGACACACGCTTGAGGTCTTCGTCCAAGACCCCTCGAGCCTGGGCTCACCCCCCTCAGACGTAGATTGGGATCTGATGGTCCACGGCGAACTGGAATAGCTCGTCGAGTGGCGGAAGTCCGTACGGCTTCACGTGCTGCCGTAGCTCCGGTTTGATCAGGACCGTGGCATCAAGCGCAAGGACGATGCCAACATTGATCCCCGATTCCTTCGCCCCCTTCGCCACATGAAACGGCATCGCCGCCCGAGTGGAGTTGTCGTACCCGTAGGTCGCTGTAATCAACAACTTCGCCATCGTCCCCTCCATTCTCTGTGTGTTTAACTCTACCTTTCCGTTCCATCCGCTACAGCAGCCCGTTGGCTTTGAAGCTAAAGGGATCAGTCTCGCCGATGACCAGGTGGTCGAGGAAGCGCACACCAACGGTCGCCGCCGCGGCCTTCAGTGCCTGGGTCAGATCTCTGTCATCGCTAGATGGCGTAGGGTCACCGCTCGGGTGATTATGGGCCAGGAGGAAGCCGCTGGCCTTATGCGTCAGGGCGTGCTCGATCACCTTCCTGACGTACACAACTGACTGATCGACCGTCCCGCGCTGTAGGCACTCGGTGGCCATCACCGCGTTCTTCGAATTCACGAACGCGACATGGACCTCTTCTTCGAGTAACCCCTTCAGCTTGGCCTGAAAATAGGCGGCGGCATCCACGGTGGACTTGAGTATCGTTTTCGCCTTTGGGGCCTGTGTGACAAAGCGCGTCGCGAGGGGTCGAATCAGTGAAATCAGCGTAGCCGCCTGGGGCCCGATCCCGTCTATTACTTCCAGGGCTGCCGGCTCAGCCTCAAAGACACTGGCTAGCGTCCCGAATCGTTCCAGGAGCTTCTTGGCGAATAGCTTGGTGTCGTGCCTGGGAATGGCATACGTCAGGAGGAGTTCCAGCAGCTCGTAATCTTCGAGCGCCGCCTCGCCATTGAGCCGGTAGCGAGCCCGCAGCCGCTCCCGATGCCCCGCTAAATAGTTCTTGGCCTGCATGAGCGGACAGGAAAAATCAAAATACGGCCTAGCCAATTCCTAGTGCAGCGACCCCGAGAATACTCCGACTTTTCGCGTGCTGCCGCTGCATAAGTTACATGCCAGAGCATTTCAAATTTCCGGTCCATCGCGCCCACTGCGACTTACTGGTTGAGTCGTGGGATCGCTTCCCACTCGAGGACTGCGCTGTTCCATTAGCAGAATCCCCATAAGGATGAACTGGCCTGGCAGGGCCGTGAAGAATCGCCACGGCGGTCTTGACGAATTGCTTGGCTGCCGCAAGGTCAGTTGCCACCTCATGAACACCGACCTGGAACTGAATGAGGCCGTGCGCTTTCACCTCGACCGGATGATAGTAGATCAGACACGCGAAACGTTTAGTTTTGTGGCCGTTACCTTCCAGCAACAGCATGTAGATATTCATCTGGTTTTGGTAGAATGTATGGGTGTCGGCTTTCTGCGCCTACCCCAGGGTTTTATAGTCCCCCCAGCGAGGACCCAGCAAACCCGCGCCCATAGCCATTTGCTCAGGATTTGCGCGAGGTTATCCGAAGTGTACCATAGCGATGGAGCATGACACAATACGCTGGTTTGCCCAGGGTGCACGACATAGAAGTGAGACTGCGTAGGGAGTTGCAATGGGCGCGGGCTTGGGGTATAACTCTGACAGTTTCCTTAACTGTCAGAAAGGAGGCCCCATGGAATCATCCACTCCGCCGAGTGATGCACTCTCAAGGCACCGTGATGCACTGCGGGCACAACTCGTCTCCGTAGGGGATATGCGGCCCGGCTCTCTGGTAG
>Ga0209514_10002251_pt1 | contig 30410 bp, 23 predicted proteins | sample Subgrocontami58m_FD_187452 | JGI IMG/M metagenome (GOLD analysis project Ga0209514, IMG submission 187452) | Subsurface groundwater microbial communities from S. Glens Falls, New York, USA - GMW37 contaminated, 5.8 m (SPAdes) (version 3) | ecosystem: Environmental > Aquatic > Deep subsurface >...
TTTTCTTTCTTATCGTAAACTCTTTCTGGTAATTCAGCCACAAAACGTATGTAAATATTCCTCAATTTCTCAGCTGAGAAATTAATTACTTCGGCAGTATTAATTACGATAGTTTCAATTAGTAAATCTTTTAACTTTTTATTAATACTACTGGCTATAAAAGCACTTGACGTTAGCGGGAATAAGTAGATTTTTTCTTTTCCTGTAAAAACTAAAGAGTTAATTTTGTCAATTTCCACTTGCGAATCATAAACAAAAAGGGTCTTCATTTTTATATTGTTTTGTGCTCCAACAATGGTATCACCTCAATACACCCTTGCTCCCATATATTCATTAAATGTATTTAAGTATTGACTATTCTTGTTGTACTAACTTTTCTTCTCATATTTGCCACGATAGATTTTTGAAAGCTCGGCAAACATCTTATTACCTTCGTCATCAAATCTCTCAGCAATTTTTATTTGATCAAACATATTCTCCGGCATTTTAGCATAGAGTGGAAATGTCCTCTGTAGACCTTTTAATTCCTGATAGCTTATCGTATCCATTTTCAGCGGGACGCCATCAAGAAGCTGATGAACCGTGGCGTTTTTATCAAGATAGCCTTTCTCAACACAATACTTATATAACGTTGTTCCCTTATACGGGGTAAAGAAATATACATTTGTCGTTGTTGGATTTATTTGCCTGTTCACGTTGATAGTATCAAAAACCAATTCTCTAGTTTCATCAGGAAACCCTATAATATTATTAACCGTATATGCTATTTTATACTTTTCAACAATTTTAAAAGCATCTATCATTTGCTTGTTTGTATAATGCCTGTTTAAAACCTTATATCGAAATGCCTCATTCCCGTGCTCTATGCCAAACTGCATATTCTGGCAATTCATATCCTTGAGTATTTCTATCTTCTCCTCTGTTACAGTCTCCGGCCTCGATTGACACCAGAACGGAAGTCCAATTTCTTTATATTTTTCAGCAAACTCCATGAGTTCTGATACCGGTTTAGCAAGAAAAGATTCTGCATTAAAGTTTATATAATCAGGATTATACTTCCTTGCAAGATGTTTTATCTCATCAATTACACGGCTAATGTTCTTACGTCTGTAATAAACACCAGCGCCTTCTTCCTTAAATAAGTTCCTGAGATGAGGGGCCTCACAGTATGTGCAATTATAGGGACACCCCCTATCGATCTCGACATGTATCATCGTATATATCTTGCCATGCATTGGCCTGTAGAGCCTTTTTTTATCAAAGATATCATAATCTATAAAAGGGAGTTTGTTTAAATCGGTCAGTTCCCGCATCGGGTTTTTTGTTATCTGTCCACTCTTTTTTATCCAAATATTTTTAACTGTTGAGTAGTCCTCCTTTTGGTACATCTTTTCGCAAAGTTCAACAAGTGCATATTCGCCTTCGCCAATACAAATCATATCAACATTTTCATTACCAATAACGTCTTCGGGAGAAAACGTTACAAACACCCCACCCGCAATTACAGGCACGCTGCAATCCTTTATTGCATCCAAAAGAGACATTCCAAGGTGATACGTATCTTCTACAAGTGTAATAGCTATAAGATTTGGCTTGTATGTTCCAACTTTTTTTACAAGATCTTCATACATATCAGTTTCCTTGTAAAAAACACCTTTTTCTTTATAGCTGAATGGTTTTAATTGAAGCAACTCAACCTTTTTTTGCTCAAAATTTATGTCTTCCCATTTATAGTAAGTAGTATCAAACAATTCGACTTCAAATCCAGCTTCTTTTAAACAGGGTGCAAGCAATGAAAGGTTTATTGGTACTAAAGTAGCCATTTCAGTATTAGGATAAATAAACAGTACCTTAAAATCTTTAGACATCCATATTCTCCTGCTTTTTGATTACGATTACTCTTATTCTAATCATCCCAATCTTGGTAATGATCTGCGAGTGTAGTGTTTTTTTCTAATATTGCTCCCCAGAAGCCTTCGAAATCTGTCGTCCTCCAATACCATGACAGCAGTGGACTAACAATTGGCAATCTTTTGGGATATTGATAATAAATTTTGCTGTAGATAACTTCCCAACCAGAATGGAAGATTAGTAATGTCCAGTCCTCTGGACTTAGCTCAAATATGTGTTCATCTTCGGCATAAATAATCTTTTCTGATCTATTACGTACATGATGCAAACCTACTCGACTATTTCTTAAATAAGGAACTGTTATAACTAATCTGTTACATGAAGACCTTTTTGCCAAACGGTAGAAAAAAAACGCGGGATTGTGAAGATGCTCAACCATTTGGAAGGATGTAAATAGATCTATATTTTTATCTCCCATATCTAAATCCTCTGCACGACAAAGAATTGCCTTTAAACCACGTGCATTAATCTTTTCTATAGCTCTCGGATCTAAATTCACACTAATAGTATCAACATCATATTTATCTTTGGCAAGTTCTTTTAAATAAAACATGTGTGTGCCTGCAGAGTCTCCAATATCCACAACAGTCAAATTATTGTAAGGTACGGTTTCTAAGGATTTCAACATCATTGTGCATTGAAATGCTTGTAATCCTCGTCGTTTGAATTCCCAATAATCATTAAATGTATCTTTTTCGCTTGATTCCTGATTGGAAATGTCTGGTACAATTTCCCGAAGTTTTTTCAGTAACTTCCCATACCTATTTTCAAATAATGCTAACTTAAGCGATAGTTTGCTGAACCTTTCAAAAAATTCTTTCGGACTAAACCCCAGAGTTGTTAAAATCCAAATTAAAAAATATTTAATTAACCTGTTCATCTATAACGTGTTTTTGTTTATACTCTCAATTACCTTCTTCATCACCTCAATATTACCAACAGAAATTCTGGTATAGCCTTCGAAACCTTTCACACCAAGGCCACCCCTAATCAAAATTCCATCTCCCCTAAATCCGCTCAGAATTTTATCTTTGTTCATTCCAAAATCGACATGGATAAAATTTGCGTATGTGTCTATTGTTTTAAATGAGAGGGCCTTAAATTCTTTGAGAAGATATTTCTTCCCCGCATCCGTGGCACGAATGTACTCATCAACTAATTCCCAATTATCTAAAATCTCCAAAGCAAATAAAACCGCTATAGAGTTTACCTCATACATTGGTCTGAATCGATAGAGGATCTTTGCCAGACTTGAGTCTGCCACTACATAGCCAATTCTCAGCCCTGCCAACCCTGCTGTTTTTGAAAAGGTACGTGTAATTATCAAATTATCATAAAATTTTAGCAAATCCATTGCTGTATACGTACAGAAACCATAATACGCCTCATCTATCAGAACAGGTACCGAAAATCGTTTTGCTTTTTCCAGAAGAGCTTTAAGAATATTATTATCTATGTAAGTCCCAGTTGGGCTGTTAGGATTTGCAATTATTACAAGAGACACTTTTTCATTGATACTGCTTATTAATTTATCGATATTAAGATTTAGATTTGAATCATACCCTATCTTGATTCTTTTCACATTATATAGACCGCAATATACATCCACCATAGCAAAAGTTGGTTCAAGAATTATCACCTCATCTTCAGGATTTACAAAAAGTTCAAATGCCGCCTTTATTGCAAAATCAGAACCTGCAGTAACAAGTAAATTTTCTGTTGTTACGCCGAGAAAATTTGCCAGCTTTAAATAAAGTGGTTCAGTTTCTGGATAAGCAAATATATGTTCCTGCCTTATTTTTGCCATTACATTTTTCCAGAAATCATCCTTGAAATGGGTGAGTCTTTCATTTTTATCCAGGCGGACTTTATCAAGTCTGGTTTCCGTTCCTCCTCTTATTCTATCGACTGTATCAACCCATTTTTTATATTTCATTAATCAATTACCTCAACTATACAGAAATTTTAAATCTTCTCAATCTCCATTGTTCTAAATGAACACTGCCGACACGTTTGGATATTGTGTGATTTCCCTGTCTTGTGCAACGACCTAAGCTGTCTTTCTTTCTCTCCGTTCCACTGATCTCCTATGGAAGAATCTGCAACATTCCCTAACTGCATAGAACTAAAATCATGAATCCCATGCATCAAACACGGCAGCAAGGTTCCGTCATAGAGAATGGTCATACGCTGCCACAAAAAAGGACATGCCCAAGCCGCAACTTTATCTGCTGCTTTGTTTTCATTTGTTTCTTCCCTTGCATCCAGATAAGATACTTCATCTGCAAAATTTTTCCAGAAATTAACATATTCATTAAATTCATCTTTCAGTTCATCAAGCAATACTGTTTGAATGCGAATTTGTGTTAGTGATTTCTTCCTCTTTCTAATCGTAATCAATTTGCTTACATTATCGAAAAGTTGCTCAAATTTTGCCCCAACTCTGAATTTTTCATAAGTCTCTTTATTATAGCCTTCAATCGAGATGGATATTCTATCCAATCTAGTATCAATCAATCTCTCAAATTTTTCTTCTGTCAAAAGAACCGCGTTCGTATTGAAATAGACATCCATCACCCCTCTCTCCTTGGCATATTCAATCATACGTTCTAGTTCTGGATGAAGGAGGGGTTCTCCTCTCAAACTCAGCTTAATCGCACATAACCCATTTTCAACACCCTCATCGATTATCCTCTTATAAAGCGCATAATCCATATATCCCTGTTTGTCATTGCCCCATCTTTTATGAGTAGTTGCGCAAAAGGGACACTTTAAATTACACACCGACACGCTTTCAATATCCAGGTGCAATGGAAATTCATTTACTACAAATTTCTCAGGATTCTCCTTCCACATCCTTCTATATTCGTGGAACTTATTATCGGATTTTACATCAAAAACAGTCTTCTCCGTAACAGTATGAAAATTATTATTTGATTTAATTTTGATCCTTGATTGTTTATTAATCATGTCTGATTAAACCAGATTGTTCGTTCGTAATCGTTCGGCCACTTTTCGGCGAAGTAAAAACAAGTATATTTTCTAGGGCAAGCAGGTCGGATTAGTTATATGGTTAATTCGTCAAATAGTTGAAACCTGAGGTCAGAAGTCGGAGGTCTGACTTCATTCCACCTGAATTAGAAAAGGATCAGGATTGTTAATCATTTTTCCAAGCATGCTACCGATAAAAGCACACTCGTCTGTCAATTTCTTATGTCGTTCTGCTGTCAAATATCCGCAACCCATAGCAAAGTCTAACCACGTATCTGTTTCACTGTTTTCACCATCACAATCTGTGAGTTTGCATACAAAATGTGCAGGATAACGCCTTTTGGCCCAAGCTTCCCTTAGGTTGGCGCAGACCGATCTTGATGATCGGCGTATTTGATCTGTAAGCGCATAACGCTCCTCATAGGGGAATTCTTTCGAAAGTTAAAACAGTTCCATAGCAAGTGCATAAGCCTTCTGATATACTCTCAAATCCTTAGCAGATTCAATTTTCATATCATCCAGACCTCAGTTCTCAGACTTCTGACTTCAGATACCCAACCTCATTCCTCATATCTCCGACTCCTTACCTACCCAACCACTTAACTATTCAACCACTCAACTTCTACCCTTCAGTACCTTCCATGGTTCCAGTTTCTGTATATCCGTGTTTTTTCAACCAGTACGCGACTTGAGGTATCTGCCATTCGTAATCTACATCGAGCCCACCCCATTGTTTCAGCGGATATATTTTCTGTCCCATCCACTTTTGCGGAAGAAGACCATTTTCTAAATTCTCTAAACACCTTGGACGTACAATAGATACGCCCATATCAGCAAACCAGACATCACCCTGAGAATCCCTATCACAGTTAAGGGTTTTGGGATCCCCAAATTTCTCAAAGGGGATAAAAGGTTTAAGCAACCCATTTCCATCAATCTTCCTGGCACGTAAAGGGCCCCACATGTTGTAACGAGAAACAGTGACGGCTGAATCAAGCGTTGAGTCTTTTCTCAATATCTCAATTCCTTGATCAATAATCTTACTAGTAACAGTAACAGCGTTACAAAACAGCAAAACCATAAATTCTATCTCTTCTTTTTGGTTTAAATCTTTTACTACGTGATATCCGTGGACAAAAGCATCTTCACCCAAAGCTTCCTTTGTACACAATTCAGGAGGTCTAACGATTACTTCGACCATATTCTCTTTTGCCAGTTCCATAAGTTTTTCATCATCTGTAGAAATATAAACCTCATCAACAAACTCAGAGTCAAGGGCTGCCCTCATAGGGTAATATGAAAGAGGTTTGCCTAAAACAGGCATTAGGTTTTTCCCGGGGAAGCCAACACTACCCTTCCTACCTAACAAAAGTGCTGCGATCATTGATTTATTCCTTTATCTTATTTTTATTAAAAATAAAGAATTCCGATAACGAACGAATATCCTCGCTTTTCAGACCAAACACTACTGGCTTATAATAAACAAGGCAACCGACCAGCAGGGTATAGAAGAAACCAGCTAGCACAAAACTTATAACGACGTTTACATAGGAACCCAATGTGTGGTTCACTAAGAAGGTTGCAACGGCAGCACATGAAAGCATACACCCCACACTAAATAGCTGATGTCCCACATATTTTCGGAAAGAAAGTCCAAGAAATTTTGTGTTAAAACAAAGTTGTACATTGACACCAATAAATTGAAGGATGACCATTTTAACTGCCAACCCCGTTGATCCTAAGTTTAATCCAAACTTATCTCCAGGAGCAATTAAAAAATAAGTGACTGGTAATCCAATTAACATAAATAGTACACCAATATTCCGATACAAACTCGTTTGTCCTGTGGCATAAAATACAGAGCCGCTCAACTGCCCATAGGTTTGATAAATAGGATAAAATGCCATTATGGCAACTGGTTTTACAGCACCATCAAACTTACTGCCTCCCATTATATATATTACATTGTGTGCCTGAAGAACAATAAAAGCCGAGAAATATGCTGTTGTGGAACAAAGCAGGGGTATGTATCTCCGAAAAAGGTATCTCATTTGTGGGAGATCGTGTTTATTAAATGAAATAGAAAATTCTCTCAATAACAGAGGGGTTAAGGCGCCGGTGAAGAGAAAGCAAATGGTCCCTATCTGGTAAGCTAAGCTGTAAAAACCCTGGTGGATGCTACCTCCATAAATCTGTAATAACCAGCGGTCTAAAATGTTCACAACAAGTCCAACAAGGACGTAAATAAAAAGTGGGTGGCTATAGTGATAAAATTCTGAAGAGTATTTTTTTACCTCTTCCCTGGAAAGCTTCCAATTTTGCTGGGCAAAAAAACCTCCCCGATCTATGACCCATAAAAATGCAACACCGAGAAAAAATAAGATAAAGAAATTATAATAAAAAAAATTAGCAAGGGTTAACTGATGGAATAGATAAAGAAGAACTATCAGCACCATTCCTAATACTTTTTGCAGAATCCGTACAAATTCTGAGTGCGTAGTTAACCCGTAGGCATCTAACATCTGATTGAGCACCTGCACTACCCATGTGATAAATCCCAACCCTGCAGCAAGGTAAATAAACAATACTGCCTGATCTGGCCAAAATTTTTCATTGGCCAAAGTCAAAAAGGAGAGAAAAACAAAACCACTTATGCAGAAAAAAACGAAACCGGTAAAATAGATATAAAAGACAGCTAATCCAGACTCCTTTGGTCGCTGGGAAAGTTTTGTATAAAAACATGTAGACGTCCCCATCTCCAGGAAATTTACTACTTGAGTAAAAAAGTTGGTAAGAAAGTTAAAATTGCCATAAGCCTTCGGACCAAGTTCTCGTGGAATAATTGCTTGAATCACTATATTAATAAAAGCTCCTATGAGGTTACCTGAAAGTTTATATAGGTATCTTTTTCTTAATGAAGTAGTTTCAGCCACTTCGGAAGGCTTCTTCATTAAACATTTCCTTCGATAAGACCGTCTATTAGACGCAATATATTATTTTCCGAGTCTTCCTTATACACATAGTGTTTGTAATAGGTGTCATCTCTCTTTTTCTCTAACATTCCTTTTAAAAACAAATTTAATTTATGAACAATCTCTGTAGTATCTTCAGCATAATGGACGCGCATCTCAAGCTCTTTTAACGCCTGTTTTTCATAATGGTGTACCGGATCATTCATAAGAAATATCTCCGTATCTAAATGAAGGACGTCAAATAACGGCTGTGAAGGATATTCTATTAAAACAGCCCCGGGTGAATAAGACTCCAGAAAGTCACTCAGGCTTAAATGGTCAACTACTTTTAAATTTTTCATTCTTCTCAACACGGATAACACTGTAAACTTTTTTGTATAAGAATATGGAAACGGTTTTATGTAAATATTAAACCCTTCTAAGGAGTTCAAATACTCCAGAAGATGAATCTGCCTTCCTGCCAGTTTATCAAGAGGGATTCTTGTCATTCCACCATCGAAGAATGACATGGAATTTGTTATAGGGAAGAGTATATCTATTTTTTTCTTAGGACGGTTATTAGGAGACTTTCTTGCAGCACCCAGCGGAAAGACTTTCATGTCCACTTCCCTGTCTGTGTATAATCTCTTCAAATTACTTTCAGTAAATCCATAACTGATATAAAAATCACATCTATTAAAATCAGAATCAAAGTGCCAGGGCTCAAAGTATTCTCCATAAAGGCATCCATGCTGAGCACCTAAGATTTTTACACCCCTTGATCTTAAATACTCAAAAATGAGTGCCTTTCTCCTTTCAATAGGGGGATTCCCCCATATCGCAAGCGAGATGGGATAATCTCGTTCTATCTCTCTCAAGTGATCTATAGCAGCAATATTTTTACCGATATTCGTTGAGAAATCTTTCCCAATATCTTTTAAAAATAACATTATGAGAGGATTTTTTATATCTTCAATAAATTCAAATCCTTTAAAATCAACTTCTATCTCTCTTGTCTGTTCCTTGGAATCAAATCCCACAGGGGAACTGGAATCTGCATGATAAAACAGGACATTATATTTCTTTAAATCCCCCTTAAGAAACTCTAAATGGTATAAATTTTCAAACAGCAAAACACTCTTGCGACTTTTTGAAAGTTTTCCGTATTTGCCGTTTGTTGATATTCTTTCTAGGAGCTTTTCTATTGCATGCATAGGCCTCTGTCTTATTTTTTTCATTCGTTTTCTTGTAATTTCAAAGCGATCAAATTTGTTTTTCGAAACCCGATGATATTTCAATATCTTAGTCTTTATATCCCTAAACAACAAGGAAACAACATAATCGATATCCGAGTCGGTATCAAAGAAACTACTCAATTTGCAATTATAAAAATAGATTTCTTCGGGCTTGTATAGGTCTACCACCTTTCTTATAGACTCAGAGAAATTAATATAGCCGGAATAGTGGTATTTCCCTAAATAACTATAGAGAGGCACAAAATACCTCATTCTCAAATCAATTTGTTTATTTATCGAAGGCGACACATTGACATCCAATGCCTGTAGAATTCTATCCACAGTATCTGAAGATATATTCCTCAGATTTTTTATTTCTTCATTACCGAAAAATTTGCTCAAACATTGACAAGGGATGTTATATATCTCCTTCAAATAGATATCCACGCTTGAATGGGTGGAAAAAAGGAGCGCCCCCTCATAAAGTTTGTTTTGAACACAGTGTTCAGCATCATCTACGCTATGGATGATAACGGCTTTATTCTTCATGTCAGGTTATCGGGCAATAATCAACTCTTTCGCCTTTAATCAACTCCAAATGCGTCATGAAGGAAGATAATAAAGGTTTGTGTAATAAGCATGAATCATCAAAATCTGTAAGATCACACTTCCCATTTTCTAAAATATCTTTTGCAACTAACTGCGTAAGTTCACTTTGAAAAGGTTCTTTGAATTGGATCTTTTCCCATTTCCAATTGTCTTCTTTTCTTGAAATCTCCGCAGTACCTTCCGTCTCATTTATAAAAACATTTACTCTTTCACCGAAAATCAAAATTTTTATTAATGACGGCATTTTATTTATAGAAGTAATAGTAATATTACTACCATTTGACTGGGACCCTTGCAATATCCCGTAAAATTCGATAAACCCCTTTCTCTTACTTTCAGAAACAGTTTTTTCTAATCCAGTAATATCGATCTCAATATCCGTTAGTCCAGTAATAGACGATAATACATCTATAAAGTGTATCGAATTGCAGCAAAGCCCCATGTCTTGAGCCTCAACACTAATGGATATTTTTTCTCCAGGCTGAAAGAAGCCCTTTATCCATTTATAAATTGGGTATGTCCTCCTCGGACAGTTGACCCATGCGTTGATATTGGCAGATTTCAATAATTCTGATATAAGGTCAAAATCTTTGATATTCTGGAAAAGCACCTTTTCAAGTATTAAATTTCTAATTATTTTTCGTGCAGTTACTTCTCTTATAACATCTGCCCGAACATCGGCTTTAGTAGCAATAATACACAAATCAATTTCAGAACTTAATTTATCCAAATCCTTAAAAAAATTTATACTTGAAATATTCTTATTGATGGGAACTTCGCCAAATCTTTTCTCTGCCATTAACAAGGCACTGGTATTTGGATTAACAACTTCAATGGAAATAGGAATATCTATTTTCCCCAGAGCCTGCAAATGCCTGCTACCTATTTGACCAGCCCCGATTAATGCAAATTTTCTCAATTATATTTCCACTTTTATGCAGGATTTATGGAGGTTACGTCGTTATGATGTGCTAACTATATTTTTAGGTTTCTGGTAAGTTACTGTTTTAAAGACAGAGCCGAGTTTTAATCCCTGCTTTTCAGCCAAAGCTTGTAATTCTTTTGTCACAATATCTACAAATTCAGAATCTGACATTTTAGTTAGATTAATATGAAAATCCTGCCTATCACCTATCTTCCCCAGATATTGAACTTCGTCTGTTATGTGCCCATTTTGTTTTGCCCATTCATAAATGGGTGTTCCGGGTAAAGGGAGCAGAAACCCTACACTGGGAAATATATTACATTCCTCACACACTTTAATAGTTTGTCGAATAGTTTCAGGAGTTTCCTGTGGATATCCAAAGATTACGCTGGTAAGAGGAATCACTCCACCTTCCCACAAAGCTTTTGTCTGTTCAATAAACTCTGAAACGCTCATCCTTTTATTCATTGCTGCTAAAATCTCCGCATCTGCATTCTCCAAAGAAAATGCCAGGTTTTCACAACCTGAATCTTTCATGGCTTTTATCAAACCTATATGTTCTTTCTTAAATAAATCTCCTCTTGCTGAAGCTTCCCAACCTATCTTAAATTCAAGCGTCCTAAATCTCTCTACCATTGCTGCTGTACTCTTAACACTTGCAAAAGTTAGTTCATCCCAAAAAGAGATATAATTACAACCATAATTATAATGTAACCTTCTAATTTCATCCATTATCACATCTTCTGAGTATTTCCTGTATTTTGCTCCTTTGAAAACATGATAACAAAATGAACATCTATGTGGGCATCCTCTTGCGGCATTTAGAGGAAAGGAAATTACATTATCAAAAGAGAAAACGTTGACATTTACTTTTCCATAATCGTAATACTTGTCTAAGTCAAAAAGATCCCAATCGGGAAAACCAATTTCGTCTAATTTAGGTATTATAGAGCGAGATTGTGTCTCGATAATCTTCTCACCTTCCTTAAATACTATTCCCTGTATATCTGATAACGGCTTTTTTTGCTCTATGGCCCGGAGAAGCTCTACAATTGTAACATCCCCTTCCCCCATTACTCCAATGTCGACCTTCGTATTATTCAACAAGATTTCAGGAATAGAAGTCGCTACTGAATTGCCGGCAATGATAATTGCCTCAGGATTGATTTTCTTTACAATCTCTGCAATTTGTCGTACAAATTTAAACCCGGTAACAATACATCCAAAGGCACATACATCATACGTTTTTTCACTTAAAATAGCTTCTAAATCCTGCATAGAGAGATGATTTATATCCATATCAATAAAATCGAAATCAAAACCAGCCTTTTTTACTGCCGTCATTATATAGGCAAGTCCAACAGGTATCTGTCTTCGTTTTGATTCAGGACGTAACGATGGGTTAATAAATAATATTTTCATAGGATCTCCTGTATATGTTTTATCCCTTGTTACTCGCTAAAAAACTTTCTCTACAAACTTAAGAGTTCCCTCTCTCTTATTCTGCTTTCAAGCTCGCAATAACAAGCTTTGTATTCTTTTGAATATGGAAACTCCCTTTTTTATTTATGATGTCATTTACATCATTCAGTATTTTCCTCTCGGCTTCCACCGAGTAAAATGTACTGGCCCTATAGTACTCTGCAAAATCTTCTAGGCTTGTGATATACATGTTATTTACAAAAATATGCGTTCTTACAGTATTAAAATATCTGTAGCAATTAAATAGAACAATATCATTCATAAATTCCAGACAATCCCATGAGGCCTGTGGAATATCCTGGTACTGTGATAAAAACACTAACAGGGTGTTAACAAGATGGGGACCACTAAGCGCAAGAGTACCATCCTTCGCCAATACCTGTAGAATCTGTTGTATAGTCTCATGGGGATTTTTTGCATAATATAGCGCATAAGAACAATGTGCCAAATCAAATTGTTTAATGCTGAAATTATTAGAAACACAATTATACAGCTCATCCATACTACCAATGCAAGCTTCTATATTTTGAAACTCTATAGATAATAACTTGATCTTCTCAATAGAGTCAGCAGATTTATCAAAAGCACAGACCTTTCCGTTCGGTATTATTTTCCTTGCAAACCAAGAGGTCTGTTTACCTGTTCCACAGGCTATATCCAACACTGACTCAAATTTTATTTGATCCAGATGTCTGCAAAGCCATTGCTGAAAATCCAATCTTGAATATTTCTGGTTAAAATCAAGCCGGTCCTTTAAAAAAGAGATGTTTGTAGCTCGTTCCTGTAAGTCGTTGCTCATAGGTTTATACCAACTCCTCTTATTAATTTAAATGGCTCTGAGTATTCTATCCCAACGGTAATTCCCCAATATTGCGCATAAGCCTTTATTGCCTCAGGACTCCTCGGATGAGGATAAGGCCTGCATTCGCACGCATAACATCTCATTGCCTGAATTTTAGTGTCCACCTCTTCTTTTATATCAATGTATACGTTTGGGACAAAGACCTTATCTCCCTCGATGAAATTCCATTCTGTTGATGATGGGACATAATAAGAGTAAATTCTTTTTACCATTTGTCCTACAATGGGCCTTACCGCTGTAATAGTGGCCTCGTATACTAATCTGTGATCCTTATTTAAATCACCTCCATGGTGAGTGAATACAATCTCTGGTTTAATCTCAGCAATATATTTTTCTATGGCTTGAATAATCTTCAATAGGGGTATTGTATCAAGCTGCTGGTTTGGTAATTCTTCAAAAAAGACTTCTTTTGTCCCGACCAACTTATTTGCTTCATAGGCATTATTTTTTAAAACCAACTCCATATCCTTTGCATATCTTGTTTCAGCACCCCCGGTCAATATTAAAACATAAGAATCAAGTCCTTTCTTCTTTAATTTATTTATAATCCCACCGCATCCTAAAATCTCGTCATCTGGATGTGCTGCTATTATGAGATGCTTCATTAGCTCCACCTATGCAATACTGTTTTGGTCGCCGCTAATAGCGAAAAACCATTTCTTATATAAAAATTTATTGCTTTAATATTTCTGATTTGTGTTTCAGTCGTAAGTTCATAGCTATCAAAATATCTTACTACATGTTTAATTAATGCAGAGCCCACTTTTTTATCTCTGAATTTTTCCAATACCGACACAAAGAATAGGACAGCTGTTTTGTTCTCTTTGTTTTCATTTACTAAAATAGTCCCTGTCGTTTCATCATTTAATCTGGCAACAAACATATGGCTTGTTGGAGAGGGTCTGTAATTTTTAATATACTGTATCCAGAGTAAATCTGCCTTATCGCTTCTTATATGCACGTCATAATGAAATCTTGTTAGAGAAAAGGCAGATCCAAGCTCCTGGTATAACAAATCTTTATTCTCTTCCAACTTTATTATTTTGATATTGCCATCTGTTGATGCCTTATCTTGTAAGGTTTTACTATATCTTAAAGTTACTTCTGTATCGATATATCTAAAACCTGAAGATTGGAGAAAATCCAAAAGTTCTCTGGAAGAGCCTGAAGCTATTTTAACTGTGACGAAACAATTTTTGAAAGTTTCTTCCATCATACCTTTCATTGCAGCGGAAACAGCAAGCGTGGACTTTTCCGGATCAAGAAGGTAGGATTCTTTGTCAAAGAAAGCCGTATCCCATTCCAGATACTTGAAATAATAACATGCATCTCCGGCTTTAATTTCGATATCTTTCGAGTAACCCATCAACACTTCCCCGGATTTCCTCTACTCTTATAATGCTTTCACCAGCTATTAAGAAAGGACCGTCCAATGATTTGATTAAATCATTGACATCAAAGTCCCTATACCCTAAATATTTTACAAATCCCCTTTGAGCAAAAAAGTTACATCTCGCAATCTGGTGTTCATACGCTGCAATCAGTATTGCAGGGGTTCGTGTTGCAACAAGCTCATAAGACGTAAGGCCCCCGGCCCCTATTGCGAGATCACAAGCCATATACTCTTCAAACATATTAGTTATATTATGCTTGACCTGATATTTAACAAATGCCCCGGCCAGAAAACGTTCCAGATCATCTTTATACTCGTATCCCGCTCCAATAATGATGTTGAACTCCAACTCCGGCCTGTTCTTCACTAAATACTCAACGACTCTTCCTGTAATATTTAATTCATCAGCCCCACCCATTGCTATTAATAATCTCTGAGGCTTGGATCTATAGGCCCTCCTTTTGATCCGGCCGGCATCAAATTCTACAGGTAGAACCACATATTCAGGTCCCAAAAGAAATATAGTCTCCGGATATTTTCCCTTACAAAAAAGCTTGTCTGCATCTACATCCCAGTTTACAACCAGCCTGAAACCCTCCGGCACAAAACCATCAAAAGAAATACAACATTTTAAAACATTATCCATCAAACCTTTATATTCCGTAAGCTTTCTTTCTGTTATCTCAAATAATATCACATTAACATTTTCTAATTTTATGTGGTTATTAATCTTTCTGACCTCATCATCAACCGAAATGTTTTCTTCGAGTATCACTAAATTTTTGATGTTGTGTTTTTTTGCAAGCGATACCCCAGCCTCATAGTTTCGGATCATAAAATGCGGCTCCCATCCTTCTTTTTCAAAATACCGTGAAAGATGAATAAGAGACATCAGATCCCCTATCCCAAGGGAAGGCCGTGCATCTGCCCTGAAAAGAATTTTTTTCGTCAAAGTATTGCATCCCAGGTAATTGGTTCTTCAAATACTATATTTCTTTTTGCGGTAACCTTATACCCTTCAAATAGCCTTAAATATTTGGGTTCAAGCCCTCTCTCTTTTTTCCCAGGCCTTAATATAGCAATATCTTCGCCTGTGATAATCTCCCCCTCTTTAATATCTCTTTTTGAAAAAAGACACATATATGCAAAGTCTCTCAAATATTTCTCATGAGAGTATGTGGTCTTCGCCGTACTACCATAGATCGACTTTTCTATTGTGAAATCCCTTCTCTTACAGGCCTGTTCAGCCTCCCTTATATCACTAACCATCTTCCTGAGTTCCGAAGGTTCGAGGGCAAAAAAATGGTCTGGCCCCTCCATTTTTTTATTACGGGTTATATGCTTCTCAATAACCCTGGCCCCCAAATACACCGCTTGTACAGCGGCATCTGAGATCTCTATTGTATGGTCTGAAAATCCAACATCCATAGTGGGAAAAGCACATCTTAAGGTTTCAATAACTCCAAGATTGCAATCCGTTAAATCAGTTGGATATTTTATCGAACAGTGAAGTATTGTAAGGTTATTATGATATTTTGATACTGTCGTTACTGCTTCCTCAACTTCTGAGAGGGTCGCCCCTCCAGTAGACATGATTATAGGGAGAGCAGTCTTTGCACAGTGGTCAATAAGCGGAATATTCGTAATTGCATAGGATGAGAGTTTTATTCTTTTTACCCCCTTCTTTGCTAACAAGTCCAATCCGGTTTTATCCGACACTGAAGAGAGAAAATCTATTTTCCTCTGTTCACAGTAATTCATTAATTTGTCTATCCAGTCCTCTGGCAACTCAAACCTTTCTGCTGCTTCATATATATTATACGAATATTCCTTCTCTGCATCTTTCCAATCAAGGCTTCCGGCGCTTTGAGGATAAAGGTATTTTGCCTTAAAAAGCTGAAACTTTACTGCATTACAGCCAGCCTCAACAGCCGCATCTATCATCTTAAAGCAATTTCCAATGGACCCGTTATGGTTTATCCCAATTTCCGCTATTATATAGACAGGCTCATGCATCAAAAAATCTCCTGAACCATAACTCCAGATTGATTATCTGCCATAACACCATCTGATGGTTTTTCTTTCTTTCCACATGTTCTTCAAACATCTCGTTAACTCTTTTAATATTAAAAAGGTTTCTGCTGTTAAACGAATCAGAATTGATGATATCAAAAATCTGTTTTCTGTTTATTGTCCTAAACCATTCATCTGCAGGGGCGATAAAACCGGACTTGTCTTTCCTTGTCCTCACGTCTTCAGGCAAAATACCCTTCATCGCCTCCCTTAAAATCCACTTCCCCACGCCGTTTCTTATCTTAAACCTGTTTGGAAGTGAGAAACAATATTCTGCCAGCTTATAATCTAAAAACGGTGAGCGGGATTCTATGGACTGGGACATGGTATTTCTGTCTTCCGGTCGTAATGACGCGGGAACAGTTTCATAAAAAAGCTCAGAATAAAGGCGTCTGTTTAATAAATTTGTATAACCATTTTCCAGGGATATCTTCCGTTGATATTTTTTTATGATCTCTTCTTCAAAGCAATATGAGTAATCAGAAAATCTATCAACTTCAGCAGTTCTCCCGCCTTCAAGATCGTTTATATAACTTCTGTACTTTTCTATTTCTGAAGGGTCTCTACCATGATTCTGTTTCCAACAACTCATTTCTTGTTCCAGCTCTTTCGTATTGCCACTTTTCTCAAGTTCATAAAAATTATAGTGATAATGATCCCAATATCCTGCAAGAAGCTCATCCCCTGCATGTCCATTCAATATTACCGGCACTTTCTCCTTGGAAATCTTCCTGGCGATAAGGTAAAGGTTATACCATGTAACTGTACATACAGGCTCATCATGGTAATAAATCATCTCGTTTACCGTATCGATAACATCAGCAGGCTCAGGCCTTATATAATGGAAATTTGCGTTTGTCTCCCTTATAACAGAATTGATATAGTCACTTTCATCATATACACCCTTTTCTTCCCCGGTAATCCCTGAGAAAGTCATTATCCGTTTATTGAAAACCTTATAAGCAATCGAGGTAATGGACGTTGAATCCAGTCCTCCACTGAGCATGCACCCCACAGGAACATCGCTTCTAAGTCTTATCTTTACTGCGTCCATTAAACGATCCCGAAAGGTATCTATTGCCTCTTTTTCATCTATCTCTTCTTTAATCAAAGAGGGATCAATCTGCCAGTATTTTTGCGCTGTTATATTCAGATATTCATCTATCTCGACATACGAGCTTTTGGGAATCTGATCGATATTATCAAAGAAGGACTTTTCATCTATATCTACGTACCTGTAATTACGTGCAATGTATCTATATATCTTGTCATAATTGGGTTTCCTGAGCACCCCTGGATATTTAAGAATCGCCTTTATCTCTGAGGCAAAGACAAACGCTCTCGGCGTTTTATAATAATAGAGGGGTTTCTTACCAAACCGGTCTCTTGAAAGGATTATCTTCTTTTTCTTCTTGTCAAAAATGGCAAGCGCCCACATACCATTAAATCTTTCAAAGCAACCTGTCCCCCATTCTGCATAGGCATTTAAAATAACTTCGGTATCACTTGATGAAAAAAAATTATAGCCCTTCACCAACAATTCTTCTTTAAGCTCTAAGTAGTTGTATAATTCGCCGTTAAATACTATGGAGAGGTTTTTATCATCATTAAACATGGGTTGACGGGCTTTTTCAGAAAGGTCTATGATTTTAAGCCTTCTATGGCCAAGCGCAGTAACACAACCAAACTTAGGAGATTGAAAAACCTCAATCCCTTCCCCATCAGGTCCGCGATGGTTAAGAGTTTTGGTCATTCTTTTAATAACATAATAAGAATCAAAAGCTGTTGAATCTTTCGTAAGAAAACCGGCTATTCCGCACATATATCTAACTTCTTATTTCTCCTAATAAGACCAAACAAGAATATTGAAAATGTCAACAACAGCCCCGCAATAGTCAATTTCATACCAATTTTATAGAATTTATTTTCATATTGAAATTTTACCTCATGTCTTCCCTTAGGCACATAGGCCCCAAGAAATGAGGCATTAACTTTTAAACTATCACTACTTCTCACACCATCAACACTTACGCTCCAATTTTTATTGTAGGTTTCACTAACCGATATAAAAGAATCACTTGGAACTTCATAGACAACCACTATTTCAGTGGGCTTTCTCATCATTGACAATATCTTTCCATCAACATTTGCGACACTAGGGATTGCCTTAATATCTTTTTTATCTACAACTAATGGAAGGTGCTCTAAGTTCTTCGCGTTTTTCATGATATTTACGGCCATTTCTTCATTATCAACATAGACTGGATTGCTTGATAAAAATGCATAGGGAAAATCACTTTTAAGAAGCCTGACATAGTAGATAGAATCCATCTTGTAATTATTTAGCAGTTTGTAGCCATGCCGTTCTATAGCATTATATTCTCCTTTTGTAACATTAGGTTGATTAGATACCATAAATACATATTTAACTCCTGTGTAGGGCGTTAAAGGAGAGAATGCATTGAAACCTATGGTGGAGCTTAAATGATAGGCCGTTTGTCCATTATAAAGTTCCTTGTTAAAAATCAAAAAGTGTCTCGGCAATAAGCCAGCATGATAGTTGTAGATGCTATAACCATTACCAAACAAAAACGGTACATCATAGAGTACTCCAAGCCCTCCATTATAAGACCACTCATAAGGTTGGTACCGCTTTAGATACTCTACAATTTTGTCTTTGTCTACAGCCATCCAATAACCATCATTAGGATATTCGGGTATTGGATAAAAAGGCGGGTTCATATTTAAATCAGGATAATGAACCCCTATCCTGTCTGTTTTGGAAGCATTCTTATAGATATAATTGGCCAGACCCGATTTCTCGTGGTTTCTTAACCAACTATGATAGAATTCAGAATTAAATGATCTGCTATTAATCAAAACACCACTGCCTTCTATAAGCATCAAAAACGCTAAAATTAGCATACCCTTTTTGCTAAAGATTTTACCAGTACAGAAAAGATGGATTTGAAGCAACCTTGCAAAAATTGTTGTTAATACACCAAATAATATTACACCACTAAAATAGTAATTTAAGGAAACCCTGTGATGGAAGAGGGTTCTTAGTGAGTCCATTCTTATATCCATAAATCTAAACACATACTTTATAACAAATTGTATGAATTCCCTGTTATACTCCGCAAGAATTGCTGTAGTTATAAAGCATAATGCTATTGCTATAAGCACTATCTGTATAAATTTAATCAAGAAATTAGTTAACTTATCCAAGCGTAGGGGGATATTGCTTACCATCCCTTTATTAAGAAAAATCCCAAGAATTAAACCTGCACAAACTCTTAAGGGAATAATAGGTGCTGCGTACATAGGAAACCCTTTAATTACCCTTTCAGGAGCAAGAAGCATTTCTCCAACCTGGGTAAATGAAATCCAAAACAATACCAACATTACTGGGAAAAAAAGTTCCTCCCTATTAAATATCTTATTTTTAAAGGCAACTATAAGAATAGGAAGAACCAAAATCCCGAGATAAAGATGGGGTCTTGCTGACTGGTTTTGTAAACCACTAAATTGAAAGAAATGTTGAATAAGTGTTGCAGCTCGGAAAAAATAGTCGTCCGCAAACATAACCCATGCACTTGCAGGCAATACAGAAAAAAAGTTTAAAATTTCAAATATTCCTAATCCAGAATTTTGACCGCTAAAGTGGCTTTCTCTACAGCCTTCAAATAATAAATTATATATAAATGGTATTAGATGATAGCTGACAATCAGAAATGATAAGGTAGCTACTAATAATGTTCTTGATGCTATATTAGTAATAAATCTTTTTATATTTTCGCCACCTTTTTTCTTGTCAATAGTTTTAAGCAATAGAAGGTACATGAAGTAGGGGAAGAAAAGCTTAAAATTCATGAAGGCAAGCATCCCGCCTGAAAGTAAATAAAGCAAAGTCAAAGAAATAGTCAGTGAGACAAAATAGGTAGTTTTTCTTCCTTCTGTGATTACAAAGTTTTTGATTAGCAATAACACTAGTGGAAGGATTGCAAAACCGGCAGAGTGAAATGCCCCTGCTTCCGTTCCATTGTTAGCCCATCCAATTGGGTAGATTCCAACGGCTATAGCAGGAATGCAAGCGATCTTGGAAATATTATAACTTCTCAGAAAAATGTAGAAGAAATAACCAAAAGCGATAAGCACTAAATTAACGCTTAAAACATGAATAGTTAGCACATCAAAGGGAAGTAAAAAGAGCAGGTTGGTAAGAATTACAGAACAAGTTGAGGTTTCCTGTCCAATAAAATCCGAACCTGTTCCAACGCTGTAAAACCATTGCAAGGGTTCCCCATTTGATAGGAAATAGTCCCTCATCATCTTCATTCTTTCGAGACTATAAATAACGGCAGAGTCATAAACTGGAGAATGGTTGCCGAAATAATAACCGCCATATACAAAAACAACATAAAGTGTCAGGAGAAATATTACTTTAACATCTTCTTTCAATGGCCTATCAAAAAGGGGGAAGGGCTCCTTTGGAAGGGAAAAAGATGTGGATTGAATACCATGAAATAGGCGCACTAAATCTCCTTATAGGCTAAATAAGTTTCTTTAGGAAATTATAAATGTAATCTTCAATAAGAAATTTATAATATCCTTTACGGAATCTGTAAAGAGCTAGAGGTTTATAAATAATGGCCAAAAATTTTAAAACCATGAACTTTATAGAGTTGCCCTTGGCAAGTCTATGTATTTTGCCGTCTATAAAGTACATGGTTAAAAATAACATTCTTATAAGATCGTTGTGTTCCTTAGAAAGCCAAGGGGGATTATAATAAGAGGATTCCACTTCGTAATCAGACCATTCCTCAAGATTTTTCGGCGGCACATAGCCGTGCTTAATTGCTAATCTGTATAGTTCGGTATTCGGAAGCGGCCTTGGTTTATTCAATGGAATAATGCATGCATTTGGATTATCCTCCATAAGCTTTAAAACAATATCCCGAGTCAACAGTGTTTCTTCTATGGTTTCAGTTGGGAAGCCTACAATGAAATTATAAAAAACCCTTATCTGTTTGTGCTTAGCAAGCTTCCTATTTGCTTCAATAATCTGTTCACAAGTTGTATTTTTTTTCATCAAAGTTAAAAGTCTGTCAGAACCAGATTCAACACCGATATGCATTGTATTGGTGCCTGCATCAACAAGTTTTTGTAAAAAATTGTCGCTCATTTTACTTATTTCATTAATCCTTGCTCCTCTAAAGCCAAGTTTAATATCCAAACTTTCCTTTTTAATGGCGTCAATTATTTCCTCTACATGATTCAAATCTACAAAGGAGTCATCGTCTATAAAATATATATAAGTTGCCCCATATTTTTCTTTAACCATCTTAATATGGGAAACAACTTTTTTTGTCTCATAGGGTACCCATTTTTTCCCAAATGTTGCGTATTGGGCAGGAGAACTACAAAAAGCACATTTATATGGGCATCCCATAACGCTGTATATCGGAAATACAGTCTCATTTCCCACTACATGGCGATAGTTTGAAAAATTCTCAATTAACCAATATGGAATATCATTGTAATCAACAAATTCAAAATGATTATCAATTTTATTATGAAAAATTCTCCCTGACTGCCCACGATAGGACAATCCCGCTACTTCTTCTATCTTTTCAGACGATTTGCCAAGAAGAAACTCATAAAGTTTCGTAAAGGGCACACTACCGTAGCCTCTTATAGCAAAATCTACGGTTTTTTCCTCAAAGACGCTTTCAGGGCTGAAAGTTACATGTGGTCCACCCCATACAACATTAATATCGGGATACCTTTCCTTGATAAACCTTGATACTTTAATACCTTCGCTTATGGCGATACCTGTCATTGCCGATATACCAACAATCAAAGTTTTATCAGTAATCGCCTTTTCTAAGTCCTTCATCCAATTAGATGGATTTATTCTCAAATCGATTAACTTTGCACTATATCCCTTTTTTATTATTTGAGAAGAAGCATACAAAAGGCCTAGTGGGAGCATCCTAACAAAAGCTCCTGTGAGGGAAGTGTTGGGTTGGATGAGAAGAAGTTCTTCTTTGTTATTCATTTATGTCCTTTACTACCTAGGAAGTTAGGATGCTCATCTATTCTCACCGGAACCTTCATTCCGGAAAGCGGGCGGATATATTTTTCTATATAATCAGGGTCCACACCTATCAGGCAATCGGGACTTCTTTTCTTGAAATGTTCAAAGTTCTGCATTCTTTTCCAAATGGTTTCAAGCGGTTCTTTCCGAACATTGCCAAAAGAAACATAATTCATAGCGCATCCCATAACTTCCCCGTAAGGAGATATGCTCACCTTTTCCCTTCCACCCGGGCACTCCTGTTTCATTGAGAAATTTATGGTCCAATCAGATCTTATGTGAGGATTTTTTTTCATATAATCCTGAACACTTTGCCATTCATTGGGGGTTAAAAGAACATCCTTTTCATCCGCCCAGTTTCCGGAAACACAGGCAAGCGAGAAAACTATACCGATTTGATTGTCAGCGGCAAACTTAACCATTTCTCTCATTTTGTTTAAGCCATTATGAGCGATTACGGTGCTTAAGCAAACGGCAAATCCGAGAGATTTGGCATTAGAAATGGTTTCAAGAACCTTTTTGTAGTGCCCTTGCGCTCCCCGTATCTCATCGTTCTTTTTCTCATCAAGGCTGTCAAGACTTAGGTGAATGGTTTCAACCCCTGCTTTTTTAAGTTCTTTAAGATATTCCCTGTTCATATTCAACGAATTGGTCACAAGGACAAAAATGGTGTTTTTCGGATTCATGACCGAGATAATTCCAAGAAGATCTTTTCTTAAAGTTGGCTCTCCTCCCGATAAAATCACCGAAAAAGCGCCGAGCTTTTCAGCCTGTTTCCAGATATCGGCATATTCAGAAACGGTTAAGTATTCATCATCCTCCCTCTTAATTTGGGACGCATAGCACATGACACACTTTGAATTGCACTCGGCAAGAAGTGAAAACTCAATAGTTCTGAGCGATGCCCTTCTCAGGACAATGGTGTTAAAGTAGCCATAAAGAATTTTGGGTATAAGACCAAATCTCAGCTTAATTACCTTGCTGTGATAAATGAAATGTTTTAATTTTTGAAACATACACTCTTCCTCTATCTTCCGAATATATTTCTGTATTTATGATAAGCAAGCATTGTCCAGTACGGGAAGGTGCTGTAATCCCCATATCTTGCCTGATTAAGCGCTCTTCTCACCAGCATTGTCTTATACAAGAAGTTTTTAAGATTAGGATAAAGCTTTTCCTCTTTGCCAGTTATCATTTTCCTTATCCATCTTACTAAAAAATGGGGCGGCTTAAAAATGGCAAAAATACTTGCAAAATTATTTATAGCCGTGGGCTTGTAAGAAAACATATACTCCTTTTCCATTTGTTCTTCTATCAGGTTATAATCGTTTACTTTTTGGCTCAAATCAGTTCCGGGCATAAATTGAAGGGAAAAAAGACTTATTGTAAAAGGGCCAGGGGCTTTATCCAAAAAATCAATCGTTTGGTAAAGGTCTTCGTTGGTTTCGTAAGGGTTATCGAGAATCATTTCAAGGGATGGAGTAACCATTTTTCCTCTGAATTTTGAGAGGATATTAAGTGCATTTTCAAGGTGCTTAACCGTCGCAGGTCTTTTAAAAATTCTCAAAATATTATCGTTGGCCGACTCAAAACCCATCTTTATTCTGACCAATCCGCCGTCATTTAAAATCTTCATTTTGTCATAGGTTATGGAAACAGGATTGGTTCCGCTTAAAATGAATTTAAGCCCTATTTCTCTTTTAAACTTTTCCGCAAACTCCCTTAATTCCTTGATATCTCTTCCAAGAAAATTGCTATCGTAAAAAATAACATAATCGAGAGGGTAATTCTTTTGAACCTCCTTGATTTCTGCAATTATATAATCAGGAGAAGGCCCCCTGTATTTTGCGTAAGCCTTGTCCAAATCAATAAATTTTGACTGAGAGCAAAAAGAGCATTTATAGGGGCACCCAACTGACCAAATCGTGTTGTAGGTGGTTCCCACATGTCTTATTAAAATGTCTTTTGTGAGTTTTTCAAGAATCCCCTGAGCATAGCTGAACACATAGCTCTCATTAAGGGAATAATCCATAAAGGGCATTTTCTCCATCTCTTCTTCGGTCATAACGGGGATTCTTTCATTCTTAATAATTTCATCTCCCTTTCTTGCCCATGTATTGGGTATATTTAAAATGTTTTCACCCGATTTCACCCTTTTCAAAAATTCTACAAAAACATTTTCTCCCTCACCGAGGCAGATTACATCGGAAAAAGTTATGGCATCTTCAGGGAAAATAGTCGGATGGTAGCCTCCAATTATTATTTTAATGTTTGGATTAAGCTCCTTTAGTAATAGGCATAATCTTTTTGCTATGTTTCTTTGAACGCTCATAAGAGACAGGGCAACAACATCGGCTGAAGAAATTTTTCCGGCAAGTTTATCTATTGCCTCATAATTTTTCACATAATTAACCGTAAAACCTTCGTCGGTTTTTTGTTTCCACCAGCTTCCGGCAAATGAAGCCTCAAAAATATTATCCAAAAAGAATATGGATTTAACAGAGAACCCTTTGCTTTTGGCATAAGAAACTATTCTTCTAAAGCCAATTGTCACCAAATTTCTATCCATGCTAAGGGCGTAAATTTTCATCCTATTTCCCTCTCTTAATAAGAAATTTCAGGCTATTGATAACAGGCTCGATCCTGAAATTGAAAAGATTGTTGAACTCTGTGGAATTCGGGCAATAATGGCAGGGGATTTTTTTAAGCTTTTCCCAAGCGCCTTTTACTCCATATTCTTTAATGGAATAGTAAAAACCTTTCTGTCCGAACCGGATTGCGCAAGGATGAAGCAATCTTTCCGAATCAAGCCAGCACACCAGATTTCCCATTATACATTTGGGATATTTCTTTTTTAGTTCATTGTCATCGGAAGGAATATAGGAATTGTACACCATCTCCTCTCCCCAGCTTATTATATCCATTATTGCCCGATAGGTGTTGTTTGTGGGCATCCCCAGTCTTTTTTTTTCTAAAATAGTTTTGTAAAATTCTCTTATCTGATTGTCATCGGCGAGGTTCTTATCCTTGGCCGAACCCGTTGGGGCTGGGATGCAGAAATTAAGATATGTGCCATATTTGTTTGCAAGTTCAGTAAGTGGGATTAAAGTATTTTCTACCGAAGTCCCTTTTGTTATAACGATATGGAGATGAAAGGGAATTCTGTTTTCACTGCAAAGCTCAATTGCCTTGACTACGGAAGCATAAACTCCTTTTCCCCTGTTAATATCGGTTAATTCCTCATTCCCGTCAATGCTTAACTGAACTTGATTTACTTTTTTAATGAAAGGCAGGTGTTTCTCAAAACCTATTGAATTGGTCGTTACGGCGCAGTACATTTTTTTTGATTTTACAAATTCAATTATCTCTTTTAAATTTTTATGTAAAAGCGGCTCTCCTCCCTGAAGCAAAACCACTCTCGTCCCAAGTTTGTGGAATTCATCCAAGGTATTTAAAATTTCAGTAAGGGGAACATCCTTCGCATGGAGATTGTCCTCCTTGGAATAGCAGTAAACGCATCTAAGGTTACAACTGCTTGTAATGCTAATAGAAAGCACAAGAGGCGTTCTTATGCCGAAAAACTTGTATTTTAGAGTGGCTAAAACTATTTCAGCAAGAGTTCCAAACATTATTTCTTCCTCTTAAATGCGCTGAAAGATTTAACTCCCAGGACAACTATTTTACTTAAAGGCATCAGTCCCGTATATTGGAAAAGGGTCATTATGGCTATATTCAATGGGGCAATGAACCTTAATGAAAAATTTCTAAAGAGCGACGATTTGGAAAAAAGCAAAATCAGAGGGATAAAAAAGTTGAAATAATTTAACAGGAATGTGTAGTTTTGAAGCGTTACCATTCTTTCCATATCTTCCCCCTTAAGAGAAGAGCCGGAAGAGTAAAGGTCTCCTTCTGCGGCTGAAGGGTCTATCAGCAAATCGTTATCGAGGCAATAGCTGAAAATAGCCGTGCCTTTATAAGGGACAAGAATATTTGTGTTCATAACAACCCTATTCTTTCGGGCAAATTTAAAGGCATCCACGCAGTCCCTTAAAGTTTGGCCGGGAAGGCAGAACATATTCAGCATTACAACCTTAATCCCATGCTTCCTCAACTTGGCTGCTTTATATTCAAAATCTTCATTGGAATAATCAGGCCGGTTGAGAATTTCCTTCCTGATTTTCTGATTGGTTGTTTCCATGGCTATCCTGACTGTTTTCAGGTTGGCTCTGCTCAATTCTTCTATTATGTCATCGGTAAGGATATTTATGGTTGTACTCATATTGAATGGTTTATTTATCTCACTTTTATAAAGGTTCAAAAATTCTGAAAGCCATTTTCTGTTTATGCAAAAGTTATCATCGGAAAAAGAAATGGCATAGGAGGGATATCTTTTAAGAACCTCTTTCATATCTTGAATGGCTTTTTCCGGACTTTTAAATAGAACAGCCTTGAAATACTCCTTATATTTTTCTCTAAAACTTGCATTATGGCAATAAGAACAGCGGTAAGGACATCCGCTGGAGAAAAGGAACCTTCTTATTCCCATATTTTTCATGAAATCATATTTTTTATAATAAATATCCCTGTTAGGCTTGGGGCTTTTGTCAAGGTCTGTTACGAATAAAACTTTGTAAGGTTTTGAGAGGTCGTACACAAAATTTTGATAGTTTTCCTTAACTTTCCACCGGCCTTCCGAAATCCATTTATGAAAATAAAATTCCCCTGCCCCGATACATATGAAATCAATGATATTAAAATCTATATTCAATGGATTAAGGGTAGGGTAGGGGCCTCCCAAAATCAAAACTTTGTCCTTGAAATTTTTCTTAATTTCTTTTGAAATCCTTACAATTCTCGGATAGTCTGTATTGCAGGTATAAAAGCCTATTATGGAATATTCGCTGTATTCACTGGACAACTTATTAAGAAGTTCGGAGTCGCTGTCTATTATCTCTATGTCGTGTTTTATCTTCGCTTCTGTAAGCCTTGCAGAAAGTATCATGTAGGAATAATACTCGAGCGAATCAAATTGACATAGGAGAACGGAGGGCAGAGCTGGCATTTTTACTGCTTCCTTTTTACTGTTCTGTAATTTCTGATTCCAAGAGTAATGTATTTCTTAAGAGAAAAAAGCCCCAAATAAATGGGAAGATGCATCAATACAAGGTTGATGGGTGAAATATACCTGTAGGCAAATTCCCTAAACCATTTGTATCTGGAAAGGAACAAAACAGGCGAAATAAAAATGTTCAAGTGATTAAGAAGAAATGAAAAATTTTGCAATGTGACCATCCGTTCCATTTCTTCTCCTTTAAGAGATGGCTTGCCAAGCATCTCCTGTGTGACATCAGGGTCAATCAGAAGGTCGTTATCTATACAGTGGCGGCATATTTCGGTTCCCTTAAAAGGCACAAGGATGCTTATATACATGAGAACTCCGTTCTTTTTGGCAAATCTGAAGGCTTCAACACAATCGGCAAGAGTTTGGCCGGGAAGGCAGAACATATTCAGCATTATGACCCTGATGCCGTGTTTATTAAGCTTTTTAGCGACCTCTGCAAATTTTTCATTGCTGTATTTGGGGCGGTTTAAAATCCTTGTCCTGATATCCTCATTTGTGGTTTCCATAGCAACTCGCAGTATTTTTAGTCCCGAATCGCAAAGCCTCTCAATTACCTCATCGGTAAGGGTGTTTATGGAGGAAAACATATTGAAAGGTCTATGTATATTTTTATGGTATAAATCAAGAAATTCAAAAAGCCATTTTTTATTTATACAAAAATTGTCATCAAGGAATGCAATCCCGTCCGATGGGTATTTTTCAAGAGTTTCCTTCATTTCGGCGATTGCCATTGCCGGATTTTTAAAGAGAACCCCCCTAGGGTAGCAATCCTTAAATTTCGTTCTGAAATTAACATTATGGCAATAGGTGCAACTGTAAGGGCATCCGCTTGAGAAAAGAAATCTTCTCATGCCCATGTTTTTCATGAAATCATACTTTTTGTAATAAACATCCCTGTTTGGCTTGGGGCTTTTGTCGAGATCTGCGACGAATAGAACTTCGTAAGGTTTTGAGAGGTCGCATGCCATGTTTTTGTAATTTTCCCTAATATTCCAATGACCTTCAGAAACCCATCGGGCAAAGTGGAACTCGCCGGCTCCTATGCACACGAAATCAATAATTCCAAAATCTATAGTTTCCGGATTAAGGGTGGGGTGGGGGCCTCCCAAAACTATCAATCTGTCTTGAAACACGGATTTGATTTTACGGGAAAGCCTCATTATCCTTTCAAAATCACTATTGGCGCAAAAGAAGCCAATTATTTTATAATCGAAAAACTGGTACGCCAGTTTTTCGCAAAAAGCCATATCATCTTCAATTATTTCCACTTCATGAACTATACCGCTTTCCTGCAATTTTGCAGAAAGTATCATGTAGGAATAGTATTCAAGCGAATCAAATTGACAGAAGAGAACTTTCGGTGGGGTCATTTCTTTCGACATATTATTGCCATCTCTCCGATATTCAGTTTAAAAATTTTAATTTTCCATGAATAGGGCAGTACCATTAAAATCATTGATAGCAGACTATTGTTTGAATAGGAAGCGATAATATTACCCATGTAATTTAGAGATAAGAACTTATAAGCCGGGCCAGAATAAACAATCTCAAAATCACTTCCAATCGCTAATCGGATATTTTCCATATTGAAATAATATAAATGCTCTTCCTTGTAATGAAGCCAATTTTTTCTCAAAATTTTTTTTATCCACGATGAAGTGTCCGGTGTTACCATAAAAATTAAGCCATTCTTCGCTAAAATTCCGGAAAGGATTTTCATAAATTCTCCCGTCTTCTCAATATGTTCTATAACATCCGACATAGTTATCACAGAAAAAAAATCTTTTGGGAAGTCTTCTTCCGAGAGTTTTTTGTTTATAATTTTATCGTCTCCGAACTTTTTTCTTGATTTGGCAACACCCTCAGGGGAAATTTCAACACCATACACATCAAACCCCATCATTTCGGCTCTTTCAAGCAATTCTCCGGTGGCACACCCTATATCGAGCAGTTTTCCGGAAGGTGTTGTGAACCTTGAAATAGCATCAAGATAACCATCAAAGGTGCGAGATTTCATTTGAGAGACTTCGCTGTCAAATTCTTCAAGTTTCCATGAGTAGTAATAGTTTTTATAGATTGCCGAAAGTTCTTTCTCGTCCGGCAATGGATACAAAAATTCAAGATGGCAATTATTACATTTATAAATTTTTTTCGCCGGCAGATTAAAACAGAATTTTACATTTATGTTTCCGCATAGAGGACAATTTGGTATCAAATTTCATACCTTTCTAAAAATGCTTAATCCGTAAAGGGAGGATGACTTTGTGCATACTTTTTTAAATTTCCCTATGAGATACATAAATTCCACAAATGAATAGTAGAGAAGCCACTTCTTTAATTTTTTCACATAATGAATATTATAAGGAGGATTGAGATATTTTCTTTTGATTTCCATGCCCCCCCTCTCCCCGCAAAGTCTTTTAATCTCATCGGAAAAAACGCCTTTTTCTCCCTCATCAAAATAAACATCTTTAGAAAGAGAGGTGTTATAAACCATTTTCCTTACCCAAAAATCATTGTTCGGTTCAAAAAAAAGAAGAAGCCCTCCCTTTTTCAATGCCTTCATGGAATTTTGAATTGCTCTTTTCAGTTCATAGGTTTTAAGATGATGTATCGAGACCCAAAAAGAAATCAAATCCATAGAACCTTCTTCAAAAATTTCCTCTGTCATATTTGCGCACACCTTAAGAAGATTCTGCGGCGCTCTTTTTAAAAACTCAGAGCTTATATCCACAAGATAGACATCGCTTTCGGGG
>Ga0209514_10002253_pt1 | contig 30407 bp, 35 predicted proteins | sample Subgrocontami58m_FD_187452 | JGI IMG/M metagenome (GOLD analysis project Ga0209514, IMG submission 187452) | Subsurface groundwater microbial communities from S. Glens Falls, New York, USA - GMW37 contaminated, 5.8 m (SPAdes) (version 3) | ecosystem: Environmental > Aquatic > Deep subsurface >...
CGCTCCTTTCCGGGCTACTGCGGGTGCTGATGCCCGTCCTGGCGGAAGAGGATGCTGAAATGCTGGCCGTCGGGTAGGGGCGAGACGTCGGTGATGCCAGGGAGGTAGATACGGAGGGCGTCCATGAACTGGGACTTGCTCAGCACCACGCCGGAGAAGTTCAGGTGCGGCAAGGGCTGCGCCTGTGCTTCCGGCCCCGGATCAACGGTAGCTGCATTGCTCCGTCCTCGCTCATCTGACCCCGCAAAACCTGTTAGCAAAACCTAACTCATGGTATCATACTACCAAACTCACCTATGTTGTCAATGCCTTACGCGTGAGGATTATGTGAAGAATCCGGCGCTCACGCCTTCCTGGCCACCGCGTCCAACAGCCGCTGCTTGAACGCCTCCACCGGCTGCCCCCGCAGCTCCTCGCCGCTGCGCCGTCCGCGGCCTCGCGGTCGCCCACGACCAATATTGCGTTTAGGGGAGCGCCTGCGCGCTCCCGTAATCATGTTTGCATGTCCTATCCGCCTTTGATGATCCCGTGCTCGCGGCAGAACTCCAGGGTGAGCTTTCTGAACTCCTCCTGCTTTTGCACGTAGACCGCGTGCTCCACACCCTCGAAAATCTGAAGACGATTCGTCCTAATCTGTCTGGACATGATCACGGCGCCCCCGGGCCCGCCGGTGCTGACGTCGCCTGCGCCGACAACAAGCAGCACAGGGCACGTGATCTCTTTCAGTCGCGGGGTCAGCGGGTGTTCCCGCAGTCCTGCGATGGCCCTGGACATGGCAACGAATGAGTCGATGTGCTCCGGCCGCATCTCTCTGCCGCCCTCGCCTCTCTGATTATTGCGGGCTCTCTCTCCCCCGTTATACCAGCGTTCTGAAGCCGCCACGTTGACCTCGCTAGAGCTGGAATCAACGATGACGGCGGCGCACTTCTCCGGGTAATCGATGGCAAACTGTTGCACCAGCACGCCGCCCCACGAGAAGCCGTGCGCCACCGCTTTCTGAATCCCCAACCCGTCCAGCAGTCGCGCCAGGTCAGAGGCGTACAAAGGCAGGTTGTACTTGGCCGCCTGGGAGGACTTACCGCGGCCGCGGTTGTCCCAGGTGACCACCCGGCCGAAATGCTTCTTCCAGAAGTCGAACTCCTGAATGAAGTCTTCGCTGTTGCCGCCCAGGCTGTGGCAGTAGACGTAAGCCAGAGGTCCCTGGCCTGCCTCCTCGTAGTGAATGGTGACGTCTCCCAGGTTCATGTCGGGCATGGCAATCCTCCTTTTAGGTTACTCGTTGGTCTACCTTCGACCTCTATCATGCACCCGTATCAGATCAGCTTCAAGGCCATTGCTGAAGACCATTGGCCTACAGGTCGCACACATGGAGCACCGTCCGAATTGGGTTCAACTGCTGCTCGACTCGCATACAGGTCTCAGTGCCCTAGGCGGGTTCCGCTTCCAGCAATTCGCTCACCCAGGCCAGCTCTCTCTTCAGCCCTTCCGCGATGGTGACCGTCGGTTGATAGCCCAACTCCCGCTCAGCCTTATGGATGTCTGCCGAGGTGTGGCGAGCATCGCCTCGTCTGACATCCTCATAGGTCAGAATTGCCTCCCGCCCGGCGGCATCTTCCAGAAGCGCGATGGCGTCCCTCAGGGTGATCTGGGAGCCTCCGCCTATGTTGTAGACCGAACCCGGCTCGCCGCGCTCCGCCGCGAGCACATTGGCGCTGAGCGCGTCCTGAATAAACGTGAAATCTCTGGTCTGCTGGCCGTCGCCGAAGATGTTGATGGGACGGCCTTCCAGAAGGGCGCGGGAAAAGATATGGAAGGCCATATCCGGCCGCTGACGCGGCCCGTAGACGGTGAAGTAGCGAAGCGCCACGGTGGGAACACCGTAGTTCCGCCAGTAGAGGTAGCAGAGTTGCTCGCCCGCCAGCTTGGTCACGCCATAGGGCGAGACCGGCCGGGGCAGCGCCGACTCAGGGGTCGGAAAGGACTCCGCGTCGCCGTAGATAGAGGAGGAGGATGCATAGACGAACTTCTGCAGGGGCATGCCCTTGACCGCTTCCAACAGGCGCTGTGTGGCCATGACGTTGTCCTTGGCATAGACCTGGAAGCTCTCTCCCCAGCTCGCGCGCACGCCCGCCTGCGCCGCCTGATGGAACACCCATTGCACATCTCGCAACAGCGGCTGCAACGCGATGCGGCTGAGGTCGCCCTCCTCAAAGCGGAAGGCAGCGCCTACGGTTCGCAGGCGCTGCAGGTTCCGCTCCTTGATCCAGCGGGGGTAGTAGTCGGAAAAGCAGTCCACGCCTACCACATCGTGGCCCAGGGCCAAGAGCTTCTCAGAGAGATTGGAGCCGATGAACCCCGCCGCGCCGGTAACTAGTACACGCACCACAGCCTCTGAAGCAAAGGGATCGTTTTTTCAGCATAGGGGCGAGCTTGGGGGTTGTCAAACGTGAACGGGTGAGCGTTCAGTAGTGGAGCGGAGGACTGTCATTGCGAGGCCCGCAGGGCCGTGGCAATCCGGGGGAGCGGGCATGCCTCGTCAGTAATATGTCTACATCCTGATCAACCGCGCCACACGTACCTCCCCGCCCGGATTGCTTAGCTTGTCCTGAGCTCGTCGAGTTCATCGAGTCTGAGACTCTCAGATCGAAGATCCCGCAGGGGGTCGAACGACCAGCCGAAGGGTCGCGACGCTCCTCGCAAAGACACACGGAAAACGGGTGCTGCGGCAGGAAGCCGTTGCCTGATCTCCGTTTCTTCCGCTAACTCCCCTGAGACGTCAAACCTCACGCGGGCGGGCGCCGTTTGCGCCTGCTACGTGGGGGATAACTGGGTGGTCAGAGGAAGGAGAAATCGACAACAGAATACCAGAGAGATTGCGGAATTCGACAAAGATCAATGATTCTGCTAGTTTACATTGCAAATGAAGGGGGACATTACACCCAACGCTATGAAGGAGATCCTGGCCACCATCACCCAGCGGGGGCAGGTCACCGTTCCGGCAGAGGTGCGCCGGCTTTTGCGTGTGGGACCAAGAGACAAGCTGGTCTTCGCCATCGACGATGCCCAGGTCCGCCTCTTACCAGCAGCTTTCACCTTGGAGAAAGCCTTCGGGTCGGTCACACCGAAAAATAGGCCGGAAGACTTCGAGGCGCTTTCCCAGGCCGCTAAGGACGAACATGCCGAAAAGGTCACCCGAAAGATGCGCCAGGGATGAAGTATCTGGACACCAACATTATTCTCCGGCTCCTGACCCGGGACGACGAAGCCAAAGCCGCCGGCTGCCATAGCTTGTTCCAACAGGCCGAAGGGCAGGGCAAGCAGGAGGTGGCCACCACTGAGGCCATCATCACCGAGGTCTGCTACGTGCTCTCTTCCTCCCGTAATCCCTACAAGTTGACTCATGAGGAAATCCGAGCCAGGCTGGTTCCAGTGCTGAGCATGCGCGGCCTTCGGCTCCCCAGAAAGCGGCGCTACCTTCGAGCGCTTGACCTCTACGCCACTTACCCTGTGCTGGATATCGAGGATGCGGTATGCGTCGCTCACATGGAGGCGGAAGGCATCTCGGAGATCCTCAGCTACGACACGGACTTCGACGACGTTGAAGAGGCGCAGCGCGTCGAACCGTGACCATCATGCCCAACCTAGCAAGCCAATCCGCCATTCTTCAAGAAGCTCTGGAACTATACCAGAGCATTTTTCTGGCCTCCCGTAATCTGGCGGAGAGAGCAAGCTCGAAGAACAAAAGTTGCTCCGCCGCCCAAAGTTGCGCTGATCCGCCGATTTTGCTAGCATGGGGTCATGGAACGAGGAGCTTTTACCTTTTCTGCCGAGACGCTGCCGGAGTTGCGAGCGCCCCACGTGCTGGCATCGGTGCGGCCCTGGGTGGACGTGGGCAACGTGGGCACGCTGGTGCTGGGCGATGTGGAGGCCGTGCTGAAGACGGAACCCCTTGCCCACCTCACCAAGCCAGGCACATTCTTCGACTTCACCCGCTATCGTCCCACGGCGTACTTCAAGGAAGGCCAGCGTGAGGTGGAGTTGCCGAATGCGGTCATCAACTACGCTCGCGGGCCCGCCGCACACGACTTCCTCTTCTTTCATCTGCTGGAGCCGCACGCCAACGGCGAGGACTTTGTCTACTCGCTGCTGGACCTTATGACTACCTTCGGCGCAGCTCGCTACTTCATGGTGGGTGCAATGTACGACATGGTGCCGCACACCCGTCCGCTGCTCATCAGCGGCTCTGCTTCCGACCAGCGAACACAGCAGACCTTTGCGAACTACGGCGTGCGCACCAGCCAGTACCAGGGGCCGACCACCATCCTCACTCTGCTGGCCAGGGAAGCTGCCCGTAAAGACATGGACTCCATGAGCCTCATTGTCCGCCTGCCGCAGTACGCGCCCCTGGAAGAGGACCACTCCGGGAGGTTACGCCTGCTGAAGCTGCTTGATGCGATCTATCCCCTTCGGTTGCCGGTGGATAAGGTGGAAGCGCTATCTGAAGAGCAGTTGCGGCAGGTGAACGCCGCGGTCGAGTCCAACCCGCAGTTGAAACGGGTGCTGCAGCACCTTGAAGAGCGCTACGAGGGCGAGAACCGCGGGCAGGACTCCGGCAGTGAGATGCCGCCCCTGCCCCCCTCAATAGAGAAATTCCTGCGAGAGATGGAAAACTAGTCTATCTCTTAGCTGAACAAAATCCCCCTGGTTCGAGACCGCTGAATAACGCCTAGCATAGCAGAGAGACGCGATTACGAGAGCTAGCCGACGTTTGTTGAGGTTCTCGAAACGAACGGCGGACGCCAGTGTCGCCTCTGACGAGCGGTGCCCCTTCGGCGGCGCTCAGGACATGCTTCGAGGGCCTCAGGCAACGCCTCTCGCCTATCCGATAGGTTCACCATGAGCGGGTCTTTTTTCCTTCGGACAACCTCAACGTGGTGATAACACCCTCATCTCCTCTGCCCGGAGTTGTCCGCACCCTGCCTGGATGTCGACACCCTGAGTATCCCGCAGTGTCACCGGGATGTGCGCCCGCTCCAACTCATCGACGAACGCCCGAATGCGGTCCGCGGTTGGACGCTTGAACTGGAATGCTGCCGTCGGGTTCACAGGAATCAGGTTCACGTGGCACAGCAGTCCCGACACCAATCGGGCTAGCTCGCCGGCCTGCTCCCGCGAGTCGTTGACGTTGCCCAGAAGCACGTACTCAAAGCTGATGCGGCGTCGGGTCTTGGCCACGTACTCGCGGCAGGCCTGCATCAGCTCGGCCAGGGGATACTTGCGGTTGACGGGGACCAACTGGCTGCGGAGATCGTCGTTGGGCGCGTGGAGTGAGATGGCAAGCCCCGCCTGCCAGGGCTCCTGGGAAAAGCGCCGTATCTCCAGGATGAGTCCGACGCTGGACACGGTGATATGGCGCGCGCCCAGGCCGAGACCCCAGGGCGCATTGAGAGCGGTGACGGCTCGCCGCACATTCTCGTAGTTGGCGAAAGGCTCGCCCATGCCCATGAACACCACGTTGGTCACATGGTCGGACGAGGGCGCAGACTCCTCACGAAGAAAGAAAATGACCTGCTGGACAATCTCGCCCGCGCTCAGATTCCGCCCGTAACCCTGCTGGCCGGTCGCGCAGAACTGGCAGGCATAGGCGCAACCTGCCTGGCTTGAGACGCAGATGGTGGTGCGCCATCGCCCGTGGCCCGCGCGGTGTCTCATCCACACTGCCTCCACCAGCTTTTCGTCCGGCAGGCTGAACAGGACTTTCTGGGTGCGGCCATCCTGAGACTGCGTGCGGCGAGAAGGCGTGAGCGACACCAGCGGCAAACGTTCCGCAAGCTGCTCGCGAAGGGCTATGGGCACGTCCGTCATAGCGTCGTAAGAAGAGACGCCCTGGTATCCCCAGCGCAGGAGCTGACGCGCGCGATAGGCCGGCTGGCCCATCTCCTGCAGCAAAGCCGTGAGCTCGTCCGGTTGGAGGTCGAAAATGCTGTTTTCAGTCATACCTATCAGTATAGCCAGAATTGGCAACTATACCATGACAGCACGTATTGATTCATGATACGCTCGCGATTTGGAGGAAGTCTGGATCGCAAGAAAGAAGGAGCCGATGACGGTAGTTTGCGCCCTAAAGGACGGTGATGATCTATTCCTAGCGGCCGACAGTTCTCTTGGTGGTCTACCAGTGAAAACGAGAGTTGTCACGAAACTAGAATACTATAATTTGAGCAACCCTCTCATATGGGCAACTTCTGGCGACGAGTCCATCGGGGATGAATTTAGTGACTGGCTTAAGTCTCAGATCAGCCACGCTCCTGGCCTTTGTTTGAGTTGGGAAACGTTCAAGAACGGATGTCAAGATGATCTTGCCCGACGTAATGGTCTATTCCTGCGGGTTCGGCAACAGAACCATGTTCCAGTCAATCCAGAAAATGATTACTCGCAAGTCCTGGTTGTCGGCTACATAAATGGCTTACCGGAGATTCTTCACATTGATTTCGAGGGGTGCTCAACCTTTCACCTACGTGCAGGAAGAACATTTGCCACAATTGGAGGCGGCCGTTATCACGCCGCGACCGTTTATGAGGTGCTTCTAAGAAAGGGTATCTTGGCATCTTCTGGCCTTGAAGCCATCAAAGAGGTGACAGAGATTGCGGCAGACCTTTCACCTCTCTGCGCTTTGCCAATCAGTGTAGCGAAGGCCACAAAGCAGGGAGTGATGCTACTATGAAAAGAGATAGGCAACTATACCGTGAAGTCACGTGCTTATAGGCGCAAGATGTTACTCGATGCCACTGAAAAAGAGGTAGAGCAAGCCATAGAAGGAGTACGTGGGATATTAATTCAGCCGCATTCCCTACGGAATACTGGGCACATTCGAGATAGAGACGGTTCTACAGGGGGTCTCTTCGCCTTAAAATCGCCTGTGAATCATAGTAGTGAACACCATGCTGTTCGCTATGTGCCCCACGGCATTCGCGATTTGGGCACGGAAACCAGCGCCCAGGATGAGTGGCAAGTTAACGCAGATAAGCCTGCGATAAGTGAGTGTGACATTCTTGGCAACGAACATCAGGTTCATCTGTTGGATTTGGTGACTCAATCCATCTTTCAGGCTTTTGCCCAGACATTTTATTCCTCCCTGAGAAGTGATTATGAAAAAGGAGAAAAACGCATTGGCTCAGGGCGGCTTCTCCGGCCTGCCCAGAGCGTAGTCTAACGGGCGCTTTCCCCCCAGCCTGCTCCCGACAAAATCCCTGCTCCCCCGCAGGAACTCGTCGGTGGACATGGCGCGCCGGCCCTCAAGCTGGACCCTCAGCAGTTGCAGCAGGCCGCTTCCTGTCTGCACGGCCGCGGCCAGCGGCTCCCCGGAAACCGGGACGACGCGCCCCGGCTCGCCCGGCGTTCCGGTATCCGGGAGCGCCTCGGCTTCCAGCACCTTGATCTGTCTGCCCTTCCACGTCGTGTAGCTGCCCGGCCAGGGCTGATAGGCCCGCACCCGCCGCTCGATCTCGACCGCCGAGAGGGACCAATCGATGACCCCATCCTCTTTTGTCAGCAGCTTGGTGTAGGTTGCCTTGGAGTCGTCCTGCGGCTGAGGTGTGATGTCGCCGCCCACCCAGAGTGGGATGGTCTGGCTCAGCAGGCCGCGGCCCAGGTCGATGAGCCTTGCGGTGAGGGTCGGCGTGGTGTCATCGGGCATGATGGGAATGCGGCGCTGCGCGAGCACCATCCCGGTGTCCATACCCGCGTCCATCAGCATCATCGATACCCCGGTCTCAGCGTCACCCGCCAATAACGCGCCCACCACCGGCGCCGGCCCGCGATGCCGCGGCAGCAGCGAGGGGTGCACATTCAGTCCGCCATACCGGGGAATATCCAGCACCGCCTGCGGCAGGATGAGGCCGTAGGCCGCGAGAATAATGATGTCAGGAGCCAGGTCACGCCGTAGGCGTTGCTGCTCTTCCGGACGGCGCAACGAGCGGGGCTGGTACACTGGAAGGTTGTGCTGCAGCGCGGCTCTCTTGACCGGGCTGGGCGCGGGCGCGCCGCTGCGGCCCGCGGGACGGTCGGGCTGCGTATAGACCCCGACAATCCTGTAGCCATCGGCAACGAGCTGTTGGAGGAAGGGCACGGCGAAATCGGGCGTGCCCATGAAGGCGATTCGCAAGCCGGTGACGTTCATGTGTTCCCTAATGCCCTGCTGTCAAAATGATAAGACTTCTCACTTCGTTCGAAGAGTAAAGGTATTACTGTTCGAGCGACCGCGAGAACTGATTTGCCTGTAATTTTTTCACCCCTCGGCGGTGCGCCAGTGGTCGCATGAAGAACTGTTTGGGCATCAGCGGCCAAACACGCCAAGCTCCCGCAGGCGCGTGAGGTCTTCCCAGGTATAGCCGGCCTCCAGCAGCACTTCCTCGGTGTGCTGGCCCGCAGCCGGAGCAGGCCCGCGAACGCCGACCTCGCTCCGCCCGAACTTGAGAGGCGTTTCAATGGCCTCATAAGCCCCAAAGGTGGGATGCTCCACGGTCGTCAAAAAATCGTTCGCCCGCACTTGGGGGTCTGCCATCACCTCCTCCAAACTCTGGACGGGCGCCCAGATAAGTCCGTGAGCATCCAGCAGGCTTCCCCACTCCTGACGCGATGCAGAGGCAAAGGTTCTGTCCAGGATGGCGATGAGTTCTCGGCAGTGCTCCTTTCGTCCCTGTATCGTGGCATAGCGTAAGTCCTCCGCCAGTTCTGGCCTGTCGATTGCCTGACAGAGTCGCGGCCAGTAGGGATCGGGAGTCGGCATCACCAGGAGCAGCCACTTGTCATCGCCGGCGCGATAGACGTTCCAGATGGGATTGGGCGCGCTGTCCCGGGGCGTGCGCTCCGGGTTGCGACGGGAGACCAGGGCTGCTTGCAGGTCTGATCCCAATACCCACAGCCCTGTATTCAGCAGAGAGCCGCTGATTTCCTGTCCCAGCCCGGAGTTGATCCTCTCGTAGAGCGCCGCCAAAACACCAGCCAGGAGCAGCGGCGCGGTTGCATGATCTCCCATGCCGGTGCGCGGGAGCGGTGGCGTCTCTCCAGGCTCCCCTACCAAGGACATGATTCCGGACCGAGCCCAGAAAGCGGCGTAGTCAAATCCTAAACGGTCCCGTTCAGGGCCTGCGTTGCCGTAGCCGGTGAATCCAAGATATATCAGTCCCGGGTTGCTCTTGGACAACTCTGGATAGGTAAGCCCATATCGTTCACGCCGGACCGGCACGAGGTTGGTTAGGAACACATCAGCTTGCAGCGTCAGGCGACGGACCGCTTGTTGTCCCTCCAGAAGATTTATGTTGATGCCGATGCTTCGCTTGCCGCGGTTGTCTACTTCAAACATCGGATTGCCAGGGAACGCCGATCCCATGCCTAGTGCGCTGGGCTGGAAGTTGCGCCACGGGTCTCCCTCGGGCGGCTCGACTTTGATCACCTGCGCGCCCATGTCCGCCATCAGAGTGGCGGCTGCGGGCACCGCCAGCCAGTTCGCCACCTCCAACACCTTTATCCCCTCGAGAGGAGCGCCCATCGCTTTCTCCTTCCTGTGTGTTTTACCGAGCACAGCCCCATGGAGACGGTCAGTTTGGCAGACGGATATCGCTGAGCCGCTCATCCTGAGCCTGTCGAAGGAGCTCCCCGCTCATGGTTCGACAAGCTCACCACGAGCGGGGAGCTTATCTTGGCAAAACTGACCCACTACCCAGTCCCGTGCTCTTTTGCCTCGGACAATCTCTCGGGGTATTATACCAATCGGAGGGCTGCATTTATCGTTCGAGGCAAAAAGCCGAGAACCCTTCGACGAGGCTCAGGGCATGCTTCTCGTTTCGCCTGCCTACCGGACAGGCAGCCTCGAAGAATAATATTCCCGTGAGCGCCATTCTTCTATCTTGTGGCCGACTCCACACTGTGCTACTATCCCTGTAATGCCAGAACAGGTGTTTCAGTTATTGTTATCGAAACATATCGTATGACGAGGAGCGAAGGATGCTGAGCGAACGGTCCAGGGCACTACAAGACGCGCTTTCACGCATCGAGAAGGAGTACGGCAAGGGCTCCATCATGAAGCTGGGAGAGTCCGCAGCGGACAAAAGCGTCGAATCTATTTCAACGGGTTCTCTCGCCCTGGACATGGCTCTCGGCATTGGTGGCATACCACGCGGGCGCGTCACCGAGATCTTCGGCCCGGAGTCATCCGGCAAGTCGACCCTGGCGCAGCACATTCTGGCCCAGGCCCAGGCCAACGGCGGCACGGTGGCCTACATCGATGTGGAGCACGCGATGGACCCGTCCTATGCCGCCAAGTGCGGCGTGAAAGTGGATGAGCTCTACATCTCCCAACCCGACACCGGCGAGCAGGCCCTGGAAATTACCGAGGCCCTGGTGCGCTCTGGCGCAATGGACGCCGTGGTCATCGACAGCGTGGCGGCCCTGGTGCCGCGAGCAGAGCTGGAGGGTGACATGGGCGACCCGCAGATGGGCCTTCAGGCGAGGCTTATGTCCCAAGCCCTGCGCAAGCTTACCGGCGTCATCAGCAAGACCAACACCGCGGTGATCTTCATTAACCAGCTCCGTGAGAAGGTGGGCGTCGTCTTCGGCAATCCCGAGGTGACTCCCGGCGGCCGCGCGCTCAAGTTTTACAGCTCCGTCCGCATAGAGATCCGTCGCACCGAGTCTATCAAGCAGGGGACCCAGATCGTGGGCAACCGGGTGCGCGCGCGTATCGTGAAAAACAAGGTGGCGCCGCCCTTCCGCGTCGCCGAGTTCGAGATCCTCTTCGCCCACGGCATCAGCCGCGAGAGCGACATCGTGGACCTCGGCGTCGAGCTTGGCTTCGTGAAGAAGAGCGGCGCATTCTTCAGCTACGGCGAGACCCGCCTGGGCCAGGGCAGGGAGAATGCCCGCGAGTACCTCGTCCAGCATCCGGAGACGGCGAAAGAGATCGAGGCACTGGTGCGGGCAGCCGGAAGCTCCCCCATGAAGGTTGGCGCTGTGGCCCAGGAAGAAGGGGACTAGAGGGCTATTTGTCATTGCGAGCCCGCCACAAGCGGGCGTGGCAATCTCGCACAGGGCTTGCGTTGCTGCGCTCACAATGACAATGAGAATGTGAGCTAACAAAATGGGTGTTTTTACCAAACGAGTGCTCTTTGCCGACCTGCAGCGCCACGCCACTGTAGAGGTGGACGCGGTGATAGACACAGGTTCTTCCTTATGCGTGGTGCCCGAGCCGGTTGCCATTCTCTTAGGATTGCAGCGAATAGGTTTGTCTGATTTTATTCTTGCCGATGGACGCATGACCACATTCCCAGTAGCCGGCCTGAGGGTTGAACTCGAAGGCAAAATCGGATTTATTACCGCTGCCATCGGCCCTGAGGAGGCTCAACCAATAATAGGCGCATCAGCCTTGGAAGCCCTGGGGCTAGGCGTGGAGCCTGGCACGGAGAAGCTCATCCCTGAAGTCATCCGGCTGCTCACCATGACCGGCTGCCGGACGATCTGAGGCAACGGAGGCAGTGATGGAACAGTGGGCGTACCTTCAGTTTAGTTGGAACCTGAATCCTGGGAGCTTTACCTTAGGTCCCAAAGTAGCATTCAGCGATGTTGACTGGCTACGTAGTTGGCTTAAAGACAACTACCCTAAAGCCGTGATTAGCGAGCCCTCGCCCCGCAAAGACCTTCCCGAGAGCCTGGTTCCGTATGCGAGTTATCACGTCACATACGTAGTCGACACCTATCTCGACTATGCTATCAATGGTGTGGTTAGCCATCTTGGCGCGCAGGGCTGGGAAATGGTCAACCAGGTGTCCACCAGGATATGGTTTAAGCGCCGTGTAACCGAACAGGACGCGGAACGACGCAAGGTGTTGAAATGACCACCGCAAAAGATGAAGTTCGCAAGCTGTTGGACAAACTGCCGGATGACGCCTCCTGCGAGGACATCCAGTACCACATCTACGACGTGCGGGAAAAGGTCCAGAAAGGGCTGGCAGATGTCGAGGCAAGGCGCACTCTCGCTCAGGAAGAGGCAGAACAGCGGATGTCCAAATGGCTCGCGCCGTAGTCTGGACAGAAGTTGCGTGGGCATATTGGTAAAACGACAGTGACATACGAAACCCTACACCATCGCCGCTCAATTCGCCTGAGGGATTACGACTATGCGCAGGCCGGGGCATACTTTATCACCGTTTGCACCAATGATCGTCAGGGTCTCTTCGGCGAAATCATCGACGGCATCACGCAGCTAAGCGACTTTGGCGCGGCTGCACAAGAAACCTGGCTTGCCATTCCTGAGCATGTCCCACATGTTGACTTGGATAGCTTTGTTGTGATGCCCAACCACGTTCATGGGATCGTCATCATACCCGTAGGGGCGCAGCATGCTGCGCCCCTACAAAGAACCAACGCCGTACCTCCAGGATCTCTAGCGGCCGTCATCCGCTCGTTTAAGTCAGCAGCCACAAAGGGTATCAATGAACTTCGTGCCACACCCGGCGCGCCCGTGTGGCAACGCAACTACCATGAGCATGTGATCCGAAATGATCGCGACCTTGACCGCATCCGGCAATACATCACGGAAAACCCTGCACAGTGGGCAGAAGATGGGTTTAACCCTGCAAAACATGTTGGAAGCCGATAATCGTAGGGGCGCAGCATGCTGCGCCCCTACCTTGTACATGACGGTTCACCATGCCTGACTCTTTTCAGGTCTCCACAATTCTTCCGGCTTCCGCTATGCGCCTCTATGAGGCGTGGCTGGACGGCGAGGAGCACAGCGCATTCACTGGAGGCGCCGCCCTCGTCGACGCCTCTGTGGACGGCGCATTCACGGCGTGGGATGGCTACATCTCTGGGACCACCATCGCGATGGAGCCGCCGCATCGCATCGTCCAACGCTGGCGCACCACCGAGTTCCCGCCCGAAAGCCCGGACTCTCGCCTGGAGATCACCTTCGAGGAGGTCGAGGGCGGCACACGCATCACGCTCATCCACTCCGAGATTCCGGACGGCCAGGGCCAGGAGTACGAGCAGGGCTGGAGAGACTACTATTTCAAACCCATGGCTGTTTTTTTCTCAGCCGGGTAAAGAGAACCTTCCAAAGCCCTCCAATGCCAACCGTCACTGCGCTGCTCGCGCAACCCAGGAAGAGGTCGATCATCCATCTCTTTCTGGACGGCGAGGCCGCGTTTGACCTTCACCGTAAAGTGGCGCAAGAAGCCGGGCTGTTCATAGGGCTCGAGTTATCCGTCGAGCAAGTGCAGGAAATCCAGCAGCGTGACGCCTACTTTCGCGCGCTGGATGCCGCCTATCGCTTCCTTGCCCACCGCACCAGAAGCGAGGCAGAGGTGCGGACGCGCCTGTCGCGCGGGAAAATTGCGCCGGACCTCATGGAACAGGTCGTTGCTAAGTTGAAACAGCAGCGTTTCCTGGACGATGTCGAGTTTGCCCGGCAGTGGGCCGAGCGTCGCGCCGTCCGGAGTCCCCGCAGCCGCGCCGTGGTGCGGTGGGAGCTGCGGACAAAAGGCGTGGAGGCTGGTATCATCGAGGAGACGGTCGAGTCGCTGGACGACGAAGAAGCGGCCTACACCGCCGGACTGCGTAGAGCTTCCAGGCTGACAACTCAGGACTACCAGGAATTCCGCAAGCTCCTCTGGGACTTCCTGATACGCAGGGGTTTTCGTTATGATGTGACCGGCCGTGCGGTGGAGCGTCTGTGGCAGGAACTCAGGCCCAGTCCCGCTCCAGAAAATGAACGGGCAGGAACGCCAGAAGTCCAGTAACGAAATGAGGCAGGCAATGGCAGAAGCTCATGAACGGATTGGGATCACCCTCCCAGGGGGTGCAGGCATAGCAAAGACCGAGCAGCTTGAACTGGTGCGCTATGCCGAGAGCCTTGGCTACGATTCCATCTGGATCGGAGAAGCCTGGGGGTCTGAGGTTTTCACAACCCTCGCATGGCTGGCAAGCAACACGTCCACGATAAAGTTTGCCTCCGGTATCGCAAACGTCTTCAGCCGCACACCAGGGCTCATTGCCCAGACCATCGCGACGCTTGACTCTATTTCTGACGGCAGGATGCTTCTGGGCCTGGGCACCAGCGGGAAGGCCGTGGTGGAGAACTGGCACGGCCTTCCGTTTGCCAAGGGCACGCAGCGCCTACAGGAGTGCGCAGATATCGTCCGTCTTGCTCTGAGCGGAGAACGGGTTACCTATGACGGTGAAATATTCAAGCTGCGCGGGTTTCGTCTGAACATGACTCCGGTCAGGAACAGAGTGCCCATCTACTTTGCGTCCATCAGTCCTGCCGGGCTGCGCGCTACGGGCAGCTCCGCGGACGGCTGGCTGCCCATCTGGATGACGGCAGAGAGCATCCCCACTTCAACCAAGGTTATCGCGCAGGAAGCCCAGGCATCCGGACGGTCGCTGAGTGACATTGATATCTGCGCAGACATTCATAGCGCCGTCTCCAGCGACCCATCGGCGCGTGAGCGAGCAAAGGCTCAGCTTTCCTTCTACATCGGTGGCATGGGGGTGTACTACCACCAGTGGGTCTCCCGTCAGGGTTACCCGTCTGAGGCCGACTCCATCAGAGACGCTTATCTGGGGGGAGACCGCGTGCAGGCGGCACGGCTGGTCACTGAGGAGATGGTGGACAACTTTACGCTGGTCACGGATAAGGTGCGTGCGCGAGCGCGCCTTGACCAGTACCGCGCCGCCGGGGTCACCCTGCCTATCATCAGTTTTGCCGGCGGCCTCACCTCGGCGGGAATCCGGGATACGCTGGAAGCCCTCGCGCCAGGTAAGAGCTAGCCCCGCTTATGTCACTACCCAAGAACATCGACGTGCATCCCGAGGGTTTCTACATCGCGTGGGACGACGGCCACAACTCGGTGTATCCCAGCCGCTATCTGCGGGTGCAGTGCGGCTGCGCTCAGTGCGTCAGTGAGTGGACGGGACAACGCCTCATCTACGAGGAAATGGTGCCGGCGGACATCCGCGCAGTCTCCGTATCGCCCGTGGGAAACTACGCCATCCAGATTGTCTGGACAGACAACCACAGCACCGGCATCTACCCGTTTGATCGTCTGCGGAGCATCTGCCCCTGCGATGAGTGCAGGGGGACGTAGTTTCACCAATCCTAGTGTCCTGTCCTCGAAGAACATTGAAATGGTCATTGCGAGGAGGCGTAGCCGACGTGGCAATCTGGGGAGGCGGCCCGCAGGCTCTGTGGCAAGACAAGCGCCTCCCCACAGATTGCCACGGCCCTTCGGGCCTCGCAATGACAGCTCAACGAAATTTCCTGACGACCAACTTCGGAGACAGCATACTTGGTGAACGCACCACAGCCGATTGTCGGCCTAAACCTTTGAGAATTCTGCCGTCGACTGAGCAGTTACCGCCTCTGTTCAAAACACCTTCTTTCCATGACTACTCTATGCTAAAATAGCATAATAGCCATGGACACTGCACAGCTCCTCACCTTCACCACAGTAGTGCGGCACGGCACCTTCTCCGCTGCTGCGCAGGAACTCGCCCTGTCTCAATCGGGGGTCAGCAGACAGATCCTGAAGCTGGAGCATGAGATCGGCGTCGACCTCTTCGACCGCAGCGTCTTGCCCATCGCTCTGACGGCCGCGGGAGAGCAGTTCAGGGCCTACGCAGAGCAGGTGTTGGCGCAGCATGAAGAGCTGATCAGGTCTCTCCACGGACAGACGCTGGTGGTATCGGGAGAGTTGAGGATCGTGGCAAGCACGACCCCCGGTGAATTTTTGGTGCCTCAGCTTGTCTCCGCTTTCTCTGCGCGCTACCCCCATGTCACCACATCGGTCCGGATTCAGGACTCCGCCGAAGCGCTCTCGCTGCTCCGCGAGGACGCTTATGACCTCGGATTTGTCGGGGCGCGGGAAGAGAGTCCAGACCTGACGTACGAAGAGATCGCCCAGGACGAGATCGTGGTGGCCATGCCCGCGCGCCATCAGTTCGCCAGGCGGCGCAGCGTCAGGTTGGAGGACCTGAATGGCCAGCCGTTCGTGCTCAGAGAAGAGGGCTCGGGCACGCTGCGCAGCGTTGTGCAGGCCCTGGAGGCCATGGGCCACAAGATGCCGGCCTATCGCGTCGTGATGGTCCTAAGCAGCCACGAGGCGATCGTAGAAGCCGTGCGGGCAGGACTCGGCCTGGGATTTGTCTCTACGCTCGCCTTAGAAGGCAGGACGCGGCAGGCGGTGCGGGCCCTGCGCATCGAAGGGATCCCCCTGGTCCGGCCCCTCTACATGGTCTACTCCCGCGGCGCCATGCTCTCTCCCGTCTCGCGCGCCTTCATAGAGTTCACGCTTGAGCACCGCAACCTGACCCAGAAACGCGGGAGCAGGTAGATAGCTGTCTTAGTCCTGCTGGAGCTTGCGTCCTGACCGCTGGCCGATGGTGGCCATGATATCCAGGGAGCCGCGGTAGGGAATTCGCCAGCGTCTCTGCTCCTCGGCAGACAGCCCTTCGCCCCTGAGCAGGTAATGTCCCTCCTTGCCGTGCGCCCCTAACAGCACCATCCCCACGCCAAAGATAATGGCAAGCGGGCCGGTGATGAACCCGATGTATGCCGTCAGCAGAAACCCAAGGATCGCCAGGATGGTCCCTCCTACCATGAGACGGTGGTTTGGATCGCGTACCAGCACCACGGACCGCAGGCGGTAGTAGGGAAGGTCGGCCACCTCTTCCCCCGCTGGCGTCTGCGCGTACCAGAGCACGCGATGTGAAGTCGCATAATAGCGGCCAAAACGCGTGATGATCTGCTCGCCCGGCGCTAGATGATCGATTATGCTCATATGACCCCTGCCAGTAGGATTGACGCCCGCGGCAAGGATAACCCGCAGGACTCCAAGACACAAATAAGCCGCTGCCACTAACTATGTCCTTCTTGGTGTACGCTAATCTCTCGCGGTCATCCTGAGCCTGTCGAAGGATGGGCCGCTCATGGTTCGACAAGTCGTTCGACTCTGAGAGTCTCAGACTCGATGAGCTCACCACGAGCGGAGCGGAGTCGTACCCACCGTCGATGAAACAATTACCGCGGTCACGGCCAAAAATGATGCTAGCTCAAACCGGCAGTTCGTCCAACAGTTCTTCAGGCCATGCGCGCAACGACTGGTCGGTAGTGTCAGCCACACCACGGACGGTCCTGGTGTAGGAGCCGATGGTTTGCAGCGGCGTTCTGTCTGCCCGCCAGACCCAGGGATGACCGTCTTTGTCCCGCAAGAACGCCGCGGCGCGCTCGGGAGTCAACTCGAATGCCCTCTGAAACAGGTGCGACGCTTTCGTTCCTTTGAAGACCCAGAACCCGTTCCAGTAGTTCGGGTCTGCCTGAGCGCGACGAACATGCGCATTTGCCCCGTAGATTGCCATCTCTTCAGGCGACAAAGGCCCCGCGACGTCTTTGAGGGCGCTCTCGATTTGCAGAATGGCAGCAAGGTAGAAACTCGTCCCACCCGTGAAGCTCCCTGCTTGCCAGTCCCACAGGCGCGCAATAAACAACAGCAGGTCACCGGTCCGTGCAGAAGCCAACGCGGCCGCACGCGGCGCCCTGCGAGGGTCATCGCCGTAGGTGAACGTGACAAACTCAGGGTCGTAGTGGCAGTAACGATTACGGTGAATGCTGGGAATGAACGCTTGAGGGTTCCCCCGATCAAGAGTGAACGTCAGATCACCGTAGCGAACCATCGGCGGACCACCGGCAGGAACCCGCTCAGGGATTGGGAGGAGCCAGAAGCCGCCGTCGGCAAACCGCGGGCTCCTTATGCTATGACCGGCATTGACGCCTACGTTCACGAGAAACACGCGAGCCATGCGGCACGTTGGTCCAATCGCGAGTTGTGTGTTATGTTAATAGAAGTCTTCCAGGACCAGGTCAAATGGGCCGATGGCTGCCATGACGTGGTACGGCCAGCCTGCGAGAAATTGCAGAAACATCGGATCGCTGAACCGGCTAAAGTCCATCCCCCGCGCCACAGGACCCAGAAAGGTGACGAACGCGCCAAACAGCGCCGCAATCACGAGATACAAGCCCCCGCCGTAAAGAAAAATTCGCCCAAAGGGTATGTCGCTTTCGCTGGTGTTCAGGGAATCGCCCTCCAGCGCGCCTTTGGTATTCCCTGTGACCGCACGTGAGAGACCGGAAATCATGCTGTCGAGAGCGGTACCCACTATGACGATAAATCCCAGGACAAAGAGCGCTAGCAACGGCAGTACGAGGTCCTTCGGCTGCCAATCCGGAAATCCCAGCGCGGCGCGAGCTATGGTAGCCCTACCGGGTGGACTCGCCACCCACAGCAGGAGCAACGAGAAAAGTATAGTGAACCAACCAATGATAACCAGCGCGATCCGATTCATAGCAGTCCCCCTCTGGGACCATCCTGAAGTCTCTCTGATAGTAACCCGTCTCGTCGTAACAAGTGTAGCAGGCAAAGCAATACAATGCAGTGACGGCTATCACCCCGTGACTGTTTCACATACGGTGGGTGCAAATAATTGCCGCTCATCCTGAGTATGTCGAAGGACGAGCGGCTCATGGTTCGACAAGCTCACCATGAGCGGAACAACAGTGACCCACCAATAATGAAACAGTCACATCACCGCGCGTGTTTGACGTCGGTCACACTCGCGACTACAATAATGAAAGCAACCACAAGAGTGGAGGAACCCATGTCATCTGAAATCATCTTATACACCGGGATTCACTGCGCCCCATGCGATGCAGTGAAGGGGTTTCTCAAGGAGCGCGGCTTTACCTGGATGGAAAAGAACGTCAACACGGACAAGCAGGCAAGGCAGGAGATGCGGGATATGGGCATGGCCAGTATTCCCGTGACCCTCATTGGCGACTACAAGATTCAGGGGTTTGATCGGGAAAAACTTGAGGAAGCGCTGGGGATCAAAACTACCGCGTAAGACGACGGTATTGAACTAAAAGAGGCTCCCCCAAGAGCCTCTTTTGATTTCTCCGTCGCTAGCTACGCGACGCGATGCCGTTTCCCTGCCAGATAGTCGACCATAACATACTGACCGAGCTTTTCAGGAGTTGTATAGAACGCGCGACCCTTGTTGATGCGTGTCATCTGGTCAACGAACTCTTTAAGATAATAGCTCCGGTCCAGCATGAAGACGTTGATAAGAATGCCTCCCTGGGTGCACCGCTTAACCTCTCGGAGTGTCTCGGAAATGGTGCGTGGGCTGGGCGGATATCCCAAGAAAATCTGTCCTCGCTCAATATGGGCGGTGGGCTCACCATCCGATATCATGATAATCTGCTTGGAACCGCTCTTGTGACGGGAGAGCAGCCTTTGGGAGATGATGAATCCTTGCTGCATGTTTGTGTATGGTTCTGCCTGATCCCAAGTGATGTACGGCAGTTGATCGGGCTTAACCTCCCGCGCGTAGGTGGAGAACCCCACAATGTAGACGCTGTCTCGGGGAAACTGCGTGCGAATGAGGTTGTGCAGTGCAAGGATGACCTTCTTGGCGGCATAGAAGCTGCCGCGGCGCGCCATGGACCAGCTGAGGTCAAGCATCAATACGGTAGCGCTCCGGGTCTGAAACTCGGTGCGATAAACCTGAAAGTCCGCCGGTTGGAGGCGCACAGGAACTCCCTGGCCAGAGCGCTCCACGGCATTCATGACCGTGCGCTTCAGATCAAGGAAGAAGGGATCGCCAAACTCGTAGCGCTTCACTTCATCCATGAGGTCAACACCGACACCGCGCCGGTCATTCGCGTGGTCGCCGGTTAACCCATTCTTTAACCTCTCGAAAATATCGCGCAGCGCTTTCTGCCCGATTTTGCGCATGCCCCGGGGAGTCAACTCAAGCGCTTGGCCTTCTTTTTTGACATACCCGGCGCTCTCAAGCTCATTGACCATTTCCTTGAGCGCCTCCAGGCTCTGAGCCTCCTCATCTCCCAGGAGTCTCCTCACCACCTCAGGGTCAAGCTTATCCACGCTGTCGCCGAATTGAGCTTCCCTGAGCTGCTTTTCAAGAGCTTCCAACTGATCGAGCTGGTCCATGACATCCATCGCCTCACGCATGTCAAGGCTCTCCTCACCTCGGAAGGGAAAACGCTTGCCACCGTGCTCCGGAAACAACTCCGACATGGCGCTGGTGAGGTTCTCCAGTTCTTCTTGGAGACCCATCTGGTTGAGGAGTTCCTCGGTGAGGCCTTGAAACTGTTGGCGCTGCTGGCTGGACATGGACTCCATCATGTTCTGCATCATTTGCATCTGGTGCTGGAGGTTGTCCAGAAGGTCTTGAAAGCTTTCTGGCAGTGGCATGCCAGATGACTGCTGCCACTTCTCACGGAACTCCTGGTAGTCCTGCTCTGGATTCCCGCCTTTTAACTTTTGGTCAAGGATCTGATTGAGGTCATGGAGCATATCCTTCATGCTCTGGGCCTGCTGTTTGTCGATGCTCTGGAGGCCCTGGGTCGTGCGCTCCATGAGATTATCCATCATCTGCTGACGGAGTTGAGACACCAGCTCGTCAAATTGACGCTTGGCTTCAGGGTCCATAAAGTCGTACTCGCTCAGGGCCTTGACCGCGCCGCCCGGTTCTTTGGGAACGTCCTGGAGGAACTTGAGCTTCTCTTGGGCAAGCTGTTCCATGAACTTGCTGAGACGCTCGGCGTCGTCCAGGTTCAGCGCGTCCGGAGCTTCAGCGCTCTGAGACTGAGGGGAAGCCCCTTGCTGACCCTGAGCATGACGGGCGCCTTCCATCCGCTGGCGTGTCTCATCCAACCGGCGCTTGATGCCCTCTTCCTCTGTGCCGACAATGCTTTCGAGCTGCTGCTTGAGGTCGTCGATGAGGGAGTTGAGTTGGTATTTGTCCAGAGTTTCCTGGCGTTTGGTCCGCAGGCGTTTAAGGAGGTCTTGAAGCCCCATCATAGGACCATCCCGCATCCCCTTCTGCATCATGGTGCGGAGCGCGGACTGGAGATCACCTTGAGCTAGGAGGTGGTCGGATAGCTCCTCCATAAGCTCATCATGGTGTACCTGCTGCAGACTCTGCGTGCCATCCCAGCGGAAGTACTTATAGGAATGCATGGTGGCCCCGGTATTGGGCCTTACCGGTAACCTTTTCCTTATTGAGTTTTCGGTTGAGATGGAGCCCCTCCAGCAGGAATTCAACTGCGGAAGCGATGCTGGCGGGCTCTTTGTTGGAAACCAGCTTCTCCGCGGCTTCATAGAGCCCGGTCACCTGGCGCGCCAGCCTTTCATAATCTGCGGATGGGGTCAAATCTGACACTTCGATGGTGATGCCCTGATCAAAGCTGGCGACGACCGACTCCAAGTCCTGTAGCTTAAAGTATCGGTTGAAGACATTCATCACAGAGCTCTGGATTAGTTTGTCTATGATGTGATCTTCTCGTCCCTCGTCAGCGGTCTCCAGCTCAATCTTGCCCATAGTGGAGGCCATGATGGCAGGGAGATCGCTAATGCGCGGCACCGCAGCATTTTCGTTGAGACGGATCGCGCGGCGCGTGGCGTTGCTTATCATGTTTTCAAAGTTGGTAATGGACACGCGCACACTCACGCCCGATCGCTGGTTGATGTCCGGGCTGCGCCGTGCCGCATGGGTGATCTCCGCAACCACCTCACGCATGAAGGCAGGAACATGGGACTTGATATCCTGATCATCGAAGTGAGTGCGCTCCTGCTCCATAATTTGAATTTCTATCATGGGGTCGCGCGGGTAGTGGGTGCGTATTTCAGAGCCGCAACGGTCCTTCAGCGGGGTGATAATGCGTCCACGGTTGGTGTAATCTTCCGGGTTGGCGCTGGCCACCACATAAATATCAAGGGGCAGGCGCACGCGATAACCGCGAATCTGGACGTCGCGCTCTTCCATGATGTTGAGCAGACCAACCTGTATGCGCTCGGCAAGGTCAGGCAGCTCATTGATGCAGAAGATGCCACGGTTTGTACGCGGGATAAGTCCGTAATGAATCGTCAGTTCATCAGAAAGGTAGCGGCCCTCCGCCACCTTTATGGGGTCAACCTCACCGATGAGGTCGGCGATGGTGATATCGGGGGTGGCGAGTTTCTCACCATACCGCTTGTCGCGAGACAACCAGGCAACGGGAGTATTGTCTCCGTGCTCCGCAACGGTATCACGGCAGGCCTGGCAGATGGGGTTATACGGGTCGTCGTTGATCTCGCAACCCTCAATGATGGGCACATCGTCGTCCAGCAGGTTGACAAGAGCGCGCGCGATGCGGCTCTTCGCCTGGCCGCGCTCCCCCAGCAGAACCATATCCTGGCCCGAGAGGATGGCGTTCTCAACCTGGGGGATTACCGATTCCTCATATCCCACGATGCCTTCAAAGATGGGCTCGCGGTTTCTGATCTTTTGAATCAGATTCTTGCGCATCTCCGCTTTTACAGAGAGTACGTTATAACCGTTCTTACGCAACTCACCTATCGTACTTGGCTTCTTTTCCGCCATAACCCTCTGGTAGACCTCCTTGTTGGGAGATTCCGGCGTGCCCGGAAACTATTCCTGCCTCGACTCTTTGGTAGTACTTCTATTCTACACCGTTTTGCCACTATACTCTGCGCCTAAAATCCAGTCAAACAAAGCCAAGGCGCCGTCAAGCCGTGAAAACAAGACCGCCACAAACGAAGTGCAGGTAGATATGAGGCTTGAGACAGCGCACCAGAGGGGGTGACGTTTTAAGTAAATCGCAAGGAGAATGAAGGGAACTACTTGCTATGGTTCATCTTGTTGTGTTCAGCTTTGCTTCCAGACTTTGGGGAAGCTTCCCTGTGCCCTGCAGCTTTTCTGGGGTTGGTGAGCACCAAATCAAACCGAGCACCAGGTATCTTAGCTACTTGCGAGGCTAGTCGCACAACATCATTCTTTGCCGAGGCCAAGGACGCAGAGGTCTTGACTTCTATTACAATGACCTCATCATCCTTGCGCGCAATAAGATCAGCTCGCAAATCTGAGTAAGGTAGAACCTCTTCACAAGCCACTTGATAGCCCTTGCTTCTATATTCTCTCGCGAGTTGGAGCACTCTTCTGTGCTCCCTTTCTGGAGCGCCTTTGCTCATAACTGGGTGATCTCCTCGCCCACCTTAAACAGCTCAATACAAACAAACTTTTGTAGGTCAGCCAGTGCTGCTACCAATTCTGGCTCTACATCTTCCAAGGAATAACTACCACCGATATCTTTTCTACGGGCATTTCTCTCAACCAACTGCTCATCATCATTATATGCGATCCCGTTAAGTGCATCACAGATAGGCTTTGAGATGTTGTCTATGTCAAAGCTGGGCGCTCTGTCAAAAAAGAAGGTGATTTGTATTCGTAAATCGTTATCTTGCAATGGCTCTGAGAACACATCCCGAGCGACTAAGCCGATCTCCTCCCTCCACCGATTCCTGCTTGCTGCACTTGCTCGAACCGAAAAGGGGCGGCCTCTCACCACAAACGCGGCGAGCTTCAGCACTTTCTAATCCTGATGCTACTTGCCCCCACCCCTGCGAGCGAGCGCTCCTTCGGCGATCAGTTCTTTCATTGTCTCCTCAAAGGCGGCGATAGTGAGATCGATGTCGGCTTCCGTGTGCGCCGAGGAGACAATAGCCTTGTGGCCCATCAGGTCTACGCCGTGGTTCAACATGCCGACCTTAAGAGCCGCGTGGGCAGGTGTGCCTACGCCTGCGCTGGTCTCTCCGGCCGCCAACGTGCAAATGGAGTGATCGGAAGCGTTGAGCGCCGCGCCGCATTCTCGCCCCAGCCGGATATGACACATGGATGCGACACCGCTCACGCAGCCGGGAATGCCCTGGCGATTAAGCGCTTCATTCATCCCTTTTCGTAGCCGCACAGCCATTTTGTCGGCCTTCTCGTTGTCTTTGCCGGCGGCCACCAGCGTGAGACCCGCGACGCCTGCCGACGCCGAAAGCGGGTTAGCGTTGAAAGTCCCCGGATGCGGCACGCGACGGGACGCGTCCCACTGTGCGTCGCGGTGCTCGATCATGTCCAGTATTTCCGCTTTGCCCACAACCGCGCCGCCGGGGAGCCCGCCTGCCAGGATTTTCGCCAGCGTGGTGACATCAGGTGTTATTCCGTAACGGGCCTGCGCGCCGCCGGTGGACGTGCGGAACCCGGTCACCACCTCATCAAAGATGAGCACAACGCCGTACTGGCGGCTCAGCTCTCTTAACTCTCCCAAAAAGGAGGGCAGAATTGGCGCGTCTCCCATGCTGGCGCCTGTCGGCTCCAGGATGATGGCCGCCACATCTTTGTACTCCTTCAACACCTGCTCCACTGCGCCGGCGTCGTTGGGCGGCAGCACCACCATCGTCTCGGCAACGGCGTTGGGTATGCCGGCCGCTGAGAGCGCGCCCGACGACGAGACTGCGCCGATAGCGGCGTAGTCGTGCCAGCCGTGGAAGTGGGATTGAAACTTGATGACCCTGCTCTTCAGGGTGTATGCACGGGCCAGGCGCAGGGCCATCAACGTGGCCTCAGTGCCTGAGCTGGTGAAGCGCACCTTTTCCGCTGAGGGGACCAGTTTCTGCACCAGTTCCCCCCATTTCAACTCCAGCACGTGGTTCGCGCCGTAATGTGTGCCTTTGATAACCTGGGCTTGCACTGCGGCGACGATTTCCGGTCGGGCATGGCCCAGGAGGAGCGCCCCATGACCCATCACGTAGTCCACGTATTCGTTGCCATCCACATCCCATTTGCGGCTGCCCAGGGCGCGCTCGACGTAGATGGTGAAAGGCCCGTAACGGCGATTGTCGTGGGTCACCCCATCAGGGAAGACCTGGGCCGATTGCTGAAACAGGGACGCAGATTTGGGATGAAGCTCTATATATCGTTCTTTGATTGTCTGCACTTCTCCTCCTTTGTAGCAGCGAGCAAGCTAGAACGCCAATTGGGCGGCGCCAGCCGACCAGTAGGACGGAGGCGGCAGATCTTTCATAGTCATGAGTCCTGGAGAGGCTTGCACCACACGCGGGATTGCATTCAGGGTGATGCCCACCGTGGCAATGTCGCCGTTCACGCCGCCCTGGATCGTCGCGCGGATTGGCGGCTGCCCATCGATAACAATGGTGTCTTCTGCCTGCTTCACGGAAACGTGCATAGAAAGGTCCAGGGTTATGCGGGCATTGCCGCCCACAATACCCCTGGCTATCTGATGAATCCCGGTGACCTGACCGGCCTTGACCTGGAGATAACGGGTGGTCACATCTTCAACGGCAATAACCGGCTCCAACGTCGTTTCCACCTTATCCAGCTCCCAGCCGACCGACGCGGCGATGAGGTGGACCGACTCGATAAGGCCGATGTGGCCCATGCTGCCCTCGGCAGCCCTGGCCCTGAACTCCAGCGGTGTCATCCCCGCGCCGATCTTTTGCTGCAATAGCAGCCTGCGCTGAGAAGCGTCCGCCACGCGGATCACAGAGATGGTGTTGACCTGCTGGCAAATGGACGACAATGTCAGCGGAAGGAAGTCCATCAGATAGCCCGGATTGATGCCCGTGCCCAGCACGGTCACCCCCGCCTCTTTCGCCGCTTCGTCTATCTCACGGGCTTCTTTGGGGTGCTGTGCAGTGGGGAAGGCCATCTCCTCGCAGGTGGTGACCACATTCTTCCCTGCACGGATGATGCCAAGAAGCTGCTCCTTCACCTGCGGGATGAAAGAGCTCGTGGTATGAATCACCACATCGGCAGCCGTGCTCCGGAGCAGCGTCGCCGCGTCGTCGGTGACCTTTACTCCCAGCGGTCTGCCGGCCTCCGCGATTTCTCCCAAGTCCTTGCCCACCTTGGCAGGATCGGCATCGATTGCGCCCACCAGCTCAATGCCCGAACGCTGCACGGCCGCCCGCACGATTTGTGCGCCCAGCGCCCCTACTCCGTAGTGTATGACACGGAACATCAATGCATGGCGCTCCACAAGATATGGGTCTACTAGGGATTGTTATCCCCAAATGTGTGGCTGTCAAGCAAACCTTTGGAGACTGCTGAATAAGACGTGAAGCGGGCACAGCGCCCCGACCCTCCATAGGTTTCGCGTTTTTGCGGTTAGGTGTTCCCTTGCGTCATGCCTTTCCCGCCACAGCCACCCACCCTTCCCCCGCTTTGCGGGCGCAGGCCGAAGGCACGTCCTCGATGCTAGCCTGCCTGGGGCACCGGTTGCAACGGTTCTCGAAAGCCGACTCCGGCCACCAGCTGGCAGGACTTTGACGTGGTGTGGGGCAAGGACCTTCGGCCTCCACGTGCGGGCTGAAAGCGTGCACTTTGCCCGTCGGCGGCACCTGTCAGGATGCCCCTCCGTGAGCTGCACACCGACAACGGCGGCGAGTTTCTCAACTACCCCCTCCAGGAGTACTGCCGTGCGGCAGATATCCGTACCAGCCGGGGACGGCCCTATCGCAAGAACAACCAGGCCTTCGTGGAACAGCGGGACGGGAGCGTGATCCGGCGCTGGGTGGGCTATGACCGCTACAGTAGCAAAGCCTCCTTCACCCTGCTCCATCGGCTCTACGCTGCGCTGCGCCACCTTCGGCGTGAACTTTTTCCAACCGGTGCAGAAGCTGGTGCATAAACAACGGGAGGGGGCCAAGGTGCATAAGACCTACGATGCGCCCCGCACCCCCTAATCAACGGCTTGCTGGCCGCGGGAGTCCTCTCCCCGGACCAGCAAGCCCGGTTGCGGGCGGAGTACGAGGTCCTCAACCCCGCCGCCCTGCGGCGAGAGATCGACACCTGTCGTGACCTTACGGCCTGCTGCGGCATATCGACCTGTCCAAACAGCGCCCGTTGGGTAACACCCCTTCTGAGGCAACAAGTGCCTTTCGGTAACCGTAACAAATGAGTCAATACGCTTTGCGGACTCGTTCTGTTGATGGTCTGCTTCTTGCCTTTTCCCAGGTCGGCTCTTTGCAGTAGCCCAAATTACCGATATACTCACCCCAAGTTACCGATGTCCTCCATCCAAACGAGCGCCTACAATAACTATGGGCATGGCAATGCCCGAAACAGAGGACAGGGGCACAAGACACTGAGCAGCGGTGTGACGGCTCGTTCAAACAACGAGTCAGAGAAGGGAGCCGTTCCCTGAGTATGCCTCGTCTCGGCCTTGCGGTGAAGATAGGGGTGGCGCTGAGCAGCGCTACCATCGCTTTCTTTGTTGTGATGGGATTCTTTATAAGCAGCAACGTCACCAACGCGGTGGAGGACAGCCACCGGGAGCGCGCGGCCCTCTTGGTAAGTGTACTAAAGGCCGAACTCGTAGGAGAGAAAGGCGCTATCGTGATCGCCCATGCCCAGGAGCACCTTGACGCTCTCGCTGCAGCGAACCTGCAGGTGATCCGCGTCAACCTCTACCTGCCCGAAGGCGCTGGCGGCATGGTCGCGGCCAGCACTGACCATGCCCGTATCGGAGCGCCAGCAAAGTCGCAGGACCTGGCGCCCCTGGTCTCCGGAGAGTTCTCTTATACTCGCGAGATCGAAGGGGGTCAGGCAGTAGCAGAGGTCAACGCCCCCGTGAGCCTTCAAGGAAAACCGGTTGCCGTGATCGGGCTTTACCTATCGCTGGTTGACGTTGAACAACATATCGCGAGAGCCGGCAGACCCTGACAGCCATGGGCGCAGGGAGCCTACTGCTGCTGCTTATCCTGCACGGACTGCTATGGAACTTGCTGGTGGGACGCCGCCTGGCCTCTCTGACCCAGGCCTGCCGCCGCCTGATGCAAGGGGACTACTCCCGCCAAGTCCAGACGACGGGGCTTCTACATGGCGGGGACGAGCTAGGAGTCCTGGCCGAGGCCTTCAACACCATGGCCGAGAAGATCCAAGAGCAGCAGGGTGAGATGGAGACCCTGGCCACCCACGACAGCCTGACCGGCCTGCTGAACCGGCGGGCTTTGATGCAGCGTCTCGAAGAAGAGGTCGCTCGCGCAGAACGCTACGGCACTTCTGTGACCCTGCTTATGTTGGACCTGGACGGCTTCAAGGAGATCAACGACCACCACGGCCACGTCATTGGTGACGAGGTGCTGCACCGGTTCGCGGAAGAGGTGCTCAGGCCGGCGGTCCGCGCAACGGACATCGTGGCCCGCTACGGCGGCGACGAGTTCGTCGTGGGGTTATGCCGCAGACCTCACCAGAGGGCGCCTACGAAGCTTGCCGCCGCCTTGAGGAACGTCTGGAGAAGTCTCTGAAGCGGGACTTCGGGCCCGCTGTGTCGCTTGGAGTGAGCGTCGGCCTCGCCTCTCTACCCCAGAACGCCGCCACCAGCGCCGAGCTGCTGCATGTGGCCGACACCCGCATGTACGAAGCGAAACAGGCGAAACAGGTCTGGCGGTCCTAAGGACCACTCCCGAAAGCATCCCTCAGGCCTCAGATCCTTGTAGCAGAGTGCTAAGAAGTGCGCCAAGAAACGGCCGGCGCTCGGTTTTGCAGCAGCCTGCGTTGAAATTCTCCTCTCCCTTGAGCGAGCTGGCCAGAGGGTGAGGATTGGCTGAACTGCCTGCCTTTAGGCTGCGCTTTCGAATCCCAGTCAGGTTCTGCTAATCCTGGGAGTCAGCACACTCTTCACATCTCAGGAGATTGCTGAACTAAGGACGCAGGTGTTGCGAAAGGAGCGTGAGCCGCCGTTTGTTGAGCCAGTCGAAACCACCGGCGGACGACAGTGTCGCCTCTGGCGAGCGGTGCCTTCGACAAGCTCTCGCCTCAGCGAGTCGCCTTTGGAGACAGGCAACGCTGCGGAGAGTTATTCAGCGGTCTCCATGTCACGCGGCGTGACATTTGCTATCGAAGAAAGGTACAGTAGGCCCGACGCCATTATGTGCCGAAGCGGGTCGTGGTCTATTGGCGCAATTTGTTGAGAGGAAGAACGCATGGAGAAGGATGTAACCACGGAGCGCAGCCAGCGCGTCGAGGCGCTTGTGGACGGTATCTTGGCCCACGTCCGCGCAGTCCCGCCCGAAGCCTTGCAACGTCGGACGCAGGAAGGGGAGTGGACGGCCATGGAGCTGCTGGCGCATGTGGCCGAGATTCTGCCCTACTGGGCGCGCCAGGCCCGCGACGTCTCGGAGCGCGCCGGAGACGGTGAACTGTTTGGCCGGAGCACGGTGAACCCTGAGGAGGACCCCGGTCGCCTGGCTGCCATCACAGGCCACGGCGGAGACCAGCTAACCACAATCGAATCGCTGCTGCAGACCGGCCTGACCCAGGCAATAGCGGACCTGCGCGCGATACATCACGAGAGGTGGGACCGGAACGGAACGCAGGCAAACGGCCAGGTCACAACCGTCGCTCAGATAGTGGAGCAACGTCTCATTGGACATCTGCAAAGCCACGCAGAACAACTCGCGCGTATCCTCCAGCAGCCATAGCGCGTCTGGGGGAAACGGTTAAGCGGAGGTCTCGCAGAGAGTATTTCATTAATCGACGGGCGGAATGTCTATAGCCCCACCTTCCCCTGCACCACCTGCGGCGCGACGTTCAGCACACCGATCTGCGCGCAGAAGTCCAGGTCGAGGTCGTAGCCGATACGGATGAGGGCTTGGCCGGAAGCGGAGTCGGCCAGCAGGTCGCGAACCCGGCCCTGGTAGGGTTCCCAGAGCCGCAGGGCAATCTTTGCGGAGTCGGTCAGCTCGCACCCGAGCTGCTGCTGCAGCTCCTGAATGAACGCGCCGGCGCAGGCCACGTCGTCCAGGACAGGACGGTTGTTCCTCCCCGCGGCGGCCAGGGTGACATCGGCGTCCTCTCGCAGCAAGCAATCCGCCACCGCCGCGAGGTTCACGAAGGCCCCGACGTAGATTCGCTGTGCGGCCTTTGCGGCGCTGATGGCCGCGGTGCCGTTGGTGGTGGTGAAAACGATGGCCTTCCCCGAAACGCGCTCTCTGGTGTACTCGCGAGGCGAATTTCCCAGGTCAAAACCGGGTATGCGCACGCCATCCCTCTCGCCGCCGAGGAGCCGTACCGCCGGTGGGTATTGCCTGGCGGCCCTGCGTGCGGCGGTCACGGAGCGGACAGGGATAAACGCGGCCGCGCCGTTCGCCATGCCCTGGGCGATGGTGCTGGACGCCCGCACCACATCGAGCACGACAACTGTCCTGTCCCGCAGGTCGGCGCGGGCAAGCTCGGAGGGAGTGAAGGTGGCGTCAATTTTCAAGGCTCTTTCCGTCGCGTCAAGTCTACGCTAGTATAACGAAAGCGGTCGATGTCGCGCACTGCGTTTTGGCCGGGTTCAGTTTGTTCTTCGAGCTTGCTTGTCCTTGTATCTTAACCGTGACGGGATGAAGATGACGGTAGGGGGCGTCGCAGACCGATTTGTCCTTGGTCAGAAAAGGCCGCAGCTCAGCGAGGTCGCGACGCCTATTTCCTCGGGAGAG
>Ga0209514_10002256_pt1 | contig 30341 bp, 24 predicted proteins | sample Subgrocontami58m_FD_187452 | JGI IMG/M metagenome (GOLD analysis project Ga0209514, IMG submission 187452) | Subsurface groundwater microbial communities from S. Glens Falls, New York, USA - GMW37 contaminated, 5.8 m (SPAdes) (version 3) | ecosystem: Environmental > Aquatic > Deep subsurface >...
TGTGCAGTTCGATCTCGTCGACGAGGCCGGCGCGCAGGTAGGCATCGGCCACCGCGCCGCCTCCGCCGATGCGCACGTCGAGGTCGCCCGCCGCTTCGCGTCCGTCCTCTGGCTCGCGCACCGGAAGGAGCTGATCCGCCAGGCGCGGAAGGCGCTCGACGAGGCGGGCCTCCAGCGGGTCGCGGTGAAGAGCGTCTTCCTGGGCGTCCCCGAGGGCCGCTACGACCTGCTCGTCCTCGACGAGGCCCACCACGCGGCGTGCAAGACCCTCCGGGCGATCCTGGATCGCCATCGCGAGTCGAAGGTCCTCGGGATCACGGCGACGCCGATCCGCGCAGACCGCAAGGTCCTCCTGTTCCAGGAGTGCCTCGAAGTGGCGGACCGCGAGGCGCTGGCCGACGCGGGGTGGCTCGTGCATGCCGTCGTCCACAGCGTGCGCGTGACGCGGAACCTCGAGGTGACGGCGTGGATGGAGGCCCACCGCGACCTCGTCGTGCCGGGCGTCGTCTTCGTCTCCTCGCACGCGGAGGCCCGGCGCTACGCTGACCGCCTCGCGGGCTTCCGCGTCGCGGTCGTGCGCCCCGACAGCGACCGAGCGCGCCTCCTCGCGGACCTCGCCGAGGGGAGGCTCGACCTCCTCGTGAGCTGCCTCATCCTGACCGAAGGAGTGGACCTCCCGCCGCTGCGGGGCGTGGTGATCGCGCGGAACGCGGGCGACTCGAGCGCGGTGCTGCAGATGGTCGGGCGCGCGATGAGGCCGAGCGCGGGGAAAGACGTGTGCCACCTGGTCGAGCCCGTCGCCGTCGGCGTGGAGCGGGCCCCCATCGCTGCGGCGATTCATCCCGCGAGGCACCTGATCCACCGATGGGCGAACGGCGCATGGACATCCATCGAGGCGGCGCCCACCCTGCCGCAGGCCGCGCAGGAGCGCACGTCCGCTCCGTGGCGAACGACGTCACACGATCCGCGTCACGATCGGCCCGATCGCTCGTAGAGGGAGATGTGGGGGCGCGAGGCCCCCTTCTCGGTTGGCTGGTGCAGGGAGGTCCGCCCATGAAGGTCCGCTGTCCGAAGTGCCATCGCGCGCCCGACCACATCTGGGCGTGCAACGAATGCCATGCCCGGTTCAACACCTTCCAGACCCGGGCGCGGTGCCCCCGGTGCTCCAAGACCTTCCTCGATACCCAGTGCGGTCACTGCGCGCAGCGGTCGTTGCACGAGGACTTCTACGGAGACGGCCTCCTCTCCCTCGAGTTCACCGCGAAGAAGCGCGAGGTCAGCCACTGACCGGTCATGGCCGGGGCGGGGCGCGTACGAATCCGATGCTGGTTCGACCCTCTTCAGGAGGCACGCGATGGACAGTGGAACGGGCTCTTGCTTCGAGGCGGCGAGCGCCTGGGCGAAGGCACTCAGGGAGATGGACGTGCGGGCCCGTGCCCTGGAGGTCATGCGCGCGTCCCGCCGCGCCTTTCACGGGAGGCGAACGGAGGACGGGCTCGATTGTGTCGAGGTCTACCTCAAGATCGGGAGCAAGTGGAAGGGGGAGATGGAGCCGCCGGTGCTCGAGGAGATCAGGGGCGGCGTCCTGCGTCTGCGGAGGGAGAACGCGCTCCGCCTCTCGACCGAGACGATCCCCGAATGGCATGACGACCTCATGGTCGCCGAGGACGGGGAGGACCCGGAGGCGGAGGGTCCCTCGTAGCGATGCGCGACGGGTCTCCGATCGAAGGGCGGTCGTCCCATGAAGGCGCGGTGTCCGAACTGCGGCCGGTCCCCTGCGGCCCGCCAGCGCTGCGCGTGCGGGGACTGCGGTCAGCGGTTCGATCCCTTCGAGACGCACGGGCGCTGCCCGCACTGTCGGCGGAGCTACCTGTACGTGCGGTGCGGGTTCTGCCGGCAGAAGGCCCTGCACGAGGAGTACTGCGAGGAGCTCCTGGAGCTCGAGTGCCCGCCGGGCGTGTCCTCATGCACCGCGCGGCCGTCGTCGGTCGAGCGCTCGAATCGGGGCCTCGTTTCTTCGCGCGTCGCGCCCGCCCCGAAGCCCCGACCCCGGATCACGCCAACTGTCGCTCCGAGGCCGCTGCCTGTCCGCAGCTCCCCCTGCGTGGCCCCCGTCCACATCCGCGACGGACGCACGGGACGTGTCCTGGTGACGGTCCCAGGACACCTCGCCGCGAACGCAGACCCCTGGATCTGGTCGGAGGCAAGGCAGCTCGCGAGTTTCCGGAGCGGGGCGACGGCGCGATCCGCGCCCAGGAGCAAGACTCCCACCTCGGGCTCGGTCGAGAACTGGCTCGGTGCCGCGCTCATCGGAGTCGGCGTCGTCGCGGTGACCCTCGTCGTCCGCATCGGCGCGGTCCTCCTGGTCGCCGGGGCGGCTGCGAAGGTCAAGGCATGAGCGGGATCGACAGGCCCGACCGCGGGAGGTCTCGCGTCCTGGGGCGACGTCGAGGACCCAGGCTGCGGTCACGAGGTGCCTGGGCAGCACGATCGGCGGCGCCGCGTTCTTGACCCGATGAAAACCGTCGCGGGGAACTTCGCTTTCGCGCTACACTCCGATTGCCGGTGGGCGTGGACGTCATCGGCGCGGAGAATCCTGATGTTCCTTTGCGAGGCAAAGCGGAATCGCCGTGAGTACTCCTGTGAGTACTCCCGGGCGTCAGGAGTGGTCGTTCTTCGTCCCTCTTCGTCGCGATCGGCATGATCGCGGAAACGGGTCCTGGCGTGGTGTAGGGGTGGATTCGTCGCGGTTTGTCGCTCTTCGTCGTGGACCGTCGATGTGGATGATGAGTCCGCTGCTTTCACCATTGAGCTATGGGCCCGGTCGCAGGATGACAGGCCCCGCCCCTGAGAGCGGTCAACATCGATGAATCGCTGGCGCCGCGCGTTCCTGATCTCGCTGGTCACGACCACCATCGCCTTCGCCGCGAACGGATCGATCCGCGCCCCCTCCCCCGAGAACGCCTGGCACGCCGCCTGGACCTTCCCCGTCGTCCTCCTCGCCGCCTTCGTCATCGCCTGGGCCGCGGAGACGGCCCAGTTCCTCATGTCGCAGGGGATGGCCCTCGCCATCCTCGCCCTCCTCCAGACCCTCCCCGAATTCTCCGTCGAGGCGGTCCTCTCCTGGCAGGCCGCGCACGACCATACCCGCATCCCGCTCGTCTGCGCGAACGTCACCGGCTCCCTCCGCCTCCTCGTCGGCGTCGGCATGCCGATGGTGTTCTTCGTGCAAGTCTTCTTCAAGAAGAAGGAGGAGGCGCACCTCCGCTGGGCCGACATCCGCCTGGAGCCGCAGCAGGCCGTCGAGGTCTTCTTTCTCCTCCCGCCGCTCCTCTACTTCTTCTGGATCTGGTGGAAGGGGACCCTGACGCTCGTCGACGGCACCGTCCTCCTCGGCATCTATGGCCTCTACCTCCTCATGCTGTATCGCCTCCCGCCCGAGGACGACGACAAGGACGAGGAGCTCGGCTACATCCCGCGGAAGATCCTCTCCCACGGCAAGGCGGGCCGCTGGGTCGGCGTCTCCCTCCTCTTCGTCGTTGGCGGCGGGATGCTCTTCGTCGCCATCGAGCCGTTCGTGCGGAGCATGGAGGCCCTCGCCGTCATCCTCACCGTCCCGACCGCCATCTTCATCCAGTGGGTGAGCCCGTTCCTCTCCGAGTTCCCCGAGAAGGTGAGCGCCTTCTACTGGGCTCGGACCGTGAAGCGCGCGCCGATGGGGCTCATGAACATCGTGTCGAGCAACGTGAACCAGTGGACGCTCCTCGTGGCGATGATCCCGGTCGTCTACGCCCTCGGGAAGGGATGGGTCTTCATCCCGCTCGTCTTCGACCAGACGCAGCGGAGCGAGATCCTCCTCACCATCGTCCAGAGCCTCCTCTCGTTCTTCCTGCTCGCGAACATGCGGTTCTCCTGGTACGAGGCGATCGGCCTCTTCGTCCTGTTCGTCGTGCAGTTCGCCTTCCCCAGCATCCGCGTGCAGATCACCTACGCGTACATCGCGTGGATCTTCCTCGAGATCCTCTTCGTCCTCGTCGGCCGCGAGACCCTCCCCGCCCTCGACATCTTCGCGGGGATGTATCGCAAGCTCGTCCGCGGAGAGCCGATCACCTTCGCGCCGTGAACCGCGGTCGGCCGCGTCCGTTGACAGGGGCGTCAGGGAGATGCTTCGTCCGCATGGAGGTGGTCATGGGTTGGTGCGCACGTCTCGGCGTCGTGGTCCTCGCGATCCTCGCCCTGCCCGCCGGCGCCGATGACCGCCGCGGGTTCGACTCGCGCCGCCGCGAACGGGAGGCCCGCCTCGCCGCGGGCGGAGGCGGCGTGCGCACGGAGGAGGCCGTGAAGGACGGCCTCGCGTGGCTCGCGCGGCACCAGGGGGACGACGGGAGCTGGAGCGCCGACGCCTTCGCCGACGAGTGCAAGGGGACCCCGTGCGACGGACCGGGGATCGCCGACTACCGCATCGGAGTGACGGGCCTCGCGCTCCTCGCGTTCCTCGGAGCGGGGTACACGCACCTCTCGCGCGAGACGACCGTCGACGGGACCTCCTGCGGGGAGGTCGTCAAGAAGGGATTCCGCTACCTCCTGCAGCAGCAGGGGGCGGACGGGAAGATCGGCATCGGGCCCAAGTACGTCTACAGCCACGCCGTGGCCACCCTCGCGCTCGTCGAGGAATTCGGGATGACCTCTAGCGCGATCTTCAAGGAACCCGCGCAGATGGCGATCGGGTACCTCGTGGGGGCGCAGAACCCGGGCCGCGGCTGGCGCTACGCGGCGCGCAGCGGCGAGAGCGACACCTCCGTCACCTCGTGGTGCGTCATGGCGCTCGAGGAGGCCCGGGTGTCGGGGCTGGAGGTCCCGCAGAAGGCCCTCGACGACGCCTACGCCTGGATCGAGGGGGCGACGGAGGCGAAGACGAACAAGGTCGGCTACACGTCGGTCGAGAACGCCGGGATCAAGGTCGTGGTCGCAGGGAAGAACGAGGACTACCGGAATCACGAGGCGATGACGGCGATCGGGATGCTCTGCCGGGCGGAGATCAAGCACGACCCGAAGGACGAGGTCGTGAAGGCGGGGCTGGGCATCCTCGCGGCGGACCTGCCGGCCTGGGACCCGGGGCGGCTCGGGAACGACTACTACTACTGGTACTACGGGACGCTCGCGATGTTCCAGGCGGACGGGCCGGGGAGCGACGGGGCGCACGGGGCCTGGAAGAAGTGGGAGGAGGCGGTGCGGAACGCGCTCGTCCTGCACCAGCGCAGCGAGGAGGACGGCTGCGCGCGCGGGAGCTGGGACGCGGACGACCGCTGGGGGTTCGAGGGGGGCAGGGTGTACGCCACGGCGATGAACACGATGACGCTCGAGATCTACTACAGGTACCCGAGCGCGTTCGAGGGGAAGTAGGGGCGGCCGTCGGCGAGAGGCGAGGGGCGAGGAGCGAAGAGCGAGGGGCGAAGAGCGACTCCCATGTTCCGCCCTCGATTCGCCCCTCGGCCCTCGCCCTTCGCTCTTCGCTAGAAAAACCGCTCCCGTTCCGCCGCCGTCGGCACGCGGCACGAGGGCAGCCGTCCGAACACCCGGTACCGCACGCGCGCGAAGCCGTCGTAGGCCGCGTCGAGGGCGGCGCCGGGCAGGCACCCCGCCGCCCCCGCGAGGCGCCAGGGCCATCCGAGCTCGCGAAGGATGAACAGGATCGCCCGCGCCTTCCACAGGAGCAGCTCGTCCCCCTTGCGATGGTCCGCGAGGACGTAGAGCGTGTTCACCTCGCCCGCGTCCTTGTGGAAGCGCGCCAGCTCCCGTTGCGCGAACTCCCCCTGCAGCGGGGCGAAGCGGAAGCGTCCCTCGCGGTCGCGGTCCATCACGAAGCGGACCACCCGGTCGCAGAACCCGCAGACGCCGTCGAAAAAAAGGAGATGGAGTGGATCGGACATGGTGCTCCGGACTAGGGGATAGGGAATAGGGAATAGGGGATAGGGTCTGCGTACCATCCTGATCTCGAACCCCTATCCCCTATCCCCTATTCCCTATCCTCAATGTAGCACGCGACGCGGACAATCTGGTATCGTTCGCGCCGCCGGGAGGAGGACTCCCTCAAGGTGGAACCGGACGCGGACGACGCCGCCCCGCGGCTCGACCGGATGACCCTGGCGGACAAGGCCGCCCAGGTCGTCTTCGCCCCTGTCGCGGGCGCCCCGGCCGAGCGCCCCGATATCGACATCGAGCGCACCCGCGACCTCGTCGCCCGTCGCCGCGTCGGAGGCCTCGTCTGTTTCGGCGGGTCGGTCTTCGAGACCCCCTCCCTCCTCAACGCCCTCCAGCAGCTCGTGGATGTGCCGCTCCTCGTCGCGAGCGACCTCGAGTCGGGGGCGGGGCGCCAGATCAAGGGCGCGACCGAGTTCCCGCCGCTCATGGCGCTCGGCGCCGCGGGGTCGGACTCCCTCGCCGAGCGGATGGGGGAGGTGACCGCGCGTGAGGCCGTCGCGCTCGGCATGCCGTACGTCCTCGCGCCTGTCCTCGACGTCAACTCCCGCCCCGATAACCCCATCATCAATACCCGCGCGTTCAGCGACCGCCCCGAGGTCGTCGCGAGGCTCGGCAAGGCCTTCCTCCGCGGGTTGCGCTCGGCAGGCGCGATCGGCTGCGCGAAGCACTTTCCCGGTCACGGCGACGTGGCGATCGACAGCCACCTCACGCTGCCGCGGCTCGACCTGCCGTGCGACGCGCTCGAGGCGCGCGAGTGGATCCCGTTCCGCGCCGCAATCGAGGCGGACGTCGACTCGGTCATGACCGCGCATCTGCTCCTCCCCGCCGTCGACGCGGAGCGCCCCGCGAGCCTCTCGGCGCGCGTGACGACGGGGCTCCTCCGCGAGCGGCTCGGGTACCGCGGAGGAATCGTCACCGACGCCCTCATGATGGGGGCGATCGCGGAGAAGTACGGCCCCGGCGAGGCGGCGGTCCTCGCGCTCGAGGCGGGCGCGGACGTCGCGCTCTATCCCGCCGACGTCGAGAAGGCGATCGACGCGATCGTGGAGGCGGTGGCGACGGGGCGGTTGCCGCAGACGGTCCTCGACCGCGCCGTGACGCGCCTGTGGGGATGGAAGGAACGCGTGGGCCTCTTCCGCGAGAGGATCACGATCGCCGAGGAGATCGCCGGCGTCGTCGGCCGCGCCGCGCACCGCACGATCGCCGAGGAGGTTGCCCAGCGCTCCCTCGTGCGCGTCCGCGACGAAGCGCGCGCGCTCCCCGTCCGCCCCGGGAAGAAGGAGCGACTCACGCTCTTCTGGGTCTGCGAGAAGGCGCCGTCGGCCGACCCGCCGATCGTCGCGCTCCTGCGCGAGACGCACCCGCGGCTCGAGTGGTTCGAGGTGCCGGTCGATTCGCGCGTGCTCTCGCTGGCGCCTCTCCTCTCCGACATCCGTCCGACCGACCGCGTGATCGTCGCGATCGACGTCCGCGTGCGGGCGTTCCGCGGGTCGGTCGGCCTCCCGCCCGAGGCGGCCGTCTGGGTGGAGGAGGTGGCGCGTCGCGCGAAGAAGACCGTGGTCGCCTCGCTCGGGAGCCCGTGGTTCGTGCGGCAGTTCCCGTCCGTGCCATGCTACGTCTGCGCCTGGTCGTCCTGCGAGGCCTCGCAGCGGGCCCTCGCCGCGGCGCTCATCGGCGAGGCGGAGTGGCCCGGTACCCTCCCGGTGACGCTATGACGCATCTCGATTGGATCATCCTCGGCGTCTACTTCGTTGTCCTCCTGGGCGTGGGGCTTATCCCGAGCCGGAAGGGGACGGGGAGCACCGACGAGTACTTCGTCGGCGGACGTCGCCTGCCGTGGTGGATCGCTGGGACGTCGCTCATCGCGGCGTCGTTCGCCTCCGACACGCCTCTCCTCGTGAGCGGCCTCGTGCGCTCGCAGGGGGTCTGGGGGAACTGGCTCTGGTGGGGCGCGGGCATCAGCGCCGTCCTCACCGTCTTCCTCTTCGCGCCACTATGGCGGAGCGCGGGAGTCGTGACCGACGCGGAGCTGACCGAGCTCCGGTATTCGGGTACGACCGCGGCGGCCCTGCGCGGGGTGAAGGCGATCTACTGGGGGCTCCTGTTCAACCTCTTCGTCACGGGCGCGTGGGGGATGAACGGGTTCGTCAAGGTCACCGGCGTCGTCACGGGGATGGACCGCGACCACGCCATCTGGATGTGCGCTGCGATCGGGATGGCTTACGCCATCGTCAGCGGGCTGTGGGGGCTCGTCCTGACCGACATGTTGCAGTTCGGGATGGCGATCGTCGGAGGGCTCCTCCTCGCCTGGTTTGCGCTCCGTGACGCGGGCGGCCTCGGCCCGGCGCTCGACCACGTCCATCCCTACCAGCTCCAGATTCTTCCGACACACGGCTCCGGGCTCGACAATGCGCTTCCATTCCTCCTCGTATTCTGGTGGGCCTGGAAGAACACTGATGGTAGCGGGGTGATGGTGCAGAGGTGGGCCTCGTGCAAGGACGAGAGGCACGCGCTGGGCGCGACGCTCTGGTACTGCTTCGTCCACTACGGCCTGCGCTCCTGGCCGTGGATCCTCGTCGGCATTGCCTCCATCACGTTGGTCCCCGACTCCGCGCTGCCGCTCATCGGCCCGACAAACGACTTGAAGCCCGATCACGAGGCGGCCTACGCGGTGGTCCTGAAGCAGGTCCTTCCCGCGGGGCTGCGCGGGATGGTCGTGGCCTGGTTCTTCGCCGAATTCATGGGAAACGTGGCGCAGGCGATGAGCTGGGGAGGGTCGCTCCTCGTGAACGACTTCTACCGCCGCTTCGTGCGGCGCGATGCGTCCTCGGGACACTACATGTGGGTTGCGAGGATCGCGGGGCTGATCGTCATGGGAGGCGCCATCGGGACCGCCTACCTCTCGACCAGCATCGCGGGGGCGTTCAAGGTGGTCCTCCAGGGGACCGCGGCGATCGGCATCGTCGCGGCGCTCCGCTGGCTCTGGTGGCGGATGAACGCCTGGAGCGAGATCGCGGCGATGGTGCTCTCGCCGCTCATGACCTTCGTCATGAGCAAATGGGGCAAGGAGCTGCTCGCGCTGCTCGGGGCCCATCCGACCGATATGAACAAGACCCTCGCAATCGTGCTCGGCGCCGGCGTCCCCTCGGTCCTCATCAGTCTCCTCACCGAGCCCGAGGACCCCTTGCGTCTCGTGGCGTTCTACCGCCGCGTCCGCCCGCCCTCGTTCGGCTGGGGGCCGATCGCGCGGGCCTGCCCCGAGGTCCGCTCGCAGGTCTCGCTCGGTCAGCTCGGCGTGCGCTGGGCGTTCGGCCTCGCGTTCGTCTATGGGACGATGTTCGCGGTGGGGGGCTTCCTGCTCCGCCAGCCGATCGCGGGGACGATCGGCCTCGTCGCGGCGGTGGTGGGCGGTGCAGGGGTGTGGATCACGCTTTCGGGGCGAGCGCTGCCCGGATCGCCCGCGCCTGCCGGAGCAGCGCCGGCAGATCGCTGAGCTTCACCATGTTCGGGCCGTCGGAGAGGCCCTTGTCGGGGTCGTCGTGGACCTCGAGGAAGAGGGCGTCGGCCCCCGCCGCGACCCCCGCGCGCGCGAGGAGAGGCACCATCTCGCGCAGCCCGCCCGACGACTTCCCCTGTCCCCCCGGGAGCTGCACGGAATGGGTCGCATCGAAGACGACGGGGCACCCCGTTTCGTGCATCCAGGCGATCGAGCGGAAGTCGACGACGAGCTGGCAGTACCCGAACGACGCGCCGCGCTCGGTGAGGAGGACCTGGCGGTTGCCCGTCGAGTGGACCTTCTCGACGAGGTTTTTCATGTCCCACGGCGCGACGAACTGCCCCTTCTTGAGGTTCACGACGCGGCCGCTCTTGCCGACCTCGAGGACGAGGTCGGTCTGTCGGCAGAGGAACGCGGGGACCTGGAGGACGTCGGCGACCTCGGCGGCGGGGCCGACTTCCCCGCACGCGTGGACGTCGGTGAGGATGGGGAGGTCGAACTCGCGCTTCACCCCTGCGAGGATGGCGAGGCCGGCCTTGAGCCCCGGTCCTCGGTAGCTCGACAGGCTCATGCGGTTGGCCTTGTCGTAGCTGGCCTTGAAGACGTACGGCACGCCCTCCGCGCGGGCGACGGCAGCGATCTCGCGCGCCATCATGCGGACGTGCGCCTCGCTCTCGATCACGCACGGCCCGGCGATCAGCGCGAGGGGATGCCCCGCGCCGATGGGGATCGATCGGACAGCGACGGAGTCTCGAGAATACACGACCCCTCACTTGCCGCCCCGGCCCGCTTCGCGGGCACCCCGCGGCGATCCGTCGCGCCCTCACGGGCGCGACTCCAAGGTCCCTACTGTCCGCCGAGCAGGTGGCCCATCTTCTCGCGCTTCGTGCGGAGGTAGGCGGCATTGTCTTCGGTCGGCTCGCACTCGATCGGCACGCGCTCGACGACGTCGAGGCCGTACCCGGTAATCCCGATCACCTTCTTCGGGTTGTTCGTCAGGAGCCGCATCTTTCGCACGCCGAGGTCGAAGAGGATCTGCGCCCCGGTTCCGTACTCGCGGAGGTCGGGCGGGAAGCCGAGCTCCTGGTTCGCCTCCACGGTGTCGAGCCCCCGGCCGTCCTGGAGCGCGTACGCCTTCAGCTTGTTCACGAGGCCGATCCCGCGCCCCTCCTGGCGGATGTAGAGGACCACGCCCTTCCCCTCGCGCGAGATCATGCGGAGAGCACCCTGGAGCTGCTCGCCGCAGTCGCACCGCATCGACCCGAGGATGTCGCCGGTGAGGCACTCGGAGTGGACGCGGACGAGGGTGGAGGTCTCTTGGATCGCGGTCTTCCCGTCGAGGCCCGGCCCGACGTTGCCGGCGCAGATGGCGAGGTGGAGGTACTCGTCGATGAGGCTCTTGTAGACATGGAGGCGGAACCGCCCATGGCGGGTGGGGAGCGAGACGGACTCGACCCGCTCGATGAGCTTCTCGTTCCGCCTGCGGTGCTCGATGAGCCCTGCGATGCTCGCGAGCTTGATCCCCCAGCGCTCGCACAACTTCTCGAGCTGCGGCACGCGGGCCATGGTGCCGTCCTCGTTCATGATCTCGCAGATGACGGCGGCGGGCTTCATGCCCGCCAGGCGCGCGAGGTCGACGGAGCCCTCGGTCTGGCCGCAACGGACGAGGGTGCCTCCATCGCGGGCGCGGAGGGGGAAGACATGGCCCGGTCGGGCGAGGTCCTGGGGTCGGCAGTCGTCGCGGACGGCGGTGAGGATCGTATGGGCGCGGTCGGCGGCGGAGATCCCGGTCGTGACGCCGCGGGCGGCGTCGACGGAGACGGTGAAGGCGGTGCCGAATTTCGCGGTGTTCTCGGTGACCATCAGGTCGAGGCCGAGGCGGTCGCACGTCGCGCCGTCGAGGGCGAGGCAGACGAGGCCTCGTCCCTGGAGGGCCATGAAGTTGATCGCCTCCGGCGTGACCTTTTCCGCGGCGAGGGTGAGGTCTCCCTCGTTCTCGCGGTTCTCGTCGTCGACGAGGACCACGAATTTCCCCTGGCGGAGGTCCTCGACGACCTCGGGGATGGGCGAAAACATGACATCGGCCTCGAATCGCGAAGGCGCATCATCGTAGCCTCCGCCGCGCCGATCGTCAATCCCGCCCCTGGGTGCGGTCGCGGAGGATGGCGCCGCATCGGGCGAAGTGCTCGGCCTGGACAGGGGTGTACTTCGCGCCGCGGAGATCGACGAGGTAGAAGTCGGTCTTGCGCACCTTCGCCCCGCGCAGGTCGGCCCCGCAGAGGTTCGCCTTCCGGATCTCCTCGGGCGGCTTGAAGTCCTGCTCCGCGTAGTCGTCGGTGTAGAACCCCGTCTTGCTCCCCTCGCCCGCGATGAAGCTCCCCACCAGGCCGCTCCGCGAGGAGCCCATGTGGAACGAGGCATCCTCGAAGTCCGCATCGCGCAGGTCGGCCCCCTCCCAGTCGATGTCAGCGAGACCCGCCCCGCAGAGGGAGGCAGAGCGGAAGTTCGCGCGAGGCATCACGGAGCCCGTCAGGTAGGAGCCGTTGAGCGTGGCTTCGTGGAAGTCCGGCGCAGTCAGCTCGATCCGCTCGAGGTCGCATCGGTGCAGGAAGGCCCCCGCGAAGATGGCCCCTTCGAGGCAGGCCTCCCGGAGGTCGAGGTCGAGGAGCCGCGCCTTGGTGAAGTCCGTGTTCGTGAAGTCGGCGCCGTCCATCAGGACCCGGCTGAACCCCGCTTCGACGAGATGGGCGCCCGCGCACCTCGCGTGCTCCAGGCTGCAGGTCGAGAGGAGGGCCCTCCGCAGGTTCGCCCCCTCCAGGTTGGCCGACGCGAGCAGGACGGTGCGCAATTCGGCCTCCTGCATCTGCGCTCCCGAGAGGTCGGCGAAGCTCATGTCGACCGTATTCGCGACCAGCCGATCGAGTCGCGCGCGCCGCAGCACGGCGCGGGACAGGATCGGGCGGATGAGTCGTGCGTCGGACAGGTCGGCCTCCGACAGATCTGCCGCGTGGAGATCCGTGTGGCGGAGCTCGACTCCCCTCAGGGCGATGCCGTTCCATCTCGCACGCGCGAGCAGTGCGCCGTCGAGGTTCGGGATCTTCAGGCCGACGGGCCGCCAGTCGGGATCGAGGGCGAGGAGGAGGGTCGCCGCGAGCGGATGGAGCATCCGTGGATCCCGCAGGGTGGTCTCGACAGGCTCGTCCGCGATCGGCGGTTCCTCCGGCGCATCCTTCGAAAGGACCTCGCGAAGCTCGTCGGCCAGCGTCGGGTAGTCGCTCGCGAAGCGTGCGGCCAGTCGCACGACCTCGGGTGGCGGGAAAGGAAGGCGCAGGCCCAGGTCTCCGCTGCGCTCCAGAAAGCTCTCCACGATCGCCTCTGCGGCAAGGAGGAGGCGCACGGCTCGGTGTGATGCCAGTCGGGGAACGGAGATCGAGCATGAATGGGACCATTCCGCGAGGTGATTCTCGATCTGCGTTTCAAGAAGCCTGATCCCGACGAGCGACATCCTCGTGAGACTGCGACGGAGGCTGCCGTGAGGGATTTCTCGATCGATGCGCCTCCGCAGCGCCGCGGCGACGTCCGCCACGCCATCGTCGGCGACCATCTCGTCGAGGACGGCCCGCCACAGCTCGGGGTTTCCGCGGAGGAGCCCCGCGCGCTCCTCGTCGCGCCGCACGCGGTTCATCACCGACGCGCACCGCTCGCGGTGGCAGGCGAGGAGGTACTCGATCGCCTCGTCGTCTCCCCACGGCGCCAGCTCGATCGTCGTGAGCCAGACGCCGTCGGTCGAGCTCTCGCCCGCGACGAACAGGAGGAGGTCCCGCTCAGCGGGGTCGAAGAAGATGGTCCCCGGCTCATCGACGAACCAGACGCGCCCGTTCCCCGCGAATGCCGCCTTGAGGTGCTCGATGGCGACAGACTTCCCCGCCCTGTGCCCGCCGACGATATGCACCACCCCGACCGCGCCCTCCTCGACGAACGGCCGCACGAGGTCCTCGAGCGGCAGCACCTCGCCGCCCGGCACCCTGCGCCCCCGCGGCGCCACCGGCGCGCGGCCCGGCGAGGGGATCTTCGACGAGAGTGGGAGGGTGCCTTCCATGCCCGTCCGTGATACGCCCGTCCCCGCGACGCGTCAAGGCCGTTGGCGCCCCCGCAATGACAACTGACAAATGCCCAGTCCCAAGTGACAAATCACGGCTGGCGCGTCGAACCGGCCGGCATCGTCGAGAGAGGCCGGCACGCCGCTCCCGCCTTCATTTGTCACTTGGGACTTGGCATTTGTCAGTTGTCATCGCGGGCCGATCCTCCTGGATCCTCCCCATCCCCTCGGGTAGTCTCTCCCTCCCATGCGCAACGTGACCTTCGCCACGTACGGCCAAATCGTCTACTGGATCAGCATGCTCTCGGGCTTCGTGGCGGCCTCCTGGATCGCCATCCGCCGCCGCCGTTACGTCCGCACCGTGCTCGGCTACGGCCTCCTCTGGTCCATCCCCATCCTCCTCGCCGAGGTCGCCTTCCTCGCCGCCTGCGTCTCCGCGTGGGAGAACGAGAAGGGGAAGTCCCTCGACATCTCCTTCGAGCGCGACACCATCCTCCTCGAGTCGATCATCAGCGTCCCCTGCAAGTTCGTCGGCTCCGTCCTCTTCGTCGTCTCGGGGATGTACCTCGCCGCGCGGTCGGGCCGCGCGTGCCTCCCGCTCCTCCGCGCCGCGTCGCGAAGGCGGAAGGCCGCCGGAAGACGCATCCTCGCGACGGACTCCTGGCCCATCCTCGGCGAGGCCATCCTCGTCGCCGTCTTCTGCTACTCCTACACGATCTTCATCTTCGCCGTCGGGAAGCCCCACGAGAGCGAGGAGATCAAGAAGCTCGTCGACGCCATCGGGCAGGGGACCGCGGAGAACCTCCTCTTCTTCAAGGGGCTCGTCTCCGCCCCGCTCTTCGAGGAGATCGTCTTCCGCCACTTCCTCCAGCGCGCGCTGGGGCGCATCCTCGGCGGCCGCCCCGACAGCCGCGCCGCCGCCGTGTTCCTCGCGAGCCTCTTCTGGTCGCTCGGCCACGCGGGGGTGGTCTCCCCCGAATGGGTCAAGCTCGCGCAGACCCTGCCCCTCGGCCTCGCCCTCGGATGGCTCTACGAGAGGCGCGGCCTCGAGTCCTCCGTCCTCGCGCACTTCCTTTTCAACGGCGTCAGTGCTATCCTCATGGCCCAATCCCGGTAGAGGGGCACCGTGTCGTTCGATCTCTCCCAGGCCGGATCGTACCTCTTCCGCCTCGTCGCGCGGGCGCGCCGCAGGAAGTTCCGCGTCGACCTCGTGGAGGCCTCCCTCGACGCCCTCTTCTGCCTCTCCTTCCTCGTCGCCGCGTTCTTCCTCCTCGACCGGATCCGACTGGAGATCTGGCCGCGCGGGAGCTGCCTCTCGCCCCGGGAGTGGATCTTCACCTCCGTCGTGACGGCGGCGGCGATCTCCCTCGTGTACGGACTCGCGCGCGCGTGGTGGAAGATCCTCTCGCCCATCGCGACGGCGAAGGGGATCGACGACGCCTTCGGCCTCCACGACCGCGTCGGGACCTCGATCGACGTCGTCGAGGGCCGCGCGGCGGGGCGCCTGGGGCCGATGGTCGTCGCCGACACCGTGCGCACGATGCAGGCGCTCGACGTGCGGCGCGCCTTCCCGTTCGCGGCGCCCGACGTCCGCGTCCTCTCCGCCCTCGCGCTCGGCGTGACGCTGTGGCTCGCGTGGCTGCCTCTCCCGTCGCCCACCGTGACCGCGACGGAGGAGGACCCGTACTACATGATGATCGCGGCCCGGAGCAACGCCGGCGAGGAGGCCTCGGGGAACGACCCCTACGTCCGCTTCGACAAGCTCCCCGACGACCCGAAGAACACGCCGCCGAAGTCGTGGAAGCCTCCCAAGGAGCGCGAGTACCCGCCGTACAACCACGAGAAGCCGCCGAAGACGGACCCACCGTCGGCGCTGCCGAATCCGGACTTCAACCCGAAGCCCCAGCCGAAGGCGGGCGGGGGAGGCGGAGGAGGCGGAGGGCAGCCGCCGCCGCCGAAGGGGGCAGGCGGACAACCGCCGCCGCCGAAGGGTGGGGGCGGGCAGCAGCCCGGCAGCGGCGGGGGGGACAACCCGCTCTTCGGGCCGAAGGAGCGGGTGCCGGTGAACCTCCTCCCGAAGGAGGTGAAGCCTCTCCTCGGGCAGGGACACGGGAAGGTGAAGGAGATGGCGATCGACGACGGGAGCGGCGACCCGGGGACGGGCGCGGGGGGCGCGCCCGCGACGAGCGACTTCAAGACCTTGTACCAGCAGTACAAGGGAGTCATGGAGAGCTCGCTCCCGCAGGAGCGGATCCCCGTCGAGGACCGCGACCTCGTGAAACGCTACTTCCAGGAGATCGAGCCGAAATAGCCGGCTCCGCTTCGCTCCACGGTTCCCCGGCGTGGTTCAATCGATGGCGTTTCTCGGTGACACTGATTCACGGCGTTCGTAATCGTAGTCGTAATCGATTTGGCCTGAACGACTACGATTACGATTACGACTACGAGTACGAATGGGGAGAGTCTGTGACCCCGATCTGGACCATGCCGGATCTCCTGTTGACGGCGCGATACCGGAGGGATAGGCTGAAGTCGACATAGGGGGCCCATACGATAGGAGGATCCGATGAAGGCCGTTCTGCTCGGTGTCGCGATGCTCGCAGCGCTCGCGGGCAATGCCTACGCGGGTGGCTGAGGGGGCTCTGGCGGCTATAGCGGTGGCTATGGCTACGGCAGCTCGTACGGCGGCTACTCTGGCGGCGGCTACTCTGGCGGGGGGTACTACGACCCCGGGTACTCGCACTACGGCGGGTACGGCTACTCCCGTCCCTCGTACGGCTACTACGGCGGGTCGGGCTACTCCGGCTACTACGGAGGCGGCGACCACTACGGGTTCGGATACTCCAGTCCGGGCTTCGGCTTCTCCTACCATCACCGGTAGCAGCGCCGCGGAATGAGAACGGCCCCCGGGGAGACCTCCCCGGGGGCCGCTTCGTTTTCAGTCGGGTCTAGTATCCGAACGAGTCGTCGAGCAGGTGCCCGAAGAGGAACCCGGCGCCGAGTCCCGCTCCGACGTTGTCGTTCGCCGCGCCGATCGCCCCGCCGACCCCGGTCCAGAACAGGGTGCTCGGGCCGAAGAGCGAGTGCGAGCGGTACCCGCCGTAGTACCCTCCGCGGTACTCGTAGCGCCCGTCGCCGCAGCCGCCGCCGCCATAGTACCCCACGCGGTAGACTACCACGGGCTGCTCGACGGGGCGGTAGTAGGTATACCCCGCCGGGTAGTAGTAGGTCGTCGTCTGCGGGACCACCGCGGCGCTCGGCTGTCCCGCGTTGATCCAGGCCTGTTCCTCGGGGGAGGGGAACCCGCCCCACGGGTTGCGGTTCGGCGTGATCGCGGGGGTGATCTTCTTCAGAGACCCGCCGTCGATCCGCTGCCCGTCGACGACGATCTCCACGGAGACATCCTCCGCATCGCCGTCCTGGCGGGAGGAGAACTTGAGCTCCGTCTTCCGCCCGGCCGCGACGGGGACGTTGTAGATCCGCGGCTCGCCGACCCAGCGGAGGCGGTAGCTCCCCGCGGGGACGCTCACCGCGCGCGACTCGCCGGCGCGGAAGACCTCGCGGTCGCGCATGTGCTCGAAGTAGACGAACAGGTTCCCTCCTCGCGGGTCGACCTGGAGCGAGTAGCCCCGGGCCGAGTCGGCGTTCGTCACGGTGAGGTCGGTCGGCGCGCCGGAGACGCCTCCGCCGCCGAGCGGGCGGGGAGGGGCGATCGGGCGCGGCGGCTGCGCCGCTCCGCCGGACTCCACCATGACCTGGAGGACGGCGTCGCTGATCCCCTCGCGCTTCAGGCGGAGGATGTCCTGCACGGAGAGGGTGAAGGTGGAGGCGTCGGAGCGGATCTTCCCGATGATGACCGCGTCCGAGACCTTTGCCTTGGACAGTTCGATGACCTCGTCCACGGTGATCGCCCACGCGGGCGTCAGGAAGAGGAGGAGTGCGAGTGCGAGCTTCTTCATGACATCACCTCCTAGTAGCCAAAGTGGAAGCCGTAGGAGCTGTGACGGCCATGGTGCGAGTAGCCGAAGCCGAAGCCCGAGTACCCGCCGTAGTAGCCGTACGACGGATAGGAGCCGCAGCCGCCGTAATAGCTGTAGCTCGGGTAATAGGAGGAGCAGCCGCTGCCGTAGTACCCGTAGGAGGACGGGTAGTAGGAGCTGGTGCAGGTGGGGTACTCGTAGACCACCGTGGTCTGCTGGCGCGGGACGTAGTAGGTGGAGGAGGAGTTGTAGGAGCCATTGAAGTCGCTGCCCCCCGTCGGTTCGGGGTAGTAGGTCTGCTGCTGCGGCTGCGGGGCGGCCTGCTGCTGGGGCGGTGCGGCCGGCGCGGAGAGGGGCGGCCTCTCGGCCTCGACCATGGCGAGGATGACCTTGTCGCTGACGCCGGCGTTCTTGAGGTCGAGGATGTCCTTCGTGGACAGCGTGAACGTCGAGCGGTCGGCGCGGATCTTGGCGATGACGATGTCATCGCCGACCTGGGCGCGCGAGAGGTCGATGACCTCTTGCACCGAGATCGCCCATGCGGACGACGCAAACAGAGTGAGGGCGAGGACGGCGAGCTTCATGCGGCTCATACACACTCTCCTTGGGGAGTTGTCCCGGCCTGCACCTACCCCCTGTGCCGACGCCGGGCCATCGGAGACTTGCTTGGATCATACCCCCCTGGGGCCACGCCGATCAAGCGTCGGATCCTCCCGCCATTTTCTACGCACCCTCTCCCGCTCCCGCTCCCGAGGCCCGAGGGGGCACGACCAGCAGGGTGGAACGGACGAAGACGACGTCCGAAATGCGGTGCTCCATCCTTCGGGCCTCGGGAGCGGGTGCGGGAGCGGGTGCGGGAGGGGGACCTGGAAACCGGCCATGTGCAGTGTGCGCCCCTCCTTCGAGCTTGACCGCCCGGCCGCATTAAGCCACGGTAGGGGAACCCTCCTCCCCAGCAAGGAGCCCCCGCATGCGCGCGATCGCCCTCGCCCTCCTCCTCGCGGCGCCCCTCCTCGCGCAGGACGACCAGGCGCGGCGCATCGAGGCGCTCATCCGACTGCTGGGCGGCGACGACCCCGCCCGGAGCGAGGCCGCCTCGCGCGAGCTGCTCGACATCGGCCGCCCTGCGCTCAAGCCCCTCCGCGCCGCCGCGAAGGCCGGCGACGCACGGCTCGCGAAGAGGGTCAACGACATCTACCCCTACGTCCGCTGGGGGGTCCGCGACACCTGTCCGCAGGAGGTCCTTGCTCTCCTCGCGCAGATCGAGGTCGCCGACGCGCAGGGGAAGGGCGACCTCCTCCGCCAGCTTGCGAAGCTCCCTGCCCCGGCGGCCGAGGAGGCGCTCTACACCGCCTGGTGGGACGTCGACGACCCCGCCCTCCTCGCCGAGCTCGCTGCCACGGAACGGATCGGCCCGCAAGTCCCCTCGAAGTCCGGCCTCGACCCCGATGCCGTGGAGAGGCGCCTCTGCGTGCTGAAGCCCGACGACGACCCGCGCATCCTCCGCGCCCGCGCCGAGGCGAAGAGGCGCGCCGGCGACGACGCCGGGGCGTGCGATCTGTTCGGACGGATCCCCCAGGGGGACCGCGACGAGGGGCTCCTCGCGGAGTGGGGCGAGTCTCTCGCCAAGGCGGGGCGGCACTCCGAGGCCGCCGACGTCCTCGGCCACGCGGGACTCGCCGCGCTTCCCCTCCGCGTCAGGTGCCTCTACCGCAGCGGCAAGCGCGAGGACGCCGAGACCGCCCTCGCCGCCGTCCCCGGCGATTCGAGCGACCTCGCCGCGCTCCTCGAGCCGGCCCTCTCGAACGGATCGGCCCTCTTCGTGGCCGAGCGCGCGACGGACCCGTCCACGCCGATCCACCTCGCAGCGGAGGCCTGGATCCGCCTCGGCAAGCTCGACCGCGCGGAGGAGGCCTGGCGCCGCATCGAGGACGGCACGCAGCGCCGCCGCATCCTCGACCTCCTGCTCGACGCGCGCGGGGAGTCGTCGCTCCTCACGCCCGCGTTCATCTCCGAGAGCCTCTCCCCGCAGCCCGAGGACGCCGAGCGCCACGCCCGCCTCGGTGCCGCCCTCGAGAAGACCGACGCCGCCTCTTCGCTGCGCGAGTGGCGGAAGGCGCGCCTGCTCGACCCCTCGCGCGACGAGTGCGCGAAGGCGATCGAGCGCCTCGCCGCCCACGCGGCCGACGCCCCCGGCTGCTCGACCGTCGAGGTCCCCTCGCCCCCCGCGCACCTCCTCTTCGCGACCTCACCCATCCGACTCGGCGACTTCTACTACTATATGAACGAGGAGGGGGACCTCCTCAAGGTGAAGGACCCGCTCCGCCCGGACCCCGCGTGGGCCTATACGCCCCCGCGGACCCGCGTGACCCGCCATCGCGGCATCTCGGTCGGCGGGTCGCTCCAGGCGCCCGTCTTCGCGCGGCGCGGCGCCGATCTGCTCGTCCTCTTCCAGCGCTCGTGCTGGTATCAGGACCCCGCGGGCGGCGGGTCGGGGTTCTACCTGGGGCAGACGCTCTGCGTGCTCGACGATGCGACCGGCCGCGAGGAGTGGACCCGCGACTTCCCGTACTACCAGTGGCAGGCGACCCTCTGGCCTGACGAGGGGGTCGTGACGTTTGCGCGGAACGGGCTCGCGGTGTTCGACCTCGCCTCCCGCACCTGGCGCTGGACCCTGTCGGACGTCGGCCGCGGCGGCATGGCCGTCTGGGTCCACGGCGAGGCGGCCTATCTCGGGTTCACCTCCGGCGACCTCTGCCGGCTGCGCCTCTCCGACGGCGCGCTCGTGTGGAAGAAGAAGTGGCCCGGCTCGACGAACGACCCCCCCGTGCTGCAGGGCGCCGGCAATCGGCTGCTCTTCCGGCCGGGCGGGCAGCGCCTCGTGGCCCTCTCCTTCGACGACGACCGGGTCCTCTGGGAGATGCAGCCGGGCACCATCGATGACACGAGCCTCGAGGTCGACGAGGAGCGCGCCTACCTCCGGTGCTGGCACGGTCGGGTCGTGGAGGCGGTGTCGCTCGTGGACGGGAAGGCGGCCTGGGACGCGACGATCGCCGACCGGCAGCTTCTGGGCCTCTGCACCGTGTCCGATCGGGCGCTCTGGATCGGGGGGGCGCGGCAGTCCCTCTGCCTGGAGAAGGCGACGGGGCGCATCCTCGGGGCGAGCTGGGACGAGGCTGGCCCGGCCTCGGACGCGCTCTTCCGTCCGGGTGGGGAGGTCCTCTACGCATCGGACCGTCAGGCGCCGTCGTGGTGGGGGACCCCCGAGGCCCGCGAGCCGCAGCCGCCGAGGCTCCTCGCGACGAGGCTCGTCCCCGCCGCCGAGGGGCCCGCGCCGCCCTTGCCGAAGGACGACGACCCGGTGGCGGAGGTGTCGCTCCTCGAGGACGCCTGCTACGGGGCCGCCTCGCGCGACGGCGAGGCGTGGCTCGCGCTGGCGGACGCCTGCATCCGCGCGGGGCACGCGGAGTGGGGCGTCGACGCGGTGAGGAGGGGGCTCCTGCTCCTGCACGCGGACCTGGCGCGGGTGCGCGAGTGGCAGGGGCGGATCGCCTCCGAGTCCGGGACGGAGGAGGAGCCGCGGGCGGCGCTTCAGACGCTCGCGCGCGAGCTGGACAAGCAGGCGAAGGACCTCGAGTTCGTGGAGGCGTTCAAGACAGGGAACCAGCCTTCGAGCAACGACGGGTCGGGGATGGGCATGTGGGACCTGGGCGACGCCGTCCTCGACCCCTCGCCCGAGACGACCGTGCGCAGGGGGATCGCCATGGCGCGCGGCGGCGCCTCGCTGTCGATCTCCATCGTCGCGCAAAGGCTTGGAGACGTGGCCGAGCCTCTCGCGCTGGAGGGCGTGGGCGCGATCTTGAAAGCCGGTCTCGGCACGGAGGACTGCTCGCGCCTGTATGCCGGGTCGCGTCTCTACGGCACGACGATCGCGACCTCGGACCTCGAGGAGGCGCTCCGCGCGCGGTTGGCGGGACCGCAAGGGGCGCTCCGCGGAGCGGCGCTCGCCGCGCTGGAGCTGCTCGGGCTGGCGGTGCCGGAGGAGGGGGCCGAGGCGTCGCTCCGTGCGGCGTTCGCCGTGGAGGAGCCGTGCGTCCGCCTCGCCGCCGCGGCGTCGCTGGCGCGGAGAGGGGACCTCGGCGCGAAGAAGGCAATCCTCACCGCGCTCCGCTCGACCGACAAAGACGAGATGTCGTTCGCAACCTGGCTCGCGGGGAACCTGCGTCTCCCCGAGGCCGTGGAGGTGCTGGCCGAGCCGGATGCGTACGGTCTCGAGGCGCTCGCGGAGATCGGCACGGACGCGGCGGAGGCCAGGGTGCTCAAGGGGGCGGAGAAGACGGACGCGGCGTATGCGTGGCCCGCGGTGCTCGTGCTCGCGCGCCTGCGATCGGAGAAGGCCGTCCGCGCCCTCGTGGAGCTGGGGAGGACGGCGACCGGCCTCGTGGGGGTGGACGGCGCGATGTACGGACTGCTCTGGATGGACACCCCTGCTTCGCGCCTCGCGGCGCTGGAGCCCGCGCGCGCGCATGTGCGCCTCGGCGCGATGGCCGTGTTCGCGTGGCTGGTGATGGCACAGGGGCTCGTCGAGCTGGGGGACGTCGAGGGTGCGGAGGGGTACCTCGCGCAGATCGAGGCAGCCTATCCGCCGTTGCCGTGGGCGCTCGACGTCCGCATGCGGGTCCTGGCGGCGAAGGGGGACCTCGCCGGCGCGCGGGAGGCGAGGCGCCTCGCCGAGGCGGACATGGACCGCGCGGAGGCGATCGACCCCGGCGCATGGAAGAGGCTTGTGGCGCGCGCGCGGCTCTACCTCGACGCGGAGGCGATCGCGGACCGCGAGAAGGCGCGCGGGCTGCTGGAGCAGGCGCGGGCGATCGCGCCCCGAGACGCCGAGGTCGCGCGGCTCCTGGAGTCGCTCGGGGGGAAGTAGCCGCCTTCGCATGCGATTTGCTGGAGTCGCGCCCGCAAGGGCGCCGTGGGCTGACAGCCGCAAGACCGTCAGTCAGATCGCCGTCAAGATGAGCCCCGAAGGGGCGAAATCGGGGCGCCCGCGCAGCGGGCCGGCCCAGGGCGGAGCGAAGCGGAGCCCTGGGTGCCGGAGTGCGTTTCGCTGGATGCAGCCCCGAAGGGGCGACATACATCGCGCCATTGGCGTATGTCGCCCCTTCGGGGCTTATCTTGACGGCAATGGCTGTCAGTGATGCCCTGACGCCCTCGCGGGCGTCAGGGGGCGCCCGCGCAGCGGGCCGGCGCGCTTGCGCGCGCTACTCCAGCAGTCACTTCGATACGAGTCCCTACCCGGACCTCCGGACGACCACGACCGAGAGGTCCGTCGCCTGCGGCTCGCCGTGCATGTGGGCGACCACGGCATCGACGAGGTGCTGGGCCAGCTCCGCCGGGGCGCACGTCGAGTTGCGGCTCACCGTCTGGATCAGTCGCTTCACCCCGAACGTGCCGTGCTGGGGGTTCTTCGCCTCCGTGACCCCCTCCGTCAGGAAGACCGCGAAGTCGCCCGGCGACAGATCGATGCTCTCCTTCACGATCTTCGGGGCGAGCGCCGCCTTGCTCTCCGCCCCCAGGGCCGCCGCCATGGGACTCATCCCCGTCGACGCCAGCCCCATGTCCCGGCTCCAGACCACCGGAGGCTGGTGCCCCACGTTCGCCACCTGCACCTTCGCCGTCCCCAGGTCGAGCACCGCGTACAGCGCGTTCACGAACATCCCCGGCTCCACCTGCCGCGCGATGAGATCGTTCGCCTCCAGCACAGAGTCCACCGCGGGCGCGTCCATCTCCGCCAGGGCGCGAAAGATGTTCCGCAGCATCATCATGACCCGCGCGCCCGCGGTCGGCCCGCCCGTGAGCCGGCACAGCACGATTCCCAGCTCCCGCTCGCCCCGGCTGACGACGTCGTAGAAGTCCGAGACGGAGCCGTCCGCCAGGCGGTGGACCGCCGCGACCTCGAAGCCGTCGATCCCCGGGAGGTGCTTTGGGAGGAGGCTCACCTGGAGGTTCTTCGCCTTCCGGACCTCCGCCTCCGTCGGCCCGTCCTCGGGGGACGATGCGGCCGGGCGCGTCTCGACGCGGACCATCCTCGGCGGCGCCATCTCCTTCACCGCGGCCAGGACCTGCGCCCCCTCCACGGGCTTCGTCATGAACTTCAGCTTCGGGTACGTGACGACCTCGAAGTCGTCCTTGAACCGCGGGTTCTCCGTCACGACGATGACGGGGACCGCGCGCCCCTTTTCCTGGAGCGCCGTCAGCAGCTCGGCCCCCTGGAGCCCCGGGAGCCGCATCTCCATCACGATCGCATCGACGTCGTCCTTCGTCTCCACGGCCTCGAGCGCCGCCTCGGCATCGCCGAAGGGGAGGATGGTGAACCCCGCCTCCCACAGCGCCTCCTGGTACAGCGCGACCTGGGCGGGGTCTGGGTCGACGATGACGATCGAGCCGCGGACCGTCTGGACCTGCTCCATCATCGGGAGGAGGTTCATGACCTTGTCGAGCTGGCTCTTCGCGTCCCCTGCCGATCCGCCCGTGCGGACCAGCACCTTCGAGACCACCTCCATCAGCTCCATGAACTCGCGCGGCGAGAGGGCGAGGGCCTCGATCGACTCCTTCACGTCCTCCACGGCCAGGTGCCCGGCGGCGACGTCGGCCGTCACCATCGACGAGCGGAACTCCGGGGACAGGCGCCGCACGATCGCCATGACCTCGTCCGCGGGCGAGGCGGCCGGCGCGGTCGATCCGGCGAAGACGGCCCGCTCGTCGGGCGCAAGGCGCCCCAGCAGCCTCCCGAGGATCTCCCGCAGCCTCCCGATTCCTTCCCCCGCGAACCCCTTCGCGAAGAGCTTCTCGAGGTACCCGAGCGTGAGGAGGTCGGAGGGCACCTTGCCCTCCTTCTGCGTCGCCTGGGCGAAGGCCGTCATGTAGCGGAGGATCTCCGCCTCCGCCTCCGCGGCCCGGCGCTCGGGCTCCACCTGCGGGATGCGCGTCTCGAGGGCGTGGAGGGCGGCCTGGAAGTGCCGCTCGAGCACCGTGAGGAAGTCCTGGGGGACGGGGGGCCCGGCGGGCGCGGGGGCGGGTGCGGAGGGGTCCGCGGGCGCCGCCGAGGCAGCGGAGGCCGCGACCATCGGACCGGTCGGCACGGCCTGGCCGCTGTCGACGAGGACGAAGACCAGCTCCTTCAGCTTGATGTGATGGAACGGCGTGAGGAAGGACGGATCGATCCGGTTCCCCTTGAGGACCTTGTCGTCCTTCTTCGAGAGGAGGTCGACGAGCGCCGTGAACTCGTCGCGCGACATCTGACGCCCGAACACGATGGTGGCGATCCGCTTGCCGTGGAGCATGGGGTAGAGCGGCTGGGCGGTGCTGCTCAGGGCCTTCGAGGGGCTGTTCTGCAGCGTGAAGGTCTGCTCCTGGAAGCCGAGGGAGAACTCCTCCACCTCCTTGAGGATCTGCTCGAGGCTCTCGATGGCCTGGTCGAGCTCCCGCTTCATGCTCGGGTGGGCGATGTTGTACATGCGGACCGTGCGGATCGCCTTGGCGAAGAACCGGATGAACTTGGCGACCAGCGTTTCCAGGGCGTCCATGCTCCGTCTCCACCACGCGGGGTCCTGCCCGAGAGTGTACCGGCAATCGGGCCGCGGTGCGAGCGACCGGTGACCCACCCCCCTTGCTCTCGGCGAAGGAGTCGCAGTATGATTCGGTCATGAAGCGGAACACGAATCCCCGGAAGTCGCGGGCCTCAGTGCCGAGGGACCCCATCGACGCGGCGTGCGGGATCCTGGCTCATCTCAAGGTCTCCCTCGTTGACGAGATCATCGAGGATCACCGCAGGGAGGTCGAGCTTGAGTACGGTGTGGGTGCTGGACGCCAGCGCCGTCCTGTGCTACCTCCTCGCGGAAGAAGGGTACCAAAGGGCAAAGGCCATCCTCCGAGACGCCCGGGAACATAGCCCTGCACTCCTCTCGGCGGTGAACTGGAGCGAGGTCCTCCACAAGCTCCTCCGGCGTGTGGACCCCGGTGCCCTGCAGCGGACCAAGGAACACGTTGCGCTGCTGCCCATCCAGATCGTCCCCCTGACTGCGGAAGGCGCGGAGTCCCTCGCGAGGCTTCGTGCGAAGTTCCGCCTGTCCATGGGGGACGCTGCGGTCGCGTCGCTGGCCGAGGGGCGCAGAGGGACGATCGTCACCTCTGACCCCGACTTCCGGTCGGTCGAGGGGTCGATTCCAGTCGAGTGGCTCCGCCATCGGTGATCCGCGCATGCAAGGAGCATGGAGAGGCGCGCGTGAGCGCGCCCCCTCCGTGCACACGGAAGGGAAAGGCCGATGAAGGCTGCGCCTCTCGAGCGGCTCCGCGCTCACGCCGTCGCTCACTCCCTGTTCCCGCCGACCTCGCTCGCGCACGCGATTGAGCGCATGGCGTTCGTCCAGGCCGATCCGATCCGATGCCCCGCGAGGGCCCAGGATCTCATCCTGCGCCATCGCGTCCGCGGGTACCGCGCAGGCGACCTCGAGCGGCGATACCCCTCCCTCGACCTCGAGGAGGACTACCTCTATGCCTACGGCTTCCTCCCCCGCCGGATCTGGACGCTCCTCCACCCTCGCAGGACCTCGCCCTTCTCCGCGCTGGAGCGGCGCGTCCTCGACATCGTCCGTCGAATCGGCTCAGCGCATCCCCGCGACCTGGAGGCGCACCTCGGACACCGGCGCGTGACGAACGCCTGGGGCGGGCAGTCGAAGGCCACGACGCGCGCCCTCGACGACCTCCAGTACCGGGGCCTCCTCCGAGTCGCCCGACGCGAGGGCGGCATCCGCGTCTACGAGGCCGCCTCCCCGTTGGCGGACGCCGCCTCGCCCGAGACGCGGCTGCGGAGGCTCGTCATGGTCGTCGCCGACCTCCTCGCCCCCGTGCCGGAGCGGAGCCTCTTCGCGACGATCGCGCGCTTCCGGCGCCTCGGCCCCCCGCGCGCCGCGGTGGCCGACCTCCTGCGCGACGGCGAGCTGAGGCGCGAGACGATCGACGGCGATGCCTACGTCTGGCCGGCGCGCGCGGCCGGCTCCGAGGGCGACCTCCGCGTCGTCCGCTTCCTCGCGCCGTTCGACCCGCTCGTCTGGGACCGCCGGCGCTTCGAGCATCTGTGGGAGTGGCCCTACCGCTTCGAGGCGTACGTGCCGCCCGCGAAGCGCGTCCGCGGCTACTATGCGATGCCGCTGCTCTGGGGGACGCGCGTCATCGGCTGGGCGAACGCGCAGATGGTCGCGGGTAGCCTCGACGTCGACGTGGGCTTCGTCGGTCGTCGCCCCGCGGGCGCGGAGTTCCGCGCCGCGTTGCAGGAGGAGATCGCCCGCCTGGAGGAGTTCCTGCGTCCGTCCCCATCTCGTTGATTGGGTTCGGGGAGGGGCCCCCGCGTCCGTGGGTCGTCCTGGGCGGGGAGCGCGGACGCGAGGAGGTGAACGACAGGGAGGGTGGGTCAGGGCCCGGAGTTCGAGTCGCCGCAAGCAATCGGTCCAGCCGCGCCCATCACGCAGGGTCGTCGCCCGGAGCGATGCCCGAGTCGGTCATTCTCTCTCCCCGGCTGCTCCTGCCGCGAGTGTCCGACGGAATGCCTCCGATGCCTTCTTGAAGGCCGGCGCGAAATCGAGGTATTCGGAGGCCGCCTCCGCCACGAAGCAGGAAGTCTCGTCGGGACCTGAGGCCCAGAGCATCCGGCCTGAGCGGGCCACTTCCCAGCGGACCAGGGTTGGCGCGAGGTCCAGACGGACGAGGTCGACCTCGCGACCCGCTGCTTGGGCCAGGGCCGCTTGCAGGTCGAGCTCCGCACGGAGGGGGAGCCCCGGGTCGGCAGGCAGGATGGCGATGTCGACATCGCTGTCGGGTCGCAGCGTGCCCGAAACCGCGGAGCCGAACAACATCGCGAGCCGCAAGGGTGGCCCCCCGCGCAGAGTGGCACGCATGCGCTCGAGGATCTCCGGGCTCAGGCCAGATCCGCCCACGGCTCCTCCCGATCGGATTCGATTCGCGCGCTGCCCGCCAAGCGTACTCTCTGTGCACGCGATGTCAATCCGACATTCACCATGGAGTCTTGAGAAGTGGGGTCGGGGAGGGGCCCCTCACCGAGCCCCTCCCCGCGGTCGCCTACTTCGGCTGCGTTCCGTTCGTCCCGTTCGAGACGTCCTTCGAGCGGTGCTCTACCGGGGTCGAGAGCCCATACTCGCCGAGCGTCTTGTCCGTCCGACCGTGCAGCCCGTAGACGACGTTGCGCACGTTCTGCGCGGTCTTCCGGGTCCTCTTCACGATCGACTTGCGAGCCTGGACCGCCTCCTGCCACGCCGTCTTCGCCGCGAGCACTTGCGTGTTCGCGGTTTCGAGGGCGTCGCGATCGGCGACCAGCGCATCCCGCATATCCTTCGGAAGCGGGTGGCTCGCCTGGTTCTCATCGTCCCCGTGAACCATGTTCTTCACGAGGTCGAGAAGCAGGACGGGCCTGATCGGCACTGGAGTCGACATTGCAGTTCTCCTTTCTCGCTGCGATCCACGAACAGGTCCGCACGGCACATCGCCTCGCGGTCACCCTGTGCGGCGCGTCGCAGGTGCGCACCGCACGGGAGCAGGTATCGCATCGCGCGTGCCAGCATTCACGATCTCGCCGGAATGCCCCGATCCCGCTGCGGGCAAGGCGTTTGGAGGGGAATCGCCGCGGAGGCGCATTCGGCGCCGGATCACACGATTTCAGCTCAGCGCCTTCGTCGGGGTTGAATTCTTGTGAAAGATCATCTGGCGATCGGCGCGCTCAGATCGCGACAGCGGTGTGATCCAACGTGATCAGCGGGATGATCCAATGGGATCAGCGGCGTGATCACATTGGAGGGCACGCTCGTCAGGTGTGGTGGATGGAACGGCGATTCTGATCGGCACGGTGATCCCGTTCGATCGGTGCCCTGATCGATCCTCGAGGGTACCCTCACCAGACCTGATCGACGCACCGATCCAGTCTGATCAGCGATGTCGATCAACTCGATCGACGCGCGATCCGGTCCGATCGCGGGGGGGTGGGGTTGAAATGTTGTGATCCACCAATCGATCGACACCGCTGATCCAACCTGACGGGCATGCCGATCAGGTTGGAGGGGACCGTCGCGCAGGTTCGGCTCACGATGCGAGCCGTTCCGCCGGCGCGACGGGCACGATCGCGGGGTGCGCCTCCTTGTACTGGCAGACGTGCTTCCGCATCGAGTTCGGGTGGATGTCGAGGATGCGCGCGGCCTCCTTCACGTTCTCGCCGCACGCCTTCCAGACCTGGATGGCCCACTGGTGGGTCCGCTCCCTCATGGTGCGCGGATCGATCGGCACCTCCGACTCGATCGGATCGAGGTGCAGGTCGGAAGCGCGGAGGACGCCCTCGCGGCAGTCGACGAGGGCGCTGCGGAGTGCAAGCTTGAGCTCGCGCACATTGCCGGGCCAGGGGTGATCGACGAGCGTCGCGAGGGCCTCCTCGGTGACCGTCACGGTCGACTTCCTGCGCGCGATGCACCACTCGTCGACGACGGCGGTGACGAGCGCCGGGATTTCTTCGGGCACGGTGCGGAGGGGCGGGACCTGGAAGACCGCCTGGCGCAGCCGCATGAAGAGGTCCTTTCGCCAGCGGTTCTCCTCCTTCGCGATCCGCTCGAGGAGGACGTTCGTGGCGCAGACGATGCGCACGTCGACACTCTCCAACTTCGTTCCCCCGAGGCGTCGCACCTGCTGGTAGTCGACCGCGTGGCGGAGGGCCCCCTGGAGGTCCCACGACAGGTCGGTCAGCTCGTCGATGAAGAGGGTGCCTCCCTTGGCCTCGTGGAAGGCGCCGTCGGTCCTCGAGTCGGCGCCGGTGAAGGCCTCCTTCTCGTGGCCGAAGAGGGCGCTGCGCACGACGGTGGGCTCGTCGATGGAGCAGTCGTAGTGGACGAACGGCTTCTTCGCGCGCCTCGAGGCGTTGTGGACGCCCTGGGCCAGCATGGTCTTCCCGGTGCCGGTCTCGCCTGCGAGGAAGACGGTGATCTCGTCGTCGGCGGCGGCCTGGGTGAGCTCGGCGAGGAGGTCCTTCCACGCTTGGGAGACGGGGCCGCTCTTCGCCTACGCGCGGTGCGGTCGGGACGGCCACGAGGCGAGGGACCTGGTGCAGGGGTACTGCGCCTGGGCGATCGAGACGGACCTGGTGGGGCGGTTCGACCCTGCGCGTGGGCGGCTCCGCTCGTGGCTGCTGCTGTGGTTTCAGGGGTATCTGCGGGACGAGGCGGAGCGGGCGGGGGCGCTGAAGCGGGGCGGCGGGGTGACGACGGAGGCGGTGGACGAGGTGGAGGTGGCGGCGCGGGGGCTGTCGCCGGAGGAGGCCTACGACCGCGCGTGGGCTCAGGCGCTGGTCGCGCGGGCCTTTGCGCGGCTGAAGGTGGCGCTCGCGGTGGATCCGAGGATTCGCTGGAAGCTGGCGCTCGTGCAGCTCATCGAGGTGGACGGGTACGGCCGGCTGCCGTGCGTGGAGAAGTACGCGAAGCAGAACGGCGTGACGGAGGAGCAGGTGCGACACTTCCTCGAGGACTCGAAGCCGATCCTGAAGGGGGAGATCACGCGGGAGGTTCGGGAGTCCTGCGCGAGCTTGGACGACACGCGGGCGGAGCGGGACTATCTCCTCCGCTGCCTGGGTCCTCGCTAGCCCGGATTATTCATGAAGGCCCGCGGGCCTTCATGAATAATCCGCCCTGCGGGCCGCTCCGCCCGCCCTGCGGGGCGGGCTCCGTGGGACAGCCCC
>Ga0209514_10002257_pt1 | contig 30340 bp, 30 predicted proteins | sample Subgrocontami58m_FD_187452 | JGI IMG/M metagenome (GOLD analysis project Ga0209514, IMG submission 187452) | Subsurface groundwater microbial communities from S. Glens Falls, New York, USA - GMW37 contaminated, 5.8 m (SPAdes) (version 3) | ecosystem: Environmental > Aquatic > Deep subsurface >...
GGGCGACGTGACGCACAGATACCCCGCTCCGTCGCGCCAGGCCACCCGGGGCGCAGCCGAATTTCTGCTGCAGATGATCCACCGGCATCCGGGGGAGCTGACCCTGATCGCCACGGGGCCGCTGACAAACGTCGCCACGGCGATCCAGCGGGATGGGAACGCAATGCGCCGCCTGCAGGGTCTCACGGTGATGGGGGGTGCCATCCGCGTGCCGGGCAACGTGGGACCCACGACGGAGTTTAACTTTGCCGTGGACCCGGAGGCGGCGGCGATCGTACTCGGGGCGGGACTGCCGCTCACGCTGGTGCCCCTGGATGTGACGGAACAGGTGATCCTGTCCTGCGAGGCGGTGGAAAAGGCGAGGGGGGCCGGAAAGCTTCAGGCATTCATTCGAGAAATAACCGCGGCGGTCATGGATTTCCACCGAGAGCACGAAGGCGTTGACGGCATGTTCCTCCACGATCCGCTGGCCGTGGGGGTCGTGGTGGATCCCTCCCTGGTCCGGGGGCAGGCGATGGCAGTGGCGGTCGAGCGCCGGGGAGAGCTGACCGCGGGCATGGCGGTGGCGGACCTCCGGCGGCGGAGCCAGGCCGCCCCGACGGCCACGGTGTGCGTCGAGGTGGAAGCGGCCCGATTCCTGCGTCTTTTTCAAGAGCGGGTTCTCCAGTAGCTCCGAGGACAACTCCCCGGCGAGGTCGCCGCTGGTCTGCGACGGAGTTCGAGCAGCGGAATCGGGGGGCAGCCGGGCTGACTGGCCGGAAGGCAGGCAGATTCTTTCTCCAGAGGTCTGAAGTGGAACAGACACGGAACGTTGGTCCCCCTCCCCTGGCACCGTCCGGCAGCGGGGAGGTGGGCGAGCTGATTGACCGGCTGGTGAAGACAGCGGGCGGCTCCCCGCACGCCGAGTTGCTACATGAGATGGTGCAGACTGTCCTCCGCCTGATCGAGGACCAGGCGGACCGCGGGGATGTCAAGATCGTGAACGCCGCCCTCCGGGAGCTGGTCCACGCCTTCCGGTTGTTCACCCCATATCGGGGCATCCGGAAGGTGACGATCTTCGGCTCCGCCCGCACGACGGAGGATCAGCCGGAATACCGGCAGGCCCTGGCCTTCGCCCACGAGATCAGCCGGCTGGGCTGGATGGTGATCACGGGGGCCGGCGACGGCATCATGAAGGCGGGCCAGGGCGGGGCCGGCCGGGAGCGGAGCTTCGGTGTGAACATCCGCCTGCCTTTCGACCAGCCGGCCAACGAGTTCATCCAGAACGACTCCAAGCTGATCACGTTCAAGTACTTCTTCACGCGGAAGCTCATCTTCGTGAAGGAGACCGATGCCATCGCCCTCTTCCCTGGCGGCTTCGGGACTTTGGATGAGGCCTTCGAGATATTGACGCTGATCCAGACGGGGAAGAGCAACCCGCTGCCGGTGGTGTGCGTGGATCGGCCGGGCGGCGATTACTGGCGGACCTGGGACACCTACGTGCGGAACGTCCTGCTGGCGCGCGGCCTGATCGCGCCTGAGGATCTCTGCCTGTACCGGGTCACCGACCGGCTCGACTCGGCCATCGCCGAGGTCACCGGCTTCTACCGCAACTACCACAGCAGCCGCTACGTGGGCGACCGCCTGGTGATCCGCCTTCAGCATGCGCCGACGGCCGAAGCGCTGGATCGCCTCAACCGGGAGTTCCATGAGATCCTGGTGGATGGCGCCATGACAGTGAGCCCTGCCCTGCCAGAGGAGGGCAACGAGGACCCCATTTCCGATCTGCCGCGACTCGTGCTGCACTTCAACCGCCGCGACGTCGGCCGGCTCCGCCAGCTCATTGACGCCCTGAACCAGCTTCCTACCGTTTCCCCTGCCGCCTGATCGCCGATCCGCAACGGCGCGCCAGCGAACGCACCAGTCCTTCCCGATTCCCCGGCCGTGTAAGTCCCCTCACAGTCCCGCCGCCGTCCGGGGGTGATCATGCTTGAGGAAAGCCAGTCAGAATAGTAGAGTCTGCGTGCCTCGACAGGAGGCCAAAGGAGGGGCATCCATGCGCCGGCGACAAATCGTCATGAGCATCGTCCTGTTCGTTGTGGTGGTCTGGGGGGCCGAGGCGAAGGGCGCGACCACCATCACCGGCACGGTGAAGAACGCGGCGGGTCAGCCCTTGTCAGGCCTGGCCCTGATCGAGATCGGCGAGCTGCACGGAAACGTGTGGGGACCGGGCGCCCTGGTGGACAGGCGGGGCGAGTTCAGCATCCAACTCACTCAGGGGGGGCAGTACGGCCTGCACGTCTACTCCAGCGGCTACATCTACCATCCCGAAGCGGTGCTGGTGGAGGAGGGAAAGTCTATCCGAGTCACGGTGACCCTGGTTCCCGAGCCGACGCGGGCCAACGATCCGATCATCAAGCGAGTCGGCTTCTTCCCCTGGGAAGGCAACCAGGGCAAGACCACCTACGTAAAGATGGATGTGGCGGATCCCAACAACGACCTTGGCCCCCAGGTTCTCGCGTTCAATGCCAAGACCCGCCGGGTCTTCGTCATGGAGCCTCCCAGGCGGGTTCGGAACCTGAAGGAGAACTTCCCCCAGGGGGTCTACCCGCTCGCTGTGGATACCGCGCAGGCGCCGATTGATCCCAAAGACTGGCATTTCGTCATCGCCGACCACCAGTGCAACACGACGGACATCCTGGGCTACCCCCACGAGCCCCAGCCACCCCGGGTGGTCCGGTGAGAACGGAGGCCCGCCCGGTCTATGCGGAGGTCTGTGATGCCTGACATCGGGCTGAGGCGAGGGCTGGCGGTGGGAGGCCTGGTCCTCTCAGCTCGCCAAGGGCCGCTCACGAACGGCATCTCGGACCGTCACTCAGGCGTGCACGGAAGGAGGCGCGCGATGAACGCCAACCAGTGGGCGCGATGGCTTCTGGTCGGTCTGATCCTCACGGTCGTCGCCCGCGACGCGGCCGCGGCCGGGCTCTTCGTCCTGGTGAGCGGCCGGTGGGACAACACCGTCGTCGTCATCGATCTCGCGAAGGCCCTGGATCCAGCGAACGACAGGACCCCGAGCGCGGTGATCAACCGCGTGCGGGTGACGCCGGACATCGATACCAAGGGCACGGGCGCCGCCGACACGCCGGCCAGCGGTCAGCCGGTCAACGTCGTGATCCCGGCAGAGGGCCGGCTTGCGTATGTCGTCAACCATTCCGGCGTGGCAATGCCCGCCGCGGCGACCGCCTTTCAGCACGGCCACGCCGGCACCATCACGGTCCTGGACCTGGTGAAAGTGCTGGACCCGGCCAACAACGGGACCACCAACGCCGTCGTGGCGGTGGTCCCCACCGGAGGCTTCGGCCCCGTCGGCCTGGCATTGACGCCCGACCGGCGGTTCGCGCTAGTCACGAACTCGGAGGGCGACGGCGACGAGGAAGGGGGCCGAACCGTCAGCGTGATCGACCTTGCCTCCCGGGCCGTGGTCCGGCAAGTGACGCAGGCCTACGGGAAGCCGGGCTTCGCGTGCCCCCCGACACCGATCCCGCATGCCGGTCCCCACGCGAGCTTCGGTTGCTTCCCCGACGCCAACGGGATCGGGATCAGCCTCCGTCGGGGCGGCTACGCCTTCACGGCCAACGGCGGCACCGACGACGTCTCGGTCATCGACCTGGGCCGCGCGCTGGCAGGCGACCCCGGGGCCGAGATCGCCCGCATCCCGGTGGCCGTTGGCCCATGGGGCCTGGCCGTAAGCCCGGACGGCGGCCTCGTGGTCGTGGCCAACCGCGAGAGCGCCCGGACGGGCACCGAGGGCAATACGATCTCCATCATCGACGTGGAGCGCGCGATCGCGGGCGCGCGCGACGCCGAGGTCGCGCGGGTCCTGGTGGGGACGAACAACCCGGCCACGGCGACGCGCACGTTCGGCGTGGCCTTCACGCCCGACGGCCGCTACGCGGTGATCACTGGGGCGGCGCGGGGCGCATCGGGCAGCAGGGTGGTGTGGGTGCTCGACCTCGCGTCCCGGAAGATCGTCGGACGGGTCACCGGCGTGGGGAATGAGGCGTACCTGCTGGACATCCTGCCCGGCCCCCGATCATAGCCCCGGGGCGCCCGTCGTCTGGCGCCTGAGGTACTGGCCCCGCGCCGGGCCGACGACCTTGCCGTCGTCGTACACCCGGTGGCCGCGGAGGAAGGTCGCCCGCACCTGCCCGTCAGCTCCAGGCCCTCGAAGGGCGTGCCGGCTCGTCGTGGATGTTCCAGAACTGCCTGCCACACATCCTCGCCGGCGACTACACGGCTCCAGGGGATGAACCACGGGCCCCGCCCCGGAACACCTTATTCAGATCGGTCGCCCCAGCCAGTACCGTGTCCCGGGAACTGATCTACGAACCCCTCGCCGACGACCTCCCCTGGCCGGACTCCGCGTAACGCCCGCGCCCGCCACCTTGCCGTCCGGCCAGAAGGGGGGATGTCTATCCAACCCCCGTCTTATGACCCTACGAGATCCCTCCGGGATCGTGCATTCCCCTTGACTTCCCCTTCCGCCGCTGGTACGGTCCCCCGCCGTGGGCAGGATTTGGGCACCGACTCCCCTGGAGACACCCGCAGCCGGCCGCCGGACCCCCGTTCCCGGCGGTTTTCCTCGCCCGACCGCCCCCCTGCCCGTTTCCAACTTCCTATTCGATTACTTCGTGCGCATGCGCGTCGGCGTGCTCATTCCCCAAGGAGAAAAAGCCATGAGAAAACTCGTCAGTGGTCTGGCGGTTCTGGTCGCGGGTCTCGTCGTCGCGCCCGCGTGGGGACAAGACTCCGCGTCCGTCGGGGAGGTCTTGAAGGTGCTTCGCGCCGGCGGGTACGTCATCGTGATCCGTCACGGCGCCACCCATCCTGACCAGGCGGACACCGATCCGTTGAACCTCGACAACGTCGCCAAACAGCGGCAGATCAACGACAAGGGCCGCGCCGATGCGAAGGCGGTGGGCGACGCGTTCCGGACCGCCGGCGTCCCGATCGGCAAGTCGTACTCCAGCCGGTTCTATCGTGCCGTCGAGACGGCTCGACTCATCGGCGGCAAGGACCCCCAGGCCACACTCGACGTGACCGAGGGCGGACAGGTGGTGAGCCCGAACGAGAACAACCGGAGGGCGCAGGCGTTGCGCGCGATGGTGGCGACAGCGCCCGAGCCCGGCACCAACACGCTGATTGTCACCCACAAACCGAACGTCCTCGACGCCCTGGGCAAGGACTGGTTCGAGATCAAGGAGGGGGAGGCGTCGATCTTCAAGCCCGACGGAAGCGGCAAGTACGCGCTGATCGGCCGGGTTCAGATCGGCCAGTGGGCGACGGCGAAGTAAGAGCCAGGCGGCGCGCATGCGCGTCGGCGTTCTGATTCCTACCCGCGGCGTGAGGATGCAGTCGGCTCGGCGGCCGCCCGTCGAGGAGTGCTGGACGATGGCGCGGCTCGCCGAGTAAGCAATACTGGGGGACCCGGCCGTTTTTTCCTGAGTTGACTTTCTCTGCTAGCCCCTCAGCGAAGCCACGCTCGGAGGGGAGACCGAATTCTCCCGCATCCTGGCCCACCTGCACCTGCTGGCTCCGGGCGACGGCCCCCCGGCCCCGCCCCGGAACATCCTGTCCAGGTCAGTTGCCCCAGCCAGTACCGTGTCCCGGGAACTAATCTACGAAACCCTCGCCGAAGACCTCCCCTGGCCAGACTCCGCGTGACGCCCGCGCCCGCAGCCTGAGCGTCTACCGCAGCCAGGCGACAGCCTCGCCGGGGCGCGCAGCTATGGCCGCCGGATCCTCCCTGCAAGCGGAAGGAATCCGGGCTCACGGGCAGCCTGCGCGTCTGCCCATCCGCAGGTTAAACAGACCGGACAGGCGGCAAAGGGCACTTGATACGGGCAAGGCGGCCGAGAGAGCCTCCCACGTGGTACGGTCGTTCTGCGTGGGTGGAGGGAGAAACGATCATGGCCGACGAAAAGAAGCGCGGGATGCTGGGCTCGCTGACGGACAAGTTCAAGGACTACATCTACGGCATGGCGGCCCACGAGATGACCCGCCAGGCCCTGAAGACCCGCGGGAGCATGGAGCACCTCTTCATCCTCATCACCATGGGCGACCTGCTGGGGGTACCCATCCTGCCCCCGTACTACTCCCTGCGCCTGCTGCCCTATGTGGTGCCGCAGATCTCCACGTGGAAGCGGCGCATGCTCCGCAAAAGGACCTGACCGACGCCTTGGCCTAGCCCCGGTCCGAAATTACTAACCGCCAAGAGGCCAAGAACGCCAAGGAGCGCGGGGCAGAGGGAGAGGCGGAGGGGATTAGCGTCGAGATCCTCGGGCCAGGATGGTCTGGGCGAGTTGTGGCAGGGCGGCGAAGATCGGGAGGGGGGTTCGGGTCTCGGTCGCCGGGATCGGAAGACTGACGATCAGGTGCGGGGCCTCGGGTTGCAGGCCGACACGCCAGACGTCTATCCCCCCGACGGCGCCTATGACCTCCCGCGCCAGCGCCCGCTCGTCGGCGTCCGGGCCGGCGCAGAGCAGGGGCGGCCGCGCGACCAGCGGCTCCTCGCGCCAGCCTTTTTCTCGGATGTCGTGAGCGACCTGGGACGCGCCGCGCCGCTTGGGGTGGTACACCTCGAAACTCGCGCCGACGCGGCCATGCAGGGTCACGCCGGTCACCAACCAGTCGCGGCGTCCACCCAGCCGGCCAAAGGCCCAGAGGAAGAAGGTCTCCCGGGGTTCCAGCAGGACGCTGATGCCCAGCCGGACGAAGGGAGGTGCCAGTTGCTCCGCCTCGACTCGGAAGGCGCTCCGCCCGATCCAGCGGATGGTGGCCGTTCCGCCGAACGGGTGGATGGAGTCCCGCACCTGCCGCACCAGGCTTACGGCCCGCCGGCGGTTGACCTGGATCCCCACCACGTACCACGTGAGCAGGAATGCCGCCAGGCCGATGGCCAGATCGGTGCCGGTGAGGAAGCGATCAAACATCAGCGTGAGTCCCCTATGAGTTGGGGGTCAGGGGCCAGGGGTCGGGGGCTGGGGATCAAGGGTCAGGGAAACGACACGAGGCAGCGCCAGGTGCCTACCGGCGTCAAATCCGCAATCGGGAACCCTCCGGGTGATCGAACATCCGAAATCCGCAATCCGAAATCCGAAATTGCGGTGGGTCATCCGGCGCCTGCGAGGTCGGTGAGGTCCTTTTCCCGCAGCATCCGGCGCTTCCAGTTGCTGACGGCGGGGACGATATACGGGAGAAGCCGGAGCGTGTAATAGGGCGGGATCACCGGGACGCCGACGATGTCGCCGAACACGATGAGCACGAAAAGATGTTCCAGGTCCCCCCGTTTCTTCCGGAACATCACGACGGCGTCATACAGGGCCATGCCGAAGAGGAAGCCCCGGAACCACTCTCGCCAGCTCACCAGCCACTCCCGGAAACTCATCGCGCGCTTCCCATCCCTTCTCGCATCATGCCCGGCAGGAGCATCCTCTCCTTCTTTGGACAAATCAAGCGCCCCGCGCTTGGCTCTCGGCTCGCGGCTCTCAACTCTCGGATCATCCCTTGACGGCCCCGAAGGTCAGGCCGGTGACGATGTGGCGTTGGATGATCAAGGTGAGAATGATCACGGGCAGCGTGATCAAGGTTGCGGCGGCGGCCAGGGGCCCCCAGTTGATTTCCTCGTAGCCGATCATGTTGAAGACCGCGATGGGCAGGGTCCGGGTATTCCGGCCGGCCAGGATGACCGAGAACAAGAAGTTGTTCCAGGAAAAGATGAAGCTCAGGATGGCGGTGGCCACGATCCCCGGCTTGACCAGGGGGACGGCAACCCGCAAGAAGGCCCCGTAATAGGAGCAGCCGTCAATGAGCGCGGCATCCCGGAGTTCCGCCGGGATGCCCTCGAAGAAGCCGATCATGACCCAGATGATGATGGGTAAGCCCACCACGAGATGGGTGAGGATGAGGGCCTGGTAGGTATCCACCATTTTCAGGTTGCGGAACAGGATGTACCAGGGGATGAGGTAGCTGATTCCCGGGATGATGCGTGCCGCCAGGACGACGAGGGCCAGGCCACTCTGGCGCCAGTGTGCGATGCTGTAGGCCGCCGGGAGCCCCACAATGAGTCCCAGGAGCGTGCAGCCGGTGGCCACCACCAGGCTGTTCCAGGTGTAGAGGAGGAACGGGTGCTTCGAGAACACCTCGACGTAGCCCTTGAAGGTCACGGAGAACCGGAAAAAGCTGGGGGGATACCCCGCCGCCTCCACCTGCGGCTTCAGAGAGAGCGTGATCATCCAATAGAAGACGAAGACCGTGGGCAGCATAACGGCGATCACGAGGGCGTAGAACCCCGCCGTCCGGAGCTGTTTCCGCAGCGTTTTCCCGCTCACCATCCGACCCTCCGGGTATCTACTTCGCGGGGCCCCATCCCCCCGGGATTTTCGATTTTGGAGTGCAGATTGCCGATTGCTCAAAATCGACAATCAAAAATCGACAATCGAAAATTGGATCGGGTCCCTCCCCGTGGCATCACCATCCCACCCTCCGCACTTTCATCAAAATGAGGGAGGCGCCCATGACGATGGCGAACAGGGCCACCGCCATGGACGAGGCGTAGCCCATGTTGAAATACGAGAAAGCCTGGGTGAACAGCAGGATGTTGATGGTCTCCGACGAGTTGGATGGCCCTCCCTGCGTCATGACGAAGATGATGTCGAAGGTCTTCAGGGAGTCAATGGCCCGGAACAGGATGGCCACGATGATCGTCGGTCGCAGGAGGGGCAATGTGATGTACCAGAACGACTGCAGCCCCGTGGCCCCGTCGATGAGGGCGGACTCGTACGGCTCCTTGGGCAGGGCGGCCAGACCCGCCAGGGCGATGAGCATGATCAGGGGTGTCCACTCCCACACGTCCACCAGGGCGATGGCGTATAGGGCCGTCTTGCTGCTGTAGGTCCACTTGAACGGCGACAGACCCGTGAGGCTGACGAGGTAGTTCATCACCCCCAGCGTGGGGTGGTACATCATGACGAAGACCAATGAAATGGCGGTGGGTGTGGCCATCATGGGGAGGATGGAGAGCGTCCGCACCAGCCCCCGCCCCCAAAATTCCCGGTTGAACAGGAGGGCCATCGCCACGCCCAGAGCCGTCTCCATCGACACCGCGATGAGGGTGAAGTAGAGCGTCCGGAAGAAGGCCTCCCGGAACCGCGGATCGCCCGTCAGGATCCTCTGGTAGTTGGCGAGGGCGATGAACTTGGGCGGGGTCAGGCTGGAGGCGAACCATTCCTGCAGGCTCATCCATCCGGTGTAGAAGACCGGATACACGATGATCAGCGCGACGATGAGGACGGCCGGGGCAGGGAAGATGAAGCGGGCGTAGCGGTGGCCAAAGCGCGAGATCCGGATGCCGAGGGGCAGGGATGTCCCGCCGATGGACTGGTCACCGATGTCGGTGCGATTCGCCATGGTGGGCGACCTCTGTCTTCCCCCGCGAAAAGAGCCCGGCCCTCCCGCCACCTCGAGGATCATGGGCGGGAGGGCCAGGCTCTTCCGTGTCGGTGGGCAGGGCTCTTACTTCTCAGTCTTGTCCAGGAGCTCCTGGAACTCCTTGTGGGCCTGGGCGATCACATCCTCGGCCTTGGCACCCTCGATGGCCTTTTGGATGGCCACGCCGATGATGTCCCGGTACTGTGTGACATCCACGATCTCTGGCAGGCCCGCGCGCCCGATCTTCAGGCTCTCCAGGTACGCGGTGTACCAGTCGGCCGGCATCTTGGGCTTGGCCTTCACCTCGGGGTTGTTCCACGGCGAGACGCGGCCGACCCCGACTCCTGCCAGCAGTTCCCGCACGCACATCTGCTTGGTCGTGGCCCACTGGATGAGGAGGTACGCGGCCTCCTTGTTGCGGCTCTGGGCGCTGACAGCCATCGCGTTGGTGAAGGTCGGCGCGGAGTGCCCGCCAGGCCCGGAGGGCAGGACCGCGTAGCCCACCTTGCCGACGATCTTGGACTTTTCCTTGTCTTCAAACTGATTGGCGAAGTTCACCCCATCGTAGTAGATCCCCACCTGGCCCTGCATGAAGGCCGAACTGCACTCGTACCAGTTGAAGTTCACCACCCCCGGAGGGGCGTACCGGCGGAGCATGCCGGCGTACCAGTCCATGGCCTTGACCCACTGGGAGGCGTTGAGGGCGGACTTCCCGTCCTTCGTGAGGTACTCCCCGCCCATCGAATAGATCACCCAGGCCCAGGGGGTGGCATTGGCGTTCTTCAACCCGCGGGCCACGAAACCGTACATGCTGGGCGGGTTGTGGAGCTTCTGGGCTTGGTCCTCCAGCTCGGCCATGGTGCGAGGAGCCCTCCATCCCTTCTGCTGGAAGAGGTCCTTCCGGTAGAACAGGACGAAGGGATCCACGAAGGTGGGGATCCCGCTGATCGTCTTGTCCGGCTGCGTCACGGCCGCCACCGCCCCCGCCGTCATATCGGCCCAGTCGAAGTCCGGGGAGGTCAGGGTCTTGTCCTCCAAGAACTTGTTGAGGGGCTGGAACCAGCCCGACTTCCAGAATCGCCGCTTCTCCACGTGCATGCTGGCGTGCCAGGCATCCAGTCCGCCTCCGCCGCCGGTCATCTCCACTGTCAGCTTCTGACGGCCCTGAACCTCGGGCAGGACCTCGTAGTTCACCTTGATCCCGGTGAGATCCGTGAACTCGGGGAAGTACTTGACCATCTCATCGATCCACGGGTGCTTGTAGAAGATGCAGAACAGCTCCTTCCCCCGAAAGCGCTGCCAGTTGAAGGTCTGGCCGTGCCCCGGCGTGGCGATGAAGGGACCGAGCGCCGCTCCGGCGGCTACGGTCGCCCCCAGCCTGAGAACCTCCCGGCGAGATACCCCGTCAGAACCGACCCTGTTCCGTCGCCGCTGCTTCATGGTCTCCTCCCCTCTGGTTGCATCATCCAACGCGTGATCAGCGTCCGCGCCCTCTCCAGGCTCACGCAAGCCCGCCTCGTCCGTCCTTGGGAGGGGCGCCCTCCGAAGCGCCTGTTCCCCACAGGCTACTTCTCGGTCTTGTCCAGAACCTCCTGGAACTCTTTCTGGGCCTGGGCCAGGACCTCGGCGGACTTGGCCCCCTCGATGGCCTTCTGGATGGCCACGCCGATGATGTCGCGGTACTCGGTGACCCCCACGATCTCGGGCAGGCCCAGCCGTCCGATCTTCAGGCTGTCAACATAGGCCTGCGACCAGTCGGGCGGCATCTTGGCCTTGGCCTTCACCTCGGGATCGTTCCAGACCGAGGTCCGGGCGCTTCCTGTCCCTGCCAAGAGCTCCTTGATCGCGCTCTGCTTGCTGGTGGCCCACTGGGCGAAGAAGTAGGCGGGCCCCTGCCGCTTGCTCTGGGCGCTGACGGCCACCGCGTTGCCGAAGATCGGGGAGACATGGCCGGCAGGCCCCGCGGGCAGGACCGCGTAGCCCACCTTGCCGGTGACCTTGGACTTCTCCTTGTCCTCGAACTGGCTGGCGAAGTTCACGCCGTCGAAGTACATGGCCACCTGGCCCTGCATGAAGGCGGCGCTGCACTCGTACCAGTTGAAGTTCACCACGCCGGGCGGGGCGAAGCGGCGAAGCATGCTGGCGTAGTAATCCATGGCCTTAACCGCCTCGGGCGTGTTGAGGCTGGCCTTCCCGTCCTTGGTCAGGAAGTTCCCGCCCAGGCTGAAGAGGACCCAGTCCCAGGCGGGGGCGTTGGCGTTCTTCAGGCCGCGGGCCACGAAGCCGTACAGGCTCGGCGCGCTGTGGAACTTCTGGGCGAACTCCTCCATCTCTGCCAGGGTCTTGGGCGGCTTCAGGCCCTTCTGCGCGAACAGATCCTTCCGATAGAACAGGATCCAGGGGTCCACGAAGGCGGGCAGGCCGGAGATGCTGCCATCCGGCTGGGTCGCGATCTGCTTGGCGCCCGCCGCCATGTCATTCCAGTCGTAATCCGGCGCGGTCATCGTCGGGTCCTTCAGGAGCTTGCTGAGGTCGGCGTACCACCCCGACTTCCAGAACCGGCGCTTCTCCACGTGCATGCTGGTGTACCACACGTCAATGCCGCCCGAGCCGGCGGTAAACTCCACCGTCAGCTTCTGCCGGGCCTGGATCTCGGGCAGGTCCGAGAATTCGACCTTGATCCCGGTCTGCTTCTCGAAATCGGGGAGCAGCTTCTCCATGGTATCGGACCAGGGGTTCTTGGTGAACTGGATGAAGATGCTCTGCCCGGCGAACCGCCGCCAGTTGAAGGCGTCCGCCGCCCCCGCGTACCTGAGGACGAACGGCCCGGCGGCCGCGCCGGCGGCCGTGGCGGCTCCCAGCCGGAGGATCTCCCGGCGGGTCATCCCGCGCGAACCAACGGCTGGCTGTCTTCGCTGTTTCATGATGGCCTCCTCCCCCTCCTGAATGGCTTTGTCGGGTAGGATTTCTGTGTGCAACCTATCCAGTCGGAACGGACCTGTCAAGCCCCACTTCAGGAGCGTCCCCGGGTGCGATAGACCGCGTGGTTCTCCGGACAGGATCGCACCGGGATCCTCAGGCCAGGTCCCGCTCCAGCGCCAGGACGCGGTCCACCAGGCCGGCAGCCATCCGCTCCTGCACGCCGTCGAGGCGCAGGATCGGCTCGCGCACGACGCGCGTCCGGAAGATGCCTTTGGCCACCAGCACGCGCTTGAAGAACTGGATGGAGATGTCGATGTGCTGATTGGCAAAGGCCAGGATGGGCAGCAGCCGTTCGAAGAGGTGCCGGGCGCCCTCCCGGTCCCCCGCCGCGTGCCGGGCCATGATCGCCCGGTAGATGGCGACCATGCTTCCCTCCGGCATGAAGGCGTGGACGCCCCGCTCCAGCCCGTCCAGCATCTGGGTCACGGCCCACCCGCCCGAGACGTGCAGGCGGCCGCCGGTCGCCGCCAGGATCCGGGAATACTTGGGACCGGCCGGCACCGTCTCCACCTTGATGCAGCGGAAGGTGGGCAGCTCTTCGAACAGCTCGCAGATGAGCGCCAGATCCATCCCGCCCCCGCGCCAATCCAGGTCCTGGATCATCAACGGCAGGTCCACGCCGCGGGCCAGGGTTCGGAAATACGCCCGAAGTTGGCCGTCGTCGGTCCCGATCGCTTCGGGCGCTTGGGCCAGGATCCCGGCGGCCCCGTGGGTCGCCGCGTGGCGGGCCAGCACCAGGCTCTCCTCGGCGCTTCCCGCGCTCACCCCCACGAAGACCGGGACCTTCCCCCGCGCCTGGTCGAGGACGATCTCCACCATCGCCCGTCGTTCGTCCGGGGTGAGCCTGTGGACCTCGCTGGCCACGGCCGGGCAGATCACGCCGACTGCTCCCGCCTGAATGACGTGGTCCACGAGTCGCCGCAGCGAGTCGGCATCCAGCGTTCCACCCTCATGGAAGGGAGTCTGGAGGATCGGGACGATGCCGTCCAGCACGTAGCGGGACTTGGGGGTCATGGTCAGAGAGGGGGGCCGCACCCAGCCATACGCGTCGCGACCCTAGCGGAACCCGAAGAGCCTCGGCAGCACCAACACCACCTGGGGAACGTAAGTGACCACGATCAGGGCCGCCACCATGGGCCAAAGGAAGGGGAGCGTCGCCCGCACCACCCGTTCGAAGGAGATCTTGGCCACCTCCACGGTCGCGTAGAGCACGACGCCGACCGGGGGCGTGATGAGCCCGATCACGGTGTTGAGGACGAACAGGACCCCGAAGTGCACGCGGTCGATGCCCAGCCGGTCGAGGATCGGCAGGAAGATGGGGACCACGATGACCAGGATCGAGATCCCGTCGAAGAAGCACCCCATGATCAGGCCCAGGATGTTGATGAGCAGGAGGACAACCGCCGGGCTGGAGGTCGTCGAGAGGATGAACTCGGCAAAACGTTGTGGCACCTGCTCCCGCGCCATGATCCAGGCGAAGAGCGAGGCCGTCGTCATGACGAAAACCACGACGGCCGTCATGTCCACGGTCTCCCGGAGCATGCGGAGGAGATCGCCGGCTCCCAGGCGACGATAGACCAGGACCCCCAGGAACAGCGTGTAGAAGACGGCGACCACCGCCGCCTCGGTGGGGGTGAAGATACCCAGGCCGATTCCCCCCAGGAGGATCGTCGGGGTGAGGAGGCCTGGGATGGACAGGAGGAAGGCTCGCCACAGTTCCCGCAGATTCGCGCGCGGCTGCAATGGGTAGTTTCGCCGGACGGCCATCACATAGGAGTAGGCCATCATGAACAGGCCCATGAGGACCCCCGGGATGACGCCCCCCAGGAACAGCGCCCCGACCGAGGTGCTGGCCAGGACGCCGTACACCACCATGGCGATGCTGGGCGGGATGATGGGGGCGATGGTGGAGGACGCCGCGGTCACGGCCGCGCTGAAGTCCACGTCGTATCCATTGTCCACCATCGCCTTGATCTCCATCGCCCCCATCCCGCCCACATCCGCCACGGCGGCCCCGGACATGCCGGCGAAGATCATGCTGTTCAGGATGTTCACGTGCGCCAGCCCACCCCGGATGTGGCCCACCAGGGCTTGTGCAAAGCCGAAGATCTTGTCCGTGAGCCCCGCCTCGTTCACCAGCTTCCCCATCAGGATGTAGAACGGGATGGCCAGGAGGGGAAACGAATCGGCGGCCGCGGACATGCGCTGGGAGACGGCCAGCAGAACCTCGCCCCGCGCGATGAGAAATCCCAGGGAGACGATTCCCAGGGAGAAGGCGATGGGGACCCGAAGCGCCAGGAGCAGGAAGAAGCAGGCGAAGAGCAGCAAGATCAGCATGCGCGACCGCCGTCGGTACGGCCCGTGACGTGCCGCCAGAGGGCCCCGAGCATGACCAGGACCATGGCCGCCATTCCCAGGAGGATGCCCAGGTAAACGAACGTCCACGGGATGAGGAGCGCTGCCGTGGGGACCGTCCACACCAGGATGGCCAGGCGCACGCTCTGGATGAGGACGATCCCCACGAAGGCGAGCAGCAGGGTGTCCGCCAGCATGGCCACCCCTCGCCGGAGGAGAGGCGGGAATTTCTCGACGAAGAAGCTCACCTGGATGTGTCCCTCGCGCCGGAGGACGATGGCGGCGCCGAGGAAGACCAGGTAGATGAAGAGGTAGCGGGCCAGCTCCTCCGACCAAAAGAGGGAGTGGTTCAGGACATATCGGGCGAAGATCTGCGCCCCGACCACCACCAGCAAGATGGTCAGCAGCAGGAGCGTGACGCGATCCAGGATCCTGTCCATCCCCCGCAGGAGCCTTTCCATCAGTCGCGCTGCCTCATCGAACCCCGGCGATCTTCTCGAACAGGCCCTTGCCCCACTTCTCTTCCAGCTTGGGGATGGCCGTCATGGACGCCTTGCGGAAGGCCTCGACGTCCGGCGTGATGACCGTCATCCCCTTCTTCTTGAACTCGTCCACCAGGGACTGCTCCTGCTTGATCAAGAGGTCGTTGCTGAAGGCGATCCCCTCGTCCACCGCCTCCTGCAGGATCTTCTGATCGCCCGGCGACAGGCTCTTCCACAGCGCGTCGCTGATGGCGTGGAACTGGGGGACCATGATGTGGCCGGTCAGGATGAGGTACTTCTGCACCTCGTAGAATTTTCCCGAGTTGATGGTGGGGATGGGGTTCTCCTGGGCGTCCACCGTCCCCTGCTTCAGCGCCAGGTACAGTTCGGCAAAGGCCATGGGCGTCGGGTTGGCGCCCCAGGCCCGTGCCATCTCCAGGTACAGGGGCACCTCGGGCACGCGCAGCTTCATGCCCTTGACGTCCTCGGGCTTGTGCACCGGCTTGTTCGCCGTGAGATGCCGCACCCCGTAGTAGAGGACCCCCAGCGAGCGCAAGCCCCGCTTGGCCACCAGCTCCTCCAGCATCTCCTGGCCGATGGGGCCCCGCATCACCGCGTACATGTGATTCACGTCGCGGAAGAGATAGGGGGCCTCCATGATGGACAGGCGGGGCGCCCACTGGCTGAACATGGCCGCCCCCTCGGTGGCCATGGCCTGGCTGCCGAAGACCACCGCCTCGATCATGTCCTTGCCCGTGCCGAGCTGGGCCGACGGGAACACCTGGAGCTGGATCCGATTGTTGGTCTTCTGGGCGACGATCTCGGCCGTTTTCTTCATCCCCAGGACGAAGGGGTGCTCGGGCTGCAGGACGATCCCCCACTTCATGACCAGCGGCTTGTCCTGGGCGAGCGCCCCCGGCCCGACCTGGAGGAACGCGAAGCCAACCAGCAGCGCGATCATCAGCCGGGATCTCATGACGGCAACCTCCTTTCTCCATCGGCGGGTCGTGTGATGCATTCAGTTCTCATCGTGGGCGGCGGGAGCCTATCACGAAACCCTTGCGGCGCAAATCGTGAGGCGCGGGGATTTTTGGCTTGACTCACCATACGGACGTATGGTAAGCACGTGACCCAGGCTAACGGTCAGTGGAGAGATCAGCGTGAACGTGCGCACGGCTTTGACGGCCCGCCAGCGTGAGGTCCTGGATTTCATCCGGCACTTCATGAGCCAGGCCGGCTATCCGCCCACGGTTCGGGAGATCGGGGCGCACTTCGGCTTCGTCCCCCGCAGCGTCTTCGACCACCTGAAGGCGCTGCAGCGGAAGGGCTACCTGCGCCGCACCCCCTCGAAATCCCGGTCCCTGCAGATCCTGGAATCGCCCTCACCCTACGCCCCCCACACCAGGACACCCAGCACCGTGCGCGAACTGCCCATCCTCGGCCGGGTCGCCGCGGGTGAGCCGCTGCTGGCGGAGCAGAACGTCGAGGGCACCTTCACCATCTCCCGCGACTGGGTGAACGGGGACGAGGTCTTCCTCCTGAAGGTCCAGGGCGAGAGCATGATCGGCGCTCACATCCTGCCCGGCGACTACGCGCTGGTCCGCCACCAGGCCACGGCGGAGAACGGAGAGATCGTCGTGGCCCTGGTGAACGACGAGGCCACCATCAAGCGCGTCTTCTTCAAGAAGGACGTGATCGTCCTCCAGCCGGAAAACCCCAGCATGCCCCCCATCCAGGTCCGCCGGGGCGAGAAAAGCTTCCAGATCATCGGGAAGGTCATCGGGATCGTGCGGAGGTTCTGATGGCGCAGGGAGAACCGGCCATGTCGGTGGAAACGAAGGAGCAGTTGTTTGCGCTCATCCGCGGACATGGACCGCGGGTTCGCGAATTCGGGGTGAAGCGCTGCGGGGTGTTCGGCTCATTCGTTCGGGGGGCCTCCGCCGCCCACAGCGATGTGGATTTCCTGGTCGAATTCGATACTGGCAAGAAGACGTTTGATAACTTCATCCATCTTGCCTTCTTCCTCGAAGATCTTCTGGGGAGGCCCGTGGAAATCGTCACCCCCGAATCTCTGAGCCCATATATCGGGCCACATATCCTCCGCGAGGTCGAATATGTCTCCCTCGGCGCGTGAGTACCTCCAGCACATTCTCGACGAGGCGCTCTCTCTCCTCTCGCACGCCCAGGGAATCGACAGGGAGCCTCTGCCGCACGCCGGAACTTGATATGCTCTGCAATGTGAAGTTCTGCGAGGGGTCATGACGAACTTCAGAGAGGTGAAGGATGGGCAGGGGAGGGTCTGGACGATTGCGAAGGTCCGCCGACGGGACGCAGAGCGGGAGGACTTCCGCTTCTGGTACGAGGGGCTCACCCCTGAGGAGCGCGTTGCGGCGGTCGGTGAGGCGCTGGAGAGCTGCCTGAAGACGCGAGGACGAGATGTCCCGAGATTACGAAGAGTTCATCGCCGCGTTAAACGGGCATGGCGTGCGATACCTGGTGATCGGGGCGCACGCCGTCGCCTTTCACGCCCGTCCTCGCGCGACGAAGGATCTTGACATCCTTCTCGACCCCACGCCGGCAAACGCCCGACGGGCGCTGGCCGCCATCCGCGGTTTTTTCGGAGGCGTGGACCTCGGGTACAGGGTCGAGGATTTGACCGATCCGCAGTGGATCATCCAGCTCGGCGTGGCGCCCGTTCGAATTGACCTCGTCTCAGAGGTTCCGGGATGTCCCAACTTCGCGGCGGCCTGGAGACGCTGCGTCGGGGCCCGCTTCGGATCGGTCAAGGCCTATTATCTCGGACTCGACGATTTGATACGAGCCAAGGAAGCGACCGGCAGAGACCAGGATAAGGTGGATGTTCGCGTCCTGCGTCGGGCGAAGCGTCACGCGCTGTTGATCAAGAGACCCACCCGACGTGGCTGAAGGGCGGGATCGGGCTCGCCGAACTGGAGGCGGAATTCCAGAGGGGCTGCGCTGCCCATCGGCGCGGTCAGGCACATCCTCCTCAAGCCGGACGGCATCGTCCCCCAGCCCGACAATCCGGCCATGTCGCCCACCGGTACAGAAGGGCGAGGGGAGTTTTCGGATCCGGGGGAAGGTCGTCGGGATCCGGCGGCGGCTCTGGGCGGGCTAGAAACGCACCCAGCCCTCGGAATGAGAGGGAGCGGCAGGATTGCTCATAATGCAGAAGGTCGTTCAGATCCGAAGCCTCGACGCAGACACCCAACGGGAGGATCTCGCCTACTGGCTGAGCCGGCCCCCGGCCGAACGCATTGCCGCCGTGGAGGATTTGAGAAGGCAATTCCATGGAAGTGCAGCCAGACTTCAGAGAACTGCTCGCGTTACTCAACGCGCATAACGTCGAGTACATGGTCGTGGGCGGCTACGCACTTGACACGGGAGACGGGTTGGCGCTAGCGTCAGAGTCGTTAGGACGATCGCCTGGCGCTCTGGGGAGGGCGACGGGATGAGGTCAGCGGAGGAGAGCGGGCGAGAGGCAGACCGCACGGCCCATGCTCTGCCCACAGTGATCCACGGCCCTCGGGGCTTGCAGCCCCCCGGGGCCGCTCCGCTTTCAGGCAACCGCGCGGAGGTGGGCGACCTGCAACCCGCAGCTCGACCGCATCCCGGCGCGGCCCGACCCTCCCCCGCATCGCCCGCACATGGTCGCCAGCCGAAACTCTTGGATCGTCTCCGCGAAGCCCTCCGATCCCGCCACTACAGCCGCCGGACCGAACAGTGCTACTGCCACTGGGTCAAGCGCTTCATCTTCTTCCACCACGTGCGGCATCCGGCCGAAATGGCCGAGCCGGAGATCAACGCCTTCCTGACGCATCTCGCCATCAAGGAAAAGGGCAGCGCCTCGACGCAGAACCAGGCGCTGAGCGCGTTGCTTTTTCTCTATCGCCACGTTCTTGGTCGTGAGGTCGGCAACTTGGGCGACGTGATCCGCGCCCGGAAACCCCACCACCTCCCCGTGGTCATGACGCGGGAAGAGGTCAAGGCCGTTCTCGCGTGCCTTCCCGGCGACAAGTGGCTGATGGCCTCATTGATGTACGGCGCTGGCTTGCGTTTGATGGAATGCCTTCGACTGCGCATCCAGGATATCGATTTCGCCCGGAATGAGATCCTCGTCCGAGACGGCAAGGGCGCGAAAGATCGCGTGACCATGCTGCCGGAGTCGCTCAAAGCCACGCTCCAGGAACATCTGCGGGTGGTCAAGGCCATCCATGAGCAAGACCTGGGCGACGGCTGGGGTCGCGTCGAGATGCCTCACGCCCTCGACCGGAAATATCCCGGCGCCCCCGCCGAGTGGCGCTGGCAGTGGGTCTTTCCGCAAGAGAACCGCTGGAGGAACGCGAGTACCCGGCAGGAGGGCCGCCACCACGTCGACGAGTCCCTCGTGCAACGAGCGGTGAAGGATGCGGTCCGCAGAGCCGGGATCCTCAAGCGAGCCACATGCCATACGTTCCGACATTCATTTGCCACCCATGTGCTGGAAGCCGGGTATGACATTCGCACCGTGCAGGAACTCCTCGGACATCAGGACGTCCGAACCACCATGATCTACACCCATGTCCTGAATCGCGGCGGTAAAGGCGTTCGCAGTCCGGCGGACACGCTGTGATGCCACCGCCTCGTACTATGTGTGGCTTATACCGATCCGCATAACGTGCCATGATAAAATGGGACCGACCGCAAGACTGGCAAGAGAATTCGCAACTTGAGTGTAAGTACCTGCGCTTTCCAACGTGCGTGATATGCTGACAGGAACTGCGGTGTTGTGTTCTTATCTGGACCCAGATACACAATAGTTATACTCATTCAATTAGTAATTTAAAATTAGAAAGGGAGAGGAAAATGAGAAAGATAGCGTTACTGTTGGCTATAGCTTTTGTTTTTGGAATCAACTCAGATGTTTTTGCTCAGCAATCTGACAACTACTCTGTAGATGATGGAGGAAGAGGAACCTACAAGAGTCCCCCTCAGCCACCGCCAAAGAAATGTAGACAAGTGTGTCGTACCGAGTACTATGACTGTGCGGTAGATTGCTATAGAGGAAAAATTTTGGTAATGGGTGGCTGCTTAGGAAAATGCAGTTTTCAGAACTGCACAACAAAATGTGAATAGACAGAATATTTTAATTTATTGAATATCGGGGGTCGGTTAACAAATCAATCAAGGCGAGGTGTAATAGCTCCGTGCTTCTCTGCGGAGGATGAAGAACCGTATAACCCCTCGTTTCACCGGATCGCTTACGCTCCCGGTGAACTTTGTGTTATGCCTCAAAGGTGTTGAGCCCAAGGAATGACACTACGACCTGAGCCTCATTACCGGAACGTGGCTGAGCGAGCTGGAGTGCATCGCAGGCCCAGAATGCGGAGGACTGAACCATGAGAAGGCTGTTCTGCGTCCTTGTTGTCATGGCAATTGGGCAGGCCCTCCTTTTTTCGCTCCAGACAGCGTCGGCGCAGGATCTCAGAACCGCCGTGGATGAACTGGCAGACAGAATCGCTAAGAATGCACCTGGAGGTAAGCAACTCCGAATAGCTGTGATCGACTTCCCGGATCTCCAGGGAGTGACCAGCGATCTCGGCCGCTACATCGCTAGTCGTCTAACCACTCGCTTGGCGCAGAGTCCAAGATTTTTCGTCATCGAGCGCCAGCGGCTAAACCAGGTCCTGGCAGAGCTGAGGTTCAGCATGTCGGACCTCGTAGATCCCGCAAAAGCCAAGCAATTGGGAAACATGGCCGGCGTCGAGGCCATTGCGGTGGGCACGGTTTCCGACCTCGGGAATCAGGTAGACCTGGATGCGCGCATGATTGAGATCGAGACTAATCGGCTGCTTCTCGGGGCTACCATCACCATCAGCAAAGACCCGGCGGTGACATCGTTGCTCGAGCGGGGACGGCAGGAAGCGGCGGTCGCCCAGCCTGGACTCGGATCCGCAGTTCCGACCCCGGGCGTTGCGCCTCCTCGGGGTCTACAGGGATTTCGCTATAACGACAAGGCGTTTGCCTTTGAGCTAACGACCGCCGAGGTGACCGGTGATGAAATCAAATTGACATTTCTCTATACCAATCGACAGGACGACCCTGGCGAGGGGTATATGGACATCAACAGCACTTACCTGGTTGACAATCTCGGCAACCGATATCGGTACACCGGCGATTCCTTCGATAAGAGACGGGTGTTCCCCCCTCAAATCCAGGAGCAGATCTGGATCACCTTTGCCAAACTCCGGCCAGGCGCCACCTCTGCAAATCTTGTGTTGAGTTGGTGCGCCAAGGGTTTGGATGTCTGCTTTAAATCTGTGGTGATTAGAAACATTCCTTTACGCCGATGAAGATTCTCCAGCGTGCTGCGTTCGAGGGTTGTTTCGGCTTCTTCAACAGCGTGAGTAGCTCGCTCGTAGGCCATGCGGCTAAGGCGAGCTGAGCTTGAGGAAGCATAACATCGCGCTTCAAAGGACCGCGTGCTCGCGTTGCTCGCACTGCGGCCGCTGAGCGCGGCCGTTCGCAAGCCGGGCAAAAGAAGCTGCCGAGTTGGGTTGGCGTATCGGCTGTTCTTCAAGCACCTCCGGACCCAGATTCTGGAAGCACGACAGACAACCGGCATCGGCGGCAGCAACAGAGGAGGGCTTCATGTGTCGGTCCAAGCGATGGCAGACGGGTTGGGTGATTTGCGTGACTGCCGGAATTGCCGGCTTGCTCGTAGTCCCCGGTGGCGCGGGGGCCGCGGACCTGAAACAGGGGGTGGAGCAACTTGCGATCGAGCTTGGCAAGAGTATCCCTGAAGGCCGTGCGTGGCGGGTCGCGGTGACGGACTTCCCGGATCTCCAGGGGATCACCTCAGACCTCGGACGGTACATCGCCGAACGCTTGACGACCCGGCTCTCCGTGCAGGGGCAGAAATTCCGGGTGATCGAGCGCCGCCGATTGGGCCTGGTTCTAGGTGAGCTGAAGTTTAGCAATTCAGACCTGGTCGACCCCACGAAAGCGAAAGAATTGGGGAAGATGTTAGGCGTCGAAGGACTGGTGGTTGGATCCGTCTCGGACCTCGGGAACCAAGTCGACGTAGATGCTCGGATCATTGAGATCGAGACCAACAACATCCTCCCAGGTGTTTCCGCGACGCTCAGCAAAGACCAGGTCGTCGCGCAATTGTTGACCAGTGGGCGGACAGGACCGAGCGCAACGCCTCAAGCCACCGCGCCAATCGGGCTTCCTGAGGCGCCGAGGACAGCCGCTCCGAAGAGGTCGGGAATACTCCCAGTGGGAGTAAGGTGGCAGGGCGGGTACGGGGGTACCTTTGCTCACCTGTTCAGCATCGAGATCGTCGAAGGAAGGTTACTCAGATTCAATCTTAGTCTGGACTCTAGCGTAGACTATTCAGGGGTATCTTTGGACAATCCCCAGGAAAGCGCTTTCGTGATCGACCAATTCGGGCGTCAGCACTTTCTGGTTCAAGCAATCGGACTCAGTGGTGATCGCCCGGTCGCGGTGTCTCAGGGCAGCAGCAAGCGGTTCACCCTGACCTTTCCGCTGGCTCCAGAGCTCGAGTCTTTCAGATACCAAGCCATCCTGGTTTTGAAAGGTGGTCCCCACAATCCTAATAATGTGTTTCGTCTCCGCATTCAATCCGAGAAATCAGTGCGCCTGGCAGACTTCAACTAGACGTGCAAATCCTATGGTCATCGCTGATCCTCTCGCCGCATTGGGCGGGACTGATCCAAAGGCGCTGCTCGGCATTTCGAACTTCGGCATTCAGCCGCCGGCCTTCGGCCGCGGCTGATGTCGCGCGTTGGGCAGACAGGCGGTGTATGCCACGGTCATGACGACTCTCGGGGGACGGGTTGTGGCAGCGACCGTCACCAAGCTCAGCTTTGTGGTGGCCGTATCCGTTCTCGCAGCGCCGATGGTCGCCGACGCGCAGCCGGGCAAGGTCCACCGGATCGGCTATCTCTCGAGCGGCCCGTCCACGTCTAACCTGTACCGCGGGGCGTTCCAACAAGGCCTGCGAGAACTCGGATGGGTTGAAGGGCAGAACATCGTCACCGACTATCGATTTGCGGAGGGGAGGCTGGGGCCTTTGTCCCGCCTATGCTCTTTATGTCGACTATGCTCCAAGGGCTTGCCGAGCCGGAGGTGAGGCAAGACGGGTGTCCACTTCTGTTGCAGGATCAGTTGTTCTCGAAGGCGTGGACGGGAGCAAGGTCTTGCCGCGATCTCGCTCCTTCAATAGGGTCGAGCCGATACTACGACCAAAGGAGAAGTGCAATGAAGGTCAGCAAGAGCGGGATAGGACTCGGCGTCGCGGTCTTGTGTGCCCTGTTAACGCTTCCCCTGAAAGCGATAGGTCAGCCAGACGGAGTTCACCTACAGTTAGAGTCCTGCGATAAGGAAATCACGAGGTCCAGCAGCGTCCGAGTTGATGCCATTGACAGTGTCGACTTAGCCAACAACTCCGTCCTTGCCTCCGTGCTGAGGGCGGCGGCAAATTTTGCGGAGGAGAGGTGTGCGAGGGGCACCTTCGAAAATATAGGAGTAAAAATCTATCATCCACGCTATGCCCAGCCGTGGGACGACTTTATTTGGCAGGGTGTCACATATGCAATCAGGTGGAGGAACACTTTCGGAGATAAAACGCTATCCGATCTCTTCACGAACAACGAATATCAGCTCTCGCCGCAACTAGTAGCAGGTATCCAGAAGAAGGAGAAAGAGGCCGAATCGAAATCGATCGAGCAGGCAACAAAGCGCACGTTCCTTAACCGATCGATAGCTGGGTTTACGCTGGGTGTATCCCTCGATGATGCGGAGGCACTAGTCCGCCGCGGGGTCCTTCAGAAGCAGTTCGCGTTACTTGAACCTGAATTCAATTGGACAACGTACGGCAGGGCAGTGAAGGGAGAGAAGATCGGGCTCATCGCGAATGGAACGGCAGGGGTAGAGCCAATCGCAAGTGTTCGTCCGCTGGGGTCGGAGGAGACGAAGAGGCTCATCCTCCGATTCTACAAGTCTCGGCTATACACCATCGTCACTGAGCCACATACGTCGAAGGAAGTCATGTATAAGGCGCTGGTTGCGAAATACGGTGAGCCTCTCATGCGATACCGGCCCGGATTGATGGCTCCACTAAAGCCGAATGAGCCCGGTATCGAAGTCTGGTGGAAAGGTCCCGAATCGTTGCTTGCCTGGAAGAGAGCCGGAGCTGTGTGGGTAGATTCACGCACGGTGATTCAATTTCTTGAGTTCGGCAATGATCAATACCTGCTCTTGTATCAGGATACGGATGCGTTGCTGAACCTGTGGAAGGCAGTTGAGATACAGCAGCAAAAAGCTCAAAAGGAAAAGGAAGAACTGAGCCGAAAGCAAAAGCGCGGACCTAAGGAATACTGAACACCGATATGCCCCCTACCCAGAAAGGGCCTTTGTCCCGCCTATGCTCTTGTTGCGAGCTGATCGGGTGATCGATCCATGAGTCTCAGATGGCTGCCCAACATCACGCCAACGGACCGGGTGCTCGCGTTGCTCGCCTCCCGGCCGCTGAGCGTGGCGTTGGGGCACAAGATGAGAGGCATGACCACGACATTGATACCTTGGAGCGATCTATGGCGACACTGAAGACAAAGACGGTTGTGTCCCTCAAAACCTACATTGCCTTCGTCGAGGGTCTTCGTGCAAATCGCAATGGTCCGCTGTGGTACAGAGGATGCGGTAAGGTAACGCACGAACTGAAGCCATCAATCTATCGGCATAAAGGATCGAAAAGCATCGAAGACTTCATAGGGTTAGAAAAGCTTCTCATCGAACGCTTCCGCCAACGGAGCATTCCTTTCCATTCGCGATCGACTACAGACCCTTGGGAGTGCCTCTTTCTGATGCAGCACTATGGCATCCCAACAAGACTACTCGACTGGTCCGAGAGTCCTCTCATGGCCCTCTTCTTCGCCGTGACATGCGCCTGCCACAAACTCGGCGCACACGGAAAGCCAGTCTTTAATGGAGATGCCGCGATCTGGGTACTTGACCCGGTGCAGTGGAACAAACAGGCTGTCGACCTCCGCAGTTTCACAGGCGCGGTTGTGACCACCGATGATCCGAATGCCAATGCCTACAAGCCGATAGGCGACATCAGCACGATGAAATCTTATCCAATCGCCATCTATGGGGCGCACAACAGTCAACGAATCGTTGCCCAACGAGGTGTCTTTGTGTGCTTCGGCAAAGACACGCGCCCGATGGAGGCCACATATGCTCAGGAACGATTTCCTGCCGATTGTCTGATGAAGGTCACTGTCGAACGGGGCAGGTTACCCCACTTCTACGATGCGCTCAGGCCTCACGGGCTGACTGACTCTGTCGTCTTTCCAGACTTGGACGGGTTGGCTCGGGAAATCAAACGCGAATACGGATTTGAGGTATAGCCATGTTTAAAGTCACACATTTTGAACCAAAGACGCTGCGTTGGTGGCAATCTCAAAGCACCAAGATCGACATGGATCCCCCCTATCAGCGCCACGGGCGGCTCTGGTCTACCACAGACAAGGCGTTTCTGATCGATTCGATTCTCAATGAGTATGATATTCCCAAAATCTATATGGCAGATTTTACCTTCGGCTCATCACGGTTAAACAAAAAGGGGCTGCCCTACGCGATTATCGACGGGAAACAACGCTTCGAGGCACTGTTCGACTTCTTCACTGGCGCACTGGTGTTGGATGAGGACTTCGTCTTTCAAGACAAACCGAGCATGAAGCTTGGCGGACTCGGATACACTGACCTGCAAAAGAACTATCCCGATGTTGCGGACATCTTTGACAATTATTCGCTCTCCGTCATGAGAGTAATCGCTGACGACGACGAGAAAATAAACGAGCTATTTGTTCGGCTCAATCGAAGCAAGCCACTAACCGGCGCCGAAATCCGAAACGCAATGACAGGACCAGTGCCAGAACTGATTCGATTTCTGGTCTCGCACGACGTCTTCAAGTCGTGCATCCGGTTTCCTGTGTCGCGTGGGCAAGACAAGAACGCTGCGGCCAAACTGCTGTTGTTCGAGCACTCCGGCAAGGTCACAGAGACGAAGAAGCTAACACTTGATCAGTTCACGAAGGATGCAAAGCGGGCTCCGAAGGATCGGCTTGAGCTTGCCAGTCGCCGCGTAATAGACACTCTTGATCGCATATCGGGGGTGTTCTTGCCACGTGACCTGCTGCTGACCTCCGCAGGCATTTTGCCTGTCTACTATTGGTTTATCCGTCAACGAATGCCTAAGGAGGACACCGTCATTCGTGAGTTCCTCGTTGATTTCGAGCGCAAGCGCAAGGCGAACAGGGCACTGGTTTCGATTCCGCGCCCCGGCAAATCGCCTGACCGTGAACTCGTCGAATACGACGGCTTCAATCGCAACACAAACGACGTTACGAGTCACCAGGGGCGAGTTGCGATTCTTGAGAAGCGCTTTGCGAAATGTCGTGCTTCTGCGAAACCATGATCTCGGCCCCAACCACCGCATCCACCTTACTGGGAACCCGCGGCGGGTTCCTCTAAGGTGATGCGGGCCGTTAGGCCGCTGATCGGCCTCCAGTATCCAAAGAGGAAATAACAACATATGTGGAAATGCAAGTGTTGCGGTGAAGCACTGGAAGATACGTTTGACCGTTGCTGGAGTTGCGGAACCGGCAAGGACGGTTCACCGCCGGAAGCACCAGTCGAGTTTGAGGAAGCTCAGGTCGAGTCAACGGCTCCACGCACTGAAAAGCGCGGTAAGTCCAATCAGCTTGCAGCACTTACAACTCGCTACAGCGACGCCTACACAGTTGCGCGGGTGACCAATGGCTTTGGCGGCATTATCAAGGTTGTGGGTATCGTTCTTGCTGTTGCAATTCTCGTTGCCACGTTCGCTGCAGCCGACAAAAGTCCGGTCATCATTGGCATAGGGCTATTTGCGGCTATTGTTGTCGGTGTCTTGCTCTTTATCCTTGGAATCTTGATTTCTGCTATAGGGCAGATTCTTAAAGCATCGCTGGACAGCGCAGTGAATACATCTCCTCTTCTCAGCAATGCTGATCGAATCAAGATCATGTCATTATGAAGCGGCCTAACAACGCGTTCGAAAACGGACGCTCGCGAGCCGCGCTTCGCGCGTTCGCTCGCGCCGTTCAACGCGGACGTTAGGCCAATCCGGCTGAGGAGGAAATGATGACCAAGAATCGATACCTTGGGATTCTCATCGCAGCAGTCCTTTCATGTTGCCTGACCATTGCTCCTGCCAATCGGGCCAAAGCCGAATCCCCCTCCGAGGTACTTGACCTTCATACAGGTGTTTCCGTCGAGGTTGTCCTCAGGCTTCTCGGGAATCCGAGCAAAAGAGTCGCTGGCTACGAGGATACCCACGGTGACGCACAGCGCCAGCTTAAAGAGATGGGAATTGAGACGCTCGTCTATAGGAAGATGGGCATCGAGGTTTTAGCGAGGCAAGGGAAGGTCTTCTCGATAAGTGTCAGTGCGCCGTTCGCCGGTGTGTTTCACGGTTTCAAGCTCGCAACGCACTTCTCGGAGGTACAGAAGGCGCGCGGCAATCCCGACCAGACGTATTTTGGACCCGGGGCAAGCCGCAAGGTCTACAAGACTGGCGAAACCTGGACGTGGGGGCTTGGCGAATCCCAGGCAGGCTACTATGTCTCAAATGTCCCTGAACATGTTGTCGTCTACGACCTCGATTTCGAGACTGGAATAATTCGGAAGATCTCCGAGAGTGACTACCGTATCAGAGGAAGGTTCTTCATATTCCCCACGTACAAGTAGTACGAGCTTCGGCAATCTTGTCTGGCCTAACTTTAGGTCGAACGGACGGGCGGTAAGCGCTGTGCTACATCCATTCTCCGTGCTGGCCCGCCGTTCACCAAAACGTTAGGTGACACTGGGAAATCGTGTTGTAGCAGAGATCGGGAGACATAAATGGAGCACTCAATAACGGTTGCCGCGGCGCGTCGGTGCGTGAGAAATCTCGGACTCATACTAGGTATCTGCGCTAGTTTGCTCGCTTGCGCGCCGTCCGAGAGTCCGAATATGAAACGTGGCAAAGAGTGGATGGAAATAAAGCGATACGCAGAGGCGCGTCAAGAGTTTATGCAAGTTATATCTCAGGAACCGAAAAATACCGATGCGCGCCATGAGATCGCCCGATCTTTTATGCTCGAAAAGAACTACGCGTCTGCTATCGAATGGGCCGATGAAACCCTTTCGGTAAATAAGGAACATTCAAAAGCTCGGGAGGTCATTCAGGGCGTTATCGCCGAGATGCACAACATGCTCCGGAGTGGTGCGCCAAATGTAAGTAGTGATGGACTCAGCTTACTCAAACTACTTCTGAAGCGGGGGCACATCACATGGGGATCAAACGTCAATGAATCCGTGGCACCACTTCTTCGCTCGAACTCTCCACAAGTTTCCCGGGACGCCTTTGGCTTGCTAAGAGAGGCGGGCACCGAGGTCGCTGCTCTCACACAGCTAACTGAAGCAAGTGATGTGAATTCCAGAACAAAAGCATTCGAGTTGATGCGGGACAATTTCAGTGAAAAGTATGTTTCGCCTCTACGCCGCCTATTAAATGACAACTCTGACCAACTTCGCTTGGCAACGGCGCGACTGCTAATCCAGAAAATACAGGATTCGGAGGCGAAGAAAGTTCTTGCGTCAGCTTATCGGGCGGAGCTTCAGCGTGAGATTGCTCTAGGGAAGAGCGACCCAACGGGATTGGAATTTCATGACCGCATTCGGGAGATTGCTCTCGCAGCCCCCAGCCTCGACGATCCTTCCATAGCTGGCGAACTTGCAGAGCTCGTGTTCATAGGCCGGGTTTACGGTTTCCTTGCGAGGGATATTCAAAGAGCAGTTAACGCAATTGGTGGTCCCGGTCGTCCATACATCGCCAAGAAACTGGAGCGGGAATCTGAGTACCGCGCGCTTTTGCGGGCCAAAGGTTCTCGACCAGATCAGATTGATTGGCGCTTTTCGTATTTTGGACGGTGATCTACGCAGTACCTCGCAAATATGTATCACCTAACAACGCTTCCAGAGCGACGCGCCGCGCGCGGCGCGCGCCTGAAGCCGGACGTTAGGCCGACGACTTGTCCTGCCAACCCGAAATTGACAAGCGTTACCACCAGAGGGAACATCGCGTCGTGGGAAAGATTCGCCGTAATGGGGGACGTTCTTGACTAAGTAAACTTGTAATGGGGGACGTTCTTGACTAAGTAAACTTGTGATACGATGCACGCCCTGACGCCGACGACCCGTTGGGAGGACGGTGGGAGGAAGAATGCCGCGACAGGCCCGACTCGATGCGCCCAGGACGCCCCACCACGTGGAGGACGGGATTCCCTTGGGGCGGCGCCCGGAGTTGGTGGGAGGCGGGTTGATTCGTTCCCGGGGGGGCTGGTCGCAGGTCAAGTCGCGGCGAGGCACGGACGAGCGCGGGCTCTCCGACGCGCGAATCCTGGGGGGTGGCGAGTTTGTGCAGAGGCTGCTGGAGGAGGCGGAGGAAAGGCTCAGGCGTCAGTTTCCGGCAGAACGGCGGTGGCGGGAGGGGAAGCGGTTGGTGGAGCGGGGCTGTGCGGAGGAGAGGGTCTCCCTCGCGGAGCTGCAATCAGGAAGCCGGCGGGAACCGGTCTCGCGCGTGAGAACACGGCTGGTCCAGCGACTGGTACTCGATCTGGGGCTCCCGCAAGCCGAGGCGGCTCGATTGCTGGGGGTAAGCGCGCCCGCCATTGCCAAGAGCCTGAAACGAGCGGTAGCGAAGGAAGTTTAGTTAGTCAAGAACGTCCCCTAAACCCGGCACGTGCATGTCTATCGCGAGGGAAAGTTCATTGTGAAGTGGGACCTTGAGAACAAGAAGGCGATGAAAGGCGAAGCTTCACGGCAACTTGTCGAACTCATCGAGGAACTTGAGTCTGAGGGTCGTCTATGAAGATCCGCGCGGTTTCCTGCAACAACCGGAAGAAGGCTTTTGTGATCAAGACCTCGACCGCGACGTTCGTCTT